>Ga0154386_1074_pt2 | contig 50217 bp, 66 predicted proteins | sample RifGroB1_FD_105629 | JGI IMG/M metagenome (GOLD analysis project Ga0154386, IMG submission 105629) | Spirochaetes bacterium GWB1_48_6
ATGTCATTATCAGATTCTCGGATTTCAAGACCAACGAATACGCAGGGCTGCTAGGCGGCCCCCTGTATGAACCGCACGAAGAAAATCCCATGATCGGCTGGCGCGGAGCCTCACGCTACTACGATCCCAGGTTCGTGCAGGCATTCGGACTGGAGTGCAAGGCAATCAGGAAAGTGCGCGAAACCATGGGACTTTCAAATGTCATACCGATGGTGCCGTTTTGCCGAACCATTGAAGAAGCGAATAAAACTCTGATAATCATGAAAAAAAACGGATTGGCACGGGGCAAAAACGGACTAAAGGTCTATGTCATGGCGGAAATCCCCACCAATGCCATCCAGGCGGATGAATTCTTGGATCTATTCGACGGCATGTCCATCGGGTCAAATGACCTGACACAGTTGACGGTCGGCCTGGACCGAGATTCCGGAATGCTTGGCCATATTGCCAACGAGAATAATCCGGCAGTCAAAGCCATGATCAAAACCATTATTGACGCCTGCAATAAACGCAAAAAGTACGTAGGCATTTGCGGCCAGGCACCATCCGACTATCCCGAGTTCGCCAAGTTCCTCAAGAAACTCGGCATTAAAGCAATCAGCCTGAACCCCGACTCGGTGATAAAAACCATTTTGGCGTTAGGGAAAAAATAAATAAGATAGAACGTGAAGGGCTGCCCCGTTAGGCGACCCTTCACGCTAGTACGCGCAATTTTATTATGAACAATAAACTAAAGGGTTATCTCTTTTTAATCGGTTCGGTGGTAATCTATGGTTTGTTCGGCTTATTTTCCAGATACACCAAACTTTTCCCTCCGTTTTCCCAGGGATACATCAGATACTTTATAGTTCTATTCACGCTTGCTATATTTTTCATTTCGAAAAAAGTCGTCTGGAAAAGAATTGAAAAGAAGGATATTAAATGGTTCCTTACATGGATATTGCCAGCGAGTTTTCAGCCCATCCTGACTTTCGTTGCCTTTAACCACCTCCCAGTCGGTACCACATACTTTATTTTGTACTCCGCGATGATCATCGGAGGAATTATTTCGGGCAAAATATTTTTCAGTGAAAAATTCAATATAAAAAAAATATTCTCTTTCATATTGATTCTCTCGGGTCTTTTTCTAATTTACAGGTCAGATATCACCCTTATCAAAAGCGTCTATGCGTTACTCGCCATCCTTTCCGGGTTGATCCTTGGCTTTTGGGCCACGCTAAGCAAAAAGGTTTCCTCAGATTATTCCGAGTTCCAAATGATGTTATTAGACAGTTTATCGACCTTCGTCGTGGGCCTCATTGGCGCGGTAGCGGTAAATGAAAAAGTGCCACCGATCTCAGATATTGCTTCGTGGCTATGGATTATTGTGTTCGCCATCTCGGGGATTATAGCCAGTTTCTGTCTAATCCGCGGCTTCAAATATGTTGAAGCACAAAGTGGAAGTTTGATTTTACCAACCGAACTTATTTTCGCTTCGGTCTTCGGTTATTTCTTTTTAGGAGAAATTTTAAAAGTAACGACTTATATGGGCGGTTTTCTTATCATTTTGGCGGCTATTATGCCGACCTTAAGAAGCAGAACGCAACACCTAAAGTAGAATTCACAGTATCAGCATCCCGTCTCCGAACGAATAAAATCTGTATTTTTCTCTGATTGCTTTTTGATACACTCTTAAAAGTTCTTTTTTGCCCATAAACGCCGCAACAAGCATCAATAAAGACGATTTCGGTAGGTGAAAATTGGTAATCAAGCCGTCGATTATTCTGAACCGATATCCCGGCTTAATGAACAAATCGGTTTTCTGCCACTCCGATTTTTTTCTAAATTCTATTTCCTGGCTGCTGGATTCTATGGCTCTTACTACCGTAGTCCCGCACGCAATGATTGGGCGGTTTTGTTGTTTTGCTTTTCGAATCATACGCCGCGTTGAAGCGGGAATAAAAAACGTTTCTTCATGAAGCCTTCCTGTGCGTATATTTTCATCGGTTAAAGGAGCGAAAGTCCCCAGATTTACGTGAAGCGTAATAAACCCGATGGAATGACCTTTGGCCCGCAAAAAACGCAGTAACTTCTTGGTAAAATGAAGAGAGGCGGTTGGAGCGGCCACGCTGCCTTTTACTTTTGCGAACACGGCTTGGTATTGCTCACGCGCCTGTTTTTCTGTCAAAGGAGTATCTTTAATATACGGTGGCAAGGGAGTGGATCCGTATTTTTGCAGTATCGAGCCAAGTTGTTTTGCCGGAAAATTCGGTTTCAGGATAAATATCTTTTCCTGTTGACCGATGACGTCAAAAAATATTTTCTTGGTTATATAAGCCCGTCTGCCTATTGCCAATGCAGGGGAAAGAAAAGCCTGGATTTTATTTTTATCCTTACCCAAGAAAAATATCTCGATTTTCCCGCTGGTTTCCTTATGAGCATGCAGACGCGCGGGGATTACCTTTGTATCATTGAAAATGATAAGTGATTTCGGCGGAAGATAATCGTTTAGATGAAGGAATGTTTTATGAAAAATATTACTGGTTTTACGGTTGTATACGAGCAAGCGGGCGCTGTCGCGAGGCCACGCAGGACGAACCGCGATATATTTTTGAGGGAGGACGTATCCATAATCCCGTTCTATTTTTATTAATCGATTCAACATATAAAATATTCCCATAAGGATTCTATCATAGGAAAAGCCTTTTGATTTAGGGCTTTTACTGTGATATAGTACAAAATCTAATCACATATATATTTCATGTTTGACTCATTTTGGGGGCTGTTTTCTAAAGATATCGGCATGGATTTGGGTACTGCCAACACGCTGGTATATGTAAAAGACAAGGGCATCGTCATAAACGAACCCTCGGTGGTTGCCCTGAACCAAAAAACAAACCAGATTCTTGCAGTCGGCAAGGAAGCGAAAAAAATGGTCGGCAAAACTCCCAGCCACATCGTGGCTATGCGACCCCTTCAGCACGGCGTCGTATCGGATTTCGAGGTAACCGAAAAAATGCTTAAATATTTTTTCGATAAGGTCCATGAAGAAATTTCTCCATTTTTGCCTCACCGTCCCAGGGTCGTTATCGGAGTACCGTTAGGGGGAACCGAAGTGGAAAAACGTGCCGTTATTCAAGCCGGAAAGAACGCCGGCGCAAGAGAGGTGTACTTAGTGGAAGAACCAATGGCTGCCGCCATCGGGGTCAAGATGCCCGTTGGTGAGCCTTCAGGAAACTTCATTATCGATATCGGCGGAGGAACCGCGGAAATTGCGGTCATTTCCTTGGGAGGCATCGTAATCAGCCAAAGTATCAGATCTGCCGGGGACAAGCTTAACGAAGATATCATTAATTTCATACGGGAAGAATTCAAGCTTTTTATCGGCGAACGTACGGCGGAAGACGTGAAAATCTCCATAGGATCCGCCCGGGAAACCGGAGAAAACCGGGAAGCGTTCATTAAGGGACGCAATTTGGTTTCCGGACTTCCGCAAGAAATTATCGTAAAAGAAAAACATATCCGCGAAGCGATCAAAGAGTCAATAGACAGTTTGGTCCTGGCGGTCCAGGAAACCATTGAACGCACACCACCCGAGCTGGTTGCCGACCTTATTACCAAGGGGATTATCATGACTGGTGGCGGCAGTTTACTTACGGGACTTTCCGAGCACGTCGCCGAAAAAACGGGAGTACCCGTAAAGGTAGCCGACGACCCTCTGACTGCGGTCGTCCGCGGTACAAGTATAATTCTTGAAGATATAGATAAATTAGCCTCGGTGCTCACCACGGATCAACTGGAAAAATCCCCCCAATAAAATATGAAATCGGGCAGGAAAAAAAATTACACCCGCATATTGCTCTACCTCCTTCCTGCCGTGATAACACTGGGGATCACGGGCGTCGCGATCGGAGGGACTGTTCTTGGTATACGGGAGTTTAAAAAGATCTCCTCATCCATGTCTCTTGCTCTTAAACGCAAAACAACCCTTGAACAAACTATTACAAATCTTGAAACCCAGCAACAGCAATTATCATACCAGCTCGTAACGTGCCAAAAACAACAATCGAAAATTCTTCCGGATGATTTCGAATCGATTGATTACACCATCACCCAAGGATCTCCCATAGGATTCGCTCTCGGGTCGGGGTGGGGGGTACTGTTTATCGACAAAGGGTTTAAGCACGGTATCAAAGAAAACGACTGGGTGATAACTCCCGAACGGAACCTTATCGGGAAAATCGAAACCGCACATCAAACCTATTCGGTGGTACGAACTATTTTCGATAACAGGTTGAAAATAGCCGCAAGCCTGGCCCCCCATGGCGCCGAAGGCCTATTTACTTTGCGTGGAGGTTCGTTTGTGGTAGATCTTGTTTCCGCTTCGGCAAGCACTACGCCCGGCATTATTGCCTATACTTCTGGAAATGACGGTTTATTCCCGCAAGGGCTCGTCCTGGGGATAGTCACGGGAACAAAGCAAACGGAACAATCGTCGCTACAGACTGTTATCGTAAAGCCTATTTGGGATCCGCCACGAACTCATTCGGTAGTGGTGATAAGAAACATTTTTCAATAACCGTGTTCGATAGCTCTATTATCAAAAGAGGGATTATTTACATGCTTACCGGCATCGGTGTTTTTATTGGAGAAATAATGCTCCAAGGGCATCGCCTCAACGGATATCTTTTATTGGGAACCCTGCTTGCCTTCCTGATAACGGCAATAATCGGCCAAAAAACCTGGTGGCCCGTAATAGCCGCTTGCACAATCTTTATGTATTTTTTTTACCATTATTCATTTCTGATCTCCGTTGGCCTTATTTTCATGGTTGTTTTTTTTACTTTCCTGCTTAACCGCGCCACCCTGGTAATCCCGTACCATATCCGATACTGGATTGTGCTTTTAGCCGCTTCCTTATGGCACGGGGCGATAAGCATAGGGTTGACCGCATGGCATCTCGTTCCCTCCTATACCGTCACTATGGGGGTCTTGACCGTATTGACGACAGCGGCTATCGGCATTATTCTTATTATCCCTACGGCTCCTAAAGCATGAAATCGTATACGGTCACCCGCACCACCAGCGAAATCGAACCGGAAGAAATCCTTCTGGACCAGCGCGCACAATCCCAAAACAGACTCACACACCTTGAGTTCCCGGTTCAGCCATCGCACCTTTATTTTTTGGCTCTCTCTATGGGGCTATTGCTTTTCATTAGCGTGGTGGTAAGCGGATATTACCAAATTATCAACCACGAAAAATTCGTGGCGCGGGCGGAAGAAAATAAATTGAAACAATATCTCGTTGAGGCGCCCCGGGGAACCATTGTCGACCGCTACGGTGTAGTGGTTGCCGAAAATACAATTCATTACAATCTTATCGGTATTCCAGAAGAGTTTCCTAAAACCGATGAAAACAAAGAACAATATAAAAAGTTGATACACGAAAGCACGGGTATCCCCTTGGAGGGATTAGGGAAAGCGTTCACGAACTTCCAGGACAATAAAACCGATGTTCTCCTTTCGCGCTTAACACCGCTCCAGGCAATACGCCTCAACGCTCTCGCGGAACAGCTCCATGGAACAAAACTGGTAGGCCAGTTCACCCGGGTATACCCGCTGGGGGAATCCGGCCTGCACCTTATCGGTCATACCGGCGACGCGACCAAAGAAGATGTTGATCCTGAAAAAGACATTGCTTTGGGACAAACCATAGGCAAAACCGGTATTGAGTATGAATATGACAAATACCTGCGTGGGGAAAGCGGAACCATATCGTACGAAAGGAATGCAAGAGGAACCACCTTGGAAGAAGGGCATCAAAAACCATCCTTAGTCGGGCAAACCATTACTCTTACCATCGACGCAGAACTTCAAAGGAAGATGTACGAAGTCCTCAACGCCTTCACCGCTCCGCGACAGAGCGGTGCAGTTGGAATAGCGCTGCAGCCAAAAACAGGAGAGGTACTCGCCTTGGTCAGTGTCCCCAGCGTCGACCCGAATGAACTTGTTTCCGGTATATCATCCAAAAAAATGACCCGTGCGCTTTCATCGGGGCAAATGCCATTTTTCAACCGTGCCATCTCGGGTGAATACAGCCCAGGGTCCACCATCAAACCCTTCATCGCTTTAGCGGCATTACAGGATAAGATTATTGATCCGAGAACAAAGATCGACGATACCGAAGGTAAAATAACCGTGCCTAACCCGTACTTTCCCGATAAACCTTTTATATTCCGGGACTGGAAAATCCACGGCTTCGTTAATATGACAGAAGCTATAGGGAACTCCTGCAATACCTATTTTTTCAGCATTGGCGGGGGATATCATAACCAACCGGGATTGGGTGTGGAAAAAATCGGATCTTTCCTGAGAAAATTCGGATGGGGCGCCAAAACCGATATCGATTTGCCCGATGAGAAGCCTGGATTCATTCCCACGGCATCCTGGAAGCAAGAAACAAAAAAAGAACCGTGGCGCATCGGAGATACCTATAATCTTTCCATTGGGCAGGGTTATATACGTACGACTCCTATCCAGCTCATTGCCCTTATGTCGGCGTTCGCCAACAACGGAAACAGTATGCGACCATTTGTCGTATCGGAGATTACCGACCCGTACACGAACACGCTCGCCATCAAGCAAACCCCGTCAATCGCAAACCGCCTTGATGCAACCGAAGAAGAACTGTCCATTATCCGGGCAGGAATGCGTTATACGGTTACCCATGGTTCGGCCCAACGTCTTGAAGATCTTCCGTTCTCCGTGGCCGGAAAAACAGGCAGTATCCAGACAAGCGCTGATCTTGAAAAAACAAATGCTTTATTTGTCTCGTTCGCGCCATACGAAAATCCTTCGATTGTTCTTCTTATTTTGGTCGAAAGCGGCGGAGGGGGCGGCGCCACTGCCGTGCCGTTGTCACAAGAAATATTGAAATGGTATTGGGAAAACCGCATGGCTTCAGGATCTTGACCCCGTTAGAAATTTGACTCCAACCTTTTGTTTACCGATAGATACGGCCGTAAAGGCAGCTTCGCTTTTAGAGCCTTCTGATTTCAACGGTCTGTCGTTGAATTTCTAACGGGGTTGACACGACCCAAAAAACACCATACTATACTCTATCTAAATCGCAATCATCTTTCGGAGATGATTTTTATATTGCCATGTCACGAGAACCATACTACGTCTCCCCGGAAGGGTTGAAACAATTAAAGACAAAACTCGAGGAGTTTATACAAAATCGCGAGATTATTATAGACCGTCTTCGTGAGGCCAAGGAAATGGGGGACCTTTCGGAAAACGCCGAATACCAGTCGGCCCGTGAAGCCCACGCCATGAACGAAACCAGAATAGAAGAACTCGAAGACCTCCTTAAACGAGCAACTTTAATCAAAAAAACAAAATCGAACTCGGTCAGTGTAGGATCACGAGTTACGGTAAAACAAGGATTGGGCAAAATTGTTTTTACCATCGTGGGCCGTGAAGAATCGAACCCATCTCAAGGGCTCATTTCCAACGAATCTCCGGTCGGACAAGCCCTCTTGGGTAAAAAAGTGGGGGATGAGGCAACAGTACGTAACGGACTCGGAAAAGAAATAACTTACAAAATCGTCAAAGTCGAATAACTCATTGGTTATTCTCGTATCGTACGTTATACCCCCGCACTTATTCCTTATTTAACAAGCAAACTGTATTCAATGAAAGTATATAAGACAATGGTGCTCTTGGACGACAGCAAGTGAGGGGGTATACTACGGATATGAGCACTTTGAACGAACTGCGGGACGCGCGGATAAAAAAACTCGAAGAACTGAAAACACGAGGGATCAACCCGTATCCTTCCCGTATTTCTCTTGAAGGAACGCAAACAACGATTGCCCAAGCCAGGGAAAACATGGGGCAACGCACCCTGGTAGCCGGACGCATTTGGTCCGTCCGCGGGCATGGCGCGATCACTTTCATGGATTTGCGGGACGAATCCGGAAAAATCCAACTCCTGCTTAAAGAAGAAATTATCGGAACGGATAACGAAATTGTTACGCTTATTGATAGCGGGGATTTTATTGCCTGTGCAGGCACGGTAACGCAAACAAAAACAGGAGAGGTCTCTATCGAAGTTTCGGATCTGCAAATGCTTTCAAAATCACTCCGACCGCTTCCTGTGGAATGGTACGGCCTTAAAGATACCGAAGAACGATATCGCAAGAGATATCTTGATCTTTTGCTCAACCCGAGCGTCCGGGAACGGTTCAATATCCGCACCAAAATTGTCCGCGAAATCAGATCGTATCTCGACGGACAAGGGTATTGGGAAGTGGAAACGCCGACTCTGCAAACGCTCTATGGGGGCGCGAACGCGAAACCATTTAAAACACATCTCAACGCGCTCGACACCGACATGTACCTGCGGATCGCCGATGAGCTGTATCTCAAGCGTTTGATCACAGGAGGATACGAAAAAGTTTACGAAATTTGCAAGGATTTCCGGAACGAAGGGATTGACCAAACCCATAATCCCGAGTTCACCATGATCGAATACTACGAGGCATATGCCGACTATCAGCGCGTGATGACCATAACCGAAGGATTGTTCAAACATCTGGCGAAAACGGTTTTGGGGAATACATTGATGCAGGTCGGAGAACGGAACATTGACATTGGTCATGAGTGGCCGAGGATAACCATGCGCGCCGTTCTCAAGGAACGGCTTACATTGGATATCGACAACGAAACAACCGAATCTCTTACGGCATTCTCCCAAAAACATGGCATAGAGCTTGTGGGGGGAGAAACAAAAGGACAGCTTGTGTTTTCCATATTCGACCACCTTATCACCCCCTCGCTTATCGAACCAGTTTGGATTATCGATTATCCCCGGGATGTATCGCCCTTATCCAAACAGAAACCGGATGAACCGGAATGGGTCGAACGCTTCGAAGGATATATCGGAGGGAAAGAGATTTGCGACGGGTGGAGCGAGCTCACCGACCCCCAGGAGCAACGCACGCGTTTCCAGAACGATACCAAAGCAACCCGCAAGGATCGCGAGGAAGCCCAACAGGTGGACGAAGATTTTCTTGAGGCTATGGAATACGGCATGCCGCCTATCGGTGGCATCGGAATCGGCATTGACCGCCTTGTCATGTTCTTTTCGAATACCTGGGCCATCAAAGAAGTCATCCTGTATCCTACCCTCAAACCCAAGCAGTAGAAACGCGGATAAAATCTTTGGAAAAAACATTATTTATGTTAAACTTTTCTATGTCTAAAAAAATAAAAATACTCATGGTGATTGCCGTAGGAACCGTGCTTGTCGGCGGACTCATACAAATACTCTTGAACCAGGTCGTGGAAAAACAATCCGATATGAACCCCGCGCCTTCAAAGATTCTTATGACCCCTCCTGCACGACTGCCCGTGATGACTCCTCCTACCGCACCGCCGCCACAACCGTAACATTAACGAATATGCTGTATCGAGACCTTGCTGATTTCATGAACGGCTGTGGGTATATTATTGGTGGGCAATGGTATCCACGGGTAACTTCCATCATCTCCATTAAGGCAAAACCGGCTCTTCTGAAGTTTTACGCCGATGCGGAAAGCTATTCCCATGCCCTTTCGACAACAAAACAATCGGCCTCGGAAGGAACCAAAATCCATAATGCAGTTGAAGCGATCCTGAAAAACGAAACTCCGGAGCAAAATCCGGAAATCCTTCCTGCGGTAAACGCATTTAACGATTTTCTTAACATGCACTCGGTCAATACCAAAGAAGGGGCTATAGAAAAACGAATCTGGAGCAACACTCATCACTTTGCCGGAACCATCGATATCCTCGCGGAGGTCGATGGTCTTTTCGGGGTTCTTGATGTCAAAACATCCTCGGGCATATGGCGGGATTACAATCTCCAAACTTCGGCATACATGGGAGCACTCCAGGAAGACGAAACGTGGGAAGATTTACCCAAGAAACCCGTAGACCACCGATGGATTCTGCGCATTGATCAAAAACAAATCTGCACCTTATGCGGCGCAACCAAACGCACCAAGGGCGGACGGGAAACGATTAAAACAAACAGGAATAACAGCGCAAGTGAAAAGTGCCAACACGAATGGTCGGAGGTAAGAGGGGAATGGGAACTCAAAGCCTTGGACGGGTTCGAAAAAGATTACGATGCGTTTCTGGGAGCAAAAAAACTTTGGGAATGGGAAAACGAACAATGGTTGCGACAAATAGGCTATTAGTTTAAATGAAAAATAATCCATATAAAATGATCAATAAACTTGTTTTGGACATCGAAACCGCCGGCATCTCTTTTACTGACCTTGATGAGATGTCGCAGCACCTTCTTGAAACCCGTTTCAAGAAACGAGCGCGCAACGACGAAGAGCTTGAACAGGCAAAAGAGAGCCTTGCCTTTTACCCGACGACAGCCCAGATAGTCGCTGTCGGAATGCTGAACGCCGATACCGAACAGGGAAAAACAATATACCAGGCGGAAAAATCGGAAGAAACCAAGACTGGGGAAGGAATCGTTTTCCAAGCCGTACTTTCGGAAAAAGAGCTTCTGCAAAAATTTTGGGAAACGGCACCGGCATACGAAGAATTCGTCACCTTCAACGGCCGGGGATTCGATATTCCTTTTCTCATGATCAGATCGGCAATCCACAACATTCGCCCCAGTAAAAATCTCATGGTAAACCGATACCTCGAAAGCCAACCGTTCAACCTCAAACATATCGATCTTGCCGATCAGCTTAGTTTTTATGGTGCAAAAAACGACTGGATGGGACTTCATTTTTGGGCAAAAGCATTCGGCATAGAATCCTCGAAAACAGATGAGATGAGCGGCGACAAGGTAACCGAGTTCTTCAAACAGGGAAAACACAAGGAAATCGCCGAATACTGCATGAAAGACGTGCTGGTCACCCTGAAACTCTACCAGTATTGGCAAAAAAACTTGCGCTTTTCGTGAAAATAGTTTGTAATTTTTAATCCCTTAAAACGTCATAACTCTATGAGAGGGGAAAAGCCCCAAAAACGTTCTCTTAACAGCATCAGCTGGAAGCGTGCGGATCAATTCGCAGGCGTATATGACGTGTATGCGAAAAAACTCTGGCGCCATATCTATCTCCGAACCAGCAGGCAAGAAGAAACGAACGATCTGGTCGCCGAGGTGTTCTTGAAGACATGGGAGTACCTGAAGTCAGGCAAGTCCATCAACAACATTCAGGCATTCCTGTACCGGTCCGCCCACAACAGTATCGTGGACTGGTACCGCAGCAGGAATAAGGTTGTTGAGCTTCAAACAAGCCTGGAAGAAGGAGAGTATGACGACCTCATGATCCAAGAAGACTCGACGGAACGGATTCTCCTGTCGGTGAGCGCGCGCATGAACGTGGAAAAAGTTCTCCGGCAGATTCCCGAGAACGAACGCAATTTGCTCATTATGCGATTCATCGACGAACTCGAAATAAAAGAAATTGCGAACGTCTTAGGGAAAACAACCGGGGCAGTCAGCGTCGGCATCCACCGGGCACTCAAATTATTCGAACAAAACCTGAAAACCAATGAAACCAAGTGATTCACAAATGAAGATGATAGAAAGCATCCAGGCCTTGAAAACCATCAAACCCGATGGGGAGTTTCTCATGAGCTTCCGCCGGGTGCTCGTGGCCCATATGGAACGTGATTTGCCGATTGCCGGATATCCGGTTATGTTCAAATTTTTTGCAAAGATGGCGATGACATTCGCGTCCATTGTTATTATTATAGGAGGTATCGGTTTCAGTGTAAGCTTGGCAAGCCAGGCCAATGACCCCGATAGTCTTTGGTATAAAATCAAAATTGCCGGTGAACAAATTCAGCTCAGCTTTGTGGAACATAATCCTATGGAAAGCGCGGTTCTTTCCGCCAAATTCGCGCAGAACCGCCTGAACGAACTTAAAGCCATTGAAGAGGAATCTTTGGAACCGGCGGCTCGGGAAAATGTCCTGAAACTCTATTACCAGAACCTCCAATACCTACAAACATCATTACAGAATATTACCGGCGAACCGACACGCCAAGCCCTCGCCGACCTGTTGACCCTTGAGGAACAGATAAACATCCTTGATCAAACCATAGAAGCATTGGAATCGCACGCAAATGTCCCGACTACCACTGTTTTCCAGGCCCAATCCATTTCACGGTTTACCAAAAACATCATTCAAACCGTATCCCTTCAATACTCGGTCGCCCTCAATGTGACCATTGAGGATCAATACGGGATTAATCGTATTACTGCCTTGCACGGACGGGTTACAAACCGGTTTACCGAACTTAATGATACATGGCGACCTCGATTCCAGGAAAAAGTTCAACGTATTGTCCTTGACGAAACTCTTTCTCCGGAAAAATCGGAAACCTATTCGTTCACCAAAGAAGAAGAAAATATCGTCAATACACTCAACAAAGCGAAAACCGGACTGGGCGAAATCGACGCAATGCTCCAAAACGAATCCCTGACGACAATCCAAATCATGGATGTCGCAAAAACATTGCTTGCCATTGACCACGAATTAGCTACAATAGAAGTGTTGCTCAAATAAAAAGAGCTGCTTCGCATCATTATTTTTTCAGTATTCAACCTATGAAAGTCGGTTTGGCTTTGAGCGGTGGTGGCGCCAAAGGATTCGCCCATATTGGCGTAATTCGGTGTCTCGAAAAACTCGGTGTCGTCCCGTATTGCATCAGCGGAACGAGCATGGGAGCGCTTGTCGGAGGATGGTATGCCTCAAACAAAGATTTTGCCATTCTGGAAACCCTTGCCCGCACCGGGGAATGGAAACAGTTCATGCCCGTCCGGGAAATATTCAGCTCCGTACGCACCGGCGGAGGACTGTTCACGTTGCGCGCCTTTCGGAATTTTCTCAAAAAAGAAATCGGTGAGGTGACGATAGAAAAACTTTCCCTGCCGTATTGCGCGGTGGCGACATCCTTGAAAACCGGTAAAGAAGTGAGGATCCAAAAGGGACCTTTGGGGGAAGCAATACTCGCAAGCGGATGCATTCCTATCGTATTCACGCCTATTGAGCGGGATAACGACCTTCTGGTCGACGGCGGGGTCGTGAATAACTTTCCGATCCAGGCCTGTTTCGATATGGGAGCCGAGGTAGTGATCGGCGTCGATGTCCGCTATGTACCCGGAAATTTGGAACATGAACTGTCCCAAGAACATCACATTCTTCGATGGCGTATTTTCCGTATTTTGAATTATCTCATGGATCTGATACATCCCGAGGAACAGATTTATCCGAAGGAAAAGATGATCAGTCTCAAGCCATACATTTCGCACATAGGCACCTTTGATTTCGACCGGGTAAACGAAATAATCAAGCTCGGGGAAGAGGCCTTCGAAGAAAAGGAAAAGGAAATCAGGATACTCCTGTCGCTTCCCGAAAAAACAAAAACGTTCTGGGACAAACTATTCGAATAACCGGACCTGGATTTTTTTCCGATACCCATTCAAAAATTCAATACCCGACATAACCCGTTTCCCCTGCGGTTGCACCTGTTCCAAAACCAAGGCGCCGTCTTTACAGATTAAATATAGCTGCTTGCCGATTTCGCAGAGTCCCGGCCCTTTACCATTACTTGATACCCCGATCCCATCACCGATGGCCGGCTTGGCTCTGAATATTTTCAGAATAAACCTTTCTGCTTTGTCTTTTCCGGATTCCGATTTCTGCTCCGGTTCCATCCAGCACCCCGGTTCACAGGCAAACGCGCGAATCCGGTTATATATTTCACTCACCGATTGTCCCGGGTCGACTTTCCCGTCTTTCCAGGAAAGCATTTTGGAAAATGTTGCCCGAGTATGATCCTGCTCTTTGGGTTCTATCTTGCCGTCGAGCCATTGGGGGATGAGTTTCAAAAGCATGGCACCCCCCATTCGCGCCAGCCGGCCATAAACATCCTCGAAATATTCATCGGAACCTATATCCGTTTTTTCTTGCAAGATAATCGGTCCATGATCCATGTCCGCATCCAAGAGAATAATACTTACCCCCGTTTCCGTGTCTCCCGCGCTGATCGCGGACTCAATCGGACTCGGTCCGCGCCATTTCGGCAACAATGAAGGATGAACGTTCAACACACCGTTGGGGAACATATCCAAAACAGCTTGAGGAATGATTTTCCTGTAGGCGGCGACGATTGCGAAATCCGCCCCGAAAGATGCGATTTTTTTCCGTGTTTCCGGATCTTTTAACGAAGAATATTGCGCGATGTGGATTCCCGAACCGGCGCATTTTTCTTTTATATGCGGAGGGGTCAACACTTGTTTTCTTCCCGCGACATCATCGGGGACCGTAATAATCGCTTCCGGGGCGTATCCGTGTGCCGACAGAGAGTCAAACACGGTTCCGGAAAAAATATTCGTTCCGAAAAAAATGAATTTCATAATACCCTTGTTTTTACGATAAAAATCGATTTCGTCTTATCCAGTATACCCCCGCACTTGTCCAAATGTAAAATAATTCTAAAAACAACGTAAATCTTACTGACTTAATCCAGAAACATAAAACGTCAATTCATCCCTATTAAGTCAGTATACAAGTGAGGAGGTATATCATGAGGAAAACGGTAAAAATATGATAAAATAACGAGTATGCTTGATGGTATTACCCCGAAAACGGTCGTAAAAAAACCCCGTAAAAACCAGGAGGTGCTCGATTTCCTTGAAAAAGTTAGATTCGAACTGAAAGATGCCAACCCGAAAACCTTCGGTCTTTACATGAAACTTTTCAACCAGCACGGAAAACAGAAAATCGAAACCGCCCTCTACCTGACCACGCGCAATACCAACATCTCTCAAGAAGGAAAACTGCGATATTTTTTGGCGGTTCTGATAGGGAAAGGATACAAAAAAGAAACGAGAAAACAGTATAAAGAGCAAAAGCAAAAACGCAAACAAACGGATGGAGGCGCGCTTTACGAAAAAATGAAGTCGAAGCTCCTTAAGAAAATGACCCCCCAATACGCACGACGGGCAGGTGTACGTTCCCAGATGCTCCATAAAGTCGCCAAAGAAGAGCGTAAATTATCGCAAGGCTCAAGACGCAGGAAAACATTCAAAAAATAATATTTTCCATGAAACTTGTAACCGGAGAAAAAACCCCTGTTTTAAGATCGAACGCCCAACCGGTAGAGAAGGTGACTCCCGAGATCCGATCTCTGATCCGCAACATGAGAAAAAAAATGAAAGAATGGCATGGCGTCGGGCTGGCTGCTCCGCAAATCGGCCTCAATCTGCAAATTTTTGTAGCGGAAATCGGATACACTCCGGAGCATGAAGGGAAATTTTATGCGTTCATCAATCCGCAAATCATCAGCACATCCGCGAAAATAAACGAAATGGAAGAGGGTTGTTTGAGCATTCCGCTCAAAGCGGGAACAATCAAACGGCATGAGCGCGTGACTATCCAGGGGCTCAATGAAATGGGGAAAAAAGTAAAAGTAAAGGCAAGCGGTTTTCTTGCACGCGTGTTCCAGCATGAAGTCGATCACCTGAACGGGAAACTTTTCATTGATACGGCTTCTGACATGCGAAATATTGCCGAATCATAATGAACCAGCTTACTATACGCGGGAAAAAATATCGGTTGCCGATGTATTTTCCGGATGGAACATACGGAGCGGTACGGACCCTCGATACTCGGGACATCCGTTTATGCGGAATCAAAGGCATCGTAGTCAATACCTACCATTTATACCGTAATCCTGGGATCAACGGCATAAAAAAACTAGGCGGCATTCATGCTTTCATGGGCTGGAACGGAATTGTTGCCTCCGATTCGGGAGGCTTCCAGTTCCTTTCCCTGTTTTATAAAAATCCGGAAATGGGTTCGGTAACCGACCGTGGTATCCGCCTGTACTCCGGGCCAAAGAAAAAACAGATAAGTTTTTTCACTCCCAAGATATCGGTTGATATGCAGTTTGCAATCAGCTCGGACATCATGATCTGTCTTGATGACTGCCCTTCCCAAAAAGCTTCCCTGAAGCAAACCGCCACAAGTATAAAACGAACTATCCGGTGGGCAAAAGAATGCAAAGAGGAATTTGTCCGCCAATGCAAAAACCGTCATTATACCGGAATCAACCGGCCGCTTCTTTTCGCGGTTGTTCAGGGTGGAAATAATACGAAGCTGCGCGCGCAATGCGCCCAAGCGCTTGTTGCCATGGATTTCGACGGATACGCGTTTGGAGGATGGCCCGTCAAACAGGGCGGGGGACTGGACACGGATATCCTTAAACTGGTTCGTTCTTTTACTCCGAAGGATAAGCCATTGTTCGCGCTCGGCGTAGGAAAACCCGATGACATTGTCGCATGCCGGAAAATCGGATACGACATATTCGACTGCGTTTTACCTACCCGTGACGCCCGCCACGGACGGATCTATATTATACGCGGGAAAAAGACTTCATATATCGATATAGAAAAAGGTGTATATAAAAACGATAAGCGTCCCCTTGACAGCCATTGCCGCTGTCTGGCTTGCCAAAACTGTTCGCGCGCCTACCTCCACCATTTGTTCAAAATGAAGGAAATCGGAGGATTCCGTTTGGCGACCATACACAACCTTACCGCGTATGCCGATCTTGCCGCACGATTACAATCAAAACATTGATTATTGAAGCAATGATGTCCGTATGATAAAATCCTTAAAGGCATCCGCGACACCGTTGTTAATCTTTAATACATTTTTGTGCAATTACGCTTGACTTTCCATAACCCCTTCAAAGATAAACCAACCCTATCGAAGATTGCGCTCGTGATAAGCGCAATTATTATCTTTGGAGTCGGTATCGGGCTCGGCATTTCATACCAAAAATCCCGGATACCTGGCCCAAGACCATACGAGCCGGTTATGTCTCCTGTGGGCGTTTCGAATACCGAACCACCCGCGGCCCTCCATCAGGAAACCGATTTTTCCATTTTCTGGGACACCTGGAAGATGGTGCAGGAAAAATACGTCGGCAGATCGAAGCTGAACTATCAGAAAATGGTTTACGGGGCAATTGAGGGCATGCTCGGATCTCTTGATGATCCTTATACCACGTTTTTCGATCCCGAGGAAAATGAACAATTCCAGGAAGAAATATCGGGAAAATTCCAGGGAATCGGCGTGGAGCTGGCTTTGAAAAACGGCATTCCGACGGTTATCGCGCCAATCGAAAATACGCCGGCCTACCGTGCGGGCATAAAAAGCAAAGATCAAATCGTTGCGGTAGGATCAACTTCGACCATCGGTATCTCGCTCGAACAGACCATCGGCATGATACGTGGCCCGGAAGGAACCATGGTAACTCTTTCTGTCCTGCGGGAAGGGTGGACCGAACCGAAAAAATTCGAAATTCAACGTGCGATTATCAAAATCCTCGGCGTATCGCTCGAATATCCCGCCCCGGATACCGCCTATCTTAAAATACGCAATTTTTATGAAGCAACCGCGACGGATTTTCGCACAAAAGCCCTGGAGGTTATGATCTCCGGCAAAAAGAACATCATTCTTGATTTACGAAGCAACCCCGGAGGCTATGTCGACTTGGCAGTCCAGTTTTCTTCGTGGTTTTTACCCCCACACAGCACGGTCTTGCAGGAAGATCGTGGCAATGGCATGTTTGTCTGCGACGATTGCAGTGTCGGACCTATCGGTGGCGTCTTTAAGGACAAAAATATAGTTATCCTGGTTGACGGCGGCACCGCCTCCGCCTCGGAAATTATGGCCGGGGCACTGAAAGACCACCTCAACGCAAAACTCATCGGAGAACAAACCTTCGGGAAGGGATCAGCCCAGGAAGTGCACGATATCACAAGCCAGGCATCACTCAAGGTAACTATTGCCAAATGGTTTACTCCCAATGGCACAAACATCGACGGCACGGGTCTCAAGCCGGATATCGAAATAAAAAATGATCCCGACAGTTCGGAAGATGCACAACTTAAAAAGGCGATAGAAATCTTATCCCAATAAACACATGAAAATCATTCTCTTTCAGGACGTCAAAGGAATCGGCAAAAAAGGCGAGCTCAAAGAAGTCAAAGACGGGTACGGAAAAAACTTCCTGATTGCCAAAGGGTTGGCGAAACCCGCCACGCCCGAACACATGGCGAAATACCATCAGGACCAAGCGCACCATGCGGCTCAAGTGCAAAAACAAACAACCAACATAGAATCTCACAAGACAAAAATCGCCTCCCTTATCATGGAAGCAATCCTTAAAACCGATAAAAACGGCAAAGGAGTATTTGATTCGGTCAATAAACAATCAATCAAAGAGTTTCTGGCAAATCTTGGTATCGAGGTTGCCCCGGAGCACATTCTTCTTGAAAAACCGATTAAAGAAATCGGCAACCATGTCGTACTGATTAATTTGGGGCAAGGTATAGAAGCTTCTCTTAAGATTCTGGTTACCCACTCGAAATAATGCAAAAACTCCCCGAAAGGAGAGTTTTAAAGTATTGTTTAAAAAGAAAAATTATATAACCTTAACAAAAGTCTTTTCTTTTACCCGGCCGTTGAATGACTTCGTTTTCCGGCGATAAAACATAACCCGTCCTTCTTTTGTCGCATAAAGAGTGTCGTCGGATCCGCAAGAAACCCCCACTCCTTTTTCGTAAAGAGTTCCTCTCTGGCGCACTAAAATGGCGCCGGAACGAACGTGCTGGTTGTTGCCCGCTTTAAGGCCGAGGTATTTTGGGTTTGAATCGCGCAGGTTCTTCGATGAACTACCTGCTTTGGTATGGGCCATATGGTTAAATCAAAAACAAATATCGAATAGCGAAAATAAAAATCAATTGCTATAATACGATATTATCAGGAAAGTCACAATAAATCAACTTAATTTATGAAAATTGAGCCACAAAATAACACTGACAATAGTGCGGCGAAACCCCGTAGTTTTTTAAAAAACACTATGGGGGTCAAGAAAATAATGGGAAATTTCTGGGTGGAACACTACGAGGATGTGGTTTTGGGGGCAATCGTGTTCCTGATCGTCGGTGCCGCCTTCGGCATCGGTTTCATTGTCGGGGGTCGATTTTACGAACAGGCAGCCATAAACATTAACTGTCCGGAAAGTTTCTGGAAACAATAAACCCCCTCACCTAAAAAGCTCATTTCTCACTTTTCTATGTTCTATGTTTATTTGCTCAGAAGTAAAAAGGATGGTATGTTATACCTCGGTTCAACGGATGATCTAAGAAAAAGGTTGTCACTTCACAACACCGGACATGCCCAGTCAACCAAATCGAGGCAACCGTTTGAGATAGTGTATTACGAAGCCTATGCATCAGAAAAGGATGCTCGTATGCGCGAACACAATCTTAAACTACGAAGAAATGCATTCGCACAATTAAAACTAAGACTCCCCAATACCCTCAGAGCTTCTTAGGTGCGGGGGTAAGACGCCATGAAAACAACAATTCTTATTATCGCCGTGTTACTTGCCTTGCTGGGGTTGTACCGAATCGGCTTTCCCCGCAAAGGGCGATAAAAATCTTCGTTATCCCGTTCCTATTCCCGATACTGGCGTAATCGGTCCAATCCCTTATGATACGCGTAAATACAATCACCAAAGAAATTTTGGGAACGCCTTTATTCGAAAAGGTAAGCTTTTCTATCGGCAAAGGCGAGAAGGTGGGGCTCGTTGGTCCCAACGGATCCGGAAAATCGACTATCCTTAAGATCATACTCGGCCAAAATGAAGCGGAGGAGGGATCGGTTACGGTGGAAAACGAAAAGATCGGATATCTGCCCCAGGAACTACCCATGGGGAATCAGGACACGATTGAAAGTTTCCTTGAACTTTCCGATCCGGAAAAAATCAAACACACGCTCAATAAAGTAGGTATGCAAAAAATAGAACATACTACTAAAGTCCAAAAGCTCAGCGGGGGACAAAAAACCCGTTTGACTCTTGCTAAAGTTCTCATGGCTCGGCCGAGCTTTCTGATTCTTGACGAGCCAACCAACCACCTGGACTTCAAGGGCCTGTATTGGATCGAAAAGTTCGTGCGCGATTTTCCGGGAGGAGTCCTAGTAGTGTCCCATGACCGCAAGTTTCTCGATAACACGGTCACAAGAATCCTCGAGCTCGATTCGACCAATCATGCCTTCAACCAGTATGTCGGCGGGTACTCCGATTACTATGCGCAAAAACAAAAAGATCTTGAAAAATGGGAATACCTGTACGAACAACAGCAAAAAAAGAAAAAGAAACTCGAGCTACGTCTTGCGCTCAAAAAACAGGAAGCCCAGGTCTATGACGATCCCCGGAAAGGGAAGCAGGTCAGGGCAATCGAAAAACGCATTGAACGCGAAGTAGAAGACCGGGAGATATTCCAGCCGAAATCACAATGGAAAATAAATCGTCTGAGTTTTTCGGGACAAACCAACTCCGGCAAGCTGATGGTGCGCGTTTCCGGGGTTTCGAAACGGTTTTCGAACCGTACGATCCTTGATGACGTAGATTTCGAGATCAGGGGCAAGGATCATGTTCTTTTAAGGGGAGAAAACGGTTCGGGAAAAACAACTCTCATAAAAATCATTACCGGCCAGCTGCAACCCGACAGCGGAACCGTTAAAATAGGGGATAATGTCCATTACGGATATTTTGCCCAGGAACACGATATTTTGAATCACGCGAAAACCGCCCTGGCTGAATTCTCCTCTACCCCCGGCCTGAAAAATCCCCAAACAGATCCGCGCAAGACCCTGGGTGCATTCCTGTTCCGCGACAACGATGTTTTCAAAAAAGTTTCCCAATTGAGCTTGGGGGAACGGGTGCGCCTGATATTCGCCAAACTGACCAACCAGGAAAATGAGCTTCTGATCTTGGACGAACCGACCAACCACCTGGATACCATGTCCCGGGAAGCCATCGAAAAATCTCTTCTGGATTATTCGGGAGCACTACTGATTGTTTCCCATGACCGGTACTTCCTGGGAAAAATGAAGCTCAACAGAATCATTAATCTTGAAAATGGCGTGGTAAAAGAGGTGTACGAAACATAAAAGATAAATAAAACGAGGCCGCATACGCGACCTCGTTTTTGATACCCTACCCCTACTGCTTTGGGGCAAGAGAGCGCGTGATCACCCCCTCCACAAATGCTTCCGCGCCGGCTGGATCTGTAACTGCCCTGGGGCAATGCATGGTCACTTTGACTCCGCCTTCTATTGCTTTGGCGTTCACGGTCACCACCTGCCGGGACATTGGCCCTTCTCCGGTCCCCGGAACATCAAAGAACATCCAGAAATCGCACTTCTGCGATCCCGGACCGCACGTACAGTTGCTCACGCCATATTTGGACAACAACTGGTCATCTGCGCGGGGCTTGGGAATCTTTTTTAAAATACCGCAAAGATGACGCTGGGACCTTCCAGACTCAATCAGAAAATCGGCCATAGCTGCCTCCTTATCGATAGTATAAACCTTTTATTAAAAAACCTTCAAGAGAGTATCGTACGCAATAAATAAGCCCGCGTTGCGATAACGCGGGCTTATTCTTCGTACGTGGTTATGCGGCCCATGGCATCCTTTTCCTTGCTGCGGACAGATTCACGAGTTCGTCATGCAGCGCACGACACAAGGTGTCCGGCGGTTGCCCGTCGAACAATCTTATCCTGACCGGCTTCAACTCGCAGAAATCTCTCCCACGGTGAACAGTGACGCCAATTTCTACTTCAGCATCACAGCTCGAGAAGTCGGGCGGAATAGCCATGGCAACCCGTTTTTTCAGGTCTTTAGGAAGAGGGATAGGAACATCAAACCTTGTTCTTTTCCTGAAATTAGGATGACGCATAACCACTCTGAGAAACCTTATGTTTCTCATAATATCCACCTCCTTTCCGAAGAATGGACTAACATAATACGATAAAAATACATTGCGGTCAATGCCGAAAGCAAATCGCCCCACTATGTGGGGCGACGGGCGGTTCGTTGAGTTTTACGACGCTTCCTGCGATGAATCTTGTCGAAATCCGGCGCAGGCTGCATTGAGCCGTATGAGGCATCGCGTTTCCAAAGACGGTATTCAAGGGGTGATCCCTTTGATTTGCTCCTGCGAAGCTTCGTGATATCCGCATAAGTACACTCCCAGACATCGTGCTCCTTACCGTCACTGGCAAGCATCCGTTTTTGCTCCAGCCCGGTCTTTGCGGCAGCCAACATCTCGGAAATGACTCTATTCGTATGCTCGTCCATCGGCTCAACAAACCATTGAGTTGTATTCTTTTTGGCGCTCATCTCTTGTCTCCTTTCGTTTATAGGTAACCAAAAAGATTGATAACCGTATTATAAACCTTTGAAAAATAAATGAAATGCGAACGCCGCCCCTTACGGAGCGGCTTCGGTTTGGCGTTGATCAAGATTTCTTTTTTTTCTCTCCGTGCAACGCCGCAGGATCGCCAGGGCGATCCAGGGGAATGCCCGTATCGGCGGGGCGGAAAATCATTGCCTCCACGCGAGGCGAAATCCCTTCTCTTGCCAGAACGACCCGGACAGCCGCTTCGACACCTTCCTTCAAAGCCTTGACTTGCACCGGATCTCTGACGAGGCCTGTAAAGATCTGAATGGAGAGATTTTTTGTCTCGACAGGGCGACGGACATCGGAAGTAAATATGACATGCACCCAGTCCGGAGGACAGGAGGCGTGTTTCGCGATGGCCTTCACTAAAGCGGCCTCAATCGCATCCAACGTACTACGAGACAAATCTTGACCAACATGTAGAACAGGAACATCAGGCATAGGTATCACCTCCTTCCGCCTGTGAAAATATAGAACTGTTCTATCTATATTAAACCATATTGCAATTGTCTTGTCCAGATGGTATAATTATTCAACAGACCACAAGGAGGCTCTGATGAAAATTCAAACACTCAGAACGCTGGCATTACAAGCGGTCGCCATTATTCGCCCCACGGTTGATAACATCATCGCTCAGGGTATTACTGAAGGCCGCAGTACTGCCTGGATCACCGTCGCTGTCCGCTGGCGTCACGCCGGCTTCGGGAAAGAGGACTTCAAGAAGGATATCGTCCTCTCTGTCCAACTTTGCGGCGAAACTGATCGGAAGAAGTGGAAACACGACTTCCGGGCGACCGCCGAATCCAAGGCGTTCATTATGTGGCGCACCGGTAAGGACGGACATGTTGTCCATACCGACATGCCGACCGTGATGGAGACAGGCGACACTCCCTGGCACGGCGGATGTGTCCTGGGTGAACTGGTCATCGCCACCAGCGGGTTCCAGGAGTTCGTTGATTGCCTGGTATCCCGGCTCGTCGGCACCATGCTCAACACTCTGGCGCAAGCCAAAATCGAGGCGACACGAAAGGCCAACCTCGATACCATGGCGGATATCTAACCGCCGCAAGACCACCCAACCCGGGTGGTCTTCGCTTTACAGAATGTTAGAATAGAACATCGATAATCCGTAAGATATTCTAAAAATAAAGGTCTTATTATGGTGGACAGCATTTCCGAACAAGATTTCCTCACAATATATGAGGAAAATTCAGACGCGATTTTCCGCTACTGTATGATCCGGGTACGCAACAGGGATATTGCCCTGGACATCACCCAGGAGGTATTCACCCGTACCTGGGGGTACCTTACCAAAGGGAAACGCATTGATGCCGTAAAACCGTTCCTGTATCAAGTCGCACATAACACGCTTATAACGACAATGAAAAAACGGGCACCGGCATCTTTGGATGAACTTTTGGAGCAGGGGATAGAGCCCGTTCAAAAAGAAAGCATGAGTACGGAGGTACGGCTCTCGTTTAAAGAGGCTGTCACGCAATTGGAACAGCTCGACGAAAAGTACCGCGACGCAGTCACGTTGCGGTATGTCGAAGGGTTCTCGGTTCAAGAAATCGCCTCGATGAAGCAGGAATCGGAAAACACAATTTCGGTAAGAATCCACCGTGGTTTGCAACAATTAAAGTCGCGTATGGCATAACACTATATGGAAAAACTATTCGAAACAATTTCCCGCGTGATGCGATCCGTCCGCCTTACCCAGGACGAAAAGCTTGCCATAAAACAGCGACTCATTATGGAAATGCGCAATAACCCCGTAAGAAAACTTTCGGAACACAGTCTTATTAACTGGTCGCATTTATTAAACGTATTAACCGAAACAAAAATAAAACCTATGCCAGCATTTTTACTCATCCTGCTCCTTCTGGGAGCAACCGGCGGTACCTCGGCCTTGGCCGAACAGGCGCTCCCGGGAGACATATTGTACCCCGTAAAAACGGGTTTCAACGAACGGATCATTGATCTTCTTGCCGTATCTGCCAACTCGCAAGCCGAGGTGGACTCAAAAATCGCACAACGACGGCTCAAAGAAGCCGAACAGCTCGCGGAAAAACTCGAACTGAACGAACATACGCAATCCCGACTCATAGAGAGTTTTCAAAAACACGCCAACCGCGTTCAGGATGGAACCAAAGAGATCACGGCGCAAAATGCAAGCCGGGCACTCGAAATCATCTCTGACTTCGAAGCCTCTCTCCAAACCCATAAACAAATTCTGACGGCCATCTCGCAAGGACGCGATGCCACTACCACCGAACTGCTCAACAGGTTCTTGAGTGTTTTGCGGTCCGAACACGAAGACACCAAAGACCAGAAGGAACACTCACAGAACGAAGTCGATAAGGACAAGAGTCCGGAAATGAAAACCGCGGCAGAAGGAAAGCTCAAATCAGCCGAGAATAAAATCGAAGAAGTCACCAGATATATAGAAAATGCCTCGTCATCCCAAAGCACGAGTGGCAGAGTCATAAAACAGGAAGATGTCGCCGAAGCCCAAAAGCGTCTCCAGGACGCCCGCGATCTTATCGCCAAAGGAAAACTCTCTTTTGCCGCCGGCAACTATGGGGAAGCATTCTCGATTTTCCAGGAAGCGAAAAAGACAGCCCAAGAAGCAAAGCTTCTCATTGATGCAAAAATGGAATTCGATGACGATAGAGATGTAAAAGAGGACGAAGACAATGATGATAGAGATAACGGAAGGGAAGACGAAGACGAACCGGAATCTTCACCTAGAATCCATATTGAATGGGATGATTAATCTCCGAACACGCACAAGCGTACAAAAATCGCACATTTACAGTGCGGTTTTTGCGTCTTGAACCTTGACTTGGACGAGGATATACTTAAATAGTTAAACAAATAAAAACATGAAAAAACTATTTCTTTTGCTTGCGCTGATATCGGTATTTTTGACTGGCCAAGTAGTTGTTGCCAAACAGGACGCGCCACTGCCCGAACAAGAAGGGATTTATGACGTTCCGGGGAACAAAAATCTCAAACTGCGCGTTTTCGTGTACCGCGAACATCCCGACCGCAATAACGCAAAACCAGCCCCCTCCGCTACTCCAAGCCCAGCATGCGGACTAACCGATCCTGATACGACCTCAACCGTAGCTGGTGCCGGCTGGATAATGCCATCATCTTGGGAATACAGATTGAATCCGTCAAGTGTGCCAGCCTCGGTGGGATCAACCAACCTCCCAACCATTGCTTCAAACTCATTTGCAGTATGGTCATCGGCTCAAAATAATGCAGTTTCCATAACCAGAGGTACGGATACCACAAAAACAAAGGCCCAATATGACGGCCAAAACATTGTTACCTGGGGCAGGGCTTCGGGCAGTGCATTGGCGGTATCATATATTTGGTACACCAATACCGGAACGCTTGTGGAAGTGGACACGATTATGAACTCCAAGTTCTCCTGGGCCTGGTATAATCCTGTTTCCGGACCGGTCTGCGCGTATCAGAACGTGTACGACGCGCAAAACATCATGACCCATGAATTCGGACATACTGTCGGGTTGGATGACCACTATACCGACGCTTACATGAACGCTACCATGTACGGTTATGGTTCGAAAACAGAGGTGAAAAAGAACACCCTGACCACCGGGGATATTGCCGGGGTGCAAGCCATTTACTAATCCATAAATAGATATTATCAACACAATAGCTCCGTTTTGGGGCTATTGTGTTATATCAAATTTCATTGTTTAATATATCAAAGGAGGCTGCGATGGCACTAAGAGATTTTTTCCAAGAACTGGCTTCGGAGTGCCAGTATAACGAAAAGCTCCAGGCCGCAATCCTGGAATGGGCTGCCAGCGTGCCCGCGACAGGAACTACTTGGGATATCCTGGAAACCCAGATCCGATACCAGGCAAACCAAAATAATACCACTCCCGAGAAGTTTGTCACCGGACTCTTCGCGCAGGAAAGCGCCGATTTCTTCATGATGGTGCTTCAGGGCGGAGGATGCTGACTGTGACAATCGGGCGCGTGCCGCCCGAAAACAAACGGAATGCCACCCCAATACGGTGGCTTTTCCTGTTATAATAAAAGATGGAAATGAATAAATTCATCACCCTCAACAATGGTATCAAAATGCCAACTCTCGGGCTCGGCGTATGGCAGATCAAACAATCCGAAACCGCCAGGGTCGTATCTTGGGCACTGGAATCGGGCTACTGCCATATCGATACCGCGCGTATTTACGGCAATGAAAAAGGAGTGGGGGAGGCTGTCAAAAGCAGCGATATTCCCCGCGAACAGATTTTTATCACCACCAAACTTTGGGTTACCGATTTTTTCAATGCGGAACTGGCATACCGGAAAAGCCTTGACCGGCTCGGCCTTGGGTATGCCGATCTGTATCTTATCCACTGGCCGTTCCCATTCTGGAAACATGCCTGGAAAACACTGGAAAAGCTGTATCAACAGGGAAGAATAAAAGCAATCGGGGTCAGCAATTTCGGCATCAGGCAACTGGAAGTGCTGTTGAAATTTTCCGCTATCACTCCCGCGGTCAACCAGATCGAGTTCAGCCCGTTCTACTACCGCAAAGAATTGCTTGCTTATTGCAAGGAAAAGGGGATAGCCCTGGAAGCATACAGTCCCTTAACGCGGGCAAAGAAACTTAATCATCCGGTTATCAAAGAGCTTGCGCAGAAATACGCCAAAACCGCGGCGCAAATCATGATCCACTGGTCTCTGCAGCACGGTCTTATTGTGATACCGAAATCGCAAAATCCCAACCGCATTGTCGAAAATTCCGAGGTCTTTGATTTTACAATTGACGATGGGGATATGGCACGGCTCGATTCTCTGAACGAAAACTTCCGCACAGGATTTTGGTAATCCTTAATCATTATTTTTACGTGAAAGTTATCTTCTTAAATTGTTGGCATGGAAGAATGCGCGATGGTATCGTGGATTTTTTGAAACAGCATCGGGACGAAACTGATATTTTTTGTTTTCAGGAAGCAGACGGGAACATGCCAGAAATCTGCGGGGAAACTCTACCAAATTACAAACAAATCAATAGCTACAAATATGTAAGCGAATATGACGAATTCCCCCAATTAACCTGTATCCACAATGATATCAATATTGTTTCATCGGGAGTTCTTTTTGAAGGAAATATGACAGCGGGGTTAGGACTGTATGTCAAAATCAATGTAACGGATCAAAAAATAACTCTCTTGAACTTTCACGGACTTTCTAGGCCAGGAGATAAGTTAGACAGCCCGGATCGGTTAAAACAGTTCCGGGGAGTAATAGATTTTATGCAACGGTGGTCTAAGATAAGAATCATCGGTGGCGATTTTAACATACTGCCAGATACGGAAAGTATTGAACTATTTGAGAAACAAAATTACCGGAACCTTATTCGGGAATTCAATATACCTACTACCCGCAACCGGATTGTATGGGAAAAATTTCCCGATAACAAACAGCTTCATTCAAATTACGCTTTTGTAAACAAAGAGGTGACAATCAAAAGCTTTAGTGTAGAAAATATCGAAATATCGGATCATCTGCCGATGATATTGGAGATTCTGTAAATTCTCTGAACGAAAACTTCCGAACTGGATTTTGGTAAAAATTTCAAAAACATAAAGCAATAAGCCCAAGTATCCAACCTGGGCTTATTTTCTATATGACACGATCATTCATTCCATATAATCCACAACTGCATGATGTCTTCTGACATCCCACGGACAACATCGTGATTGAAACGAGAGGGATCAAGTGAGTATAGGGATGTATGAGTTTCTTCCCATCCCTCTTCAGGGACATCACTCATACCTGATCCCCAGCAAGGGGTTGTGGAGATGAATAAGAAACCGATGCCCCAAACCCCGGTTTCCATACTGGAAGAGCGGGAAGTATACATCCGACCCCAGCTGCGTCCCTACCACAAGCGCCAGGTTACGGGGTTCCAACACGGTATGGCACAACATGCCATAGGATACCCTGCCAGAATAGCCGAATTTACTAGCTGCCAATACGCACAAAAGCCACGATTTCAAACAATAGAAACTGGTCCGTGTTGCCGGGCTAAGGCACAACCTGCATCGTTAAGAACTCCCCTTGGGGCAAGGGGAGTTCGTCTCATTTTTTATTCTATTACGATGATTTTCTTCGCCTTAATCTTATTCAAAATATCTTTTACCTTTTCCACGGTTTTTGGCTCGAGGAGTGACAAGGAATAGGCGTGCTTGTTGAGTGGTTTAAGCAACATCACCTTCTTTTTCACCTCGTCTTTTGAAACATTGTCGCTCTTGCTCAAAAATACGTACTCGTCTTTTTTCAATAAAAGGGGATTGTGTATTTTCATTTCTTCACGGACGGTTTTATAGTCATGAACCGGGTCAAGGGACTCGGCATCCACCAAATGGAATAACACCTTGGTGCGTTCGATATGGCGCAAGAACTTTATGCCCAACCCTTTTCCCTGCGATGCCCCCTCGATAAGCCCGGGGATATCGGCCAAAATCAGTTCGTAATATACTCCCAGGTTCGGCTCGAGCGTGGTAAACGGATAATTCGCCACCTTGCTGTTGGCGTTGGTCAGTTCGTTGAGCAAGTTCGACTTTCCGACATTGGGAAGCCCGATGAGCCCGATATCGGCAATAAGTTTCAGTTCGAACCTGATATCGAACTCCTGACCCGGCGTACCCTTTTCGAACTCCTTGGGAGATTGATTGGTGGGAGACCGGAATACGTAGTTGCCCCTGCCGCCTCTGCCGCCTTTGGCAAGCACAACACGTTCGCCGATCCTGGTCATTTCGCTGTCAACCCCGAGTGTCAGATTATGAATAACCGTACCGACGGGAATCTTTAAGGTGATATCAACCGCTTCCGAACCATCCCTGCTCTGGCCCCGGCCGGGATCACCGTCCTGCGCTTTGATTTCTTTCTTGAAGCGAAACTGGTTGAGGATATCGAGCTCGGCAACCGCCTCAACATAAATACTGCCGCCGTTACCGCCATTGCCGCCCACCGGCCCCAGGGTCATAAGATTCTTGTTGAATGCCACGGCGCCATCGCCGCCGTCACCAGCTTTCACCCGTATTTGTACATCGTCTACGATCATATGAATTCACTATAGCATTAAGGTATCAAAAATACCGCACCAAATGAAAAGTGCCGTTTCTCCAAAACGGCACTTGAAACGGGATCAGGGGATAAGAGCGGAGAGTAACACAGACCCCGCGAACCCAGCGATCCCGATGAAAAGGACACCGCCGCCGATCCAGTCACGGCGGGTCCATACGACCTTGCCCCGCTCCGGCGCCAGGAAAGCACCGACAAGCATTATCAGGACAAAAACTACAATCAGAATTCCTTTCAAAATACTTGGCATTGGCATCTGGACCTCCTTTGTCCGATAATACAATTAAACCATATTCTATTTTGATTGTCCATCTTTACCTCCTCGCCCTGAAATGATAAAATAAGCTGGGAAGAATAATTAACGAAAGAAAAAAGTTATGAGCTGGACGGAAAATCGCATAGAAAAGTACCGGCAGATAGCGGAGAAAATCGTCGCCGAATCCGGCCAGACAGGCGAGGCATTGGTTGATTTCACTATTGCCAAGGATGTCCCGGCGGCGCATAGGTCATTCTGGATGACGTTCTTCTTCGGAATTTTTTCTTTTTTCACCTCGTTGAAGGACCCGGAGTTCCTTATCCTAATCCTGACGGATCAACGGTTGATTTTGGCAAAGATGAACTATCTCGGGCAAATATCGGATAATACCGTTTCCTCGTACCAACGTAATGGAATACAGATCATGGAACAAAAACAGAATCTTTCTATTGATTTTCTCATGTTCAAAATCCGCTTGAAACTGCAGGTTCAAGAGGGGAGTACCTTGGATTTAAAACTGGGAGGGACAAACTACGCCCAATCCTCGCAAAGAATCGTTGACGCACTCTCCAATCAGGTTTGATGGAAAAAATAAATATTTAAACAAAAAATATGGACCAAGAGTTAATGGCGAAAATAGACAATCTGGAGCGAAAGGTGGATGAAAACACGCGGCAACTGAACCGGTTGCGCCGTTATTTTCTTTGGACACTCATACTCTCCGCCGCTGTAATAGTGTTGCCGCTTATCGGGCTATTCTTCCTTATTCCACAGCTCCTCAGCTTTTACCAAAATCTTAATTTTTGAATAAAACTTATATGAAAAGCAAAACCATACGCAAGGGGACTGTCTTCGCGGGGATAGCAATAATTGTAATTCTTGTTCTGGTAATCGGCGGCGCACTGTGGCTGGGAAGTAAGATCGAAAAACAAAACGGCCCGGAACAAAATTATTCCGAAACCAAAACCATCAATCTGTCCAAACCCACCGATCCCAAAACAGATACGTTAAACCAAAAAATGACGGCGTATTACACTACCACATAAAGCATGACCAATACCTTGTTGATCAAATTAAAAAGAGAGCTCCGAGCCAAAGCCACAAAAAAGAGGGCAAAAGCCTTGAAGTGGTTTTTTAAGACTGGCAAAGGCGAATACGGAGAGGGGGATATTTTTATCGGTGTCACCCTGCCCGAACTGCGCCGAGTGACAAAGAAATACGCGGAGAAAGTTTCATTAAGGGACATTGACAGTCTTTTGAAGGACAAAATCCACGAATACCGGATGATAGCGTTGGCGATACTAACTTATAAATATAGAAAAGCGGATAGAAAAACAAAGGAAGTAATCGCTGATTTTTATCTAAAACATACAAAGGTGATAAACAACTGGGATCTGGTTGACTGTTCGGCTGGTCACATCTTGGGCGATTATCTCTTGGATAAAGATAAATCGGTACTGTACAAACTCGCCAAATCAAAAAACCTTTGGGAAAGACGGATTGCCATAATTTCCACCTCGGCTTTTATTAATAAAAACGATTTTGAAGACACACTGAAAATCGCCAAAATCCTAATAAGGGATGACCATGACCTGATTCACAAGGCAGTCGGCTGGATGTTGCGGGAGGTCGGCAAACGGTCGCTCAAGAGCGAGGAACTATTCCTAAAAAAGCACTACAAAATAATGCCCCGCACCATGCTCCGATACGCCATCGAAAGATTCCCGGAAAAACGCCGTCAAGAGTATTTAAAGGGAATGATTTAAAAACTCTATTCTCCCGGTCGTTTACCATATCATATATAAATAAACCCAGTATTGGGCCGAGACCAATGCTGGGTTTATTTTTTCTATGGTGCAAACGCGGTTATGGCAGCCCCTACCAAGAGCAAAGTGCCGGTCATAAAACACCCCGCGGTGAATATGACGTAGCCAACATGCTTGTTGGATGGCTTCTGGGCGTTCTGTTCAATAAACCCGCCCACTATTGTAGTGATCATGCCCACTATCAACAAGATCAAGAAATCCATACCGTCCATAGGTTCCTCCTTTTAAATCGAACAATCGGATACGCGCTGAATAAAAAAATCTCGGCTTTCCATTCAGCCGAGATCAATCTATATTTCCCCCACGTGAAAATTATAAATTCCCGAAACCAGTACGTTCATCGCGGCTGTACGCAAAACCAAAAACTGGCCCAGGGCAACCGAGAAATGCTTGGTACATGCTATTTAATATAGTAAAAAGAAGATGCGCCATGAATGTCTGTATGAAGTATAAGACGGCGTAAGCCGTATAATATTACATGATTTACTCTTTCAACCTTTTCCCGCTGTGAAATTTCTCGTGGATTTCCTTCAAACGCTTATTCGTCACATGGGTGTAGATTTGGTTATTTTTGAAGAGGGTGGAATCTTTTATGTGTGGTTTGGGCATACTTGTCTGACGTATGTACATACCGCGTGGTCGTAGCCAATGATTCATGGCCCAAAAGCGTCTGGATAGCTGCAGGGTTAGCTCCTTGTTCAGCCAAATATGTGGCAAATCCATGGCGTAAAGAATGAGCGCTTAAGGGAATATTTATGCCTAAAATCTCCCTATATTCTTTGATCTTTTCTTGCAGGTAATTAGGGGAAATATATTTGGTTTTGCTAGCCGAATTCTTGCCTCTGTAGGGCACAAAAAGGGCTCTAAACGGATCGTTCCTGGCTTTTAGGTACTCTTGTAGGTACTTTATGGCCCTCTCTGTAAGGTATACAAAACGCTCTTTTTTGCCCTTTCCCATGATAAAAATCCTGCCGGTATGGTCTATCTGACTGCGCTGCAGTTTGGCCAACTCTGAGATGCGCATACCCGTAGAAAACAATACTTCAAGCATGGCTCGGTTCCGCTTTGCCACTAAAAGGTTCTTTTCTAATTCAGAAGGGGATTCAATCAAACGGATTAGCTCTTGGAGTTCTGGGACCTTTGGGTGACGCCGTTCAGTGCGCACCAATTTAATATTTTGGGGCACAATCGGAGTTTTGTAATCCATATCAATCAAGTAGCGAGTATATGAACGCAGAGAAGAGAGCATACGGTTCAATGAAAAGCTGCGCAAATGTTCCTGGGCGATCTTGCCGGCCGGAGTTTCTCGATCAATAGAGTTTAAGTATGCTTTGTACAGTTCTATGCTTTGACGTGTTAGGTTTTCAAACTTGAATCCTGAGTCCTGTAGAAAATCTTCAAACACTTTAAGATCGCGTTCATAGCTATAAAGCGTTTCCTGGGAATAATTATTAGTCTGTAAATAAAGCAGAAATTCGTCAAAAAGCGGAAGGATAAATTGTTTTTTTGATTCTGTCATGTTGTATCTATGTATGGTTATTTTTCGTTTTCGTAAATCATTTTCCCGTGGTTACACGCCCGGCACAATACCCGCAGATTACTAATGTCGTTGGTCCCGCCTCTCACCACTGGAATAATATGGTCAACCACCAATTGATCATCTTGGGCAGTAGCGCCGCAAAGCACGCAATGCGCCTCTCGGCTACTCAAAAGCTGATATCGGAGCGCCAATGATATCCCTTTGCGCATATCATTTGCCTTGATAGGCTTTGCCAGATGCGTATAATCCTTGCGCCCCTTACGAATAGCCAGACGAAACGCCTGACTGTAGGAACGGATAAACCCGAACCCTTTAATAGAGGATTGTAAAAAGCGTAACGAAACACCAAGATCCATATCTTTTTTGATTTTCCCGGAGATTTCTGCGGCACTTAACTGGTTATCCACATACCATTCAAACAGAAGATCCTTATAATCCTTACCGTAGAAGTCACTAATCAATTTTGTCTTATAAGGGAGCCCCATATTTGAATATAACGTAATTGTCTATATAACTCTATATAAGTGAGTGTAAGGGATATTATACTCACTTATATAGAGTGTAAATAAAACTACCCGACTAGTCAAGCGGGTTATCCCCCGATACAGAATTACCGACGTCCATTAAATAAATTAGCAAAAATTCTTATACGCTTTTTATCTCGCGACATCATGAACCTGATAATTGCCAATAATAAAACTATTCCGAGAAAAACCGGCCAGAACGCTTGGGATACGGCACTAGCCCATTCAACGCTTATATGAAATTCTGAAAATATTGACCCAAGGGGAATAAAACTAAACATTCACAGTCAACGATTTAATGATACGATCTCTTAACCCCAGCAGTAAACATCACAATTTCCTGAACTCGATCTTTGATTGATTCGTCAATCGGATATTCGTAAAATTGTTTCTTGCCCTCGTCGCCGCTGTCAGGAATCTTCCAGGGCGCCACCAATATCAGCTTTTTAATCCTTTGCTTTGAATCTCCGAGCCACCGCACCAGAAACGCGCACCCGCAGCTGTGGCCGACCAATGTTGTATTTTCAGACACGGAATATTTCTCGAACTCGCTCCTGAACGCCCGGTAATCCGGAGCCCAAGGATTTGGCATAAGCGGGGTTTAGGTTTCTATGCCGAGTGCTATCAGCTGATTTTTCAGCCACGGCATCCAATGTTTGTCATAGGTCCTGGTTGCCGCATCCATGGCTTTTTCTTCATCCGAAGGGCACCCGTGAATAATAATGCAGTTGTTTTGTGTAGCCATCAAAATATCTATTATTTTATACACCCACCCCCAACCCCTTAAGCTGTTCTATGAACTTATCAAACCCTTCATACAAAAACGTGATAATGCCAAGGTTCTTCGCGCCGGAAAGATTATCAGGATTGTCGTCGGCAAACACGATTGATTCTGCCGACACTCCGGCACGCTTTGTAAGTTCGCTGAAGATGACTTCCGACGGCTTGCACTCCCCTACTTCGTATGAAAATACCGAAGCATCAAAATTATCCAGGAACCGGAACCGGTCCTGTAATCCGTTTACCCGTGCCGGAAAGTTATTGGAGCACACCACTGCCTTGAATCCGTTTGCCCGGATGGTTTTGATAGTTTGGATCACGTTTTCATTAACGTCATATCCGGCAATCAGTAGACCCATTAGCTCCTGCGGGGTTTTATCCAATTTCCATTCCCCTACTGCCCAGGCCCAGTATTCCTCGTCGCTCATTTTCCCGCATTTATACAACTTGTTCATCTGATCGCTCTTGAGGAATACCCGCTTGGCCTCGTCTTCGGGAATACCAAGACCCCCTAATGCCTTGATAAAATTCCCTTTCCCGTTCGGGAAATACACCCCGTCCAGATCAAATGTAATCGCTAGAATCATAATAGTTAATCCTCTAATTATAGTCCCACTTGGTCATATTGGGCCCAGCCAATTCCTCGTCTATATTTCCCCATGGCAAGGCAGTATAAAGTACATTGGTAACACCCGCCTTCGCATACACGGGATGAGTCGTTTCCCAATCTTTGTTCACGTCGGCAGCATAAGCTGAAAATAGAATATCTTTATTCTCTTCGGCTGAAACATCTTGCATAAGCGATGCAAATATAAATTTCGCTCCAGGATAAAGCTTTTTGAACTCCTCTATGGCAAGAGTTTTCGTCTTGCCGCCTGACGGAAAAGTGTCGCACAATAAAAAAACAGGATTTTCTGGCAACGTGTAGTTTAATTCTGGGGTCTTGGTTATCTGCTTCGGTTCGTTGCTCCCGTCGTACAATATATACTTGAACTGAATCGGAATGACCTTATAGGTGTTGAGCTTATACGCCAACGGCATTGCCGTGAACACCCCCTCGCGTAGAATCGCAATAATCGCGTCGGTTTTGACGCTGTGCTGCTTCAGCTTTTCATCGAGGTCTTTCCATAGGTCTTCCACCAATGTTCCATATTCCGACCAAGAAAGTTTGTATTGTATGGTATTTTCTGACATTACGTTTTTTCAACTTTATCAGCGCAGCTCGGGCAAATACCGTGCGAATCAACTTCTTGGATCCGGTATTGATCTCCGCTAAAAGATTGTTCGGCGCCGACCCTGGTCATATATCCAATCTCTTCACCTTTAACCCAATCCGCTCCACCGACCGTCACCTTATATTTCTCCCGACACCAGGCGCAAGGCACCAGCCAAACAGTTGTCGGTTCTCTTTCCAATTTCGATCCAGGGGGTTTCATAAAAGTAGTACTAGAAGATATTATTATAACATTCCGAAAGATTGTGGTATAATCGCCAAAGAGTGCCATATCGCAGATTAGGACTGATATGCGCGTTACCAAGATCCTTGACAGCACAAGTAGCGCGGCTAGCGCATAACATCGCGGTCACATGGCAACCTAAGTCACGGATCCAGGCTGGAGGACCGTGACTTTTTCATTGAAACGCCCTACCCACACAATCACCTCCATCAATTACATTCCGCCGTCAATAGTCACGACCGTACCATTAATATAACTAGCCTCGTCAGACGCCAGAAAAACAATTAAATTGGCTATTTCTTCCGGTTTGCCAAACCGCTTGAGCAAAACTTTTTCGGTTTCTTCTTTTACGTATTCCGGCGGTAGAGCTTTGTTTATATCAGTATCAACCCATCCCGGAGCAACCGCGTTCACCCGGATATGCGGCGCCAGTTCTATAGCCAAGTTCTCGGTCATAATATTCATACCGGCCTTGGAAGCATCATAATCAACCGAGGTCGCAAAGCCATCATGCGCATTGGTCGAAGATACGTTCACAATGACACCGCTTTTTTGTTTCTTCATTTCTATACCAATATATTTGCTGCACAGGAATGCGCCGATTAAATTTACACGTAATGTTCTTTCCCATTGCTCCACAGTCTTTTCCATTAACGGAATATCCAAAGCAATGCCGGCATTATTTACCAACACATCGATTTTACCAAACCGCTCCATTTAATATTCTCTTCTTTGGAAACATCAGCTTGAACAATAATGCCATTATCCTCCCCTATCTTTTCCAACACTTCCTGGGCGGCCTGTTCGTTTGTGTGATAATTAATCACCACTTTTGCACCCTCTTTGGCGAACGCGATCGCCGTGGCACGGCCTATACCTCGCGACGCACCGGTTATCAGCACGACTTTATCTTTGAACCTCATAAATATAATTTATCTACTTTAGATTAAACAATTTCTCCACCGGCAATGCCTTAATCGTATGGCCTTCCCTACCCGTCATATCTTCCGCCATAAATAGCGAATTCAGATACGCTTCCTCAACAGATTCCAAAAGCGCTTCGAAAATGCTGTCCAACCCGTGCTCGCCCAATGCATCCAGCGAATACTTCGCGGTTGTTTCCCGTGAGGGCAAAGGTAGTAAATAGAAGTAAGGTGATCGAGATATTCGCGCGACGGGAATTCATATGAATGGTATAAACAATTATATCAAACTATTGATATGGAAACCCGCATCCTCCTGATGCGGGTTTTCTGTCGAACTGTTAGAACAGCGTGACGCCGATGGCAGCCATGACCGGCGCATCCACCATGGTCACAGCGATATCGCCGAAGGCTTGGGACAAGGCATTCAGGCGTTCAGGATGCTCATGGAGCACCGCGAAGCCCGGTACCCAGATGGCCTTCTCCTCGCCGATGGCTTTGCCCGCATCATCGAAAACAATGATTGTCGGCGGGGTCGCCACACTGTACTTCGGATGCCCCAGGCCCAGAGTCTCAACGACCCTGGGCATCATGACCACGGCCTCTGCCATGGTAAAACCAAAAAACATGAATATCATATTGCCTCCTTTGTGGGATAGGTATTGCTTGTATAACATCATACCCCATAGACAAAATAATTGCAATATGGTTTAATTTACTAAGGAAAGGAGCCTACAGTGAAAAAGCATAAACTTGTTCTTGTGGTTGATCCAATCACTGGCCGGGCGGTAATACTCGACGTCCCGGGGATCGACTTTTTGCCTGCGAGCGGAAGCATTGTCCGGGTCCTTAACAGGGCCGTACAACTCAACGGCAAACCAGTGGTTTTGTACCTGGGACCGATAACAGCCGGCACAAACACAGTTATCGTGCCGGGAGACCACCAGATACTGCCAGACACAGACACCGCGCTACCGTTCAAGGTAGCCGTCCGACTGACAAGATGGGGTATCGCCAGACCCAAAGACCGCCTCCTCAATATCCTTGAATTCGGGAGCGTGTTCTTTTCCGGCGCCGAATGCAACGCCACCCGTGACACGATCCTGCGCCACGAAGAAGCCGCCTCATCGTAGGCGGCTTTAATTTTCAAAAAAAATCTTACTTTTTCTTAATCTGTATTTGGGGTCGCTTACACTGCCAATGAATTGAAGTTGCACGCGTGTACTTTCTAAACTTATTCAAAGCAACAAGAAAAGCTTTTTGCATAACCCGATCCCATACAATCCCCTTTTCCGGCCACAAACCTTTGATAATCAATCCCTTGCCCCTGACAACCGGCTCGATCCTGCCGATGAATTTGTCTCCGTACAATACAGGCAGAACATAATAACCGTGCTTGCGCTTGTGTCTGGGCGTATATACTTCCCAAATATATTCAAACCCGAATAATTCCTTGATCATTTTCCGGTCCCACAAAAGATTATCAAGCGGTGCAAGAAAGATCATGGCGGACTTCTTAATATTCACGCGCACTGATTTCTTCAATAATGCACGGTCTTTTGCATCTGTCACATAGTGTTGTTTAACCCCTTCTACCGCAATCTCCATCAATTTTTTGCGTTCCAAAAGTTGTTGAATCACCGGTCTAATCATCAGACTGCTTCCCCTACCCAGCCAGCCCGTACCCGCGCCCGACAGCGGCAGCATGCCGACGCTGTTGATTCTGCGCACCACCTGTTCTTTTGCGAAACGTTTTTCCGTGACTGCGGACGGCATTTGTGTGCGCGATCCGTACACGCATTCGGGAAGATGATAATATTTCCTCCCGTTTTTCCGCTCGGAAATCACCAGTTTATCCGCACGCCATAGACTATCGAGCGCGCTCTTGCCCCACTGGGTCGGTCCCCACCAAATATCAACTTTGCGCTTGTCCTGAAGTTCCAAAGACGAAATCTGTCCTTTATCCTTAATCCGTTTTATGAGTTGGTTTAACTCTTTCCTGTGCTCATATAAAAATGCGCCGGTACGCGACCCGTCATTAACGGCGTACCACTGCCTGCAGTACTTCAGGTCACCGATAGGGATAATGCACAGTTCTTTATCGTAGTGTTCAATGCCTTTTCTCTGTTCGTACAACCACGGGTAATATGCGCCGGGGTGGATGTTTTTTACCCGGCTTTGCAATACCAGATCAGGATTCCGGCCGCACGGGTTCAAGGGATCGTACTGGATTGTCCGAAGCGTATCGAAAACTTTTTCTATGCCGCGTTTGCCCGAAAGCCGATGTGGCGGCAAAAGCATTTGTTTTTGCAAGAGAAACATCCGCGCTGTTTTTTGTGAAATCCCGTAAAGCATGAATAATTGTAGCACGCGGTGTCATAAGGGATTTTTCATCACCATAAGAAAACCACCCTGTTGGGTGGCTTTCCTCTTTTCTTTATTTCCGACGAGTCCTAATCCGCGCCGAAGTCGCAATCTTTTTCGCTTCTGCGACGAACGCACGAAAAGACGCAGTAATTGGATACCCCTTAAGACGAACCACGGAATTACTCGAATTGCCGCATTTAGGACAAATATGCGGGAGTGGTCCACCCGGACGAAACCAATGGGCTGGTTTGCCGCCGCACACAGAAAACTACAAGAATACTTTCTGACCGCCATCTTTAATTCCCATGCCTTCCTCCTTGAAATGGTTGAATAGTAAATTATACCAGAATATACATATTATGTAAAATATGAAAGCCGCCCATTACTGAGCGGCTTTCTCTTGGGTGTTACGGATGCATCGGACTGAACTCTTCCGGCGGTTCTGGTTTTCGCCGACCGACGTTCTTACCATCCAGGACACGGGGGAAAATTTCCACAAAGTGCATCCCGCCTAGAGCAATGAAGACGAGATCAGTGACCAGCCCGGTCATCTGCCGGATTGCGTCATCAGCCATGCGGCCGATCATCCCGGTACAGACTTCGCCCCACACATCACGGCGTTTTTCGCCATGGATGACGGATGGCCGTTCATCCTCATAGAAGAAGTAAGCCGTTACTTCTCCGGGACCGAGTTTAATACCGGCTGCCTCGGCAACCGGTTTCACTGCCGCACCCACGGCATGGGCAATGCGGAACTCAAGATCGGCTTCCGCATTTGGCGTCATTCTCGCTGACGCGGGCAAGTACAGATTTACGAACGGCATGGGAGCCTCCTTTGAACCCAAGAATATGATAACTTGACTATACCATATTCTTAAGTTGTCGGCAAGGTTTACCGAAGCTTCTTTTTCGGTAGCTCCTTATGATAGATAATCTTGCCAAAGGCCATATGCAATCCCAGTTCTCTCACGGCCAGGTGTATTATTCCGTCCAGTTTTTCCCGATATTCCGTGGTATCCGCTTTTTCGAATTCGGGAATAAGTTTTGGTGATTCTTTTTTAAGGAACGAGAATAATCGTGACTTTATTTTGGAATTCAGGTTGATATGCTCGAACCATACTTCTTTCACCCCCGCTGCTTTCAACTTTTCCAAAAGCGCGCGGATTTTCCGATCGCTATTCGTAAAATAAGGCAGGATCGGCCCTACGAACGCGTACGTCCTGATGCCTTTGGCATGCAGTTCTTTCAAGGCCTGTATCCTTGAGCTGACCGGCGGGGCTTTTACTTCCATGAACCGTGAAACCCGATCGTCCAGAGTTGTAACCGTAAAACCTACGCTGACCCGCTTCAATCTTTGCAATATATCAATGTCCCTGGTCACCAGCGGGGATTTTGTTTGGATAGCAATTTCTCCCCCGTATCCGAAATCCGCCAGAACCTCGAGGCATTTCCGGGTGAGCCGGTATGTCGCTTCCGGCCCCACATAAGGATCAGTCACCGAGCTGAAAAATACCGATCCGAAATTTTTGGTTCCCAACCTCTTTTTTAAATTAGAAAGCTCTTTCTTCAACAATTCCGGGGCGTTCATTTTCACGTCCAGGTACGTTCCCCACTCTTCTTCAGGATGCTTCCACCGGGCGATCTGGGCCGCATAGCAGTACATGCACCCGAACAGGCACCCGTTGTAGGGGTTGATAACCCGGTCGGATCCGGGCAACCCGGATTTCGTAAAAATAGTTTTCGCCTCGATAATATTAATCTTGGGATTCATGAAGTATTACCTCCCCAGCCGTCAATAAACTCTTTGGAAGTCATGGTCTTGCCGTACATGATCGGAAAAGTGTACCGCATAAGGTACCCCGACAGTTCCTGGCGCACTTGTTCGTCGGTTGTTTCAATCAAATCCTTCAAAATCACAAAGTTGCACCCTGCCTGAAACCCGCCGCATACTGTTGCCAGCACGCACCCGTCCGTAAACACACCGGTGATAACCAAATACTTGATACCTTTATCCCACAATATCTGCCGGAACGCATTGTCCGCAAATGTATCGTAGGTGTTCTTCGTTACCACAATGTCGTCCGCTTCCGGCTGTACTTCATAGAATTTTTCGGAAAACCCCGTGGTATCGGTGGAATAGTAAACGCACGCTGGATCCGTGTAAAGTTCCCGCAGGTTCGGAGGCAAAAATTCTTTTGTCCACGGGGTGATTTTCGTATAAATTACCTGTCCTTTGATGGTTTCCTTAAACTGTTTTATGAAAGAAATAAGACCGGGCACCATGCTCCTGATTTTGCCGAACTTCAAATTCCCGTCTTCACACTGCTCATGGCAGCACCCGTTGACGATATCAATAACCACCAAGGCGGTGTTCTGGCTGTTCATTTTTTCGTAGGGTTTCATAAAAAAATTATATCACAAAAATGAACCGCCCCGCGAATTTTCACGCGGGGCAGATTTTGGCTGCGATGCTATGCCTTTTTTCTGGGTGCGAATAGCGCCCAGAAACCAATGCCAAATGAAATGATGAACGCTGCACAGTATAGCAGACCGCCCCAGTTCCGTTGGCCAAGGATCATCTTGTCGAATGACGAACCAGACCACATGACAAGAATGATAAAGGCGACAATGAACAAGAATATCCCTAACAATGTCCGTTTCATGTTAGCTCCTTTCGCTCTAAACGGGATATTTCATCATACCATAAAAACAAGATGTTTGCAAACGGCTTGTTTTACCTTATTACTGTTGCCATTTTGAAGGATTCCTAATTTACCGCCATTCGGAGCTTTGGCATAATCTGTTTGCGCAATACCGCGATTTCCAGCTCCGCCCAGTTACTCTTGAACACACACCCCAATGACGATCCCAAAAGTTTTTGCCCTTCCGGACTAGCGCAAAAAATATGACTTTTCTTTGCCTCAAGATCAATCATATTCAAAAATGACCAACGAGCGCCAACCTCTTGAGATAACTTCGCCACCCTATCTTCAATAATCTCTTTGTCATTCAGAATTTCCGAACCGTATACGACAAGCTGGTACGCCCGTATGGGAATGCCGATATCGTATTCTTTGGCGTCGTCTCTAAGCGCTTGTTCTATATTATTATTTATCCAATCGGTGGCATACAAAAACATTTCATGAATCATCTGTTCCTTAAAACCGAATTCTTGTTCAAGGAAAGCCGCCGCGTGCCTGTCGCGGGGAGACGCATTGGAAGCGGTAAAATTCAACGAATTATGATAAATAGCTCCGTACAAAAGTTTCGCGTGGCCGGGAAGCGGCTTTATTGTATCCTTCATGAACCGCTCGGTGACAAGCGTTGCCGCAGCGCCGATCAATTCATTTTGGATGTTAGCGCGGGAAAACTCCTTTTCCGGCTCTCCCTCACGGTGATCGATAATTTCGATTACCCTGTCGGCAACCACCGCCTTTGGCATCCCCTTCATTGAAGAAGCATCAACCAGAATATAATTATCCCATCGATTTTCTCCGTTATTTAACTCTTTTGGCACGAACACATTATGCTTTTCAATAAAATATTGCGTTTCGGGTTGAAGTAAACCAAACACTAGTCCTTCCGCATCCTGACCATGCTCCTTGAGAAAATGCGCGTACGCCAACAGCGACGCGGTACCGTCTATATCGGGGTTAACCTTTGCGGTAACGAGGGTCCGGGACATATACCACTATAAAGATATCATCGTCGTTGATTTGACGGGGATATAGTCAAGCCACAGCGCGGCCTGATAAGCAGCCTCCAGGTTTTTTTCGCCGTCCTCGATAATGACATCCACCCCGCCAAGGTGCTTAAAAATCTTTTCCCAGGCTTCCGGATCTTTCTTGGAGCCGAATTCCGACATGTCATAAATATCAATTTGCCCGGATAGATCAGGGCCTAAAGCCTTTTCCAGAATCAAGCGCGATGTTTGTTTACGTGAAGTAGCTATGGCAACAACTTTCATGCTTCGCATGTTCCCAATAAGAACCTGGATTGCCTGCTGATTAAAATAAACCGGCAATTCGTCTGGGGCGCCACTGTTCTTGGTCTGCAACGCCTTGGTTACGGCCAAAAGCTCTATATCAAGGCTACGATCTATTTTACCGCCCCGGTATGCTTCGAGTGCTCCGGTAAACCCGAGAACGCGCGTGTCATACCACTGCACGACCTCGGCGAACTTACCGGAATGCTTTTCGGCATCAAAATCTGGATCAAAGCTGTAAATGACTCCACCAAGATCCGTGACAATGGTTTTCATCATATTCATTCTGCGCCGATTAATTGGCCGATATTGCCATCAATATCTTGAAATGTCGCGAACCATTTATTGGTGGGCGCCAAAAACGGCTGGGCAATGAATTCCACACCTTTGCCAACCAATTCTGTATACGACTCTTTTACCGAATCAACGCTGATATTAAACATCATTCTGTATGGATCTTTATTATTACCATGTACTTCGGAATGATTACCGATCCATAAATAAAATATACCAACGCGTAAACCGATACCTGTATCGTTCGCATACCCCAGCTCCTCAATCACCTCAAATCCAAATTTCTCCCGATACCAATCGGATAATTTCTTGTAGTTTTCCGACCAAATAAGAACCGCGGAAATCGATTTGAACATAACCTTTTAATCCCAGGGCCAAGCGATGTTACCCCAATCAATGAACGTATTGTCTTCCAAAAGCCCCCAAAAATACAAAAATGCGTGCCAGGCTTCGACAAATGTTGTTTTGATCAGATTCCACGCCCACACCAAAATCTTCCAAATGTAAGCCAAGATGTGATCCAGAGCCCAGTTCAAAACCACATTCACGATCTGCACGATCTTACCCCATAGCCATCCGAACCAATCCCAAACTTTGGCTACGAACGCACCCACATCGGGAAGAGGTTTTTCCAGCAGTTCACGAAAGGTAATGGCTCCGGCAAAAGACGGTGCAACCAACGACATGACGCACAAGATACAGCATGTTATTAAGATGGTTTTCTTCATGGAAATTTTTCCGATAAGGAAAGAATCCGATTAATCTCTGCCAAAATCAATAACCATGTACTCGATGCGCCACGAACCGTTTTCCTTCCGCAACCGATACTCGAAGGGGGTCAGTTGTTTTCCGAGCACGATATTCCCCTTCAAAAGTCCCTGATTATTTTTTATCTCGCGGTACGAAACAGAAAAGCGCGCGGCCCCGCTAAGCAATCCCGATGCGCGCAGTTGGTCGGCGAACTGCTTGTATGCTTCGAACGAAGATGCCTCACGGAAAGCCTCTGTGGTGTACTGGTAGTACGCGGCGGTGACATCCCCTTTGTTAAGCGCATCCCATTGCCCACGCGCCACCAGCACGATGGAACGGGTAAAATAGAATACCACACCAAGGATGACACAAATGACTACGAGGACAATGGCGACGATTTTCAATACCTTTGTCTTTGTCTTTTTCCCGACAGGAACGTCGGACACTGTTTTTTCGATAACTACTTGTTGTTCCATAATTTCTTATACAATAACTCTTTTAATTTTAACCCGCCGGCCATAAGCCTGCAAGTAGTTACAAATAATCGTCGGGGTTCACCGAAGCACCCAGCGGCAAAAGCCCGAACCACCGCTTCTCGGTCTTGAAACTGTCGGTCGTATACACCGTGAAGTGCAGATGCGGCCCCAGAGCAAGTCCGGTTTTACCCATATTGCCTATGGTTTGACCGCGCTTAACCGTCTGCCCTACGGTTACCGCCACATAGGAAAGGTGCGCGTAGAGCGTCGTCAGCCCGTACGGATGTTCAACCGCCACCCATCTGCCGTACGCGTATTTGCCGTCATTGCCGATTGCTTTGACGGTACCGATATCTGCCGACACAATCGGTGCGCCTATCCCGAGTTTTGATCCGAAATCGAGCCCGTTGTGGAACGAATAATACTTCCTGGTAATGCTTCCTTTAGGCACTTCGCCGTACTCCTGGGTCAGGTGGCCTCCGGGAAGCGGCGCGGTAAACAAACCGATTTGTTTGCGTGGAATCTTACCGAAATCAATGTACTTACGCAGCTCGGTTTCGAGTCCGTTGATGTCTTTTTCGATTTGCTGCTGCTTGGCGACGGTGTCGTTCAGGAGTTTTTGGTACAACGCCTCCTGGTTTTTGGTGGCGCTCAAAATGTTCTGCTTTTCGTCTTTCTTATCCTCGGCGATTCCCTTTTGCACATCCAAAGATCCGCGCAGATTCGTGTACTGCTGTTTTGCCTTTTCCGAACTCGAGAGATCGGTTTCCAGGGTATTTTTCAAAACCCGCAAAAAATTCATTTTCTCCAAGATCTTTTCCTGGATATTGTCGAGGTATGCGATTTCGCCGAAAAACTCGGAAAACTGCTCAACGGACAAAAACACCATTAGCTGACTTTTGTTGTCGATTTCGTTCACCACATTGATAAGCTCGGAAAGTTGACCGGTGTTGTTGCCAATGCCTTCCTGGGTGGTATCGATGCTGTCGCTCAACTCCTCGATGCGCAGCTGGGTCGCTTCCAATTTTTTCCGAGTGATGGAAATATTGTAGTTGACGTTCTTGATTTCCTTGTCGATCTGACCGAGCTGGCTCTTAAGGGTTTTTTGTTCGCTGTAATTTTCCTCGAGTGTACCGCGGTAGGCATCTGCTTCGCGCTCCAGCGCCTCGATTTCCTTTTCCTTGTCCAGAATGCGCTGTTTCAAATCGATCACCACGTCGCCCTCGCCCCATGCCCGGTACCCCGGCGACATAACGCCCTGCAAAGCAAAAACTCCCATAAGGGCGGCAAAAAGAAAGACACATTTTAATACCGGATATTTCATTATAAAAGGGTTTGAATCGCGTTATCGATGCGGCGCATGACCGTATCTTTACCGACAATCGCGGCAATATCGAACGGCGGGGGCGATGCTTCTTTACCCGAAAGCACAACGCGCAACGGCCACAGGACGTGCCCCTTGTCTCCCTGATAAAGTTCTTCGAGCGCCACGGTGATTTTTTCCTTACCGAACTCGTCTGGTGATACCTTGTCGAAAACTTCCTTAATCCGTTTTAGAATCCCCCTTGTTTCATCCCTGGTCATCTGCTTCCACGGGATCATGGATGCCTCGCAGGACGGATCTTCAAAAAAATAACGGATTGCGTCCTTCAATTCTCCCAGCGTGTTTAGGCGCTCCACCGCAAGCGCAAACACCGATTCAAGATAGGCGGGAGTGGCGATGGTGCCGGTTTGCGGATACCGGTAGCCGTTTTCTCCGGCAGTCTCCAAAAAGCCATCTTGTACCAGGAACGCTACGGCAGTTTCGCGCAAATCAGCCACGGACTTTTTCCGAAGATAGTAATTGTTGAACCAATTGAGTTTTACGATATTGAATATAGCTCCCCCTTTCTGTACACGATCGAGCGAAAACTCGGAGATCAATTCCTGGGTCAGGAACACTTCTCGATCTCCCGACGGATGCCATCCCAGAAGCGAAAGAAAATTCAACAACGCTTCGGGCAGGTATCCCTGACCGATATAATCCTTCAAGCTGGTGGCTCCATGGCGCTTCGATAATTTCGTGCGATCGGTTCCCAAAATCAACGGCAGGTGCGCATATATGGGTTGCTCCCAGCCAAACGCACGCTGAACCAAAATCTGTTTCGGAGTATTGGGAATATGATCCTCTCCCCTGATTACGTGGGATATTTTCATTTCATGGTCATCAATCACCACGGAATAGTTATACAAAGCACCGTCGAGCCCACGCGAAATCGCAATGTCTCCCAATTGATCTGTAGAGGTTTCGATGGTCCCCCGGATGACGTCTTCGAACGCAACTTTTTCGTTTCCCACTTTCAAACGGACCGCAAACGGCTTTCCTTGATCCATGTTCTCTTTAACCTGCTCGGGACCAAGTCCGCGACACTTTCCGCTGTAGCGGTATATTTCTCCGCGCGCTTCCATATCCTGGTGCGCCGCCATAAGTTCTTCCTGCGAACAAAAACAATGATAAGCTTTCTCTTCATCAATAAGCTGCTCGAGATAGCGCCGGTATATATCCGCGCGCTCCGATTGCCGGTACGGCCCATAAGGTCCGCCGACATCGGGACCTTCGTCCCAATCAATACCCAACAATTTCAGGCCTTCGACAATATCTTTCTCGTAAATCTTCTGTGATCGTTCGGGATCGGTATCCTCAATGCGCATCACGAACACCCCGTTATACTTGCGGGCAAACAGCCAGTTGAACAAAGCCGTCCGGGCGGTACCGATATGCAAAAATCCCGTAGGAGACGGCGCCATGCGCACCCGCACCTCTCCCATACCTCCCAAGCTTTGTTGATATGCCGAAATCATAAGGATTTAAAGCAAAAATTTAAGCATCAAACATTAAAATTATGGAATAACCACATCTGAAAGTCTCAACAATTCGCGCGCTATGGTCTGTGCCGCTTCCGGCCTCGCGAACGACTTCGCCGCAGACGCCATCTGGTTCAATTTGCCGGGATTCTCCATAAGCAGATTAATGGTCTCAAAAAACATTCTGCTTTTGAGATTATTTTCTTCTAAGACAATCGCGGCTCCGGTTTTCGCGTAATCGTACGCGTTGTCGCGCTGATGATCGCGCGCAGAGGCGGCAAGCGGTACAAGAATTGACGGTTTGCCTTTTGCGGCAATCTCGAAAATGGAACCGCTTCCCGAACGCGAAACCACCAGACTGCTTATCTCATACGCGTACCGCATGCCACGTTCGTCCAATGAACCCAACAGATGGTACCGCAACTTTACTGTTTCGGATAAATCCTGCACGATAACCGCCGATTCGGTAAACACTTCTTCATGATTGCGTGATCCGCATTGATGAATGATTTGATACTTCTCGAGCAGGAACGGCAATATATTCAAAACTAAATCGTTCAATGTTTTCGCTCCCTGTGATCCGCCGGTTATGAAAATCACCGGAAGGTCCCGGGAAAAATGAAAATGCTCATATGCCGCATCCCGGGGGTCCGATTCAAAAAACTGACGACGGATAGGGTTGCCAACGAGCGCGGTTTTTTCCGGCGGGAAAAACGACGCGCTCTTTTCGAACGCAACTGCAATCCGCGAAGCGAATTTCTTTGAAAGCTCGTTGATTTTCCCTGGGCTGGCGTCCGACTCATGAATTACGATAGGAATACGATATAAAAAACCGACAATCAAAACCGGTAACGCGCCGTATCCACCTTTCGAAAAAATCGCATACGGCATAATGCGCCACAAGTGCCACAAACACTGCACCGATCCCCAAGCGCTTTTGAAAACACTGACAAGTTTGGTAAAAGGATTGGTTGCGTTATTCGGGCTCTCGGAGCTGATGGGAACAACCTTAATATTGAGCCCTTCGAAAATCACCGGATCGAACGCAAAAGGCCCTTGGATGGGTCCGATATAGTAAAGTTCAAGATCCTGCTTCAGTTTGGCATCAATTTCCCACAGTTCTTCGGCTACCGCCAAAAGCGGAAAAATATGACCGCCCGTACCGCCACCAGTTAAAACAATCCTTATTTTCTTATCAAAAACAAGCATATCTTATCAAAAGTATACCACAAAAAGCACAAAAATCCCCTGTTTCTTGACAAAAATCATTGGGACCGAATTACCGCCGGTTCACCGTAAATCGGGAAATATTCAAAAGCATCCCACACCCGACAAGAACCGCCAAGAGCGCGGACCCGCCGGAACTGAAAAACGGCAAAGGTATCCCGCTTAAAGGAATAAGGTTTGCGTTTGCCGCAATATTGAACAGCGACTGGAGCACGATCCACGCCACGATACCACTGGCCAAAAGTTTTGTATACATCTCCCGTGAATTACGCGCAATAGTCATGCCTCGCCAAAAAAACAGTCCGATCGCTATCAAAAGAGAGGTCGTGCCGATGAAGCCGGTTTCCTCTGCCCAGATAGCGAAGATGGAGTCACTCATGCTTTCGGGCAAGAACTCGAACTTTTGCCGCGAGTGACCAAGCCCCACCCCGCTAAACCCACCCGACCCGATAGTAATAAGAAGTTGCCTGATCTGGTACCCGCCCCCCAAAGGGTCCGCATCGGGATTTTTAAATGCTTCCAAACGATCCATGCGGAACGGCGTAAACTTGATAAAAATAAAAGCAATACCCATCAAAACCAGAATAAACACAATCGCGTACTTGAAGTCGAGCCCTGCCAAAAAATACATAAGACCGCTTATCCCCAATAAAAGCACCATACTCCCCAATGAATTTTGACCGTAACAAATCGCCGCGGTTGCCGCTACGATCATAAAAAACGGGATAACGGTTTCGCCAATGCTGTTAATGCGTTTCCCTTCCCTGCCGGAAAAAAACGAGGCCAAGTATATAATCAGACACAGCTTAAAAAACTCTATAGGTTGAAACATATATCCGGCAATCTGGATCCAACGCGTTGCCCCCTGGAGCTTTGCGCCGACTCCGGGAATGAAAACCGCAAGCATAATCCCGAACCCGAACAGAATAACAAGCAGTGAAATCTTTTTCCAGAATCCGTGATGAATCATATACGCAAAAAATGCCAAAACAAACCCTATGCCCAAAAACAGTGCCTGGCGTTTCAAAAAGTAAAAGGGATCCTGGTACCGGGTTTCCCCCCGCACCGACGATGCGTTGAACAAAGTAAAAGTTCCCACAACCAACAATATGGCTATAATGCTGATCAAAGAATAATCCGGTTTGTGGGGCTTCATGAAATCAATTATAGCAAGCAACGCAAGGTTAAACCTTTGTTTTTGACGAAATCAGTAGAATGGTGTAAGATAATATCAGGAGGCTCATAGTGAAAAATAAAAAAGTTCTTTTAATCGGCGTCCCTATCTTCTTATCCCTTATATGCGTAGCTCTGTACGGCCCGGTAATGACGGCCATAAGAAACTACGTACTCACCCGCTGATTCAGATTCAGAAAGGAGAATAATATGAAGCGCTGGATTTGTGGCATTGCCGCGGCAATGGTTGCTGCGGTCGTCGCCGTCCTGCTCTTTGCGCCTAAAGAGCGGTACATTATTTGTCAGGGCGCCCCTCG
>Ga0154386_1111_pt3 | contig 27992 bp, 25 predicted proteins | sample RifGroB1_FD_105629 | JGI IMG/M metagenome (GOLD analysis project Ga0154386, IMG submission 105629) | Spirochaetes bacterium GWB1_48_6
CTGATGAAACATTACCCACGCCTGACGGACCGACTGCAAGCCAATCCCCCATGTCCCAGTAAACCTCGTTATGTATACATTCGTGGCCGACCTTGGCCCAGTTTGAAACTTCATATCGTTTATAACCCGCTCCGACAAGTGCTTCCGCCGCGGCTTCATACATATCCGCGCGCTCGTCCTCGTCTGGCAGGCGCACGGTTCCGGCCTCCGCGGCGGTCTGCAGGGGCGTACCTGGTTCAAGGGTAAGCTCGTACAGTGACAGGTGCCCCGCGCCGAGTTCAGAGAGCCATTGCGCATCCCGCTCGATACCCCGCGGTGTCTGTCCGGGCAACCCGAACATCAGGTCCGCTGACCAGCGCGCGCTCCAATCGCGGGACAGCGTCTCGAGCCGCGTCATCGTGTCGCGCGCGCTACCCCGGCGTCCTGCCGTCCGCCTGGCATCGTCCTCGAGGCTCTGCACCCCGACGCTCAGCCTGTTGGCGCCGGAATCAGCGAGTATCTCCAGGAATCTATTGGTAATATCTTCGGGATTTGCTTCAACGGTCCATTCAACAGGCATCGTACCCCCGGCTCCAGCGCTATCACCCAACAGTTGGAGAGCATTCCCCAGAATATCCGGGGGTAACCAGGAAGGGGTTCCTCCACCAAGATACACGGTCCGGAACCCTGTCGCGCCAAAACGGCGTTCATGGCTCCGCAGGTGTTGTTCAACAGCACGCAACCATGCGGCGGCAGCGCTCCGCATCGACTGGGAATTCCGCGCGGCAGTATGAAAGTCACAGTAGGAACATCGCGAGGCGCAGAAGGGAACATGCGCGTAGAGTGACGGGGCGCCTGGCACAGCGCCTAGTATCCGGACATCCGGTCAAGGGGCCAGTATCTGAACAGCACTTTTCCAATGAAGTGTCCGGACTTGACCGTGCCGAAGAATCTGGAGTCAGCGCTCGAAAAACGGTTATCTCCGACGACGAAAAATTCTCCCGGTCCAAGATCTACGGGCGCCATGGTGCCGGAGAGAGGCATATCCTTGCCCCAGTCTTTGGCGGGCTGGCCGCCAGTTATATCATAGTCCGCGCCGGACACCTCATACTCGGTCAAATAGTGCGATGTCCCGCTGGATTTGACATACATGATGAATCCATCCATCATGACTGAATCGCCGGGGCCGGCAACGATCCGTTTTATTACCGGGGTATCTAGCGCGCTGTTAGAACCAAGCTGTCCGAGTCTCTGGAATGTAAGAAAACGTACCGCCGAATCAAGGAGTCGCTGATGCCAGGAGCGTTCTTTCGATGAAGGCAAACGCACCAGCACAATGTCACCGCGACTGGGGGCCTTAAAGCTAGCTCTCTTCCCGTTGAAAGGATTCAGTATCCCATAGGTCGACGAACCAACAACGATACGATCTCTGGAATTGAGTGTAGGCTCCATTGATGACGACGAGACAACCCAGGTTTTAAGCGCGAAGGCTGAAAACACTTCAAAGCCGACGAAAAATAACGCCGCATATTTCAATATCTGGAGGATTCTTGACCGCCTGCGCCTCGTGTCTTCAAACGATTGTACCCGCTTCATTCTGGTTACCTGATACCGCCCATGCGTCCGAGCGGCCAATAGATGAACAGGGCATGTCCTAAAACCTTGTCAAGCGATACGGCTCCAAACCAGCGGGCATCCTTGGAGTTGTCCCTGTTGTCGCCCATAGTGAATATCCTGTCTTCCGGGATGAACCAGCCGGTACGGATTTTACGATCTTCGGCGACGATTCTAGCGTCATGCGGGTATGCGGACGAAAGTTCTGACATCCGGGCCGCATTGAAGGCTTGGTCGTCGTATGGACTGTAACGCGCCGGCGCTCCGGCTGTCTGCAAGCCCATGTCCACCCAGGCGGCCATCTTACCGGCGTCATGGATCGCAGAATACTCTTCAGGCGCAACCATGCGCCTGAGCGGATACGAAAAGCCAGAAATTTTCTGGTAATCTCGTTCTGCAATCCAGTCAGCCGCTCCCCTGAACAGGAAACTTACTTCGCCGTCAACCACCCTTACAGTATCGCCGCCTACGGCAACCGCCCGCTTGATGAGATAGTGAACGCGCGGCTGACCCGCCTCGTCGAGATCAATATCGACAAGCGTTAGCGTGGACATATAGACGAACTGCTGGAGTATCGTGAACAACGGTCCCTTTGAAAGATATGCGGGATTCTCGAATACGACGATCTCTCCGCGCCTTGCTTGTCTCGATCCAGGCATTTTTGCCATTCCCGGCAACAACTCCGGGCCGTATACAAGTTTGTCAACGAATATCATGTCGCCGATTTCAAGCGTTCCCGACATTGATCCGGACGGTATCCGGTACATCTGGAAAAGATACTGGTTTATCAGAAGAACCATGCACACGGCCCACAAAATGGCCTCTGCCCAATCGCGAATCCAGTGTTTGGACTGTTGTTTCATTTTCTGGGTCAGCCGGCGTTTCTTGCGGCGCGTCAGGACGCGCTCGGTTAAGGACTCCAGATTCCCGGCGAAGTCAGTTTTTGCATCCATCGCAACGAAGCTACCATCTTTCGATCGCGTTGACAAGCCTTGGCGCCGGCTTCTATAATCCTGCGATGAACGACGATAAGATGATAACCCAGCACGATATCGACTCAGCTTCGGTTAGACTGAGGCCTATACTGGGCGTGCCTCCCAGACAGTACCTGCCCCTGATGTATGGCGTCGCCATTCTGGCCGTCGCTTTTTTTACCCTTGTGTATCCAAGTATCAAGCAACCCGGAGCAACCTGGTCTTTTACTGTGGATCCGCCTGGAGCGGCAGTTTACGTAGATGGAGCCTATCGCGGATACGCGCCTTGTTCTGTTTTCATCGGCTCTGGAGAACATGTCGTTACCATCGCGAGACCAGGGTTTCAACCCTACAAGCAGCCTTTAATCAGCAAAGGCCGGTTATTCGGGACATTGCTCGTCAAAGCGCGCGCTGAGCTCGCCATTTCGCTGGATCCGTTACCAGGCTCATTTATCCTCGAAGAAGGAGTCCGCCGTTTTGCTGCGTGGGCCTTGTCGGGCTCTCCTAGCGAAGCCTATCAGATACCGATGGTGCTGTCCGATGCAGCGAGGGCCGCATCCATGACTCCCGAATCTGTTAACGCGGACGGTTTAGCCGGAGCCGCTACATCCTACTCCTTGCATGCCCAGTCATTCCGCGATGGCATTCGTGCCGTGACAATAGCCTACGGACAATCCGCGGCCCTTACTCCTGTATCGCTCGCGCGATTGGTTTCGAAACTTGGCCAGGAGCTTCGCGACGATCCGTCAATGCTGACCGGACTGGCCGCTTTCACACCCGCGCCGCTGCGGACCAAGCTCGAATCAATGCAGGCCTACCGCGCCGTTATAGCAGGCATAGACGCCGCCACGGTCGTACCGCTAAACACAGGCCCAGCGTCAATAGTCTCAGGGCAGGAATTCATAGCGCTGAAAGAAGGTAACGCCGCCATCAAGACTGGTAGCGCTCTATCCGCCGTTGTTCCTGTAGCGTCGTTCCTCCTGGCAAGTTCAGAAACAACGGTAGGCCAGTTCGGGCGCTTCATCGAGGCTCATCCCGAATGGGCACCTGCGGCCGCCGCTGTCTTGGTCTCAAAGGGCCTCGCGGAAGACGATTACCTCACAGGGTATGGAGACTCGAAGGCCGATGAAGTGCTTACCTACGTTTCCAAGCCCGCAGCGCTCGCCTATTGCGCCTGGCTGACTGAAACGGCACCGGCGGGTTATCGCTTCACCCTGCCGAGCGAAGCCGAGTGGGCATATGCAGCCTCTATGAGTGATGCATCCGCGGGACGTAATGCTATTTTCTCCGATCTCGGAGCCAGCGGTCCATTGGACCCGAATACGCTTCCTCGCGACACTGCCGGGTTCAAAGGATTGCTTGGCAATGTCTGGGAGTGGTGCGCAGATTCATACTCCTCAAATCCAGCAAGTGGACGCACCGGCAGGATACGGTTCCCTTCTATCGAATCGGTAGTTCGCGGAGGTTCTTGGGCCAATCGCTCCGATCTGGTCAGTCTCGCTTCGCGCGGCCCCATGCAGGAATCAGAGTGCTCTGCCTACGTGGGCTTCAGAGTCGCGCTTGTAGCTGAAACGGGGCAATGATGGACGGAGTCAAGATCATCGCGCTCAACAGACGGGCGCATTTCGATTATACTGTTGAAGAAACGCTGGAATGCGGAGTAAGCCTGCTCGGGTCGGAGGTCAAATCCCTGCGCATCGGCAAGGTGTCCTTCCCCGACGGATACGCGGCCTTTGAAAAAGGTGAACTGTGGTTGAAAAATGTACACATCGCCGAATACACCTGCAGCTCTATTTTTAACCATGATCCGGACAGGCCAAAGAAGCTTCTTGCCCATGCCCAGGAACTCAAACGACTCGAGCGGAGGGTCAATGAAAAGGGTTACACCCTTGTTCCGCTCGATTTTCACTTCAGGAAGGGACGCGTCAAGGTGGAGCTAGGGCTTTGCAGAGGCAAGAAATACTCGGACAAGCGCGAATCAATAAAAGAACGCGATGTGATGCGGGACATTCAACGCGAATTCCGCGACAGGCAAGGCTGATCGTGGGGGGCGGATTGCGCATCACTGGCGGCACACTCAAAGGACGTCGGATAGAGGTACCCAAAGGCGATTTCGAGATCCGTCCGGCTATGGACAGGATGAGGGAATCGCTTTTCTCCATACTTGGATCGCTTGCGGGACGGTCATTTCTTGACCTGTTCTCGGGGTCTGGTATCATAGCGCTTGAAGCGGCAAGCCGCGGCGCATCGCCAATCGCCTGTGTTGAGCGAGATCGCGCCAAGCTAGGCCTTTTGATCCAGAATGTGTCCATCGCGCCGACGCGCATTGATTGCCATTGCGTGCCGGTCGAACGTTTTGTACTTCGTTGTGAAAAGTCATATTCCGTCGTGTTCTGTGATCCGCCTTTCCCCTATGCTCACAAATCCGACCTCGTCAGATCGATCGCAGAAAAAGGCCTCGTGGAACCGGGTGGACTCCTTCTCATACACTACCCTTCAGAGGAAACACTGCCACCGTCGCACGGATTGCTAGTAATGACTGATGAACGGGAATACGGACGTTCAGTAGTCCGCTTCTACACACGGACTCTGGAATGAGCATTTCAGATTTAGCGATCCAGCGTTCTGATGAGCTGAATCAATCGAGCATCAAGGGCATCGGTCGTGGTAGCAAACGAACACAATGGTGGGGCTTCGCTTTCTATTGAAGCCCAAAGAACCGCACTGTCATCCTCGTTCATACGATCGACTGGTTCCAGAGTAAGTTCTAGGTATCGCATGGGGCTCTCCCATATCGGAGGCACCGCCTGGTTGACCCCGATTAGCGTGTTATTCTATATAGCTATTCTTACTATATCACGCTAGAATGACTTTTCACTGGATTCTATTGCTGTGCTTTGAATTGATTATTTGAAAAAAGTCATTTATAGTGGTTTCCTATACCATTAAAAATGGCAGGCGTAGCGCCGAGAACGGAGTCCCTATGGACGAGACGATATTCCAGAATTTTCCTGACGGCGGCCTCATCAAGACCGTCGACGAGCCCAATGGAGATCTATCGTCTGAACAGAAGGCTCAGTTGAATCGTCGCGGGAATGCTATTTTCAATACAGGCGATATTGAAACAGCTCGACGTATATTCCAGACGACAGGTTATTCCGACGGCCTTATGCGCGTAGGTGAATCATATATGCGTGCCGGCCAGCCAGTAGATGCACTCAAAATGTTCAAGCTGTCACACGATCAATTGAGAAGCGCGGAATTGGTGGAGCGTGCGGCGCAAGCTATACGTAAGATGCTTACCGAGAAGGAAAAAGTATGAGTGATAATTTCAATCAAGACGAAACACACGAGTTCGACGATGGAAGCGGCACCCAGCAAAACGACGAGCTCATGGAAATTGCTGAACTATCCAAAAAAGGATACCAGTTTCTCAAGGAGAATCGTGTCGGCGATGCCGAGCGAAACTTTAAAAAAATCCTAGAGAATGATCCTGAGAATAATTATGCCCTGGTCGGACTTGGCGACGCTGCCCGTAAACGTGCGGCGCACCGTGACGCTGTCGATTTTTACAAGAAATGCCTAATATACCATCCAGGAAATAATTACGCGCTCTTTGGCCTCGCCGACTGTTACAAGGCTCTCAACCAGTACCAGAAGGCCATTGAGATATGGGAGCAATATCTGCTCCATGACAACAAGAATATAACGGTGCTTACAAGAATAGCGGATGCGTATCGAAAGGTCCGTGATTTCAGGAAGTCAAAGGCTATTTACCTTCGAGTGCTGGAAATGGAATTCGACAATCCCTATGCTCTTATCGGCCTTGGGCACTTGCATTATGACTTCAAGGAATATCGCGACGCGCTCCATTATTGGCAGCGCATGGTCGACGCTCAAGGCGACCTCGTAGATATCAGGGTCCTCACCTCCATTGGTAACTGCTATCGCAAACTCAAGCAATTTGACCTCGGCGTTCCCTACTTTGAGAAAGCGCTCGGCAAGGAAGCGGATAATTTCTATGCCTTGTTCGGCCTCGCCGATTGCTATCGCGGCATTGGCGAGCCGCAACGCTCACTTGATTACTGGAATCACATCCTGGACAAGGATCCTCGAAACAAGGTCATTCTGACTCGCGCCGGCGATGCCTATCGCAGTATGGATCGTTACGAAGAGGCGGCAGACTATTACGAGAGGGCCTTGAATATTGAATTCGATGTATACGCGGTACTAGGCCTCGCAACTATTTCACGCATGCAGGGAAAAGTCCAGGCTGCCATAGAATCGCTCAAAAGACTTGTGCAGAATGATGCTAAAAATTACCGTCTGCACCTTGAATTAGCACAATGCTACCTGGCAACCGGAGAACGACGGAAGGCTGAAGAAACTCTTCAGGACTTCATGAGACTCGGCATTCGCAACCCGCATATCCAGGAATTGATGTCCAAGATTCAGAATCAGTGAACAACGAATCGACCAGCCGTGCTGTTGCCGCCGCCGGATTGCTTCCGGAAGAGCTTACCGTAGCCCTGTCGCTCCGACCGGCCTTCCGGGGCCGACAGGTGTTCCGTTGGATCGCAAGCGGCGCGGCGTCCTTCGCCGACATGACCGATCTTCCTGCCTTGGATCGAGAGAGACTCTCTATCATACCTCTGTACTCATCCACCGTTGATGCCTCCGTAGCTTCTGATGATGGCTCGGTTAAACTCAAGATCCGCCTGTCTGACGGCGCAGCCATCGAGTCGGTTTTGCTTACCGATGCCGAAGGTCGCATGACAGCCTGCCTTTCCACACAGGTGGGGTGTCCCATGGCCTGCGCGTTCTGCAAGACCGGCACGCTGGGATTCTTGCGCAACCTTGGTCCGGATGAAATGGTGGAACAGTACCTACATCTCGCGGTCCTTCGCGGGAAACCCTCCAACATCGTATTCATGGGCATGGGCGAACCATTGATCAACCTCGAAGCGCTCAGGAAAGCCATAACCATTTTTACCCACCCTGATGGTTCTGCTATTTCCCGCCGTAAAATTACCATATCTACTTGCGGCATAGCGCCAGCGATTCGGGATTTGGCCGACAATGGCCCGCACGTGCGACTAGCCGTGTCTCTAACCGCGGCGACTGATGTGCTTAGGAGTGCGCTGATGCCCGTGAATCGCACGTGGAATTTGGCCTCACTCAAAGACGCGCTCCTCTACTATCAGCAGAAAACGGGAGACAGAATAACTCTGGAGGCGGCTATCATGGGGGGTGAGAATTCCAGCGTGGCCAGCGCCTCAGCGATGGCTGACTGGATACAGCCCTTGAACGTACAGGTCAATGTAATACCGTGGAACCCCGTCCCGGGCCTCCCCTATCGCGAACCTGAACGCGGAGAGGCTGCGGCGTTCGAAGCTGAACTCGTTCGTCGTGGCGTCAATGCCATACGACGAGCGCGCCGCGGGCGAGGCGTCTCAGGCGCCTGCGGCCAGCTTGGCGATACTCTCGGCGCCGAATTCGACATGCTTCCCGAGGACGATTAGCGATTTCCCAACCTTGACAGCTTCTGCATAAGCCGTTGAACGCGACGCAGAGCCCTATCGCGCAACGCTCCTTTTGCGTTTACCCCCGCTTGTCGCGCCAGTCGTATCGATTCATCAATATCACCACATATCCTCTCTGCGTACACAGATTTGGAGAAAAGGCCGGAAGGGTCGTCAGGAAGCATCGGGACTAGCTCGGTCCGTTCTTTCAACCGCAACTGTTTGCCGTATAATTTCATGAGCGGCCTCGCCGCCCCCGTGATGCCTGCGCACAAAGCAGTGACGAGGGTTTGCTCGGCGAGGGTTTCATCAATACGGGACTGAAGTTCCGCCAAGCCAACAGGATCACATTTCAACGCGGACATTGAACCGTTGGCCGTGTTATGGATCAACAGAAACAACGCGGCAAGCGATCGAACGTCAAGTTCGTTATGCAGAAAAACCCTTTCAAGCCGTTTTGTTCTGCCGAATTTTAGATACTCAAACCAGACTTCAGGAACCTCTGAACCGGGAAGGTCATCTCCGCGCCTGATGCCCAGAATTTCAGCCTCCAGATTGCCCAACGCGCAATTCCCTATAGTTCGGCGCCATAGCCTTCTTGCGGCGTGCAATGCGTCGATATGCAGCACGGGTGCAGGCGGTCCGAGTTCGTTCATCGTGCGGCGAACGGAGTACAGGGGCATATCGAACGAGGAACCATTATAGGTGACTACGGCGGCGGCTTTTGTAAATTCGACCGCCAGACTTTGTAGGAAGTCCAGTTCCGACGGGTAATCATCTATAAAGTATTGGCGCACCGACAGTGTTCCGTCATGCCTGAAATTACCGAAAGCTGCCAGAAATGCGACTGTGCCGGCCCCCCCCGACAAGCCGGTTGTCTCAAGATCAAAAAAAACGATATTTCCTAAGGAAACCTCAACTAGATCCAGCCGACCAGAGAAGAGGTTCAATCGGATTCGGGCGGCGGGATCTAGGTCGCTGGAAAAAGAAAGTGTTTCCTTGAATCTGAGGCCCTCGCGCAAAATGGACCAGCCAGCGGGAAAACAAATTCGCTCGGCTTGATGGATTGACTTGGGGTCTCTTTTTTTGCCGTTCCGGTTTTCGGGGTTTTCACGGATACGGGAAAGCCTAGCGCGCAGGTTGCCGGACACGGTTTACCGCGCCTCCCCACCATTCCGGCCGAGGCCCCTGATCGTAGCAGTAACTAGCGAAGCGGTTCCTGCTTTCCTGCGCTTCACTGTTGAAAACGCCTCAGGTGCCACCCCGATGCAAGAAGGACAGCCATCCACACAATCACATGCAGAAAGACGTTCAGCGGCTGCTTCGAGCACAGAACCCAATGAGTGCGACAGCGCTTCGACGAGGCCTGTTCCACCTGGATATTGATCCCAGACATAGATTGCAGGCACCCCGTAATGGTCATCCCGGACACGCCAGGTAGCCCCCAGGTCAGAACGGTCACATAAGAGTTCTATCGGAGCCAGAGCGCGAATAATGCTGCAGAAGGCGGCCAACGAGGCTGCCCGTTCGAGTTCCGCCATTGGCCGTAGAATGGCCCCAGGTTCGGCGGATTCAGGAAACAGTACCGCAAGCGTCCTGGTCTGCATCTCTTCTGGAGGAAGATAAATTTCTCCATACCCGATATTCTCGTTGGTATGAAAGCGCAACTTCTTGAATTTCTCGGCGCTGGAACGAACAAGAAGATCCCCGACGACGATGGGCAGGGCATCTGTACCGAGGTGCTCATCCTCGGACAGCACTTTGATGTCATTTTTTACTATGGCGTCGGTATAATAATTCGTCTCGCGTTCCTCTACGAGGCACTGGCGGTTTTCTATATCAAGCTTTAGCACTATGAATTGCTTGCCACGGTGTATGTAGACAGCATCATCAAATACGAGCTCTTTGGCGCTCGGCCTGTCCATCTCGCCAATTACCTCATTAGCCCCGTTTGTTGTATTGATGATTACGACATTGTCGGCAGTAGCTGACCTGAGTGAAATTTTCTCCGCGGGATAGCCTGAATCCGACCAATACCAGCGCCCTCCAGTGTTCCGTACTGTTCCTTCCTCTTCGAGGAATCCCAGTACGGCCTCAGGATCGGAACCAAAGGATTCACCTTTCTTGAATGGCAACTCAAAAGCGGCGCATTTGATATGATCTGTGTAAATATACGGATTGTCAGGATCTATTCTGGCGTTCTCTGCCGTTGCGTTGAAAAAACGATCCGGATGCTCTATGAGGTATTGGTCGACTGGTGAACTCGTGGCTACGTATACTGCCATTGAGGACCCTTTACGCCGACCGGCCCTACCCGCTTGTTGCCAGAACGAGGCTAGACTGCCTGGCCAGCCTGAAATAACGGCGGCGGCAAGCCCGCCTATATCGATACCCAGTTCGAGCGCGTTGGTTGAAACGACGCCGTGAATGCTGCCGTCCCGTAGGCCTCGCTCTATCTGCCTCCGCTCATTGGGCAGGAGCCCCGAACGGTAGGGCTCCACCCTGATCCGACTGTTTTCGGTGAAGATATTTTCGAAACGCTTGTTCAGGTATGCTGCCAAAATCTCAACTTTGAGGCGTGATCGGGCAAAGAGTATGGTCCTGACTCCGGAAGCCAGGAACAGTGCGGCGATAGCCATGGCTTCATCTGCTGAACTCTTGCGAATTCCTTGTACCGCATCGACGACTGGCGGGTTATAGAAAATCACGACTTTTTCTGCATGTGGGGCGCCATTCTCGGTAATCGCGCGGACGGGTCTGCCAATCAGAGCTTCGGCCAACTCCGAGGGATTGCCTATTGTCGCAGAGCACAAGATAAAACGCGGTGTAGAGCCGTAGTACGCGGCAACGCGGAGAAGGCGTCGGAATACATTAGCTACGTGGCTCCCGAAGACGCCCCTGTACGAATGCATCTCGTCAACGACAATGTAACGAAGTCCCGTAAAAAATTTTATCCATTTAGCGTGATTTGGAAGAACGCCGGAATGGAGCATGTCGGGGTTGCTGATGACAATGCGGCCTGAGTCCCGCGCTACTTTTCTGGTAGACTGGGGCGTGTCACCGTCATACGTCGCGGCTTTAAGGGGAAGGCTTCCCGCTTCGATGAGCGCGTTGAGCTCGGCCTGTTGGTCCTGGGACAGCGCTTTTGTCGGGAACAAATACAGAGCTCTGGCATCAGGGTCGGCAAGAAGCGCCTGAGTCACTGGCAGATTGTAGCACAGGGTCTTACCACTGGCTGTTGGCGTCACAACGACAAAATCGTCGCCCGCCTCAGCGCTATCCCAAGCAGTTCGCTGATGGCTGTAGAGGCTTTCGATACCGCGACCCGCGAGCGCCGTTTTCAAGCGAGGATCGAGGTTGGGTGGAAGGCTGGCGAAACGCGCGGGCGCCGCCGAAATGTGTTTCACGCTCGATATATGAGGCGCAAAATCAGGGTTGCTTAAAAAATCTGTTAAGGGATCTCTGGTATCGATGGTATTCATGGCTATACTATGATACGGCAAACAAGGCGATTGGTAAATCTCGTTTTGTTGCGTCATCATGCGTCGATTGGGCGATTGCGTATTGGACAGTCATGCTATAATTTACTGATTGATTTTCTGAGTGGAGGAAATGATGCATAAGGTCCTATCAATAGTCCTCGGCGGAGGCAAAGGTTCGAGGCTTTTCCCCTTGACGAAAGACAGGGCGAAACCGGCAGTACCCTTTGGCGGCCGTTACCGTATCGTCGACATTCCTATCTCCAACTGCATAAACTCTGGTTTTAAACAAATTTATATTCTGACCCAATTCAACTCAGCCTCTTTGCACCTGCATATTGCTCGCACCTACGTGTTTGACACCTTTTCTGACGGCTTCGCCGAAGTGCTGGCCGCGGAGCAGACCTTGACCCATTCCGGTTGGTACGAGGGCACCGCGGATGCCGTAAGAAAGAACCTCGTACATTTTCGGCCCCAGAATCCTACTCACTACCTAATCGTTTCAGGAGATCAGCTCTATAGAATGGACCTTGCGGACATGTTCCACAAGCACGTGGAATCAGGGCGCGCGTTGACGATTGCTTGCACCTCCGTTACCAGGGAAGACGCAAGCGATTTTGGCATCATGAAGGTTGATTCAAAAAGCAAGGTCATCGAATTCCAGGAAAAACCTGGCACTGTAAAGGATATTTCAGACTACAGGATTCCCAAAGAACTGATGAAGGACCGCCGAGGATCAAAAGAATACCTTGCCTCAATGGGCATCTATATTTTCGACGCGGCTCTCTTAGAAGAAAGCCTCGCAGACGACGAGAACGATTTTGGCAAAGAAATCATCCCAACAATCCTCGAAAAGCACGATATCAATGCCTATATTTTTGATGGTTACTGGGAAGATATAGGTACGATAAAGAGTTTCTATGAGGCAAACCTGAACTTGACTTCGATTTCGCCCGAATTCAATTTTTATGATGAGACCAGCCCCATTTTCACGCACCGCCGCAACCTTCCGGCATCAAAAATCAATTACAGTACACTGAACCAGGCTATAACCTCGGATGGGTGCATCATCACGAACGCTTCTATATCTAACTCCATCGTAGGTATACGTACTATCATCGAGGCCGGCGCAAGTTTCTCGGGGGTTGTCTGCATGGGTTCAGATTACTATGAGACGGAGGCGCAGAAACTACTGAATGCTGAAAAGCGCATTCCCAACATAGGAATAGGTAGCGGGTCCATCATCAAGGGGGCCATAATCGATAAAAACGCCAGAATCGGCGCAGACTGCCGCATCGGCATCGATCAGCGGGAGAGGCCTGACGGTGAATACGGTTCTTACTATATTGTAGACGGTATAATTGTCATTCCTAAAAATGGTATCATCGAAGCAGGCAGTATTATTTAAGAAGAACGCCGGCCCAAGCCTCCAGGAGGAAATCGTCATGCAAAGGAGTATCAGGGCCGCTCTTGTAGTCGTAGACGTACAACGCTATTATCTGGAGCCAGAATCACCCTTTTACGGATATTCGGAGCTTTGCTGGCCGGGCTGTATGTCGTACATCGGAGAGCGTGTCCGGAAATCTGTATTTCCGGCAGTCAACAGACTCAGGTCGGCCTTCGGCGCCATAGGCTGGCCGACGGTATACTTGCGCCTATGTGCCACGAATCCCGATAGATCGGACCTTCACCGATTCTTCAGGACTTTCTGGTCTGCCGCCAGTGCTGCCGGCTTCGAGGATACCTACCCTATGGCTAGTGATCCTTGGTCTGATATTGCTCCTGAGATAGCCCCTGGCACTAAAGATACCATACTCGATAAATCCAGTTATTCCGGCTTTTCAACGCCTGGGCTGGAACATATTCTCAGATCGCTCGGCGTCGATGTAGTTGTGATGACCGGACTCGCTACAAGCCAATGCGTCGATACGACAGCTCGTGACGCGTCCGAGCGGGGATTCATCGTAGTGCATGTAGAAGATGGGCAAGCGGACTACGGCGCCGACGAGCACGAGGCTGCGCTTTTTGCATCCCGGGGCATATGCGGGGGACATGTCGTCGATTCAGAATTCCTTGCGGCCGCTCCTTACAAACTGGTAAGCGCTTTTGCCGATTCGGAAAAACGGTAGCGAACAGGTTTACAGTTCTTCGGCGCCGATATCGGGGAAGCGATCTTCCGGCGTGTTTCTTTGTGTTCCCAGTAGATCGAACCTAGAGGCCCATTCTACAGTATTACCACCATCTAAACAGGCTGATAATTTTGAAAGCCGGAATAATCCCTTGATGGATCCAGAAAACATTCGGGCCGGATCTTCAGAAAAATTAGGTTTCGCAGGCTTCATCAATTGATTGAGTTCCGCAAGCGTCGTAACCGAGAGTCTTCCATCAAGATAGCGCGAGAAACCCCACAAGCTATTTGCACTCACGGTACCGCTTATGGGTAGTGTGTCGCTACGGATGAAGGCTGAAGTACTGCCAGGGAATGAAGCGATAGAATTGAAAATCTCGAAATTCGATCCTGTAGAACTGACAAAAACAGCTCGAGGCGCATCAATGAGAGCCGTTACGTGAGCCACTCTGAGCGTTGACCCGTTAAGCGCGTTGAAAGCTTCTGTCGAACCTTTCCAGGTTGCCTCTATATATACTGAAGAAACCGTCAAACTGGATGCGCTTGCAGTGAAAATCCTGCATGACGAAGCGCCTCCCGCAATGAAAAAGGCAGCGCTTTCGACATATACTGTCGAACGGACTGAATTGATGGCTGATAAGGCTTGTGAAGGCGTCGCTTCAAGGCGAAGTCCGGTAATAAAAGCGTCGGCATCGCTGATCCTGATGGCATCGAACAGTTTGACTGTGGAATCGCAGTGTATCGTGCTGTTGTCCAGTTTTAGAGGCGCACCGTTGGATTCTATTCCATGAGCTGTCACACTATTTGACAAATTCATTGAAGAAGAGTCGACGGTAATACTGCTACCGGCTGATTTGAGGGCGGTCATATCGATACCCCCCGACAAAGCTAGCGTAGAACGATGTACGCTGATGGATCCGGAGCGTGAAAAAGCTATGCCGCCGGCGCCTTCGCCGTTCATAGAAAGAGCCACTGCAATTAACGAAATCGAGCCACCGTCAACGACAAAAGCCCAAGAGGAAGACGAGGGTGGAACTTTGATAAAGATCGAGGCGGAAACGGCGGAATCATTCCACTCTTCATCAAATCCACCCGCGATAGTCAACGGCTTGGATATAACGACAGTCCTTCTGAGCGCTACCTCGCCACGAACGTAAACGAAACGCTTCCCCGTAGCCTGGGCGGCTTCGATTGCGTCATCAAGGAACTGAATAGGATCGTCAGGAGAACCTGAAGCCTCCGGGCGACCGCTTGCATCGGTATATAGGGAGGATCGATCTATCAGGATATCTATAGCGGGCATTTCCTTTGAACGATTTCCGAATTCGTCTTCTGAATACGCTCGGATGACATATCTCTTTCGGCCTTCGTCCGAACCGTTGATCGACATGGGACTACTGTACGGAATGAAAGGACCTTGACCGTTTTCCGATATAGAGACGAAAATCGAGCCTTGTTGAGGTTTGAAGGAAACCGTCGAATCAGATGAGGAGAAACTATGGATGCCTTGCGTAGTAGCAGGAACCGGTGGCGGCTGGCGATCAACCGAGAAGCTTATAAAGCGTTCCTGAATCGTAGCAGCAATCATGTTTTTAGGCGGCGCAGGAGATTCAGCAATGACCCGAAGATGATAGCGTACTATTTCACCGGCCTTTCCTTCAAAGCGAAGGCCTTCCTGACCTAGAACAGGGCTACTGCTACCGACTAGGGGAGCTATGGCGTTGCCCTCGATGACTTCGTACCGGAGTTTGGCTACTCCTTGCGGAGCTATCAAGACAGGCGCCCCGTAGGTTTTTCCATTTTCAACACCGTTCACTAAAGGAACAATCGCCGTATACCACGGAGGTAGCTCCACACTCGCGGTAGCCGAACGAGAACCGATACGGTCGAGCATATAGTAACGCAGAGTCACGGGAGTAGATCTTAGTTCACAACGTATAGGTTGTTGATATGCGCTAAACTCTTCTGATCCAATTGAAAAAAGTATGGTCCATGGAGAGGCTGGCCAGTCGATATAGGCCGTCGATTCCTCGATCCTGATCATAGGGGCAACTGGAGTGGGCGGCGCGCCGGCAGCTTCGTCCGCAGGAAAGCTAGGCGACAAGCGGGCCGGTTCCGGTACGATGTAACGCACATCATCACGTATGTAGCCATAATGCACGGCAATCTCAGTTTCGTATCCCCATGGAAATGGTATGAGACAGGTGGCGACAGTCGTTCCAGACAGTTCCACATATGACGCTGTGGCTTTGAACGGTTCGGGCGAGTTGACGGCGACGCAAGGAGTCGTTCCTTCAGGAACTTTGATCGTAAGTCGGGCGGAACCTGCAAGATCCACCAATTCAGCGGTTAGTTCTGGAGTTTTTTCCGTCAGGGCTATTGAATTCCTGGCCAATCCTGGAGTGAAAGGATACGAAGGTGTGAGACTTAGCGGATGCAAGCGCCACCGAGCTGAACTGGATCGCGAAATGTTGCCCGCGGCGTCGACAGCGTAAACGGTAGCGCTGACTATACGGGTTGCGTCTTCTTCTACCGTGAACAGAATTTTCCTGGAAGCAGGGAATGGTTCGAACGGTGAACCGTCGATGCTTATAAACAGGTCTCCGGCTCCCTCCACGCCCAGAGATAAGGAACCTTCAATATCTCCAGGAGGTGGGATGAGAATAGGTGGTTCCGGAGCCCTCATATCGATAAGGTAGGATAGTATTGTATGGCTAGTTCTATCCGAAGATTGAAATTCAAGTGTATATCTGCGTTCTTCACCAGCGAAGGCGTTCAGGTAGAGAGGTCTATCAAAAGAAATCCAGGATTCCTGACCTGCAAAGCGATATTGCGCAACGGAGCCGGGAGCAAAGGACGCGGGCACTAAAACCTGAGCCTCGGCATAGGTGCCTACCGGCGGCCCAAAAACACCCTGCATCGGTTCATAGGATAACGACGGAACAGAAGGTTCCGCATGACTGAAAGCGGCCGCCAGAAAGGCGACCGCGTACGCACTCAGGAGTCTGGATACAGTCATCAGCCCTTCAGGACAGCGAGGATCTCCTGCAACTCCGGATCCTCGGGATAGTAATGCTCCTTGAGTTCTTCTTCGGACAAGCCGACGAGCTCATGGCTCATATAATGAATCCAGCGTTCATCCTCCGCTGTCTTGATCTCATGAAGCCTGCACCAGTAGTCGGGCTTGATTGCAGGCTGTTCCCCACGGTACCCAACAATCTTGTAATCGTGTACAGCTATCTTCAGGTCTTTGCGCGGCACTCCCTTTTCCAGTATCACGCTGGCGAGATGATGTATTGTCCGTCCTGTATCATAAATGTCGTCAACCAGAAGAACCTTGTCACCGTTTCTGAGATACTCGGGGCTGTAGGTCCAACCGTCGACACGGACCTGTTCCTGCTTCCGAACGTCGGTATATGAGCGCGCAACGACGGCGGCATAGAATATCGGTCGGGCATCATGCCTTACTACCTTGAAATATTCGGACATGACGTTACCGAGGTAAGCGCCGCCCCGCAGGGAGACATAGATGATATCGGGAACAAAGCCGTCAAGGTGTATCCGATGCGCTAATTTGAGCGCGTTGTTGCGCACCTCGTTGTACGATATGAATTCCTTGCTCATCCAAACCTCTCTTTGTTCTTTACTGTAGCATTACTTGCGTATGAGCGCAAGCGTAGTCAGAGTCTGACCGTCGCGCAGTACGGTAAACTGGAATTTCATGGCCTTGGTGTCGTTCAGGATACGGTAATACGGAGCAACGCCGTCGATCTCCGTATCATTCATAGCAGTCAGAACATCCCCGATTTTTATGCCAAGCGTGGCTGCCGGGCTTTTCGCTATGACGCTCGTAACAATGACGCCCTTAGTGCCTTTGGGCAACTTGGCTTTCTCAACTAAATCCTTGTTCAAGGTCGTCACTTCGAGCCCTGGCCAAAGCTTGGAATAATCCGCCGCGCTTGTTTCCTTGCGCTCATCTATCGTTACTTTGATTTCTACCGGCTTGGCATCCCGCAGCAGCTTGAACAAGGCTTTTGCTCCAACGGGGAGATCGCCGACGATACGCACGAGTTGATCGAGCGATGCAACGGATTTTCCATCAATATCCGTAACGAAGTCACCAGGCTTGAGCCCACTCTTGGCAGCGGGTCCATCGGTAAAAACATGTCCGATGAACGCGCCTCGCTTTTCACCCAGGCCGAGTTCGCCGAGCGTCGCTTTAGGAAGATCCGACAGAAGCACGCCGAGCCACCCGTAGCGAACTGATCCCTTCGCGATGATATCTTCGATGACGCGAACTGCGTTGTTTATGGGAATGGAGAATCCAAGACCCACACTGCCGCCAGTCGTCGATGCTATCCAGGTATTGATTCCTATGACCTCACCATCGATATTGGCCAATGCGCCGCCGGAGTTTCCTCTGTTTATCGAAGCATCGGTCTGAATGAAGTCGCTGATATTTCCTTCGGGGCCTCCGTCGCGTCCGATTGCGCTGACGATGCCTACAGTAACGGATGAAAACAAGCCAAACGGACTTCCTATTGCAATAGCCCAATCCCCTACCTCAAGGGCATCAGAGTCGCCAAGCCTTGCGGGGCGAATATCGGCATCTGAACTCTCGAATGATACAACCGCCAAGTCGCGTCTGGTATCGGTGCCCACGACAGCCCCCGTGAACTCTCTTTCATCATGGAGCTTTACGGTTATTTCCTTTGCGCCGGCGACAACATGATTATTTGTCAGGATGAACACTTTCTTGCCGTCTTTGCGCACGATTATGCCAGAACCTAAGCCGCGCTCTTCAAATTCTTCAGGGGCAGGTTTCTCGTCCGGCGCTTGTTCGGGGTCGCCGAAGAAGAACCTCCAGGGGAATTGATCACTGCCTTCAACCGCCGATGTGCCAAGCACATCAAGCTCCACTACCGAGGGCAACACCGAGCGTGAAACTTGATTGAAAGCAGACTGGATGGCCTTAGCCTGCAATATGGCGCCCGCTTCATCGACGGAGAATGCCGGGGCAGTATCCGCATGGGCAATCGCGGGCCCTTCCGAAGCTGGCGCTCGTGCCAGGATAGTAAAAGCAGCGACAAAACCTATCATTATCCCAACGAGTACAAGATTGACCAAAAAAAACTTTTTGGAAAACAGTTTTCGTGTTAACGACATAGTGTAAACCTCCGGATACATAAAATCATAAAAGGCAGCTCAGGCTAGCCTCATTGTATCAATATAATACCAAGGAGGCCGGACAGTTACGCGGTGTTTTTTTTCAGGCTACCAGGAAGTCATTACTTCTGATCCCGTTGCCGTCACAGCGACTGTATGCTCAAAATGGGCTGATTTCGAGCCATCGAGTGTAACGATAGTCCATCCGTCATCAAGTTCGCCGACTCCGTCCCCGCCAGCATTGATCATAGGCTCGATGGCCAGTACCATGCCTGGAACCATCCTGGGGTTAGGTCCCGAGCCAACGTAATTGGGCACCTGAGGATCTTCGTGTTGGGAAAAACCTACGCCGTGGCCGCAATATTGTCTAACGACTCCATAACCATTAGCCCTGGCGTGCGAGAATACAGCTCGCGATATATCATGAATACGCGCGCCGGGACGTACGGCGGCAATAGCCCGTATGAGGCATTCCTGTGTGACACGAAGCAATTTTTCCGTCTCTGGGGCCACAGGCTCAACCGCGACAGTAAACGCGGCATCGCTGAAATAACCGCCAAGCTCTATGCCGCTGTCAATTCCGACGATATCTCCGGGTTGAATTTTGCGCTTGCCGGGAATACCATGGATTACTTCCTCGTTGATGGAAATGCACAGCGTAGCTGGATAAGGATTTGACTTATCGCCATAATTTAGAAACGCGGGCTTACCGCCATTTTCCAGAATAAATCGTTCGGCGAATTGATCGAGTTCTTCTGTGGTTATTCCCGCAACAATCATGGGACGTAATTCGGCGTACATTCTTGACAAAAGCGCGCACGAAGCACGAATGCCGGCCAATTGGTTTTCATTTTTTAAGCGAATCAAGATCAAGCCTTTCCGGGGCCGTGAAACCCCACTCATCAACCGCGTATTCGCGGTTGACTCAATTATACATCCTCAAGCGCATCAAACGCGACCGCGCCTCGCGCGACGCTGGATCGGCACCTACCGCGGCCTCATATGCCGCGATCGCTTTCTCTGGCAACTTGGACACTTGTAACGCGTCACCTGCTTTGACGTAGGCGACAGCTTTTTCATGTTGATTCTGCGCAAGACCAACGGCAAGCATGAAGGCCTCGGCGGCCTGTTGAGCACGATTACCAGCGAGTTCAAGCATACCCAGATTCAAGGCTCCAGCATAGCCCGATTGCTCAGGTCCGTACTTACGAATAATACTGGCCGCGCTCGTTGTATTGTCGCCCAAAACAAGTACGATGGAATCCCAGAACCATGAACGCCGAGTCTGCAAACCGTTTTTTCGACATACTTCAGCAAGCTCGGTGAAGCGATCCCACGCTCCAGCGTTAGCTAGAGTCTCAAGCGCGACATCGTAGGCAACCGGAGACGAGGGGTATTCAGCGGCCAATCGCAACGCTTCTGGTACGGCGCGTTCCGGATTTCCGTATTCCAGCCTGGCGATGGCGGCAGATTCACCGCTCAGACTGGAAACAATATCCCGCGCTTCTTCAATTTGATTTTTAGAACGAAGCCATCGGGCCCGATCCATTGAAGCCTCAGATGAACCCGGGAAAAGTTCTTCTATGAGAGAGCGCAGTCCAGCTTCTATCGCCGATGGAGCAGAGATCGCAGTCCATGAATCAGGAGGCGGCGCATGAGGCCACGCTCGGATCGCAGGTTCCGGTTCAGTAGCGGCGGCACGAGCAAGCGCTGCGTAGGGCTTCCAGGACCACGTTGGAAAGCGATCTATCAAGTATGCCCAGGATGCGCTGGCGGCAGTTATATCACCTATGAGGTACTCCGCATCCGCGCATATCGCGATCTCCAGCGGATCAGTTGGAGCCGGCATGCGGCTTGCTAGCGTCTCTACGGCTCCAGCGTCCCAGAGCAGCAAATATGAGGCACTAGACTGCATTCCTCCATTGAAGCGTAGCGCATCGACAAGCAAGGTTTTGGCTGTTGCGCGGTCGCCTTCGATGAGGGCTTGGGTGGCGGCATATACAAGGAACCGGTCATCGCCTGTAGCATCGGCACAGGCAACTAGTTGCTCAATGGTGGAAACGGGGGTAAGACGGTTCTTGTACGCGAAAACCAAGGCTTCCGCGTATTCAGCTGCCCTGGTGGATGCATCCAGGGCGGTATGAAAAAGCGTCAAGGCTTCTGCAAATTGACTTGCTGACAAATATGCATCAAGCATCGCGAGGGCAACCGGTTCGGATACGTTTCTATCTTTGGCTATCGCGGCTGCAATAGCCGCGTAAGAATCTGACGATCTTTTTGAGGCCCGTTTCAGCAATCTAAGCTGGTCTTCCGTGCCGTTAGCCAAAGAGGCGGCCTTGATGAATTTCTCTGTTGTAACGGCTTGAGGTGATGAGTCGATTTCTGCAAGAAGAGAACCAAATGAAGCATCTGGTCTGCTACATGAGACGTAGAAGACGAGCGAAGCCCAGAGGGCCAACACGACGGCGTTGCCTCCGTGTTGCCTCAGCTTGCGGTACGGTGCTCTTTCCATACGGCATCCAGTACGCCGTTGATAAAACGGTATGAATCCTCTGCACCGTATTCCTTGGCTATTTCTATTGCCTCATCGATTGTTATCTGAGCGGGAATATCCATTTGAAATACCAATGAATATACCGATACGCGCAGTATTGCGAGATCCACTTTCTTGAGGCGCTCGAAAGCCCAATGCTCAAGATGTTTTTTTATATCAGCGTCGATAGCCTCGATATTCTCGATTGTCCCTGAAACGATGAGGCCCGCGAACGTTTTAAGTTCCTCATCGGTGCTTGCGGCTGATTCCTCGCCAAGCCATGAGAACGAGAGAAGTTCATCAAAACTCATTGATGAAGCGTCCCAGGCGTATAGGGCTTGGAACGCAACGATTCTTGCTTTTCGTCTCGAAGCCATATCAGGGCTTTCCTAGAATTTTTATATCTGCCTGACCACGAAGCTTCTTGAACAGTTCAGTGAACGTCTTCTGGAGGAATTCCGTCTCGCGCTGCTTAGACAAGAGTTGTCCAATGTAATCCTGAACGGTTCCATCTTGGCCTAGACGATACGGATCCGACAACTCGAGTTGCTTCTGAGGAAGGAACTCGAGCCTGCGAACGATCCACCATCCGGCTTCAGTTTCAAAAGCCATTGAATTGGCGCCATCCTTCAGCGAGAAAACCATTTCATAAAAAACCTTGCCAAACTGCGAGATGAACACATCGCTACGCTCGAAGTATATGGATTCTTTGTTAGCCGCGTAACCGTTTTCTTGAGCCTTTAAGCGCAAGACATCAAAAGATTCCCCTTTGACGAGTCGTTCCGAAAGTTTCTTCATAAGATCAGCGCCCTTGGCACGTTCAGCCGCGCTCGTATCTTTGAATTGGTAAAAAATAAATGCAATTTTGACTGTGTCAGGCCTCACCAGCCGCGATTTGTACAAGTCGTAGGTAGTAAGTATCTCGTTGACGCCAATCGGAGGAATAGCAGATATCTCAGCTGACTTTGTACTCATTAGCCAGCGCTGTATGAGCACCTGCTTCTTATAATAGGTCCTGAGATCCGCATATGGAATTCCCTGTGTTGCAAGGTATGCAGAGAACTGCTGATCAGACTCGCCGGAGGGGCGCTGAGCTCTAAGTTTGGCAATATAGGAATCAATCTCGCCTTCGCTGACCTTAAGGCCATCTCGATCGCACATCTGATAAAAAAGGATATCATTAATCACATCGTCAAGATACGCCTTTCGTTCCTCGACGTTCAGCGTTTTACCTAGACTGGCTTCAAGTTTTATTACGTCCTCTTTGAAGGATTTATCTGAAACGACCTCTATCTTTGTAAGCTTGACGGTCGCCAAAGGGGCTCCAAGGCTAGTGCCGCCCATGGGTTGGGCCCATAGAGGCGCTACGATGAGGCAGGTGACGAACAGCGCGAAAAGGTTCTTCTGCATTGATATCTCCAAGAGCTGTCGATTAGTCGGACAGACACGAGGTCTGACCACGAATTATAACAATTAAGTAGCGGATAGGTTAATGGAAAACACACTGTCTATTCAAGGCTGTTCAGGCCATTTATTGGATCCAGAAATCTTTACAGCTAGTGCTTTCAATCCAGGCAATTTGGGAGCAAGTACTAAAGCCCTGTTTATGGCGGTCTTTGCTTCAGCGACCCGGCCAAGACGGAACAGCAACTCGGCTCGCTTTCGCAGGAATTGCGCATCGTTCTCAGCCGAGCTGCGAATCGATATCGCTTCCTGCAGAGTTTCTAGATAGATTTCCGGCTCAAGAACTCTGAGAAGGTCCTCGAGGACCAGTCGCCGATACCGAGCTAACACTACATCGTAGAAATATCCAAAACCGCTAGACTGTTGCTCCATCGCTATGAGACGCTTCATGACCCTGTATGAATCAATATAGCGACCGCGGAGAGCGTACTCTTCCGCTATGCAGAATTCGGCGTCCATAGCCTCTGGTCGTTCGAAAAAACGCTCTAGTCGGCCTTGGTCTGTATCCCTGATACGGTCATAGAGGGCCAAGGCTTCATCTTCCAAGTCATGCAACAGGTCGTAGAATACCAGTTTTGCGATGTACTCAGGCTCTTCCAGCCGGTCTAAAAGCCAGAGCCGGTAATCAAAGGCAATACCCTGACCATGAGGTATCAGCCGAAGACGTCCCCTGTCGTATTCACGCCTGGACTGAGCGTCAGAGAGTATCCGGTATGCCTCTAGTACTAAGCGCATCGCTTCATCGTCTGTCCCGCCAGTGTCGGGATGTCGCGCTTTGGCTTTTTTGCGAAAAGCGCTTTTAATCTCTTTCTGGGAGGCTTCTGGTTGTACACCGATGATAGAATATAGATCGTTCACGAAGGTATCGTCAGGCCAAGCCCGGACGGTCCTCAAAATTTACTATCGTTGAATAGGCTTTATTTGAATCACCTGTAAGAAAGAGCGCGGTTGGTATCAAAAAATCGCGCCAGGGCACACAGGGGAGCGAGACACATTTACCAAAAGTAAAAGAACCCGTCAATCGCATGGGATAGACGAGTTCTTTATAGGGTTTTTCCTTATGGTCGCCTACAACATCCGTATGAATCCGGTTCTCGGGAAACACGGCGCGGAGTAAAGGCGCTCTGGAGAACATGGATCTACTAAGGGGTTGCGGGGGTTGTCTCGGACGCGGGGGCCGCAGGGACAGCAATTTCTGCCGCTGGTGCCTCAGGCTGATCTTGCCTGTATAGTCCAGTACCCTGTTTTTCCTGTGCGGCTTGCAAGACCCCCTCATCATTTGATGACTTGGGTTGCATTACCGCCAAGGTAAACGCGATGATGAAGAACAAGGCACCGAGTATATAGGTGAACCGCACTATCACGTTGGAGGATCTAGACCCAAAGGCCGCATTTCCGGCGCCGGAGAACAAGCCGCCAAGGCCTTCGCCTTCCTGATCCTGAATGACGACCATAAAAATAAGCAAAGCGCATACGATCGAGAATAGAACGAGAAGAACTATACCAAAAACACCCATTTGTACGACTCCGATTTGAATTGGGTCTGCGTCGCAGTCATTGTGGACGCCATTTCCGGCGATACTATACTGAATTATCGCGGCGGCGCAAGTAGTACCACGCCGCTACGAATATTCCAGTACATCCGTCAAGACCTGAATAGAGCGATCGGACCGAACGTTTCGACCTTGAGCGCCGCTCCGCCTACGAGGGCCCCATCTATGTTAGGCTTGGCCATGAGCTCGGCAGCGTTATCGGGCTTCACCGAACCGCCGTATTGTATACACATCGACTTCGCGGCATCCGCACCGAACAGTTCTGCGAGCACTGTTCGGATGTATGCGTGAACAGCGTCGGCATCCTCCGGCGAGGCCGTCTTACCGGTACCGATAGCCCAGACGGGCTCATAGGCAATCGTGACCTTGGTGAGGCTGGCGGCGAGAATATTCTTGAGCCCTTCACGTAGCTGAGTACCAACCACTGATTCCAGCTTGCCGCCTTCTCGCTCTTCAAGGGTCTCACCGACACACAGTATAGGTTCAATATCCTGTGCGAGAGCGAGAAGAACCTTTTTGTTGATGAGGACATCGGTTTCCAAGTAGGAGTGCCGTCGTTCGGAATGTCCTAGGATTACCGCCTTAACACCCAGGTCCTTGAGCATCAGCGGTGAAATCTCACCGGTATGAGCGCCTTGCAGATCCGGCCCCATATTCTGGGCACCGAGAATGATAACAGTACCCTTAACAACCTCCGCCACGGCTGCGAGTGCGGTGAACGCGGGCGCTATCATCACACGTTCGCCGCAGGAACCGAGTTCCGCAACCAGAGCCTTTGCCAATGTTACCGATTCGGCAACGGTCTTATGCATTTTCCAGTTGCCGGCGATGTAATAGTTCCTCATACTCGTATCTCCTGAAATCCCGTGGATTTATCTACAGACTTCAATACCAGGCAATTTCTTGCCTTCAAGTAGTTCCAATGAGGCTCCGCCGCCTGTAGAGACATGGCTCATTTTATCAGCCAGCTGGAATTTGTTTACAGCCGCGACAGAGTCTCCTCCGCCTACGACCGTGATAGCGCCGCGCTCAGTGGCCTCTGCGACAAGTCGGGCCACCTGCTCGGTGCCCTTGGAGAAGGCCTCGAACTCGAACACGCCTACAGGGCCGTTCCAAACGATGCTTTTCGCTCCAGACAGAATCAGCTTATACTTTTCTATCGTTTTTGGACCAACATCCAGTCCCATGAATCCGTCCGGCACGTCTGCGCTGTCTACCGACTTCGGGACGGCTGCCGCGTCAAATTTGTCCGCGCAGACATGGTCCACCGGTAAGACTATCTCGACGCCGGCCTTCTTCGCCGCTTCAATGATCTGCTTCGCGGTACCTAACTGGTCATCCTCGACAAGAGAATTACCAACGGTATTACCCTGTGACTTGAGGAATGTAAACGCCATACCGCCGCCGATAATAAGCGCCGAGGCATTTCGGAGCAGACTCTCAAGCACGGCTATCTTTGAACTGACTTTAGCGCCTCCAATGATAGCGATCATTGGTTTCGGAGGATTGGTCACCATAGGCTCAAGATATTTTACTTCTTTGTCCATAAGAAAGCCGCCTACGGCCACTTTCATGAACTTGGCGACGGATGCTGTGGACGCATGGTCCCGATGTGCCGTACCGAACGCATCATTGACGAAAATATCGCCATAGGTAGCCAGTTCCTTTGCTAGTTTATCGCGCTCGGAAGAATCCTCACTGGTTTCTTCTTTATGGAAACGAGTGTTTTCAAGCATTACTATCGAGCCCGCAACCTGAGCGTCAATGAATGACAACTTGCCATAGCATCCGTCTTCACCGGCAAATACAACCGGACGGCCCAGTTTTTTCGCCAGATACTCGGCGACAGGGCGCATCCGATGCTTTCCCGACAGGTACTTTTCTTCATCCCAAGTTTTCCCAGCCTGCTCGGCCTTCTCTTTAGCCTTCTTTGCGTCTTTTTTGGGATCACCCAGATGACTCATCAGCACTATGCTTTTGGCGTTCTGGGCAAGTATATATTCAATAGAAGGAATAGCGGCTACAATTCTGGTATCATCCTGTACGACGCCATCTTTCATTGGCACATTGAAGTCTACACGCATCACGATACGTTTTCCGGCCAGCGCAACATCCTTTATTGTCTTTATCATTGGAATCCTCCGTACGCGGGAAGGACAGCGATTACATCAGAGTCGCCATCCATTGAAAAAAGGCCCGCCGTTTCAGGCGGGCCTTGCTAGGGGCAGGCTACTTCTTGAGGCCGGACATGTGGCGGAGCATGTCGACGACGCGGTTTGAATAACCCCACTCGTTATCATACCAGGACACTATTTTGAAGAAACGCTTCTCTCCAGGCAGGTTGTTCTGCAGAGTGGCCAGGCTGTCATATATCGACGAGCGAGCGTCATGGATGAAATCGGTTGAGACGACTTCCTCATTGCCATAACCAAGTATGCCCTTCAGGTAGGTCTCACTGGCTTTCTTTAGCAATGCGTCGATTTCTTCGATCGAAGTGTCCTTCTCTGTCCGAATGGTCAAGTCGACAACGGAAACATCCGGGGTCGGGACGCGGAAGGACATGCCTGTAAGCTTGCCCTTGGTCGCGGGGAGCACCTCTCCTACGGCTTTGGCTGCTCCAGTGGTGGACGGGATGATGTTCATCGCGGCGGCCCGGCCACCTCGCCAGTCTTTTTTGGATACGCCGTCCACGGTTTTCTGCGTGGCTGTATAACTGTGAATGGTCGTCATGAGCCCGGTCTCGATACCAATGCCTTCCTTGAGAAGCACATGCACGACAGGCGCAAGACAGTTCGTTGTGCAAGAAGCATTTGATATGACATGGTGCTTTGTAGCGTCATAATCGCCTTCGTTGACGCCAATGACGAAAGTCTTAATTTTCTTGGTATCGTCCTTGCTCTTGGCCGGGGCGCTGATGATGACCTTCTTGGCGCCGGCTTCAAGGTGCTCATAGGCGCGCTCGTCAGAAAAAAGACCCGTGGATTCGATGACATACTCGACACCGTACTTTGCCCACGGAAGTTTCTTGACTTCCTTCTCGGCCATGACGCAACGAACTTCGTGACCATTGACAACCAGTATATCGTCCTCCGCAAGCGAGGGGTCGCTCTTTTTTGAGGAAATATTGGCTGCCATCCGTCCATGAACGGAGTCATAGCGGAGCTGATACGCAAAATATTTTGCGTCGGTAGCAACGTCGACGACCGCTACGACGTCAACTTTGTCTTTGCCAAGCAAGCCTTGCTCGACTATGGACTGGAATACGAGTCGGCCGATGCGACCGAAACCATTGATGGCAATCTTCATGAAGGCCTCCTAAGCTGATTAATAGACCAGACGATAATTTTGTACCCATATGATACCTTCAAGTAGAATCGTCAGTCAATGCGCTGAATAAATATACGCACGTATGCATTCAGCGCGCAAACATTTTTCTTAAAAATTTTCAATTTTAAGCCGATATTTTAATTGTCAGGTACTACCATGGCTCCCCTCCCAATTTGCCATGATAGCAACCTCAGCCTGTCAGGGCGGGCCGGTCGCGCAGACCGGCCTTTTTACTATGCGTAGATCCATATAT
>Ga0154386_1008_pt1 | contig 23055 bp, 19 predicted proteins | sample RifGroB1_FD_105629 | JGI IMG/M metagenome (GOLD analysis project Ga0154386, IMG submission 105629) | Spirochaetes bacterium GWB1_48_6
GTTAATTAAATATTGTGCTTAAATATTCAAAATAAAAAATGAGAACTGTTTCCGTTATGGGGTGGGTGCATTGGTGACTCCTAGCCAGCAGACCCCAATTCAGGATATAAATCCCCGTGAATAATTCCTTAAAACCCCTAGCTCTGGCTCCCATGGCGACATTAACCCATCGAGGTCTGCGTACCCTCATAGACCAGTGGGGGGGCTGTGACTACTTCTTTTCTGAAATGGTGGACTGTAAAAGTTATGTGGGAAACCGGAAATTTGAAAGTTATTATACCGACCCGGCCCCCCATCCTGACAAACTAATTCTTCAGTTTGTCAGTGCCGACCATGAGGAATTTGTAAAAGCCCTCACAAAAGCCCAGGATCTTCCAGTGGCGGGTTTTGATATAAACATGGGGTGCAGCGCCCATCAGATCTGCGACCACGGGGCTGGTATTGCGTGGATGTCCGGACCCGAGGAAGCCTGGAGGCTCCTTGAGTCCCTGCGTCCCTTGGTGCGCTCTGGAAAGACCCTTTCGGTGAAGCTCCGTTTGGGAGAAAAGGAGGATCCCGCCTACCTATCCCGTTTTTGCCGCGGGCTGGAGGCGGTGGGGGTGGATTTCATCACCCTCCACCCCAGAACAAAAAAAGATAAAATGGGACGTCCCAGCCGGTGGACCCATCTGACGGAACTCAAAGCAGATTTGAAAATTCCCCTTTGGGGAAATGGGGATATCCGGGATGTGAAATCCAGCAACCGGGGGTGGGAAACCGGGGCTGATGGGCTGATGATTGGCCGGGAAGCTGTGAGAAGTCCTTGGATTTTTCACTTTTTAAAAGAAAAGGAAAAGAATCAAAATTTCACCCTTCAGGTGGATCTTCAGGAGCAAGCCCATCAATTCCACCGGTTATTGGAAGCCCATCAACCCCAGGAATTCTGGCCTACCAGGGCACAACGATTCTGGGATTACTATTTCGATCACTTTCCCTTTGGCCACAAGGTGAAGGAAAATATTAAACGGATGAGGGTTTATGAGGATATCCGCCAGGCATGTTTTGCATATTTGGATACCCATCCCCAGGAGATGATTAAAGTTCTGGTTTGACTCCAGGAAACTCAGGGGATGATTAATTCAAGCAGGCTGAAGTCGTCTTCAAAGTGCTCAATTTCCGCCAGTCCTTGAATTTGATTGTAGATGGATTGGGTATTCCCACCCCCCTCGTGGGGTTGGAAGTTGATGATGTTCATAAATTCCTTAAAGACCATCATTTTACCATTGGCTTTTTTAACCTCATAGGCTCCGTCGGAAAACAGATAGAGGCGGCTATCCAGGGGAATGATTTCTTTTTTCGTTTCATAAAAATAATCCATGTCCACCCCAATGATCAGGTCCGTGGTGGTCAACTCGGAGATAACCGGAAGATTATGGTCCTGGTGAACCAGGAGAGCGGGGGGAGCACCGGCACTGGCGTATTTCATGGTCCTGGTGGGTTTGTGGTAAATCCCATACCAGATGGTAAAGTACATGTTGTTTTGCTTTTCCATGGGAAAATTGTGGTTAAGGGCTCCCAAAACAGCGGAGGGGTTCATAAAATCGGTTTGAGGGAGACCTTGGGACCGAAGCACATTCATCACTGAAACAGAGAGCAGTGCAGCTCCTATTCCATGTCCTGACACATCCAAGAGGTACACCATTAGATGATCATCATCCACCCAATGATAGTCGAAACAGTCCCCCCCCAGTTTTGCCGAGGGAGCAAAGACCCAATCCGCATTCACTTCCCCCAGCAAGGGCCGCGGGAGAAGGCCTTTCACGTATTCCGCCGCTTCTCCCAATTCCTTTTCCAGGGTGATTTTGCTTTCCAAAAGGGCTAAAAGGTATCTTTGTTCCTGATCCCGAAAACGCTTTTTCGTGAGACAAGCGGAGATGCGGGCTTTTAATAAAATGGGATCGAAGGTTTTGGGAAGGTAATCCTCCGCACCTAAGGAAATACAGTGGGCGACAGAGTCCATCTCATCCAGGGCGGAAATCATAATCACCGGTATATGGCGAAGACTCTCATCCTCCTTCATTTTTTCCAGGATCTGGTACCCGTTGAGTCCGGGCATGAGGATATCCAAAAGTACCAGGTCGAAAACATAATTTTTCAGGGTTTGGAGGGCAAGATAACCGTTTTCCACGGCCATAACCCTGTGACCCTGCCTTTCCAGGTGCCGGGTAAGGATATCTCGGTTCATTTCGTTGTCATCCACCACCAGGAGGCTACCTCCCTGCTCGTCCCGAGGTTTCAAAGCCGGTCCGCCCGGCACCCCTGGATGATCCGAGTGAGCCGTGACTGTGGGAGGCTCGATGGATTCGGAAATTTGGATTTCCTTTTCAACCATTTCTAAAATCTTACGGCAGGCTTCCAAGACCTTTTGAATATCTTTAAGCGTGGAAAAATTTTCTGATTTTTCCCACCGTTTTTTTATTCTTTGGGATAATCCGATGATAATGTACAACGGACCGTAGAGATTTTTCTTAAATTCAACGGCGTTAAAAAGGTCCCGGGGTTGTCCTTCCTCGTAGAAGGAAAGGGAAAAAATATTCTGGAGATTGGAACTCTCTTCAAATATTTTCTGAATTTCCTCCCGAGTTTCTTCATCTTCCAGAGATACGAGATCCTCATGAAGGATTTCACTATACCCCATCACATGGTTTAAATAGGTTCGTAGTTCATGTCTTATATATTTTACGGATTCTTTATTCACTGTTGGTGCTCCCACCCTGGATTTTTACCAAATACATTTTAAGGGCGGAAAATACTTCTTTTATTTGGTCATCTCCGGCAATGACCCCGTCGAAGAGGGCGCCGGTCAGGATAATTCTTAAGGAATGGATATCCCAATCTCTACCGAGGTTACCAGGTTTGAGGATGTGACAATCGGGGTGTTTAAAAAGGGTATGAATTTTTTCAGCCAGGAGTTCCAAGTTTTTTTTCAGTAATTTTCGACGGGTCTCCCCGGATACCATACCCGTGAGAAAAACTGGTGACTCACAGATATAAAGTGAAACGATATCGTAAAGCCGGAAAAATTTATCGTTGAAGGGTTTGTCGGATTTTATGGTGTTGTCTATCTCGGAAAATATTTTTTCCCAAAGATACTGGATCGTTTTTTTAAAAAGATCCGCTTTGTTGGTGAAATAGGTGTAAACAGACCCAGGAGCTACCCCCGCTTGGTCAGAGATTGCCTTGATCGTTGCTTCACGGAATCCTTTCTGGTTGAATTCCCTATAGGCTGTTTCGAGGATTCTTTTAAACTTTTCGTCATCGGGTGCCCGGGACATAGGTATTTTGAGACTAAGGGATATTTGCCTAAAAATCAATGGATAGAGTCTTTTTCACGAAGCAGGAATCCACCGCAGTCGTTTTGTAAATGCCTCATTAGATCCTCAGTTGACCATCGGTTCTATTGAAAGTAGTATGACATTCTTATGGGAAAAACAATTCTGGTAACTGGAAAAGATACCTTTCTTGGAAATGAAATCATCCAGATTCTCCAGGGTGCGGGGAACAAAATCGCTTCTACGGTTCAGCCAAGACCGGACTCCACGGTTCATTGGGATATTCCTGATCAACATCTGGTTCTGCCATGGAATCGCCGATCTTCTCTTTCGAGCAAAAATTTGCTCTCGGATATTCTTGCCCGTTTTGGAACCCTGGACGAGGTTTGGCTGGTACTCTCACCTGAATTGGATAGTCGTCCTGCCGGGGCTGTGCCTTTGGTAGAACTGGATGAAAAACTGGATCTGGGTGTAAAAGGCTTTTTTTGTCTGCTTCGGGAGTTGACGACCTATGGGAAGATTAATCCCCACTTGGAAATTAATTTTGTTCTTTTTCGGGAAACAAGTCATGGTATCGGCCCCCTGAGTTCTTGTATTTATTCCGGATTCAAGGGGCTGGGGCAGGGTACTATTCAGACTTCCCGGGACAAGGTTAGGGGTTTTGAAGCCTCTGGCCAATCGGGGGATGCATTTCTGCGGTTCCTGCAAGAAGAGGGCTTCAATCATAAGGCTGCTTGGGGACAATGGCATATTTTACAGGAAAAGAGGGGATTTTTTCCTGGTAGCAAAGGTGGGAATTAAATGAAAGTCTGGTTTAAAATTTTGTTGGGTGTGGGGATTGGAGTCCTTTTAGGGATGCTTATTCCTTCCGGTGGGGATTCCACCCAAAACTGGGGATTGGTGATCCAAGACTACCTAACCCACATGGATACCAAGCCCATGCCTCCCCCCGCTGCCTGGGCACAGATTCTCACGGATTTTTTCCTACGACTAGGCCGTTACACCCTTTTTCCCCTGGTATTTTTTTCCCTGGCAGTGGGGGTTCACGACCTTCAGAAAGAGAAGAAACTGGGAAAGGTTATGGTGAGATCCGTATTCTACATGCTTCTTCTCACTTTTTTACTGGTACTTTTAGGGAGTTTGATCATTCTATTGGTCTCACCCCAGCCTATTCCCATCACATCCCGAAAAGAATCTCAGCTCATTTTTAAGAATATCGGAGATACCTTTGCCAATATTCTTCCAAAAAATGCCTTTCAGATTTTGACAGGAGGGGAAGATTTTCTCCTTCCGCTCTACGTTTTATCCTTTATATTAGGGTTGAATTTAAACTTCGATAAGGACATGAGTCGTCCTGTGGCGGATTTTTTTGACTCTGCCTCTCGGATTTTTTACCATATCAACAGCTTCTATGTGGAAATTATGGCAGTGGGAATGGTGGCATTGTCTTCCTATTTCATCTTCCAGTTGCGGTCCATCCAGCAATTTCAACTTTTTATCCAAGTCTTTATAGTCCTTCTTTTTGTGTTCCTTTTGGTAGTATTTGCCCTCTTCCCAGGGATTCTCTGGCTCTTTAATCGCCGGGAAAATCCTTATAAATGGATATTCGGACTATTGGGGGCGGGGGTCTCCGGATTGATTACGGGGGATAACTTCTTTGCTTTGGGCCCCCTTATGAGATTCAGCCGAGAGAATTTAGGAATCCCGAGGAAGGTCGGGGCGGTGAATCTGCCTTTATTTGCCATGTTTAGCCGGGGTGGAACCGCCATGACGGCCTCCATTGCCTTCTTTGTGATCCTCAAATCCTATGTGCAGTTGGACATCACCTTTGATCAGATATTTTTTACCGTGCTCTTCAGCTTTCTACTCTCTTTTGCCATCCCTTCCGTACCGACCTTGGCAAGTTACGTCACCCTTTCTGTACTTTGTGGAATCTATGGGAAAGGATACGAGGCTGGATTTACCAATCTCCAGCCCATCATTCCCTTATTAGTTAGTTTTGCCACGGCGATTGATATTCTGGGTGCGGGTCTGGTTTCTCTCATGGTATCCAAGGACCTGGGACTTCAAAAGGAAATTAAGCTGAAAAGCTTTATTTAATGAGGCTTACGGAGCCTGTTAAAGTTTGAATCGAAGTCCAAAATTGAGAGTCAGACCCAGCTGATCATACCAGGGATCCCCGGTCCAGAGGTTAAAGACCGGGTAAAAAAGGTAACCCCGTGCTGTGAGGGCAAAAAGCTCGGAAAATTGCCAGATACCATGAACCTCTACCCCAGGGAAAAAAAATCTCCCGGAATAGAACCAACCGGTGGCGTCGAGTGCTTGAGAGGACCCTTTTCCCAAAAAGAAGATGGGAAACCGGGGGAAAAAAGCTAGGGTGAGTTCCGTACCCAAGGTGATTTCCTGGGTTAAGGGGTATTCAAAACCCAAAGCGGGGTTGATGATCCATGTGAGGAAGAGTACAGAGTCGAACATGGGTTCCAGGGGGATCGTACGTCCATTTTCAAATCCATAGGTATTTAAAAAAAATTGATTTTCCGGTCTAAAGGTAAAGTAGGAAAAAAACCGGAAAGGCACGGAAAAACCCACATTCATCACCACGGGATCAGGGGCTGAGTCTTCCACGGAGTTTCCGTACCATGACATTCCCCCCTGTATTTCCAATCCATCGATATCCACACCCCAGAATTCCAAACTCCAACCGGGGGTGGTTAGTAGAAATAAAAGATTTACCAGGAAAAACAGTCTCTTCATAGGGACATTATAACCTCTGGGGATGAGGAATCCAAGTTAAGCCCCAATTTCCCGTCGTTTTCCCGGATTTTTGGATCCAAACCAGGACAAGTCCCTCTTTGTATAGGAAAAACCAGGGGTAAGTGAGGTTGTAGACTCTGGGGAGGTTGATGAGTTTGATCTCTGGTTGTTCCGTGGTTGAGAAGGCCAATGAACCCGACTCCAATAAAATCCCTTTACCCCAGGTGGTTTCTAAAGCCATGGACCGAAGAATTCCCCCATGGGGAGTATGGTGAAGGAAAAATTCCGGGGAGTCAGGATCTTGATCCCAGAGACCCAAGAGAACATCCCCTGCGGGAAGGTCCAAAGCCCCCAGATAGGCAGCCCAAGAAGGGTTCAAGGATTCCCAGGTGGCGGGATCGGTTCTGGCCCAAAACTCCTCGGAAGTATCGGAAAGTACCTCTTCTTCCCCTGAGAGGGGATTATACCGGGTATATTTTATTTCTTCAGTGGGGGATTCCCAGATCAGATCCCAAAAACCGGGCTTAGGGGAGAGGAAAATATTTACTTTTTGAGGGTCCTGGGTTTGTGTTCCCATGGGTAGGGGTAAAAATTCCTGAGTTTGGGGTGTCCAGTAGAAAAGAGCCGTGGAAGGTTGCCCTCCGGGAATGAGGGTGTGAAGGTTCAGCGGCCGGGTTGCCACAAACCATTTATCGTTCCAATTCCACAACCCATGAAGAATCTTCGCATTAAAGTTACCAGCAGGAGCCAAAGAGGTCAGGGAAAGCGATCCTCCCTCCTGAAGTACTTTAGAAATTCCCTTTCTATTGATTAAAAGAAAAGCCTGGTTGTCTTTAATGTCAAAGTCCGTGGGAATGGTGGATTCTTCCCAAGAAAGCCAGGAGGTTTCAGGTAGATCCTCGAAGCCCCCTAGTTCTCTGAATCCGTCAGCTTCCCTCAGGTACCACGTCGTACCTGAAGGACGTGGCGCTTCCTGGCAGCTTTGTAAAAGGAAAACTCCTAGTAAGACTTGGCAAAGAGTACCCGGTGCTTGGCGGGGCCTCCACATTTTACACATTTGCACCCTTGCACCTCGGTATTTAGCCACTGGAGAGGAATATTCCGGATGGTGGCTTTTGTATCATTTTTAATTTGCGCTTCACACTCTTTGCTTCCGCACCAATGGGTATCAGCCCATCCTTCGCAGGTGTCTCCCTGAAAAAGTTTCATGAAATCCACATAGTTTTCCACGGGAAAGGTGTGGGACAATCGATGTTCCAGAGCTTTATTGTAAAGACTTTTCTGCATATCTTCCAGGATCTCTTTTATCTTTGCGGGAATTTCCGGCCGGGTAACAAAGAATTTCTCCCCCGTATCTCGCCTCACCAGCACAGCCTGATTTTTTTCCATGTCCTTTGGACCGGCTTCAATTCGAACGGGAACCCCCAGAAGTTCCCACTCAGCGAATTTCCATCCGGGACTGGCATGGTCGTCGAAGTCTTTTTCCACCCGGAGTCCGGCGATTTTCAATTCTTTTGCCAAAGTTTCCACATACTCCAGGACGGCCGGGGCTGTGTCTTTTCGCAGGATGGGAATGATCACCACTTCTGTGGGTGCCAGTTTGGGGGGGATAATAAGGCCTTTATCATCGGAATGGGTCATGATTAAAGCCCCGACCAACCGGGTGCTCACTCCCCAGGAGGAAGCCCAAACGTGATCCTGAGTTCCTTCCTTAGTCTGGAAGGTCACATCGAAGGCTTTGGCGAAATTTTGCCCAAGATTGTGACTGGTACCGGCCTGAAGGGCTTTTTTATCCTGCATCATGGCTTCAATAGAGTAGGTTTTGACTGCACCGGCGAATTTTTCCGATTCACTTTTTTGACCAGGTACCACAGGTATCGCCATGTATTCCTCGGCGAACTTTCTGTAAACTTCCAGCATTTGGAGGGTTTCCGCTTCGCACTCCGGTTCCGTGGCATGGGCGGTGTGGCCTTCCTGCCACAAAAACTCCGTGGTCCTGAGAAAGAGTCGGGTTCGCTTTTCCCAGCGTATTACATTGGCCCATTGGTTTATGAGAATGGGAAGATCCCGATAACTTTGAATCCACTTCTTGTACATGGCCCAGATCATGGTTTCCGAGGTAGGACGGATAACCAAGGGTTCATCCAATTTCTCGCCCCCGGCGTGGGTGACCACCGCCAATTCAGGGGAAAAACCCTCCACGTGTTCCGCTTCTTTTTTCAGAAAGCTTTCGGGGATCAACATGGGAAAATATGCGTTGCTGTGGCCGGTTTCTTTGAACATGGCATCAAGAACTTTTTGAATATTTTCCCAAAGGGCGTATCCTCTTGGACGGATGACCATACAACCTTTTACCGGTGAATAATCTGCGAGTTTAGCCTGGGTAACAATATCCACGTACCATTTGGAGTAGTCTTCATTTCGGGGTGTAATTTTTTCTGCCATATCCAGAAAATCCTAGGGTTTTCCCTGGGAACTGTCAAGACGATTAGCAAGGATGTTACCGAGTTCTTCCGCCAGTCGCTTACGGAGAAATGGTTTTTGAATGAATCCAGCGGCCCCTTCGTGAATAAGTTTTTCAGGTTCCCATTGTTTTGTATATCCGGACATGAGGACAACTTTGATTTGCGGATAAGTCTTCCGTATTTTTTTCAGGAGCTCAACCCCATTGAGCTTAGGCATCATTATATCCACTAACGCTAGGGAAAAATCATGATCCTCCTGCAGCAGTTCCCAGGCCTTTTCCCCATCGCAGGTGTTCACCGTTTCAAATCCTAGGGATGCCAGCATCTCTCCCACAGTGGACAACAAAACTTCTTCGTCGTCCACCAGGAGAATCCGCCCTGAAAACTTGGTGGTGACGGGGGTGATTTCCTTTGGGGTGATGTCCTGGTCTTCCTGGCATGGGAAGTAAAGTCGGAATTCCGTCCCTTTGTGCAATTCGGATTGGTACTGCAAGGCACCCCCATGGTCCTTCATGCATCTCAACACTGCGGCCAATCCTAATCCTGTCCCTTCTCCCAGGGGCTTAGTGGTGAAGAAGGGATCGAAGAGTCTACTTTTAACATCATCTTCCATGCCCTTTCCATTGTCCTGCACTTTGACCACATAATAAGGACCCGGGGGGGCTGTCAACTGAAAATTTTTCCCAAAACTCTCGCCCAAGTATTCCTTCGTTATCCCGATGGTGATGATACCCCCCTTTGGGAGAGCGTCCCGGGCGTTGACCCCCAGGTTTAAAATACTGTTTTGTATGAGGGTGGTATCTCCATTTACGAAGGCGTTTTTATCCAAATGATGAAATGAAATTTTTATTTTTTTATCCACGGAATGCTCCAAGATTCCCACAGCTTCCTGGACTACGGAGTTGATTTCCACAGTCTGAAGCAGGTTTTTTCCTTTTCTGGAAAAACTCAGAAGCTTTTGTGTGAGACTGGCTGCTCTTTCGGAGGTTTTGATGATGATGTTCAACATATCCGCCCCCGTACTTTTAGGGGGGAGCTCATCTTGTATCAATTCTGCGGCACCCATGATTCCTGAGAGCATATTGTTGAAATCATGGGCAATTCCGCCGGTGAGAAGACCGATAGATTCCATTTTTTGTGCATGATTTAGACGATCTTTCAGTGCCAGTTCTTCCGAGACGTCCTTAAAGAATATAATCCATCCCACTTCATTCCGGGGAAGCGGATAGGTTCCACCCCGTTCTAGGATCCGGGAACCCCAGCCGTGTCTTCCTTCCAAGAGTAGGGCAGCGCTTAGGGGCGTAGGAGGCATCATTAACCTTTGTGTCCAATTATCTTTAACTTCCCGAGTCCCATAGTCGAGAGTCATGTAAATATCCAAAAGCGGCCGTCCTTGGGCTTCGGATTCGGACCATCCCGTGAGCCGGGCTGCTTCGTGATTCAGTCTAAGAATACGGTGTTCTTGATCCACCACAATAATTCCTTCGCCCACAAAACGCAGGGTCAGTTCCAGGTTTGAGTTAAGACGGTCCCGTTCGTCCCTCACTTGGCGGTTCAACCTTCCGTAACGCCACAGTACGATGAAAACCAGTATCAAAAAACCCATGAGTCCAAGAGCCAGGGATGCTCTAAATACGCCGAAGGTGCTTTTCACCGGAGCCAGGAGTTTTTCGGTGGAATAGAAGGTCAATTTAAAGGAGTTGGTGGAGTGATAGCCCAGTAAAGCTAGGTAATTTTCCGTAGTAAGTTGAATTTTTGTGTTAGATCTTAGGGATAAAACACGGTTAAAACGATAAAGAAAGCTTGGAAGTGAGGGATAGAGTTTGGCTAATATTTTTGAAGTTTTTAGATTTAGAAGTGTAGATAGGGAATAATCCCGAGTGATATTCTGAACTTTTTCAGGAAAAGTTGAGGTTTGAACCCCCGGTCTCTGAGGAAAGTTTTCCTGCAAAAGTACTTCTGTCTGTCTTTGTGATCGGAGGTTTTGATAGAGGATTGCTTCAAAAACAAAGAGAAGAGGGAGAATTATAAGAAGAAAATAAACCAGGAGGGTTCCGCCCACCTCCCAGATCAAACTTCCTGGAAACCGTTTGGTCATGGCCAAATTCTAATGCGACCAGACCCCCGGCGCAAGGCTAGAGTTTAAGAGCTTCTATCATATAACGGATGTTCACTCCCCCGGCCATATCGTCTTCTTCCTTCTCCACTACGATGATCAGGCCTTTTTCCTTAGGGGCAAGCAAAATCTGACTGATAGTATAGTTTTTGACGCCAGGTCGGTAAAAGTTTGGTGAGCCTACGGTGTGGGAATCCAGGAGCGCCCCTGTTTTATCTCTGATCTGCACATCAATGGTAAAGCTGGATTGGGTTTTCCCGTTTTTAGTTTCGAAGGTTTCTTTTAATTCTAAGGAGTATTCTCTACCGGACTCGTAATCGAGAACTTTCATGGTATCTGCGTTGGCTAGGTTTTGTTCTGTAACAACTCTGAAATAGATTGGACGTCCTTGGATGAGAAAGTCCAGGTTTAAGGATTTTTTTAAAGGTTCAACTTTTTCCAGTTGTACGTATAGAGCTTTTTGACCATCGTCACCGATGGAAATGGCCACAGGATAACGACCTTTTGAGGTGCCGTTGGGGACGAATGCATTTTTTTTAACATCCACTGCATAAATCTCTGCGTAAGGATTTTTAGTGATGCCGTCGATGCCGTATTGGCCGAACATAAAGTACTTTCCATCAGCGGAGAAGCCTAAGTTTTTAAATACGGCCACATCCCCACCGAAAGACAGCGTGCCTGAAAAGAGAGAAAGAAGAATTATGTAGAGAATTTGTTTCATAGTCCCTCCTAGGACAGGTCCTTTTTATTTTATCGCCTAATTTAGAAAAATCTAAAGGATTTTTGTATACTATAAAGCATGATACACCGAAACAGTCTGCTTACAGCAATTTTAATACTTTCTTTGGGGTTATTTTTTGTATTTTTGTGGCTAGCCTATATGATTATGGGCAGTCCCTTGATGTTAAGTCCTGGATATTTTGTTTTTGATCAATATTTTTGGCTGAACTATGGGCCAGGAGGCAGCTTCAACCTGGGGTTCTCATTGGTTCAAGTCGGGGGAATTCTGACCGTGGGTTTGGTCTTTGGGTTTCTTGTTCGCCGGCATTTTCAAAGAACAGCCTCCATGCAATCATTTTTTATGGCCATTTTCTTTTTCTTGATGTGCCTGGATACACTAAAACTTTTTATCCCTTTATTTTCCTATTGGAATTATAGTTACCTCTTCTCCGTGGTCACAAGTCGGGGAATCTATGGTTTCAGACTTCTAGAGTTGTTTTCACTATTAGCTTTGAGTATCTATGCCCTGGGATTTGAGTATCAAAAATCCAATCAAATCCTGCTGGGTGCCATGGTTATCAGTCTTGGACTCATGCTTTACTGGCCCATGGATAGCCAGGGTTTGACTTCATCCCTCTTGGTAAAATTATCCGAGGAACCGGCAATGTTCTTCGTTAACCTGGTTCTTTTTTTGTTGACATGCGGTAGTTTGGTGATTTCCGGTTTGATTCACGGGGAGAGAAAGAAGTTGGAAGAGGCTGGGATAATCGCCCTCTTAATCCTGGGAAGAACAGCAACTTACTTTCCCTTAACTTATCTGCCTGGTATGGCTACTCTACTTTTGGGTTGTCTTTTTATGGTGCTTTCCAGAAAAGATGATGCTCTGGGTTTGTGATCTTATCTGAGAAGATTGAACAAAAAGGCGGTACCCAAGGGAAGAATCAGATTATCTAAGTCTTCCAAGGGGAGAGCTTCCAAGAACGCTGCAGCACCCGCAACGATGAGAGCTGTATTCCAGGTTCCTCCGGCAGCCAAAGCCACAGGGAGGACAACCAGGAACACTGTGAGGGTTCCTTCCAGTGTTTTTCCGCCGGTGAAGGGAAGTTTGACTCTTCCAAATATTTTACCCACCACAGAAGACAATCCATCGCCGAAGGCCAAGGCAAAAATTCCCACGGAGGCGGTGGGCTCCTTGAAGAAAATTAGGGTAAACAGGGCGCCAAAGGCCAGGGTTAAGGGACCCAAAACCATTTTATTTGTATCCCTCTGGCGGGATGCTTGATTTGTGATGTTTGTGATGAGAGGGATCGTTCCCCCACTGAGGCGCACTTTTTCTGCGTACAGAAAAACAGCGATACCCAGAACTAGAGCTATTCGTGTAAAGCCAAGATTCATGGCAGCGAGAAGAGGCACAGCACCCACAAGTAGGTGTATGGATTTACGAAATAATTCGGTCTGAATCTCTTTGGATCTCTCGATAATCCCTGAAAGAATCTGACTCATACTTGAATCGGCAATTCTGTTTTCCATACATCAAATATAGCAATAAGTGTGCCAGAATAAAAGGATATATTAATCTATAATCTAAAGTGTTGTATTGTAATGAAATACAAACTTTTATCATAACTGGAATAGGGCAGGGATGGTTAGTGTATATCCAGGAGAACTGTATAGTATTTCATACAGAATTCCTTCAAGGAAGAATTCAAAAAAAAAGCCGGAAGACATGAAATCTTCCGGCTTAACGAATTAGGCTTTTGGAACCTTGGGTTTCATTGGTTTTGCCAGCTTTTCACCGGGGATCAAGAGCTCTATCCATTTTTCCACCTCATAACCGGCCAACTCGGCGGCTTTTTTCCATTCTTCAATAATGGAGTAAACTTCCGCAACTTCTTCGGCTACAGTTTTGACTTCCTCGGAATTTTTAAAGGCACTGGTGATTCCTAATCCAAAGAGCCAGCCGGTTAGGTAGAGGAATCCCTCTTTGTTGAAGTAGAGAACCCCATCGTACCGGTTGGTGCCCATGAGCTCCTGCAATTCCCTGTCGAGCAGGAGGTCTTTTAGCAGAAGTCCAGCACGGGATTTATCGGAGGTTTTCTTCTGGTTCCAGTGTTGATGGCTGATCATGACCTTCACCATATGCACCATATGATGAGCATCCCCTTCCGAAATTTCCAGGGACGTTAAAATCCTACGGATTTTTCGATCTAGGAACCAGTCGTCCATGAGTGAACGGGTTACGGCTCCATTTCCCCCTTCGGTGACCACAGCACCGAGGTTGCTTAGCATGGACAAGGCTGCAAAACCATAGAATACTTTTTGGTTGTCCAGGTAATGCTTAGCGTAGAGTTCCATGGAGGGGGCAGCAGTTTTCTGGTTTTTGAAAATCTGGGGAGCCTGGCCGAAGGCAGCAGCAGCTTTCATTCCTGCAAGAAGGTCTTTTCCCACGAGGACCGCATCACCCTTTCCATCGGCAAATTCTTTTGTTTTTGCGGCAAAGTCCGAGGCTTTTTCTTCCAAGATTTTCCAGAAACTGTTGTCAGCGATTCGATGACCCCGCATGACTTCGTAGAGCCCTCTCAGGGTGTCTCCGTTTATAAGATCCCCGAAGGATCGATACAAGGGCTGCATTAAGCTCTCTTTAAGAGCTTCTTCCACGTCTTCCACGCCCCGTCCTCCCAATTCGTAATGGAGGCGGCCCATGTGGCCTTGATCGTTTTCGTCGGTTTCATGGATATCCAAGTACACTTGCTTTCCATAACCATTTAGTTCCACATAGAGTCCAGAGGTAAAGATCTCTTGGCTCTTTCTGATGTACCACAGTCCGGCGTTATGTTCACGCAAGAGGACAAATTTTCCAGGTTCGTTATGAAGACCCAGGGCTGAGGCCAAGTCTTTCTGCTGGACCGTCTTGGAACCATCGCTTTGCTTCACCGCATAACCTGCGGAATTTCGGAGCCAACCCACGGTTTTTTCGTAGCTGTTGTTGAAAAGTACCAGGGCATGTTCGTGACCCGCTTGGTTGGCGTAGGCAAAAACGTTCTGATTCACCATTCCATGGGGATTCCAAAGATCAAACAGGTAGAAATTTTGGACTTCCGCGAACAGGTACCGCTTGTGCATCAGGGGGAAGATTTCTTTTTCGTGCCGGCGGATCAATTCCTGATCTTCGGTTTCATTCCAGTAAGCCCGGCGGTATTCCATCCCGTATTTCTCCCGGAACCCTTCTACCTGACCATGGCCGAACATGGGTGTTCCGGGCATGGTGATCATCATGGTTAAAACACCGAAGTATTTGTCCCCGCCGCCGAATTGTACCGCAGCGGTTTCTTCGTCGGGATTATTCATAAAGTTCACGAAACGTTTGAGGATTTCCGGATCAAATTCCAGGGTGTTTTTAATGGTGTAACGATACTTCTCGTTTTCTTCCTTTTTGAACATGTGCATGAAGGCAGAGTTGTAAACCCGGTGCATCCCCAGGGTTCGAACGAAGTAACTCTCCATCATCCAAAAAGCTTCTGCCAATAGGAGAGTGTCGGGGCATTCTTGGGCCACCCGGTCCACCACTTCCCGCCAGAATTCCACCGGAAGGATGCGGTTAAATTCTTCATTGGACATCCCATGCTCCGCTCTGGTGGCAATATCCCCGCCGGAACCGGGAATGGGGAACCAGAGACGCTGAACGTGTTTTTTTGCCAAGGTCATGGCGGCATCGAAACGAATGATGGGGAAGTTTCGGGCAACGTTAAGAATGATCTGGATGATGGCTTCCCGGGCTTCGGGGTTGAGATAATTGATCTGGGCCGTATCGTTCCAGGGCATGGAAGTTCCGTCATTTCCATGGTAAATAAATCGGTGCTGGTTGGTCCGTTTATCCTTGTGCAGGAACACCACAGAGGCGTCGGAGCGATCGTAGTAGTGGTCTTCCAGCTTGACTTCCACATTGGGATCTTGGGATAGATCCGGACCGTTGAAACTGTAGGTGGGGAAGGGACAGTAATCCAAGGAAAGGAAATAGTCCGGGTGCTGGCTGATCCATTTACTATCCATGGCCGTGTGGTTGGGGACCATATCACTGGCCACGCGGATTCCACGGCGCCAGCATCGCTCCCTCAAATTGTTCATGGCTTCCCATCCGCCCAGTTCCCAGGCGATTTCATAATCGTAAAGGGAGTAGGCTGAGGCTTCCGCTTCGGGATTGCCACACATCTGTTTGATTTTTTTTGAGGCCTTGGAACGTTCCCAGAGACCGATAAACCAAAGGGCATTGAAACCCTGTCGGGCCATAATATCTAACTCCGCATCGGGAATTTGATCTAATCGTTTAATGTCCCGCCCGTACTTTTTAGACAATTGATCCAACCAAACGAGGGTGGATTTTGCCAAAAGGATAACTTTGGGCATCCATTCCTTATCCGCAGAAAAAGCTTCCACTTCGTGTTCTTGTCCGTCGTAGGCCAGGGATTTATCATAGCCTTCGGATTTGGTGAATCCACCTTTCCAGAAAAGTCGTTCTTCTTCTTTCATAAAGTCCAGGCTGGAAAGAAGGCGGCGGAGGAATTTCCCTAAAAGCATACCCCACTTTTCTTTTATATAATTCAATTGTCCATGGAGACTGTCGGGGACAGCGATGGCGGGAGATCTGAGCATATCCAGGAGGTTCTGGGAATCGGGGCCAAAGTGGGGTGCAGATTCGAAGAAGTCCTTTAGAACGGGGATGAATTTCCCGTAGACCGTGGCTTTCCCCATGGGTTCATCGTCAAATAATTCTTTCCAGGGGGCAAAAGCGGAATTCGCATTGGCCAGCCAAAGAAGAATTATTTCCTCCATGACCAGTTCCCGGTGGCTGACGCCTTCTGACTGTCCTGCTAAGTAAGAGGCTGAACTCAAACTACCCTTGTAGACTTCCAATCCAGGAAAATTGTCCACGAAATAAAGAAGCATGGAGTCCACTTCTTTTTTTCCCAGACGATCTTCTGCGGATTTTAAGGCTTGGGAGAAGAGGGTGACACCCTTTTCTTCCCGGTAAAGTTCGGCCACATAATGGAGAATTTCATCGATGAGACCCATGGCATTGAGCTGACCAGGAAGGATAGCCTGTTCAGGATTGGCCAGAAGATCTCTTTTATCATTTATCTTTTTAGCAAACACCCGAACCGCTAAAAAGTTGGGAAGGATGACGTTTCCGGTTAGGCTGTAAAGCCCCTGATCAAATTCATAATAATCCCGGGCTTGCCGGGAAATATGAAATTCCATAACACCCTGGGATCTCCGGGGCTTTGATCCCCCCGACTCTAATTTTGTCAGACGGATTTCTAACCCCTGAAGTTCGCTCATGATGTCCTCCTAGACGCCGTTTTTAATATTATAGACTGACTTTCCTTATACTGCGAGGGTGAATTATAGATTTTAGTGTTTTATTGAAATCTGATCTGGCCACCAGGGTTTCCAGACTTGGTTTCATTTTGAAAGACCAGTTTCTTTCACTCACAGTTCCGGGGAAATTGATCCTTTCTTCGTCAGGATTTCCTGGTCTCAGGGTCAAATCCATGGCTAGTAAATCTTGAATGGCAAAAATCGCCAGGAGTGAGGAGGTTCCCAAGAGACCAGTGATGATTTTTTGTGCCAATTCCGGAGTGTAGTGCTGGTGAGATTCTTCCACAAGATCCAGGGCTTCCAAGAAGTCCCGGTGGTCTTTTTCTTCATCCCACCATTGCCGGAGGGAGGAGGTGTCATGGACCGAGGGGGTACAAACTGAGAGCAGGGGATAATTTTTCACTGGATAATAGGGTTGCCCGGGATGATTCCAGTTCCTCGCCCAACGGACAATTTTCAGTCCAAGGATTTCATGGGAGGCTAAAACCCGGGGAACACAGTCGGGAATGACCCCCAAGTCTTCGGCGCAAACCAGCATCTCCGTGGTGTTTTTCATGAAATCCATGAGTTCATTCCCCTGTTTTTCCCACAGGGTCTCGGAATCCAAAAGGGCTTCTTGTATGAGCTTGTCAAAATTCCACTTTTCTTCCTGACCAAGGCTGTCGTAACCCCTGGTCGCATAATAGGTGTAAAGGGGGATGTATTCCCCGTCCCCCACTTTCATCAAAGTTCGATTCCGGAACCAAGTATAGACAACTTGCTTTGCCTTTTCAGAAAGATCCATCCGGGAAATGGATTTTTCCCCGGTCACTTCCGACTTGAAACGGTAGAGATCTTCGGTTCCCACTTGGGAGAGACATAGGCCGATGACCCGGGTGGCCTCGTCGCCTAGGGCTTCCCGGAGTTCGTTGCCAAAAATATGGGGCTCGGAAAGCCAGGTGATGCGACCTTCGTCAAACCCCAGGTTTAGGAGCTCAGGAGTTTTTAGGGTTTTATGGGGTAGGAAGTATCCCAAATTGGCTGAATGATTAGCCGATGGGGTTGCCCAGATTCTAAAGAACCCCAGAACGTGGTCAATCCTGTAGGCGTGATAGAATTTATCCGCCTGTTTTATTCTTTCTTTCCACCATTTGAAGTTGTCTTTGGCTAAATTTTCCCATCGGTAAATGGGGAACCCCCAGTTTTGACCTTCGGGACTGCCGCCGTCCGGGGGAGCGCCGGCCCGGAGATGGAGGCTGAATAGTTCGGGGTTGGCCCACACATCATGGCTGTCTTCATTTATTAGTATAGGGATATCCCCCTTGAGACTGACCCCCAAAGTCTGAAGTTCTTGGGCCGCAGAGGAGAGTTGGGCTTCACACAGATATTGTATCCAGGAGAAGAAAAGGACTTCATGTTGGTTTTTTTCGTCTTTCCAGAATTTTTCAATTTCTGTTTTTTTGGGTGTTTGAAAATCGGGCCAATCTTGCCATCCTGCTAGGTTTCTCCGATGTTTCAGAGTGGAAAATACCGAATATTCCACGATCCAGGGATTTTTTTTGATATAGGCGTGGAGGTCTTCGGATTTCTCCCAAGATGAAAAGTTCTTAGCAAATATTTTTTTGAGAATGGAAAGTTTATCCCCCAGGATTTCCTGAAAGGCCACAGCGGATAAATCCGCATACTTGGTCCGGAGCTCCGTGATTTCCCCGGTAAATTCTCCTGCACCGGGAACATCAGAAAGCCGGAGATAAATGGGGTGGAGAGCAAAAGCCGAGAGGGCACTGTAAGGGGACGGTTCAAACCCCGTATCACTGAGGGGGAGGAGTTGAATGAGGTTGATTCCGGTGGAATGACACCATTGACCTAGAATCTTTAGGTCAGGAAACTCCCCAATACCACTATTCTCCTGAGTTTTTAGAGACGACAGCGGAACTGCCACACCTGTAAGATAGGATTTTATTTTAGGAAATTTCATACTGCCCTCTTTATATTAACACTCAATTCTATGCTAAAAATTATGATAGTCACTGTCAAGTCGATTTTAAGACTCTAATTTTTTTAATCGGTCCCGGAGACGGGCGGCCTCTTCGTAATTTTCCTCGGCTACCGACTTGGCCAAAGCTTCTTCCAGGTCTTGTTTTTCACTTTTTCCAGGGGTTTCCGGAGCGAGAGGCTCATGGGTTTCGCCGGATTTTACCGAGGAAACGGGAATCCCCACTTCTTCCACGATGGCTTCGTCAATAAACACAGGACAATGGGTGCGGACAGCCAGGGCTAAAGCGTCCGAGGGGCGGGCATCCACAGCGGTGCGGCCTCCATCCCTCATAAGCACAATATTGGCAAAAAAAGTACCATCTTTAATAGTATGGATCTCGACTTGAACCACCTCTGACCCCAGAAGTTGCAGGATGCTCAACATAAGGTCGTGGGTAAGAGGTCGGGGAATTTCCATGTCGCCCATGCCAAGAAGAATATTTTGGGCTTCTAAGGAACCGATAAAAATCGGAACCGCCAGAGTTCCTTCCAAGGGGCGAATGAGTACAGCGTTACCTTTGTCGGTCCGGGCGATGGTCCAGACTTCTGCTTCCAAAAACATGAATTCTCCCTAAATCTTATGGGAATCTTTGAGATATTTAATCAGGGTCTCAAAACTAATAAAACCCTTAGCTAAGGCGATCTCTCCAAAGAGACGTTTATCCCCATTTTGCTGGTCAGCAATGATTTCGTCACTCTGTTTTTGAGTGATGGTTCCAATTCTTACTAACCCTTGACCTATGAGTTCCTGATAAGTTGCTTTAGTTTCCATTCTTCTAGCATAAAGTAGAAACGGTTACTTTTCAAATACCCTGATGGGAATCCTTGAAAGTATCAGCTTCTCCAGGTTTTCCAAGGGTATTGGCTCCCGAGCAAGGTTTTCATCCATGGCAGCCTTAGCCACCGCCATGGCCACGAGAAAGGTGAGACCTGGGGTGAAGGGCGAGGGAATGATTTTACCTTCCTGAATTTGTTCAGGGGTCAGGGCTGCGGCTAAAGCTTTGGCTGCGGCGAGTTTCATGCCCTCGCTTATGTCCGAGGCTCGCACGTCCAGGGCTCCGCGGAAAATCCCGGGGAAAGCGAGGACGTTGTTCACTTGGTTGGTTGCATCGCTTCTGCCTGTGGCCACTACGGCAGCGCCGGCGTCCAAGGCAGCTTTCTCGGAGATTTCAGGTTGGGGATTGGCCAAGGCGAAGACAATGGGACCTTTCGCCATGGTTTGAATGAGTTCCGGAGTGAGGATGCCTGGGCCAGAAACCCCGATAAACACATCGGCATCCAAAAGTGCATCGGCAAGACTGCCTTTTCGTCCTGAAGGATTGGTTGCCTGGGCTAGTTCTTCCTGTGCCCACGATATGCCGTCCATGCCGGGGTGAAGGATTCCTTTTTTATCGCAAACGGTGAGGTGGGAAAAACCGTTGGATAGGAGAATACGGGAAATGGCGGTTCCGGCAGCCCCGGCTCCAATAAGTACGACTTTGGCTGTCTTAGGGGATCTTCCCGTTTTTTTAAGGGCATTTAAGAGACCGGCTAAAACCACCACTGCAGTTCCGTGTTGGTCATCGTGGAAAACCGGGATATCCATCTTGGCCTTTAGGGCTCTTTCGATTTCGAAGCAACGAGGTGCGGAGATGTCTTCCAGGTTGATTCCCCCGAATGAGGGACCCAAGGCCTCCACCGCGGCTATAATTTTTTCAGGATCCTGGGTGTTCAAAACCAGGGGTACCGAATCCACACCCGCAAAGGCTTTGAACAAAAGGGATTTCCCTTCCATCACGGGCAGTCCGGCCTCCGGGCCAATGTTTCCCAGTCCCAGAACTGCACTGCCGTCAGAAATGACAGCCACCAGATTTCCTTTTCCCGTGTAAATATGAACCAAGTCCTTGTTTTCGGCGATGGCCAAGCAAGGGGCTGCGACACCGGGAGTATAGAGCAGGCTTAGATCACCGGGGGAGCGCAGGGGTTGTTTTGGAATGATGGAAAGTTTTCCCCGAAGGGCACGGTGGAGTTCGAGAGCTTCTTCTGACATGGGCACAAGTATACCTATCCCCGGTTTTTATGGCAATTGGTGTAACAGGAGTTAAAAGTGTGGGTAATCTTATTCGGAAATGGTCGTGAGATTTCTACCGTGTTCTTTGGACCGGTAGAGGGCTTTGTCAGCTCTTTCTATCAGATGTCGTTCCGTGAGATCCCGCCGGACGTCGAAGTGGGCAATTCCCAGGGAAACGGTAACCCGTAAGTCAAATTCGTGGAACTTGGATTTTGACTTTTCGATGGCTTTTCTCACCCTCTCGGCCACCAGTCTCGCCATGGCGATGTCCGCATCGGGAAGGAGGACAATAAATTCTTCCCCCCCATACCGGGCGGCCACATCGATCTGGCGAAGATTGTCCTGTAGGGTTTTTGACACCTTTTTTAGCACTTCATCCCCAGCCAAATGACCATGTGTATCGTTGAGCATTTTAAAATGATCGATGTCTATCATTATTACAGAAACATCCCCACCGCTTTCTCTCACCAAAGCCATTTTTTCATGGAGAAGATTGATGAAGAAATGCTTCATTTTCAACTTTGTCATCATGTCCGTGGTGGTCATTTCAAACAAAAAGGCATTGTGAATAGCAATAGATGCAAAGTTGGCAATATTGAGGAGGTAGTCCTTGTCTTTGTCGGTAAAATCAGTTTCATCGATTTTCTTTCCCAGGACGAGAAGGCCGTTTACCTGGCCCTTCGCTCTTAAGGGGACGATGATGGAAGGATTTAAATGTTTCAGGGATTCCAATTCTTCGGAATCTTCCAAGGAATCAATCATTTCCTCTAAGGTAAAGCACCGGTAATTACGAGTTAAAAAATCAATCAGGCCGCTTTTTTCGGCGATGGAATATTCTTTCGCATGATCCAGTTCAAACCCTAAATAAGCCCGATGCAGGGTGAAGTCCGTGGAGTCGATACTTTTTTTGGAGAAAAATCCCGCTTTCATCACCGTAAGGGATCCGAGGCAGGTGTAGAGTATGGAGTCGTTAAGGATATTATAATCCAAGGTGGAGTTGAGGCTTTTTGAGATTTCCAGGAGATTTCGCAGATCAAAGATCTCTTTTTCCAGATCTTGTCTTGGAACGGAACTGGGAATTACTGAATCCACCATTTTTGCTTAAAAAGCCTCCAGGCTATAGATTAACCTCATTTCTCCAAGAAATCAAATACCTTTTGCGGACCTCATGTAATTCACTCCATTTTCGAAGATCTTCAAACCCAGGGGGCCCTGGGAGCCAGAACGCCATTGGGGGTGGTTCTCTGGATAGACTGAAGCTTCGGGATGGGGCATGAGTCCAAATATACGACCTGTGGGATCCGTCAATCCTGCCAAATCCTCTTCAGAACCGTTGGGGCTGCCACCCTCGTACCGCAGGGCGATGAGGTTTTTATCTTTTATGCTCTGGAGAATGGATTGGTCGCGGGTAATGAACCGACCCTCGCCGTGGCGGATAGGGAGGTCCGCCAGGCCGATCCCCTTGGTCCATACACAGGGGGATGAATCTTCGAACCGCAAAGTGACCCACTTATCCATAAAACAGCCGCCCTCGTTGTTCACTAAGGTGGTTTCTGGGGTCCAATCTCCTTGAAGGTTTGGGAGAATGCCCATTTTTACCAACATTTGAAAACCGTTGCAGATCCCAATGATAAGTTTACCCTGGGCAACGAATTCCATTAAGGCTGGTTTGAGATTTTTTTTCATAAGCTGGGAAATGACCCGTCCCGATCCCAGGTGATCTCCGTAGGAAAATCCCCCTGGAAAGGCGAGGATATCTTGGGTTTTAAGAAAATCTGGATTTTCCAGAAGACTGGTGATGTGGACCGGGGTGGCATCCGATCCCGCCATTTGAAAGGCTTGAACCAATTCCTTGTCAGAGTTGATGCCGAATCCGGTGACGACAGCGGTTTTAACCATTGATGGCCTTCCTGTTCAGGGTATTCCAGGAGTGAAGGAGTTGTTCCTGGGTTAGATTGATCGTAGTAGTGGAAGTTGTTATCTTTAGACTTCCCGTGGAAACGGTACCCAAGAGAACCGAGGGTAGTCCTTTAAAGGTTATTTCAAACTGGGAAACCAGTTCTTTAGTTACAGAAACCACGAACCGGGAGGGGGATTCGCTGAAAAGCATGACCTCATCGGTGATTCCGGCGGCTTTAACCCCATGAGCAAGATCTATATCCCCACCCAAACGGCCCCCTAAGGCCGATTCTGCCAAGGCGATGGCGAGGCCACCGTCGGCGAGATCGTGTACACTTTGGAGAATTC
>Ga0154386_1090_pt4 | contig 22762 bp, 21 predicted proteins | sample RifGroB1_FD_105629 | JGI IMG/M metagenome (GOLD analysis project Ga0154386, IMG submission 105629) | Spirochaetes bacterium GWB1_48_6
GGAACCGGGGCCACGCATGGCCCCTGACATCAGCTAGTACGCCTCGTCGGCGTCCAGCCCCCTCGCTTCATAAAAAAGCCGGGTAACTCCGGCTTTTTTATTCCACTACCCCTTCGCCTGGGACTTCGCCCCAAACCCCGACCTTTCTGCAATTTTCCATGTTTAGTAAAATAGTTCCAATTTTTCCCAAAAGTCTGGGAAACTTTTAGCCACACACTCGGGATTCTCCAAGGTCTGGCCCCCTGTGGCCAATCCAGCCACTGCAAAACTCATGGCAATTCTATGATCATTATAAGGATGGATCACGGCACCCTTTAAGCCAGAAGGATTCCCCACAATGGTATAAGTTTGGGTGTCATGGTGGGAAATACATCCCATTTTGGCCAATTCTGTTTCCATAGCCACGACCCGATTGGATTCTTTATGAACCAGATGACCAATGCGGGTAAACTGGCTCTCACCTGTGGCAAATGCAGCGGCTATAGCCAAGGGGGGGACCAAATCTGGAACATCACCCATGTCGGCTTCAATCCCTCTCAATTCGCCACCTGTGACAGTGACAGCGTCATTATCCCAGGAAACCCTACAACCCATGAGTTCAAGAAGATCAAGAAATCGCTTGTCCCCTTGAACACTGTTTCGATTCAGACCCACCACAGTTACAGAGCTTTTTAGAACCGCTGCGACTAAAAAAAGAAATGAGGCACTGGAAAAGTCCCCTTCAATTTCCAGATCCCGAGCCAGGTATTTCTGAGGTGCGGGAATTTCTATTTGGGTGTAGTCCTTATTGGTACATGAGACACCAAAGGTACTCATCATGGAAGTGGAGATATCAAAATAAGGGCGCTCGGTCATGGTATCGAGACACTCCAGAGTCACAGACCCCCGGGCTAGAGCACTAGAAATCACCAAACTACTGAAATATTGGGAGGTCACGGCGCCGTGAAGGGAGGTGTGACCCCCATTTAAACCAAGAGGATGTACTTTTAAAGGAGGGAATCCTTCCTTACCTAAATACTCCACACGAGCGCCAAGCTGACGAATACCCTCCACAACCTCCCCCACCGGACGCTCGTTCAACCGAGGAGTCCCGCCCAAAATCACAGGTCGGTGGGCAAAACTCAGAGCAGAAATTAGAAAATTCATCGTCACCCCGGAGTCCCCGACAAAAAGTTCTTCTTTCACGGGAAGGAAGCGGCCGCCACACCCCTCAATTTCGACCAAGTCGGGGGTAGTTTTTATTTTTACCCCTAGGCCTTCCAAACAAGCAATCATGTTCACTTGATCTTCTGCGAGCAAAGGATGTCTAAGTTTAGTTTTTCCTTCCGCCAGAGCGCCTAAAAGTAGAGCCCGCAAAGTGTAGGCCTTTGCGGGAGGTGCGGAAACAATGATATGACGGGGTTTGGCTTGAGGGATATTCTTCATTCAGCCACGTTACTGAAATAGATTCCTTACGTCAACTATTTCAATAATTCTGAGGTATAAATACAAACTTGATCTCGACCATGGTCTTTTGCATAATACAAAGCCTTATCCGCACGGCTGATAAGCTCTCGAACTTCCACTTCTTCCGGTAAAAATTCTGCCACCCCGATACTGATTGTTATGGAAAAATTATTTCCGGCTTCATCGGTGAAAACCACCTCTTTGATCGCCTCCCGAAGCCGCTGTGCAGGAATCATCGCGTTAATGGCATTGGTTTCAGGAAGGAGAATTATGAATTCTTCGCCTCCGTACCGACCAAGGATATCGCTATCCCTGAATAGCCCTCCGGTTTGAATTATTTCCCCAAAACACTTCAAGACATCGTCCCCTGATAGATGTCCATGAAAATCATTGACCCTCTTAAAATGATCGATATCCACCATGAGGCAGGAAAAATTTCCCACATGGTCGCTAAAGGATCCCCGACCCAGGGTTCCATGATCCGGTGAGAAGTAGTCGGAGGGCATTTTCTGACCATCTGTACTATGCTCCATCCGCCATCTATTGCGGAGGGCCCTCTTTTTTTCCATTTCAAAGGCTTCCATCAAAGCCCTGCGATTAAGTAAATGAGTTAAGGAGTCTGTGCGGCTAAGGTCTTCCAGTCTTTTATTTAGGACCTCAATTTCTTTCTTTTGTGCCTGAAGGAGATTGGTATCCACAATATCTTTAAAAGAGTCGCTGATGTAGTTCTCCAAGCGCTTTGTGAGTACCTGAATGTGAAAACAGTTATCCACAAAGGTCAGTAGATTCTGTATTTGAACCACATCCTTGGGCCGCCCCTCTTCATAAGTAAAAACACTTAAGGACCGGTGGCGAAAATTTGACAATTCTGTAGCGGCGAGTCCTGTGGGAAGGATTAATAAAAGTCTCATCCGGTGTAGAAACACATGAAGAGAGTCACAAAGGGAGGTGTAAGTCTTTAAATCCAGGAGAACAAAACAATGATTAGAACAAAGTTCTGCCAAGGTCACTTCCAATGTGGGATCCCATTCAAGCACCTCTAAGGACGCTGAAAGTCTCAAAGTGTTTGCCCAAAAACTATCTTCAGCGCCAACTATTATTCTATTCATTCCCGACCCCAATGACTTCAATTTATATACAGATTATAGACCGGAATATGTAAGATAGATACTACTAATTTTGGGGACAGACCTCATAAAATTATGTTATCAATAACTATGAAATCCTTAACTCCCGACAGGTTTCTACAGTCTCAAGGTTTTGGTTCCCGCAAAGAATGCCAAAAATTGGTGCTAGCTGGACTCTTTAGTTTTGAGGGAGAAATAATTGTCGATCTTAAGCGTGAATTGAATCCTCTGAACCAGTCTGAAGTGGGTTTGGAATTCTCCATCGGGGGTCACACCTACTTTTTTAGGGAAAAAGTGTACCTGGCTTTAAACAAACCCTCCGGTTATGAATGTTCCGCATCACCCCAACACCATTTAAGTGTTTTCGATCTCCTCCCCGATTACCTGGTAAATAGAGGGATTCAAAGTGCGGGCCGTCTTGATCAAAATACCACCGGACTCCTTCTTTTAAGCGATGATGGGGAGTTTATTCACCATATGACCAGTCCAAAACATCATATCCATAAAACCTACGAGGTGGGAACTCGTGATCCTATTACCCAGGACCAAAAAAATCTCCTATTAAATGGAGTGCAACTCCGGGGGGAACCTGGTCCAGATAAGGCTCTAGAGGTAAAAATCTTAGGGGAATTCCTCATGGAAATGAAAATTGACCAGGGAAAATACCATCAAGTCCGGCGAATGATTGCAGCCACAGGAAACTTCTGCGAAACACTGCGGAGAACGGCGGAAGGCAATCTCAATTTGGAGTCCCTGGAGTTAAATTCTGGACAGTGGACATTTTTGGATAAATACAACTTTCATGATAAATAAACCATTTCAGACCAGAAGTTCCTATTTTTCCTAGCTATTAAGGACATCCAGCACAGCCTCTAAGAGGCTATCATCCAAAATAGGTTTGATGACAACCCTATCAAACCCTTGTTCTAATAAGTCCGTAGATACGGAGTCATCGCTGGTAAGGGCTAGTATTTTTTGTTTCGGGTTGATTTCGCGTATTTTGACCAGGGTTTGTGTTCCGGATAATCCTGGCATGTTATAATCCAAAATCACCAGGGAAAAAGTATCCTTAGCATAGGATTCCAGGGCTTGGACTCCGTCTTCCACGGTGACACACAAAAATCCTCTTCTCCTCAGCTGCAACTCAATGAGTTTCCTATTAGCGTAATCATCTTCCGCATAAAGGATCTTTCCCAGATTTTCAACTGGCGGCATGGAGGAAATTCATGAGTTCTTGATATTGACGACGGATTTTTGCGTACATCTGAGGAGCTTCCGTTAAATCCTGAATTCGTGCTCGACTTTCAAGTATTCCAGCCTCTGCAGCCAATGGTAGGGCAAAAATATTCCGCGCCCCCCCCTTGAGACTATGACTTAATCTAAACACTTCCCAATGATCACCCTTTTCAATGGCGATATCCAAGTTAGTCATCCATTCTTCCACCTTGGAAAGGAATGTTTTCAGAACCTGCTCCACTGTTTCCGGTTGGAGATAGAGCTCTAAGGCTTTTCTACGATCAAAAGGAAGGGAGGCATCAAAAATGGCTTTCCCCACGGGGAGATCGAAGGTTAATACATTGGCCCAGCCGTCCTGGGATTCCACCCGAAAAAAGGTCGAATCCCAACTGTTTAATGATTCTGGATGATCTAAAGCCGACAGTGGGAGGGTTGAACGGAAAAAGAAGTGAACCCGGGACTCCCTATGGGATATGGCAAATTTAAAATTCATCTCTTTATGAATATTTGCCAAATCAAAGAAGATTAAAAAAAGTTTATTTTTCAACCAATTCGGATCTCCGACGGCTGCTAAGTTAAAAACCTCCGTGTCTCCCTGAAATTTACAACCCAATGAAGGGAGTGTCAGTGAGAGGTCCTCAAAAAAACGGAGGACGAAGGTGTGGATATCAAATTCTGTTACGTATTCCTGGTTCACTCTTTTATTCTAAGGAAAGAAAAAACAAATTGCAAAGGTTTGTGGAAGATTTGAAATATTTTTTTAGAGAACCTGGGCTTCCTTCACGGCAATCAAATCCGCATTAGTTCCGGCGATGTTTCGGGCTATCACCTGTCCGCAGCGGATAGGTGCTTTCAAGGATAACTTACCAGCTTCTCGAATCACCTCCAAAGACTTGGCTTTTTCCACTGGTCTGGAGGTTCTAACGGGAATCATAGGATAAGGGGCGTTTTCCACGCGAACCGACGTGGTGACGACTCGTTTGGTATCCACCACTTGTGAAGAAGCCCATTCCAGCCCGATGGGGCACTGATGGCCACGGACAAAGGTAATCTGATCACCGGACCAGGAGACCTCGATTTGACAATACTTCGCACATTTTGTGCAGGCCAGGTTTCGCATCATAAAAATATTGTATATAATAAAGATATCTTTTGGAAGGAATATTTAAAAAATGGGAACCCAGGAACTATCCCTGGCCGTGGTTGTTCAGGGCCCCCGGGATGAGACTTATATCAGTGATATTAAACCCCTCCTCTCGCTTTGCCGTGAATACCTTATACATATCAAACTTTTCATGGTTTTTACAGATCCTTTGAAAATTTGGTCCCGAACCCGATGGGCCCGGTGGGCTTGGGAAAAAAAATTCTTTGGTCTGATTTATTGGAATAGAACTAGAACGGAGGGGTTCGCCTCCCGCCCCCCGGATGAACCATTTCCGGTTTTCGATTTCTCCGTCTTTCCCGGAGGACCTCGAAATCCCCGTGCTTTGGAGAGTTTGAGAAACTACATGGAACTTCGAAGTACCATGGTGGCTCCGGAAGATTGGGAAGAGGAAATTATCCATCTCTACTTAGTGCCCTCTCAACAAATAGACCAGCATTTTGGCCGTTGGATTCGCCTCCCGGGAACCCCCGACGCCTTAGATACGGTTCCCACCCTCCTGGACGCCTTGGGAGTTCCCCTCACCCCGTCACAACCGGAAATTTCCATTCTCCCCCTGAAACAGGAGGTGACCGAAGATCTCACCAAGCTTCAGAATCTGATTCAAGAGCAGGAAATCACCATCCGCCGGCTCTCCAGGTCGGAAAAACGTTATCGTAAATTTTTTGAAGACGACATCACCGGGGACTTTGTGATGGGTCTGGACTGGAGAATTATTGATTGCAACCGATCCTTTGCCCGGATTTTCGGCTTCCCTTCGGTGGACTATGCCTTGGGATACGATGGACGGCAATTATTCACCAGTAAGGCCGATAGGCAAAAAGCTTTTAAACAGTTCAGGGTCCTGCAAACCTTGGATTATTATGAAATGGAGCTGGTCAGGCCCGATGGACACCAAGTTTGGGTCATCGCCAACATTCTCGGGATAAAGAATGATGAAGGACAATTGGTTCAAATTCGCGGATTTCTTTTTGATAACACACCCCGTAAAAATCTTGAAATTCAGCTCCGGGAAAGCCAAAAAATGGAAGGATTGGGACGGTTGGCCGGGGGTGTTGCCCACGATTTCAACAATCTTCTCACGGTGATCAACGGATATTCCGAACTGCTCATGGCTGAACTCCCCCAGAATTCCAGTTTTCAGACCGATGTGAGGGAGATTCTCCATGCGGGACTCCGGGCATCGGAGCTTACCTCCCAACTTCTGGCCTTCTCCCGGCGGCAAGTCATTTCCCCGAAAGTTCTGGAACTGAATAAGGTGGTTTCGTCCATGGAAACCATGCTCCAAAGACTATTAAACGAGCGGGTCAAATTGGTTTTAGATCTGGATCCAGCCCTTCCCACCCTTACAGCGGATAAGGGGCAGTTGGAACAGGTTATCATGAACCTGGTTCTCAATGCCCGGGATGCCATGGCGGAAGGGGGCCTTCTTACGGTAAAAACCCGGGTGGTGCTGGTGGAAACATCCTATTACACTACCCAGGAACTCATTCTACCGGGAATCTATGCCGAATTGGTGGTCTCCGACACCGGTGGAGGGATGGATGAAGAGACCCAAAAGATGATTTTTGAACCCTTTTTCACCACTAAAAAACAGGGCAAGGGAACGGGTTTAGGATTGGCCATGGTCTACGGAATCGTGCAACAAAGTGGAGGGACATTACGCCTCACCTCCACCTTGGGCAAGGGCACTAGTTTTTCCATTCTCTTTCCGGGAAATAGTCCCCTGGTCCAGGAGGGGAATCTCCAAGTGGAGGAACTATCCGCTCCCAGGGGTGACCGGGAAAAGATAATTCTCGTGGAAGACGAGGATATGGTGAGGGAATACGCCCTCAGAATCCTCAGTAGATACGGATATCGGGTGCAAGCCTTCCACAACGGTCAAGAAGCCTTGAACTTTTTAATTAACAATCCCAATGAAGGCCAGCTCATTCTCACCGATGTGGTCATGCCAGTCATGACAGGCCAAGAACTTGTAGAGGCACTCCAAACCAGAGGGATTAATCTCCCGGTTATTTTCTTCTCCGGATACACCGATGATGAGATTGTTCGGCACGGAGTTTTCACAAAAAAGGTGAATTTTGTTCATAAACCTTTCAAGTCTCAAATCCTGCTAAAGCAAGTTCGGGAAGTTCTCGATCTTCATTTTCAATCCATAAATAGTTAAAATCTCCAATAATACTCGTTATTTTACCGAATTTCAGGATGAAACACTTGAATATTATGGGGAATTCTGTTTTTTTAAGACCATCTTTAAAAAAGAGGTCGACTTATTCGAACCCATAATTTTTTTTCGGTCTATCTAATATTGTTTTTGAAAATGTTTCTGGTTCTCGGTTTTCTAAGTTCCTGTCAGTCCCCTAACACCCTGGTGCAAAGTGGATTTTCTGACAACTCCGGAAATGACGCTCTATGGGCCAATGACTGGAGCCTCAATCTTTATCGACAACCAGAACATCGAAGCGAAGTGGAAGATTTTTACACAGCTCTTACGGGGGATTCCCTCGTGACCAAGGCTATTCTTCAGGCCTGTGATACCAATGATGTCCCCCCAAGCCTCGCTTTTGCCCTCGTATCCACCGAAAGCGAGTTTAATCCCAAGGCTCTGGGCTATAATTCCAACTCCCGGGACTACGGGCTCTTTCAACTCAACTCCCGAACTTATCCAAAACTGAAACCAGAACAAGCGTTCAATCCTTTCGTGAACGCCCAATACGGAGCCTCTCACTTACGGGCATCCTTGGAAATGTCAACAAATCCTGCCGAAGCCCTGGCAATTTACAATGCAGGTCCAAAAAGAGTTCAGCAGGGGCTCATTCCCCACTCCACTCGAACTTATGTGAAGAAAATTATTTCCTTGAAGAATGAATATGAAACCCAATTTATGGATCTTATGTTTTCAGAAAAGCTCCTGGCCCAGGGAATAAAATCTTCCAAAGCTCCCGGATCCTTGCTTGACACGGCTAGCCCCTTCTAATTAGCCTAGGGCTATGACGGAACAACAGGGAATATGGGGTCCAGGCCCCCGGACCGAGCTTCATCTCAATGATTTGATCTTAGGGGAATCCCGTGCCGGGGTGTTCCTCCAGACTCCCGAAAATTTTAACATCCCCCGGGGCAAAAGCCCCTGGACCGAAACCCTCCTGTGGAAACCAGAATATCAAATCATCACCCCCGATCAAAAACAGCCCGCGCAAGAAAAAGAAAACCCCTTGTTTTTAGATCAAGGAAAATCGTCCCCGGAGGTATGGCTGGAGAAGGCTCAAAATCTTTGGACACAAGGATGGAGGAACCTGGCTCTCATCTGTCATTCAACCGACTTGGAATTTTTAACCGGTTTACAGAACCAGATCAGACTTCCGATCATCCTTCAAGTGGAAAACACCCATGAAAACGTGAGTTCTGTGATCATGGGTGCCCTGGCATGCGGGGTAGAAGGTGTTTTGGCTCCCTTCACTAATCTGGAAACCTGGGAAGAACTCTACCCACAGTTGAAGTCTCTGGTCTTCAGTTTGGAAAAAGAATTAATTAGGCCTCCCTTGAAAAAAATTGTCCACATTCCGGAACAAACCCAAAACCCGGGGAATTCAAGAACCGTGGCATTTCAGGGTGAGCGGGGAGCCTATTCAGAACTGGCTGTTTTTTCCCTCTTTGACCCTAAGGATACGTCAGCCATTCCCATGAAGGCCTTCAGGGATGTGTATGAGGCGGTGCTTAAAGGAGAGGTGGATTATGGTCTCCTCCCTTTGGAAAATGCCCTAGCGGGTTCGATTCACGATAATTTCGACCTTTTACTCCAATATCCCGATCTTCATATCGTTGCAGAGACCCAAATTAGGATTGAACATAATTTAATAGGGCTCCCAGGTGCGACCCTCCAGGATATAAAAAAAGTTTACTCCCATCCCCAGGGTCTGGCTCAGTCGGCGGCCTTCCTGGATCAACATCCCGAGTGGGAGCGTGTTCCCTTTTATGATACTGCTGGAAGCGTGGCTTATGTGGCAGAGCAAAAGGATCCCACTCTTGCGGGGATAGCCAGTGCTGTAGCAGCCAAATTTTACGGTATGGAAATTCTAAAATCCGGTGTGGAAACCAATCCTAGAAACTTTACACGATTTGCCCTCATTGCCCCTTTGGGGGTCACACCTCTAGGGCTAGTGAACAAAGCCTCCCTGGTTTTTTCCACAGCCCATTCCCCAGGAGCCCTATCGGATTGTTTATCGATCCTCTCCCAGCATCAGTTGAACATGAGAAAAATTGAAAGTCGGCCTATTCATGGGAAGCCATGGTCATATATGTTCTATGTGGATGTGGAAGTACCGGCGGATATGGCTCTTTTTGATGCGGCCAGAAAAGCATTAACGGAAAAGGCCTCAGAATTCAGACTATTAGGTGCCTATCCTTCGCGGTGAGGCATTTTTAATGCTGGATTCCCAGACGTTTTAACTGATCCTCTTCCTCTTTGGCCGCCACGTACTCGTGTTTTGCCTTACTTGCTACGGCAAGGCAGCTTTTTATGGCCCCTATTTCTGTCTTTACACCCTTGATCAACGGTCTACGCTCTTTGGGAACCTCAGATTTAAAGTAGACGTCGAGGGAATTTAATCGTTCTATGATTTTTGAGAGTTCAATGAAGGATCTTTCGTAAAATTCTAAAATATCTTCCTCTGGTTTTTGAGAAATTTTCACAAACCCTGTGCTGGATTTAATCGTCAATCCTGATAAAACACGACTTTTTTGAAGGGTGGAGGTCATAAAATCTTCAAAATTCAGACGCTCCTGGCGCATGGCTCCGGTGGAAGGATCTAAAATATCCACGTAATAAATGAGAGGTTCCCGTTTTCTCCCTATGAGGGAAAATAACCAGGTCCTTACCTTCTCTCCCATGGGTATTGCCCTATCCTCGAGTACACTACTGGACTCTTTCAACTTTCTCAAAGCTCCATCCAAATTAGTATGGGCTAAGGACAACAACCTCAAAGCTTCTAAAATTGCTTGTTTATGATCCCGGATTTCCTTTTTTTTAGGCGCTAAGGACTGTCCCACATTGAGTTTCAAAAGCAATTCTTTTTTTAAGCGATCACTGGAATTGGTATACTCTTCATCTAAAACTTCAGTAATGAGCTCGGGAACAAAGGGATGGCCTTTCATATGCTCGCTAAATTCCCTTTTGATCTTTCGAATCACGTTTTCTTGGTTTCCCTGGTACTCCTCAGGGGCTAATTTAAGGGAAGTAAGAATGGTGGATCGGATCAAAAGCTTGTATTCTTCACGCTTGTATAAAAATATTTTTTTTATGGATTCTAAAACTTTATTCTGTATAGTTCCCATCTGTTTCAAGGCATCATTAAAAAGAGCGGTAGTCATGGGATCGTCCCCACCCTTACCCTTATTTAGAAGTTCCGCTACTACACGGGTATTAATATCATTAGAATTGGGACTCATCCCGTCCCATTTTACAAATTTCACTAAAGCAGTTATATTTTTTAATCGAGGTAAAGTAAGAAAATCCAGACTGAATTGATAATAGTTGTTCATGTATTCCATCTGAGATTCAAATTGACCCATTCGAATGCTTATTACTGTTACTTTTTCTCCTTCCGTGAAAGAATCTGAGGGAATTCCACTCACCTCGGAAAATTTCTGGTCGTATTGGTAAGGATCTTCCACCACAAGGCTTTTTTTAGCTAGAATCTTCATTAAAGTGGAAAATAGAGACTGCATACTCCGAAGATCGGATCTTAGACTTGGAATAATATTTTTGTCTAAGTGGGATGCATACTGGTTGACTGCCTTTCCTAGTTCTGCTAAAAAGTCCGCTTTTTCTTCTTCCATACTATTCTCATTATGGTGTAAAATATCCTGTGGATCAACTTCTGATCCAGAATTATTTCAAATTCGAAGCGAGGTATCATTATGCTACGTAATTGGATCGCCACGATTGCTACCCTAACAGTATTATGGACTGGGTGCGCTGGAGTCCCTGATGAGGCCAACGAACAAGACATCACTGCAGAAAAAGGAGTATCCATGAGCACCGTTGTAGAATTGACTCCCCCGGCTCCAATTTCTCTTTCAAAGGCTCAGGGGGTCAGACCTGGGGTAGAGGAGTTCTACAACGATATGGGGATCGAATTACCCCCGGGAAAAAAAGAACAATTCATCGTAGGAGATAACATTTCCGGTTATTTTGAAGGATATACCCACATTTTCCGTAAAGGCCTGGGTTATATGATGAAAAATAAGGTTCTTTTAGAGGGACATGCTTCTTTTAAGGCCGGTTTGCTCTTGAATCGTTCTTCAGAAGCGATGTCTGACACCGTTCTCCCTTATGGACATCTAGCCCAGTACCCTGGAGCATCTGAGGAACTTATGGTTCATTCCGGAAAGAATGCGGTTTCTCTGAAGGTCACCAGCGATGTCCCCGTGGAACTGGCAGCCATGGGTCTCTGGGAAATCCGCCCGGATGATTATGACGTGGAAGTTTTAGATCAAACTGTTCTACTCTCCCCGAAGGTTGGACCATCGGGAATTATTCCAGATTTTATTGCCGTTACGGCAAATCAAAGTTTTCGAATGGATTTAGGTGACAAGACTTATTCTGGTCTAGACGCATTAGGACTGAATCCTTCAGACTTAAAACTTATCATCGCCTCAGAAGCCCCCACAACGAGTCTTACAGTCCACATTGCCTTTGGATTTACCAAAGAGGATGCAATAAATAAATCAAAAAGTCTGATTTCGGTAGATATCTGGAATCAAGAACTCCAAGATGTCTATAACCGGCTCACCACCAGTCATTTATGGACCTCGGATAAGGAATACAATAAAGCTCTAGTCTGGGCTAAAGCAAGTGCCTGGTCCTTTGTCGTTCAGGAATTCGGAAAAGGCATTTGGGCTGGTCTACCCTGGTTCCGAGACAATTGGGGTCGGGATACTTTTATCGCCCTTCCAGGGACACTGTTAGTCTCCGGACTCTTCCAAGATGCCAAGGAAGTACTAAACAACTTTGCCCGATACCAAAACCTCGGGGCGGTTTCAGTGAAAGCCCAAGCAGTGGATGAACCGCAAGCGGGAGCTATTAGAACTTGGCTCACTCAAAAGTTCAGGGGCTCAAAAGTAATTCGGGCCGGTTTATCTTTGACAATTCCACTTCCCTTTGAATACGCCCAGGATGAAAATAACAGATTAACCCTTAAATCTGAGATGACACTGGCCTTCCCTGGGGCGGCAATCTCTGTGGATTTGGTGAATGACAAGGATTATGGCCGCGTGCCAAATCGTGTCGCTGCAGGGGACAGCATCATCTATAACACGGTAGATGGAACGCCCTGGATGATCCGTGAAGCATTGGAATATATAATGTACACGGGTGACAAGGATTACGCTAAAGTAATTCTACCCCTCATTAAAGAGTATGTGAAAGGTGCACGGCAAAATTATGTGGATGCTGAAGGCTTACTTACCCATGACGACGCAGATACCTGGATGGATGCCCGTATCAGTGGAAAAGATCCTTGGTCAGCCCGGGGAAGCCGTGCCGTTGAAATCCAAGCGCTTTGGTATTCGGCACTCCAGGTGGGGGGACTACTTAGTCGCCAAGAGGGCCAGACCTCACAAGCATTGGAATATGAAAAACTCGCACAACAAGTGAAGGCATCTTTCTTAACCCGCTTTTGGGACGGTAGTGTTATGGCTGACCGTGTGCGAATCGACAACTCTCGAGACATTAAAGTTAGACCAAACCAGCTTATGCTAGTATCCATCCCCTTTTCCCCTTTCATACCAGAGGACGTCGAAGCGCAGGTGACAAAATCTGCGGTTTCTACACTCCTGTTCCCCTATGGAATTGCTTCACTGGATCAAAATCACCCGTATTTTCATCCCCTCCATGAAAATACTCGGTACCACCATAAGGATGCGGCATATCACAACGGTACAATCTGGGGATGGAATGCGGGTTTCACCATTACCGCTTTGAACAAATTCGGATACCAGGATCTGGCTTGGCAAGTTACTAAAAATCTTGGCGACCAAATTCTCTATATGGGAACCCGGGGCAGCATGAGTGAAAATATGAATGCACTGCCAAATGAAAAAGATGAATTGAAACTTACCGGCACCTATGCACAATCTTGGAGTGTGGCTGAATTTGCTCGGAATGGTTATCAGGACTATCTAGGATTTAGGCCCAACTTACTGAATAATACCCTTACCTTTGAACCAGCTTTACCGACAGCCTGGACCACCGTTCAAGCTCGTTTGCCCTATGGGAAAGATGAGATTTTAGAAATTTCTTTGGAGAGGTCTGGCCCCACTTGGACTTGGCGTTTTTCTCCCTCCGTTAAGAATGGTCGAAAGGTCTCCATTAATTTCCTTGCAAATGATAAAAGTCGGAAAAGGGTAGAATTTATTCTCACCGGTTCTCCACAAATCCTTTCTTGGAATGGAGTCGCTGCATCACTAGATGGAAAAGGACTTCCCGCTGCACCAGATCAAGAATCTTACGAGACTATTATTGGTGATTTGAAACTGGCTACTCCACGGAGGTATGACCCCTTAACCTTTCCCATGTTAGAAGGTAAAAACGTACTTCAAGATATAATAAAATCAAAAAAATTCGAATAATCCAAAGCACAGAGTTAATTTAAGGCTTCCGTATCAGAGATGAAACAAATCTGGGCGGAAGCCTTTCTTCTTTTAGTTTTAACGGGATGTGAGTTCTTTTCCTTTGATAGAACCATTCGTATTATCATGCCCGAAGTACCGTCAACCTGGCAGGATTTGGACTTGAATTGGGAATTATCCTATAGAATCCACACGAATATATTAATTAGGGAGCAAATCCATAGTAAGTTAATAGATTTGACATTTCCAAAAGGCCTTACAGCTGTCTTTTTACTAACACCACAATTTCATAGTTTAGAGTTAAAGCCCGCCGGGGGATTCCTTCTGTCTAGTGAGGAGAAAGATATTGTTTATATTTCATGGGAAAATGGCTGGCTTGCTCAGGTTCTAGATCGTGTATTGAAATCCGGAGGTAATTTAGAATACCTAAATATTAAAAAATTAGAATCTTCCTTATTCAAGAAACGGGATTCCACATCGCCATGGAATTTCGACCAGGAGTTTTTTCTTTTAGAATTGGCAGGTTTAAAAGCGAACTATTATTCATTTCAAAAGGCAGAGATACATGTAAAACTGCAAATCCCCGAGGGCATTTGGTTAAATGTGGATCCTTTTTCTGAACCCCTTCGAGGTCCTGATTTGGTAGAAAAGACCGTTCCATATGGGGTTAATAATTACTTTTCTCTTGAGAAATCATGGAGCTTTCAGAGTAATCAAATGGGAACTATAGATTACATTCTTAAGGATCTATAAATTTACTTTACAAATTTGAATCCGGTAAATGTCCCGGGAATAGGACTCTCAACCACGCAGATAATTCCTCTATTATGCCCGTTTGTCCCGATCTGCGAAAAGCAGAACCACCCCAAGGCCAATCGATCGAATCTTTAACTAATCCAGCATTCACAGGGTTGTTGTCTATATACTCAAATATTCTTATGAATTCTCTAAAACTAGGAATTATACTAGATGAAAATCGACCACCCCAAAAATGACCCCAGAGTCCGTGGATTTTATTATATCGGATAGCAAAGGTCTGAAGAATCCATTTCATTATATTCGATAGATTTTCACCCATCCCAGGTCTAATAATAAAATGAAAATGATTGTCCATCAGAACAAAATTTTCTATTTTAAAATTAAACTTTAGCTTTGCACGAGCTAATACCTTTAAAAACATCTCTTTAACTGGTCTGGGATCTAAAAGGGTCCTACGGTGAACAGCCCTAGCAGTTACGTGATAAACAGCAAGTTCCTGTATTTTTCTCAACTTTCTCATACCATACGGAAGGGATTTACTTATAGTCCTGCTTGAGTGTTTTTGAAAAAAACGACGAAATAAGGGTTATATTCAAAAAACGTAAAACCGTGGAGATCTGCACGAACCTTAAATCGATACGATTAATTCGATTTATAGAAAACGTCCCTGAAAAAACATTATTAAATACCGTGCATTCAGTACATTAGTTGGCCACGAGAATCCTAACACTCCCGTCACTTTGAGCTATAAAAGCCTGAGAAGCCATTCCTAAAAATAGTCCTGTCTCAACGACTCCTGCTATAGTGTTGAGGTCTGCCCCCATTTTTAATAAGTTAAAATCCCTGGAAAATTTCACATCAAAAATAAAATTTCCCATGTCAGTCACTACAGGACCAAGCTTTCCTGAACCTCTACGGAGTTGGGGCAGACCTCCTAAAGATCGAATTTTCCGTTCGACAAAAGTCATGGCAGTTGGAATTATTTCTACTGGGAGAAAAAATTTCCGACATAGTGAATCAACTAATTTGGACTCATCAGCAACTACTACAAAGTCATCAGCTGCTTGAGCAACGATTTTTTCCCAAAGATGGGCTGCCCCTCCACCTTTGATTAAATTTAGGTGAGGATCAATCTCATCAGCACCATCAATCGCAAGATCAAGGTGCCCTGCGATTTCAGGATCATTTAAGGTCTTAAGGGCCAGACCTCCCTCCCGACAAGCAATTTCAGTATCAAAACTAGTGGCAACAACGACGAGTCCTGGAAGTTTACCTGATTTGTAGAGTTCGGAAGTCCTATGCACGCAATGAATCGCCGTAGACCCAGAGCCAAGACCCAACTTCATTCCCGGTTTAACCAATTGGTCCACAGCAGCCCAGCCTGCTGCCTGTTTAGCCCGCTCATTATCAGTCATAACTCATCCTTGTATGCTGAAAGAAGTCGTAACAAAGTCTCTTTTCCAATTATCATCAAGAAGCTGGCTAGCCTAGGCCCCTGGTCTTTTCCAATCAACGCCTGATATGCCGCCCGAAATAAATCTTTTGTATCCATCTCCAGGTCCCGGGCAATGTCATAAATACGGTTGTGAAGGGTCTTCTCGTCGTGAGTGTCAAAGTTGTTCAACACTTCCTTGTAGAGTGAAGCAGCAGCGGCTCTATCTTTTCCTTCCAGTTTCGCGGAGGTCTGGCCCTCTTTACGAATACTAAAACGAAAATCCTCAGGGGCAAACGATGTCACCCAAGCCCAAGCACAGTTAGCTCTTACCCGGAGTTTATCTAACTGGTAGTCTTTAACTTCTGGTAGAGCTTTCAGAGTCCTCTCTATATCACCATCATAAGCCTGGAGAAAAGTGGATAAGTGGCGAATTGTCACCTGGTAGGGCATCTCTGCTGCGGGTGCCTCAGGTTGGGATAACTCGTAAATTCTACTTTGCTTTGCGGTCTCTTTTTCATTTGCTGCCTGGGCACCGTAGTAGATCCTCTCACATTTATCATAATCTTCATAAATTTTTAGAACATCCAGATCAAAGGAAATGGCAAATTCGGCGTTTGGCCGAGTCCCCGCAAATAAGTACCTCGTAAGCTCAGGTGTATATACCTCCAGAACATCTGGTAGCGAAATCACTTCGCCACTGGAGGATGAGATTTTCCCCCCCCTACCCTTGATCGAAATAAAGTCATATTGGAAAGTAACCGGAGCTTCCCAGTTAAATACTTCCTTTACCATTCTTTGAGCGGTGGTCCAACTTCCCCCATCGGAGTGATGATCCTTGCCTGCGGGCTCGAAATCAACCTTTTCCACTGACCACCTCATGGGCCAGTCCAAACGCCATGGCAGTTTAGCGCCTTTAGAGTTTCGGAGATCAATAGTTTCCTGATTCCCGTCTTCATCCTTGTAAGTCAGAGACCACTCTCCATCCCAAGCTAGGATTTCAGTTTCATCCCTATTATTAAAACTGGAAAACACAGAAACAGGCCACCAATTTTCTCCCAACTCCTCAGATCGATGCTCGTCTAAGATTTCCTTCACCAAATCTTTTTTTTCTAAAGCTGTTCGAATACCTTGTGCGTAAGAACTAGCTCTATATTTCTGAGCTTGATAAAGATAGTCAGGATGAATACCAACAGAAGGAAGAGTTTTTTCCACTTCAATTTCATTTGCTCTAGCATAATTATCAGCGATTCCCCGAGTATCTGGAACGTCTACGATAGGTTGTCTGAGATATTTTGCCAGCAGCTCGGGTTGAGGCATATTTTTAGGTACTTTTCGGAAAACATCATAATCATCCCAGGAATAAATAAAGCGAACCTGTTTACCCCGATCCCGTAGTGCTCGAACCACTAAATCTACGGAAATAATCTCCCGAAAATTCCCAATATGAACGGTCCCTGAGGGTGTAATACCCGAGGCACAGGTGTAAATTTCTTTTTCGCCTTTTTCCCGTAGGACTTTTTCGGCGTAAACATCGGCCCAATGGCCAGAATCTAGGTGCTTTTCCATAGAAGGCTATAATAGTATTTTCAATCCCATTAGTTCAAGACACGGTTGGAGGTGTGCCCCCCCCTCTACAACCTTCTTATCTAAATTTAAAATGGGGGTCACACCTCAAAAAAAATTAAAAATTACAACCAACCACTCTTCTATGAACCACTTTAAGCCAACATTTTGGGAAATTTAACAATAAACTCGGTAAACTTCCCAGGAAGAAACCGGACTTTGATGGTCCCACCGGACTCTTCCACCCTGTGCTTTACCAGCGATAAGCCAATTCCCCGACCAGCACTGAGGGTGGAAACATCTGAAGTGGAGAATCCCGGGTGAAACACCAGTTTAGCTAAATGGGCCTCATCCATGTTTTCCACCTTCATATCTTTAAAAGCTGGATTTTCCAAAGCCTTGTGGCGAATGCCTTCCAAGTCGAAACCTCTGCCATCGTCCCGGTATATTAAACTTAAACTTCCAGAATCCTCTTGCAAGTCAATTTTAATCTCACCCACGAGGTCCTTGTTCGATTTAAGCCGCTCTTCCCTGGTTTCCAAACCATGTACAATGGAATTTCTAACAAACTGTATGAGAACGTCCTTGATCAATTTCTTCAGAGTCTCAGGTAAAGCCTCTGGCTTAAAGTTTTCCAGATTCAGCTGAATAATTTTACCGGCTCTTTCAGCCTCCCGGATAGCTAGTCTCTGGAGAGTTCTTCCAAGGAGTCCCGCAGGCTGGACTCCCGCCTCGCTTTTCTGGAAAGTCATAATTTTCTGTACTAGTTCTTCCATTTCATCCAGTTGCTGCCGAAGATTTCCCAGGGTAATGGTAAGCTGGAGAAGCATTTTCCAACCGGGTTTGGTTCCCAATAAATCCTTCAGTTTATCTTCCAACTCGTGGAGTTTAATGGAAAACTCTGTGAGCCCTAACAGGGTAGAATTCCCTTTGATCGCATGGATGGATTGATACATCTGCAAAACAATTTGAGCAGGATCTCCATCTTCAGCTTTGAGTAGATTATTTAGAGCCGTGAGCTCTTCATCCGTATCTGCTAAGTAATCTTGGAGCATATCTGGCTCCACATGGATGATCTGAAAGAGACTTTCCATATTTCGCTGATTCACCACGGACTCCTGGGCAAGCTTTTGCTCCAAAAGCGTTTCTTCGGTGACATCATAAACCACCACTAAAACATGGGGTTCAGCCTTATCTTTAAGTAGATGGAAGGTAAATTTTAAATACTTTATGACCATGGATCCATCGAACAATAAAATATTACTGGGAATCAGGCTTAGTGGGTTGATTTCATTTAAAAGTGGCAGGTTGGGATTGTCTGTAAAAAACAACTCCAAGAAATCCTGTGAAGCACTTAAGTCCCTCTCAGAAATGGAACCTCTTAGGAGATTGATGAAATTCAGTCCTTCCAAATCCGAGCGTTCAAATATCACTTCCAAATGCCGAGAGTAGGGAGCCTGAATCATCAATTCTTTATCCAGAATGAAAATACCTTCTTGAACGCTGGACATGATGGAATCCATCTGGTTTTTTTCATGAGTCAATTCCAAGGTCGTCAATTGGATTTCTTCATTAGCTTTGAGTAGATTTTTCTGTGTACTGCTTCGAATTCCTTCAAAAAGAAGAGCGAAAATAAAGGTGAAAAGATAAGTACCCAAAACCCGCAGGCTATAGGACAGGCTAAAATTAGCAGGATTTAATTGAGGCAAGAGAAGTACGATTCCCTGAAATACCCAGAGCGAAAAAGAAAAAGGAATTCCAGGGGCAAAGCCTATGAGAAAAACGGCAATTAAAGGAAAGGTTTGGGCCCACAGAACACCTGACCCCTCAGCCCCCCCGGTCCAAATTAGGTAGGAATACAAACTTCCTATTATGGTTACAATCGCATAGGCTCCGAAGGTAAAAAATCGAGTTATGCGAATGAAAAGAAAAACGAAAAAGACAAACCCGGAAACGATAGCCGTGGACATTCCCAGCGGAAATATTCCGGTGGCAAAGGCTTGAGCGGAGAACACAATCAGAGTCACCAAACCTACAATCGTAATGGTATTTAAAAATATGATCCTACTTCGTACCTGGGTGGGAAAAGTATCGAAAGTGCCACTGGTAAAGAGATTCCAGAAAAGGCCTGTTTTTTTACCCATTTTAGACCTTTATCAGGTCTTCAAGACCCACTGAGAGATGAATCCTGCCGGCGGAAGTTTTAAAGGGAATGCCGATGATAGGAATTCCCGCAGGCCATGAAATCCGATGGGCTGGGCCGGTAATGACTGTAGGTAGGGAAATGCTCAAACGGTAGTCCTCCAAGCCTTTCTTCGCATTTCCGGCGATGATATTGACCACCTCTCCAATGGAATCTACCACATCCTCATCCAGATCAGTTATTTTTCGTCCCACCAATCTCCCCACCATTTCCTTCGCTGTTTCCTCGGGAAAGCTCACCACCACGACCCCTCGAGTATCCCCAGCAATTCCAATAATTCCTGAAATTCCCCAGTTATGGTCTTCATCTTTTGAAAGGAGATAGGCATTTTGAGGCTCCGGCTCTTCTTTAAAAGAATCTAAAAAGAGATTCTGAGTTGCCAGGACAAAGGGTTCAATATATTTTATATCCACTTAAACACCAATCCTTTCCAGCTTATCCAATAGGGATCTTTCAGAGACTGGTTTGATAAGGTAATCATTCACACCGGCCTTGACGGCTTCAATAACACTGTACTTGGCCGCTTCGGAGGTGATCATAACGATGGGGAGTTTATGAAATCTCAGATCTTCCCGAAGTTTCCGCACGAGATCTATTCCATTGAGTTTTGGCATATTCCAATCCAAAAGAAGGAGGTCCACACCGCCCTTTAACAGGAGCTCAAAAGCTTCTTCCCCGTCACCGGCTTCTATATAGTCCACAAAGTGCCATTTTTTACTGGCGGTGAGGGTGTTCTTGATGATGTTCCTCATAATTCTGGAATCATCCACCACTAGGATTTTCATTGAAAAGCTCCAAAATTAGACGATATTCGGTATTCAATTATTGAAACCTAGAGTACCATGAAACACCTGGGTTCGCAAGAGTTGGTTTATATATCGGCAGAATGGGAGTTCAAAAAAAACAGCTTGCCCTATTCCAATCCTGCAGCTTTTTTGAGCCTGTTGGCTATGGTCCTACCCAAACCCGTTTCCTCAGGGAGTTGAGCTAGAATTCTAGTACATCCTCGTTGATCCAATTCATGCAGGGCTTTATAGAGTATATGGGCGTACTCTTCCAAACTCGTGACACCCTGGTACTCGGTTTCTGGAGGGAAATCCGTCCCCAGGTAGGTGTAGCACAGAACTCCTATTTTAGGATTTCCTTCAAAGCAGTCCTTTAATTCCTTAGGATCCCGGAAAAGGATCACCTCTGCGGAGGGTTTGTAATGGGGATACTTCATCCCTGGGGCCAAGGGCTTGGCATCTCCGGAAGGAAGTCCTTCCAAGAGTATTTCCACCGGAAGTCCTAAAACTTCAGCCAAGGTTTCCGCTTGAAGGCCTCCCAACCGGTAAATCCTGGGCTTTCCATCCACAAATCCCACAATGGTGGACTCTAAACCCACTTCCGCATCCAACCCCTGAATTATTCCATCCACCCGCCCCAACATGGCAAAACGAGCCATTTCAAAATTGGTAGTGGAAGGAAAACCAGACACATTGGCACTGGGGGCAGCCACGGGAACCCCGCAGGCTTTCAAAAATTCCTGGGCGATGGGATCTCTAGGCCAACGAATCCCCACGGTTTTCAAACCGGAAGTTACCAAATCCGGAACCTCCGGCAGTTTGGGCAGAACTAAAGAAAGAGGTCCAGGCCAAAAAGCCTCCATAAGCATCTCTGCTTCCCGGGGGATTTCACTCACCAAGGAACCGAGCATTTCTTTCCCTGAAATGTGAACTATCAGTGGATTGTCACTGGGTCTGCCCTTGGCCGAGAAGATTTTTGTACAGGCTGCGGGATTCAAAGCATTGGCCCCCAGGCCATAAACCGTTTCAGTAGGAAAAACCACCAATCCCCCTTTTCGTATTAAAGGAGCCGCAGAGGCCGCATTTTCAGGGGCAAAAATATTTGTTTTCATAATTATCTCTAAAGTATCTCTAAATGTTAGGATATTGAACTTTTTTACGTTATTTTTTGACAAAAGACAACAAATGCTAATATGATGATTTCAACGGAGAATGTCTATGAGTCTAATAGGTGTAATTAATTCTGACGCGGAAGTAAAATCCAAGATTGAAAAGGCTTTTTCCAGGGACAAAGATAAAACGTTTTTCCTCCATTACGCAGAAAAAATCGAAGATGGCCTGGAACTTTTAAATTTTGACCTTCCTGAAATCGTCATTTTGAACGCTACGGATCCCAATTTAGACGTGGATAACCTCATTAAAAAGATTCACGAAGACAGCTGGCTTCACAACTTCGGCATCATTGCCCTCTACGATAAACATAAACTGAAAGAAGCCGATCTAGTCAACAAACTCAAGGAATTGAACCTCCTTTCCACCATCGACCATAGTAATATTGTTTCAACCCTCTTCAACCATATTCAGCTTATGGAAAAAAATAGACAGATAATCTTCCAGTACGAGATGGGTCACACCATGTCCAAAAGGATCACGGGGAGCTTTATTATTGATAATGATGTGATGTCTGTCCCCGTTTATGCCGGTCTCGCAGCCACAATCTTGGTACAACGGGGCCTACTTAGTCAAGAAAATAAACGAAACCTTCAAATTTCCCTGGCGGAATTGCTCCTGAATGGGATTGAACATGGAAATTGTAATATCAGCTTTGAAGAAAAAAACCAACATTTGATGACCGGGGGCAGCCTACCGGATCTGATCGCTGAAAAGTGTAAAAATCCCTCGGTGGCCAATAAAAAAGTTCATCTGGAGTGGGATCTGCGGCAGGATGAAACATTTTTTTATGTCCGTGACGAAGGAGCAGGGTTCGATGTGGAAGAGTATCAGAAAAAAATGAAAACTCGGAAGCAAGACGCCCTCCACGGCCGAGGAATCATGCTGGCAAAAAGCTTCGGTGGGAAACTTTCCTATAATAAAACCGGGAACGTGGCCATGCTCACCGTAACCCATGAGAAGACCACTAAAAGTGAACCTGTGGGCTTTGTGGGTGAGGAAGTTCTCCTCCCCCAGAAAGGAACTGTCATTTTTCGTCAGGGTGAAATTTCCAATTATATTTTTTATATCTCCAGCGGGCAATATACGGTGTACCACGACGATGTACCTGTTGGCATTCTGACCCCGGCGGATATTTTTATGGGAGAAATGTCTTTTTTACTAAATCACCAACGGTCAGCCTCCGTGGTGGCCGACACTCCCGGTAAAATAATAAAGATCGCTCGGAAGTCTTTTGTAAACTCCATT
>Ga0154386_1009_pt7 | contig 22569 bp, 25 predicted proteins | sample RifGroB1_FD_105629 | JGI IMG/M metagenome (GOLD analysis project Ga0154386, IMG submission 105629) | Spirochaetes bacterium GWB1_48_6
GGCGCGAAGAGTCGTGTCCGAGTGTTGGCGCCTGATGAAACCATCGATCGTACCCGGTATGGACGTTGTCGTTGTCATTTTCCCCGGCGATGATCGCTTTGAGCTCCGCAACGGCCAGCTCGAAGCGGTGCTGCGTCGAGCTTCGCTGGCGGTATAGATCAATGAACCGGATCTTCTCGGTCGTAGTGCAAGCACCGATTCGATTTTACCGGGTAGCTCTGTCCCCGCTCAAGCCTCGTTCGTGCCGCTATCATCCCACCTGTTCTGCCTATGCGCTCGAGGCCATCGAGCGGCACGGTGCCGTGCGAGGCACAGCCATGGCTATGAAGAGAATCCTGCGCTGTAATCCATTTCATCCGGGAGGTTTCGATCCGGTCCTATGAGCATAAACAACGACGACAACAACAAGGCGTTTGACGCCAAGACGATGATTGCCATTGTACTGATGGTGGTTGTCATAACGGTCGGCATGGCCGTCCAGAACTACTTCTTTCCGAAGCCCGGCCTGCCGGTTGAATCCCAGTCCACCCAAGCTCCGGCCGCGACACAGGCACAACCTGCAACGGTAGCCCAGGTTGGTTCAACAACGGGCAACTTGTCGGCTTTGGCTCTCGCCGAAACACTCGATGCGCCCGTGAGTGAGGCCACGTATGTGCTGAACACCGGCCTGTTCAAGGCTCAGTTCTCCAACAAAGGCGGCGAACTTGTGTCCCTGAAGCTCAAGGAGCACAAGGAAAAGGGCGAACCAGTCGAACTGCTTCTCGCTAAGGGCGGCAGAGTAGAAGGATTCTCCCTTGCTTTTGGTGGCGCGGGGTCTGTCCCTCTGGAGGCCCTCTTTACAACGACCCAGCCCGCACCCGGCGTTATCGTGTTCTCGCGATCGTTTCTGGCTCCGAATGCTTCCGGCGTTCAGGTACCGTTCACACTGAGCAAGCGCTACGAGTTCCATGAAGGCGACTACATGTTCCGCCTTTCGGTGACCGTAGAGAGTTCCGACGGGTCTGTCCCCAGGATGGGCAACGGTGAGTACGCCTACACGCTCAAGCTCGGTCCCCAGATCGGACCGAGCTACGATGATCTACCCAAGAACGCCGATTTCCGCAAGATCGTCACGTACGAAAACGACAAGCGCAAAGTGATCAAAGCCGGCACGCAGTCAGTTCCGTCGAGCAAAGCGACATGGGCGGCTATCGCCGGCAAGTATTTCGCGATCGTCGTGCTACCCGATGCCACGTCTTATTCGGCCACGTATACGAACCTCATGGTGGATGGCAAGCCTGCGACCGCCTCCATAGCGTTCAGCCGCCCTGTCCTAGGAGCAAGCACCCAGACCGATGTCTTCCATATATATGCCGGCCCGAAGCAGGCTGCTGAGCTGGCACGGTACGACGACGTCACCGCCAACGCTTTCAAGCGCTCCGGTGACGACCTTGAGGGTATCCTGGAAGGCAACAATATCCTGGGTTGGCTGGAAACGGCCCTCAAGTGGAGCCTCAACTTCTTCCAGAAGTACGTCAACAACTACGGCATAGCGATCATACTCGTGACGATACTGGTCCGCGTGATCATGTTCCCTCTGACGTTCAAGGGTAGCCAATCCACCGCCAGGATGGCAGAACTGCAGCCCAGAATCAAGGAACTCCAAGACAAGTATAAGGGCAATCCCCAGAAACTCAACGCGGAGATGGCCGAGTTCTACAAGAAGGAAGGCTACAACCCGCTGTCGGGTTGCGCGCCGATGCTCATCCAGTTCCCGATATTCATCGCCATGTACTCGCTGTTTAACAATCACTTCGATCTGCGCGGCGCGTCGTTCATAGCCGGCTGGATCAACGACTTGTCACTGCCGGAGTCGGTGTATGACTTCAATACGATCAACCTGGTCATTTGGAGGGTCTCGGCCATCCGCATCCTACCAGTGATCTACGTTCTCAGCCAGTTGGCCTACGGGCGCTTCATGCAACAACCGACGAGCGGCGGCCAGAGCGCCGGGCAGATGAAGTTCATGATGTACGGTATGCCAATCATGTTCTTCTTCATCCTGTACGATGTGCCCTCTGGCTTACTCGTGTACTGGATCGCGTCCAACGTTCTGACAACACTTCAGCAGTTGGTTATTAATAGGGTTATCCACAAGAAGCGACTCGCCACTGCGGCGGCCGCTCCTGCGCCGTCGCCGGCAGCCAGATCCAAGATCGTTCCGATAAAGAACGGCAAGGGCGGCGGCAAGAAGGGGCGCGGCTAAAACGAACACTTCTCTCTGATAGGAGACCTATATGGAATACGAGTTCGAAGGCCGCACCGAGGAAGAGGCCATCGAGATCGCCGCCCGGGAGCTGGGCGTTGCCCGCGACGAGTTTGACGTTGAAATCATGGAATCGCAGCGCGGTGGCTTCCTCAAGAAGGGCAAGACGCGGATACGGGTACAAGTACGAAGCTCCGTACCTCCGAGTCCTGTGCCCCGGAGGCGGACAGAGAAGCCTGTTGCCGTGGGCGCCGCTCCAGAGCGTAGACCCAGGACTTCTACGGATGCCGTAGTGGCTGGCGAATTCGAGGAAAAGCTTCTCGCCTTCGTCAGGATCACCGTGGAGAAGATGGGCTATAGCTGTAAAGCCAGCATTCTGTTCCGCGAGGAACTGAAGCTGGGCATCAGGCTGGAAAGCGAGAGCGCCGCCATTCTGATTGGCAAGAAGGGCAAGAACCTGGATGCACTCCAGTTGCTTGCCAACGTGTATGCTGGCCGGTTGGGCAGGGAAGACCTGCGGATTATCTTGGATTCGGAGAATTACCGAATCAGGCGCGAGGAAGCCATCGTCAAGATGGCTTACGAGGTAGCCGAGCGGGTGCGTAGCACAAGGAATTCGGTGCTCTTGGAGCCGATGAATCCGTTCGAGCGCCGCATCGTGCACACTACGCTCAACGATATCGTCGATATCGAGACCAAGAGCGAGGGCGAGGGCCTGTACAAGCAAGTTCGCGTCACTTTCCGTGGACACCGGTAGAAAAAAACGATGAAAAGCGGCCGCCCAAAAGGGCGGCTTTTTTTGGCCATAGTCAAGGTCTGTCCCTGGCAAAGGGAATATTTATACATACATCAGGTTAACCACAAAAAATATAATTGGTTAACAGAAGTTGTCCTTAATTCGCAATTATTATCGGGACTGTCCCTAAAGATTCCTAAAATTCTATAAATTTGAAAGTACCTTTGGAATGGGGTATCGTTTATATTCTTATTGCTTTGGAGGAGGCTTCATGACCAAGCGTTTACATATTTTGGTTGTTATGGTTGTGCTTGCCGTGGGGGCTGTGGGGGCTGATGAAGGTTTTTGGACCGATACCCCCTACGAGAAGTATCCTTCGTCGCTGGGATACTATGTGAACACTTCAGGCGGGGTCGGGCTGTCATGGCAACACTGGTATGGCAGCCTTGGGTTGGCGTTTGCGGCAGGGGCTATGTACAACGAGGAAGGGGACTATCCCTTCGCGGATACCGGGTACCAGCTGGCCGTCTTGGACTATAGTATCCAAGCAAGACTGTCGTGGCTGTTGTACGCCGAGGAGTTCTCTCCATGGCTGTCCAGCAACCTACACGCGGTGGCGTACCTGGCGTACCGCGGACTGATCGGACTGGAAGCAATCGTACCTACAGAGGAAGAGCTAGATGATCCGGCCTATACGGATCACTACAACAAGATGCCCTACGAGTCGAATTTCATGGTCGGTGGAGGCGTGGCTGTGGAAATGACCGCATTTGAACATTTTTCTCAGACCCTGGATTTCATGTATGTTGCAAAATGGCCGCTCTCTCTGGATCTGGCAGTGGGATACAGCCTACGGTACCGGTACTGAGATCATATAGGAGGATACTATGCTTTCAAAGAAACTTGTTATTTTCGCCACTGCGCTGTTTTTTGCGGGTGCTGAACTCTGGGCACAGCCTGTCGGGTCTGAATCCGGCGAGGGAACGGTGTTTCAGAACTATCCAAGCGCCCTCGGTGCGTATGGCAATATCATGACCGGCGGCGGACTGACCTACCAGCGCTGGTTCGGCAAGGCTGGTCTCGAGGCAACGCTCGGCGCCATGGTACAGACCGATGGCAGCTTCGAATATGGTGTGCAGGCTGCTTTCCAGTACATGCTGTTCGGAGAGGATTTCGCCAAATGGTTCTCCGGCGCGCTGTACACCAACGTACTCCTGGCACATACCGCCGAAGGCTCCAGTACAGCAGGGGAACCAACATACACACCGTTCGGTCATCTTGGCCTGGGCGTAGGCATCGAGATGGTGTTCCTGCGGCACCTGTCGACGAGCGTGGAGTTCATGTATATAGGACGCATCCCCCTCAAGGTGGATTTCAGCGTCGGTGGTAGCCTCAAGTACCGCTTCTAACCTTTCATCACTTCCGTTCCTCATGGATTTTACCGCATGAGCATGCTAGGATTGTGCGGAACGCCACCGTGAGGGACAGACCCGGATTGATAAAGCCGAGCCGAGCCCCTGGAAACTCAAGAGGAACCCCTATGCCCTTTACCGTTGCAGGAACATCCCTCAAGGGACTGCTAATAGTCACGCCGCGCGTGTTCTCGGACGAACGCGGTTTCTTCATCGAGACGTACAAGGAATCGGATTTCATCAAAGCCGGCATCACCGAGCGTTTTGTGCAGGACAACCATTCACGCTCTTCGAAAGGCACGCTACGCGGGCTGCACTTCCAGCGCTCGCCGCATGCGCAAGGCAAGCTGGTGCGAGCGACGAGGGGCAGACTCTGGGACGTGGCGGTGGACTTAAGGCCGGATTCGGCAACATACCGGCAGTGGCATGGCGTCGAGTTATCGGAAGCGAATCGGACCATGTTCTATATTCCTGCGGGTTTCGCGCACGGATTCGTAGCGCTGGCGGACGATACCGAGTTGCAGTACAAGTGCACCGCCGAGTATAACGCCGTGAGTGACGGTGGTGTGCGTTGGGACGACCCGGACCTGGCCATAAGCTGGCCCCTCATGGACGTGCTCGTGTCGGCCAAGGATGCAGCGCTCCCGTATTTAAAGGAACTCTCATGATCTGGCTCATAGGCAACAAAGGCATGCTCGGTACCGAACTGTCCCTGGTTTTAAAGCAGCGGGGTCTGTCCCTCGTTGGCACCGACCGCGAGTTGGACATCCTAGACCCTTCCGCCCTCGAAGCGTTCGCGGCAGGCAAGGATATACGATGGGTTATCAACTGCGCCGCGTACACCGCCGTGGACAAGGCAGAGGATGAGGAAGCCTTCGCGCTCCGCCTCAACGCGGAAGGCCCTGGCAACATAGCCAGGCTCTGCGCCAGGATTGGAGCGAGGGTTATCCACATATCCACAGACTACGTGTTTTCTGGCGAAGGCACGTCCCCCTATCTGGAGTCCGACCCCACAGATCCCACCGGCGCTTATGGCAGGACTAAGGCTGAAGGGGAGCGGGTTGTTCTGGGCGAGGCTCCTGACGCCATTATCATTCGCACGGCGTGGCTTTACGGCAGATACGGCCCGAACTTCGTGGCAACAATGCTCAAGCTTATGGCCGCCAGGGACGAGATAGGCGTGGTTGCCGACCAAAAGGGCACCCCCACCTGGGCCTATGACCTATCCCAAGCAGTAGCGGACATAACCACGAAGAATAATTTTCCTGCCGGAATTTACCATTTCACCAACGCGGGCGAAACAACGTGGTACGAATTTGCCCTTGAAATTCAGCGCGTTGGGACAGACCTCGGCCTCCTCACCCGTACTTGCCGTACTAAGGCGCTTTCGACCGCGGAGTACCCCACCAAAACGAAACGGCCCGCGTATTCTGTGTTGGCCAAGGACAAGATCCTGGCCGCTGGCATTACTGTGCCCGACTGGAAGATGAGCTTACGTGACTTTCTGACTAGCCTGGGGACAGACCTCGCGTAGGTCAAACGATTCATATTGATTTTACCAAATGGCCGTGATACGCTTGTTCGAAGAATGAACACGAAGAGCGTGTCCTTTGGGAACCACTCGACGACAGACTTTCAGGGACGATCGGGAGCGTGTTGCGGCCGCCTCGGGATGCTTTGAAACTACAGCTAATCGATTAAAATTCGCCTTATCGCGGCGAAATGAATTCACGTGCCCTGGCCGAGCATCTAGCGGGATTAGATGCCTTCACTAGATAGTATTCGTCTTTGAAAAACCTTCAACTCAATATACCCTCATATCCTCCATGATGCACTAAAACGATAGGAATCATGACAACGCTAGCCATGGACAGGGCTTCAACGCCAACCGACGACGCCGAGCTCGTCATACTTGAAAACATATACTCTTCCCAGAAGCGGTCCAGGAATGTCACCCAGCGTGACTTGGCCGAGGCGTCGGGTCTGTCCCTCGGGATGACCAACGCCTTGCTCAAGCGCTTTTCGGAGACGGGATGGGTGCTTCTCAAGCGGCTGAACGCACGCAACATCCAGTACGTGCTGACCCCCGATGGCGTCAACGAGATAGCGCACCGTACCTATCGCTATTTTAAGCGTACCGCCAGGGCGGCGGGGCTGTACCGGGACATGATCGAGGCCTTCGTCATCACCAAGAAGCGTGCTGGTGCAACTCGTCTGGTGCTTGCCGGTGTTTCCGATCTGGACTTCCTTATCGAGTATGCCTGCGAGCGGCACGGCTTACTGTTTATCAAATCGGTCGACCCTGCCAAGGCGGAGCGCCTAGGGACAGACCCCGGCACCGTCATCGTGCATGCCGAGGGCGATTCTCGGCCGGGCAACGATACGGGAAAGGCGTTTCCCGATGAAAGCCTATCACGAGTACTCGTTGGCGTAGGCCCAATGGGGACAGACCTCAAATGATATACAAATGATATAACCAGACCTCAAATAATATTATTGAAGGATATCAATGACGACCATCATTCTGTGTGGCGGTTCTGGCACCAGGCTCTGGCCTCTGTCACGTGTTGCTATGCCCAAACAGTTTGCTGCCATAGTGCCCGGCGGATCTTTGTTCGAAGGCGCCGTCAGACGCGGACTGGAACTGGGCTCTGATTTTCTCGTGGCGGCTAACGAGGGACAGACCTTGCTGGCTTCAGCCCAGCTTGCGGGCCTCGGGGTCACTAAGTACGGTTCGCTGGTGGAGCCGATCGGTCGTAACACGGCGCCCGCGATAGCGCTTGCCTGCATGATGCTGCCGCTCGACAAAGTAGTCTTCGTGGCGCCGAGCGACCACTTGATTCGTGGACTGCCCGAATACCATGCGGTGATACGTCGGGGGACAGACCTTGCTAAATCAGGCCAGCTCGTCACCTTCGGCATTGCTCCTACCTATGCCGAAACCGGCTACGGTTACATAGAATCCGATGGCGAGACGGTAGTCTCCTTCAAAGAGAAACCCGATGCGGAAACCGCGGCGCGCTACGTCGCCTCGGGCCGTTATTCCTGGAATTCCGGCATGTTCTGCTTTCAGGCCGGGGCGTTTCTTTTAGAGTTGAAGAGGCATTCGCCCGACGTATACAACGCCTGCTTGAGGGCCTACGAGAAGGCGCCGATCAAGGATCCGCTCAAACCGGCCAAGGACGATATGGCGGCCATTCCGTCCATCAGCGTCGACTATGCGGTTATGGAGAAGAGCACACATGTTTCCTGCGTGCGCTGTCCCCCGGAGATGCTCTGGAGCGACTTAGGCAGCTACGACGCCCTGTACGACGAGCTCTGTCCCCCGTCGAGCTTCTCTTCGCCAGCCCCTTCGGACACTCCGCTTAGCAACGCCACGGTGGGATCAACTGAACCAGTACTTGTCCAGTCAAACGGCAACCTGGTCATGTCCTCGGGCAGACGCATCGTCCTCGTCGACGTGCAGGACCTCGTAATAGTGGACACCCCCGACGCCATCCTCGTGGCTCGACGCGGCTCCACCCAGAAGGTCAAGGACGCCGTGGACGCGCTTAGAGGGACAGACCCCGGACTGCTTTAGCAAAACAATCACAAGGAGCTTTCATGAAGGGAATCGTTCTAGCGGGCGGAACCGCCACGAGGCTGTTTCCGGCCACGGTGGCCGTGTCTAAGCAGATGCTACCGGTGTACGACAAGCCGATGGTCTACTACCCCATCTCCACGCTCATGCTCGCGGGCATCAGGGAGATCCTCCTCATATCCACGCCGCGCGACATAGGCGGGTTCAAAGAACTCCTGGGCGACGGCTCAGGCTTCGGACTATCCATCCAGTATGCCGTGCAGGACAAGCCGCGCGGCCTGGCCGACGCCTTCATTGTGGGCGAAACGTTCATCGGCAAGGACAAGGTCGCCCTCGTGCTGGGCGACAACGTCTTCTACGGCCAGAGCTTCACGCAGGTCCTGGAGCGGGCCGCGGCGCGGGCCAGCGGCGCCACAATCTTCGGCTACTACGTCAAGGATCCCAGCTCCTACGGCGTCGTCGAGTTCGATACCAACGGAAAGGCCCTTTCTATAGAAGAAAAACCGAAAGTACCCAAGAGTAACTACGCGGTACCTGGCCTCTACTTCTACGACAACCACGTGATAGACATCGCAAAGAACGTCAAACCCTCAGGCAGAGGCGAGATCGAAATAACAAGCGTCAACAACGAGTACCTGGCTCGCGGTACTCTGCAGGTAGAAGTCCTCGGCCGCGGCTTCGCATGGCTGGACACAGGCAATCCCAGCGACCTGTTATCCGCCAGCTCCTACATCGAGGCCATCCAGAACCGCCAGGGCCTCTATGTCGCCTGCCTCGAGGAAATCGGCTACCACCAGGGCTGGCTGAGCCGTGACGGCCTCCTCGCCGCCGCTGACCTGATGAAGAAGACCGAGTACGGCGAGTACCTGGCCTACCTGGCAAGGTAATCTCGCAGCGAGGTCTGTCCCCATAATAGCGTGGCCTTGGTGTATGGGCGCATGGCCCGCCTTCAGGCGGGCCACCGGGCTCTCCGCTCCAACTCCTCGCCATCTCGCTCCGCTCTGCGAGCGACGCTCATCGGCTCCGGGGTTTCCGCTACGATCCCTTGCGCGCAGGAGCGCAGACGCCTGATAGTAGAAGTGGGGATGTCGTGATACACCCGTGTATCCAGTTTGATCTATTCTTGCATGCCATTCTGAAGAAACCTGACCGGGAGCTAACAACGAAAGCATCATCCCAGAACGACATGCGGAACGGCCTCGTGATGAGCGACGATGCCCTGCTTCTCGTGCGTGACGACGAGCGGATCAGTGCGGTATACCTGCACGGTAGCCAGGCGCGAGGTGAGGCGCGTTCTGACAGCGATGTTGATCTGGGGATACTTCCGGTTGCCGGTGTGACCTTTACCGATTACGAGCGGGCTATGCTCGCGAGCAACCTGGGGCTCCTGCTGCACAAGACCGTGGATGTCGGCGAGGTGTCGTCGAGGAACCTGGTCTATGCCAAAGAGGTCATATACAAGGGCGTTCCGGTATTCGTCAGGGACGAGGGGTACGCGCGGTTGATGGAGATGACGCTCCTGTCGATGTACGCGTCGTTCAACGAGGACCGTAAAGAGGTTATAGATGCCTGGACCGCATGACGACATCGGGTACAACAAAGCCGCGATCATAGGCCGGTGCATAGCGCGGATACACGAAGAGTACGACGCGGATCCGGAGTTGCGGAACGTAACGCATGTCGATGCGCTGACGCTCAACATAGAGCGTGCCTGCCAGGCGGCCATCGATCTGGCATTCCACGTCGTATCAAGCGACAAGCTCGGCCTGCCGCAGACGAGCGGCGACGCATTCCTGCTCCTTGCCCGATCGAAGCTGATCAAGGAATCCACAGCACGGTCCATGGTCGCGATGACCGGATTCAGGAACGTAGCGATACACGAGTATCAGGCGATGGATATGAGCATCCTGAAGGCCGTGGCCCAGACGCACTGGATATCCCTCGTGACGTTCTGCGAAGAGCTGGGGTTTTCAATAAGGAAAGTGTCGGAAAACTGACAGCATAGCGCATTACTGGAGTTCATCCATAACCCGATGAGTCCCGGATAACAGGGGGTACTCATGGTACGAGAAGCTGCACGATTGGCGGACCGCTGGAAAAAAAGCAATAGTGAGGCTGAGAAGAGGCGTGATCGCGCTCAGGATTTTGCCAGGAAACTGGCAGTACAACTTGGGCTTGCCGACCCCGGCGTCAGAGCCATTCTTGGGTTCGGTTCCACATTTGAGCCATGGCGACAGTACCGGCAAGATTCCGACATAGATCTGGCCCTGTGCGGTGGCGACTGGGGTTTTCTGTGGTCCTTGATTCCACAGAGCGAATTTTTAGTATCACTGATCGAGCTTGATCTGCAACCTGTCGCTTTTGCTGAACAAGTCAAGACGCAAGGGGTACTTCTCTATGAAAAACAGTGACGCGGTACGGCAGTTGCGGGCGGAACTGATGCAGGATTATGACTTCATAGTCCTTAATGCGGAAAAGAATGCCATCATGACGAAGCGGATTGCCGTTAGCCAGGACCGGGATGAATTTGCTTATGCCGCGCTCGGGTATACGCTGCACAATCTATACAACGCCTTCGAGGGGTATTTTTTCCGCATAGCCAAGTTTTTCGAGAATAATAGTACCGACACTACCTGGCACAAAGCGCTTTTGGAACGAATGACCCTGAATATAGAGGGCATCAGGCCCGCGTTGCTTGACCACTCCATCAGTCTGCGCATTGAAGAGTTGCTTAAATTCCGGCACGTATACCGGAATATCTATAAAAGCCCCCTCGTTCCCGCGAAGGTAGATTTTACTAATCTGGCAGCGAACAATCTAGCCGCAGACTTCAACGTCCATCATGAACGGTTCCTGGGATTCTTGCGTAACCTGATCCAGGAGCTGGATGATAATTCTTGAGACCAGGTAGCTTGCAAAGATACTAAAAGCGCAAGATTAATTCCCTTGATTAACAGTCGACAAACAAAGCTTTACGGAATTTCTACTATGGTACACCCAAGAGGTTACGACTATGCCCTCAATTAAAATTATTGATTTTGGGCCTATAAAGGCCGGGTACACTCAGTCGGTAGACGGCTTTTTTGATATACCTAGGGTAACGCTGCTTTGCGGTACGCAGGGTTCTGGAAAAAGTTCGGTTGCAAAACTGGTCTCCGTGTTCAGTTGGCTGGAAAAGGCTCTTTTACGGGGAGACTTTTCGGAGAAAGAACTTAAACAGTATAACCGCTTTGTAAACAAATATTGTTCTTATCAGAACATTCAAAACTATTTTTCGGCTTCTACCCGACTTGGGTACAGGGGAAGTGCATACGAGTTCGAGTATAAAGACAAGCGACTCTCGCTCAGGAAAATACCGGAAGCCCGATATACACGTCCGAAGATTATGTATATTCCCGCAGAGCGGAATTTCATGAGTGCGGTAGCTGATCCAGAGAAACTGAAAAACCTGCCCAGCACCCTCTATACCTTGCTCGCAGAGTTTGAGCAGGCTAAACGGAGTCTACAACAAAAAGAAACTAAATTGCCCATCGGAGGGGTATCGTTTGTATACGACAAACAAAACAAAATTTCATGGCTTCAGACCAATGACTACAAAATTCGCCTGCAGGAAGCGTCCAGTGGGTTTCAATCAGTTCTTCCCCTGTTTTTAGTTACCCAATATCTGTCAGACACGATAGGTCAGCCGGACAATCCTTCCCGCAGAACTATAAGCCTTGAAGAATCCCGAAAATTGGCTATTGATCTGGAAAAAATATTAAAAGATCAGAAACTTGCGCCAGAGGTGAGGGAAACCCTTGTTGCCAGATTGATCGCCGCTTCGGTTAACAGCCGCTTTGTCAACATAGTGGAAGAGCCAGAACAGAATCTGCATCCAGCCAGCCAGCGATCAATTTTATTTGATTTGTTAACTAACATGAATAAAAACCAGGATAATTCTCTTCTGATGACCACGCATAGCCCGTACATGATCAGCTGGCTGACTCTGGCCATTAAAGCTGGCGAACTTGCGGCAACGGTTACCAGACCAGAGGAGTTGGCCCGTATTGTGCCGCGTGGCGCATGGATATCCTCACAGGAGGTCGCGATCTATCAGCTCTCGGACAAGGGGCAAATCGAGCGCCTGGGCAATTATAAAGGGTTACCCTTGGATGAGAACATGCTGAACGCTGAAATCGAAGCCGGAAATGATCTGTTTACGGAGCTTCTTGAGCTGGACGATTCAAAGTGATTTCTTTCTTCGACCCGATGTTCCAGATAGAACAGGCCAGAACAGAAGATGCGTTCGGTATTGTTGACGGAGATGAGCAACACCCCGCGTACACAACGCTTGAAAATAGCGTTGAATGGACAGCACAGGTTGAAAACTTGCACAAGGAAGTGGCGCTGTTTATACCGGTAGATAAAAACATGCCACTTCATTCCCCGGACGGTCGTCAATTAAAAACTTGTGATGGAATGCTGACCCTTCCCAATAAAAAGCAGGACTTGCTGATATTTCTGGAACTCAAAACCGGAAAAACAAGGAATAGAAAAAACTGGATCAATCACGGTATAGAGCAGTTGGAGAGCACCATTGCTGAATTTCGACGGTACCATGATGACGCTATGCGTGCTGATAAACGAGCGTATGTCTGCAACGGTAAGCGCCCCATGCAAAGGGAATTTTCGCAGGAACGGGCGCAACGATTTTTTGACAATACCGGCTTTCGATTATATATCGACCATGTCGTACGTATTGTTTCTAGGAATGTCCCGAGCCAGATGTCTTGATTGTAGAATCCGCGATCAATACAGTGGACTATTCGGGTACGGATTCAATGTGCTAAGGGCATTGGTTTCAACGTGGTAACGATACCGGTTTCAACAAGGAACTGGAATAGAAAACAAGTCTAGATTGAACCTGGTGGTAGGATAGTCTGAAGAGAGGCGCCCTACCGTTGCGGGGAAGGGCGCCCGGTAGATTTTTAGATCGTTACGCTACGGAGACTGGGTCGGAGAGCATGGCTTCCTTGATGTCCTGCATTCAATTATCCTGTTCATCTTTTCCTTGATCCTGTACATCCTGTACCCATTTTTGAATAAACCCAAATGTGGACAGGATGTACAGGATGAAGTCGAAGAGATATACAAGATACGGGTATAAAAAGTATAAAGAAATTGTGGAGTACGACTGCAGAGCGCCTGTCCTGCTTTCTGTGGGACTTTGGGAGATCACTACGTTCGCTTGCGCTAGGGTGTTGTTGTTAGAACGTTGTGTCAGGGAGGAAGCCGTCCATGTTAGTTTCATACTTTGGAACATACGATGATGGGGTTATAAAGCTTTCTGAGAAGCCGGAGGGGATCAGCCATGCCCGGGTAATCATCACGCTTATACCTGATGAAGAAGGGAATGAGAACCAGGCCACTATGAAGCTAGCTGAAGCCGTCTTTGACGAATGGGATAACGACGTGGATTCTGTCTATGATACCTTATAAGCCTTGGGATGTGATTCTTGTTCCATTCCCTTTCACTGACCTGAGTTTGAACAAGCAGCGACCAGCAGTTGTCATTTCGTGTAATGATTACAATAAATCTGGCGATCTAATCATAGGATTTCTGACTAGCAACCTACATGGAACTTTGAAATTGGGTGACTATAGGCTTGTTGGGTACCACCAGGCTGGTCTTCCACTTCCAACAAGGTTCAGGGCTAAGTTTGCAACAATAACAAAAGAGATAGTTGTTCGAAAACTTGGATCCTTGGTAGCAGTAGATCGGACAGCAGTTTCGGATAGCATTCGCGATGTTTTAGCTATGGTTTGACTCCCGAATCTCTGAGCCCATATATCGGACCGCATATCCTTGAGGAAGTCGAGTATTATGCATTCTGACTATGAAATCCTTTACGATAAGTGATCCTGGGTTTTTCTTATCCTGTTCATCTCTTTCTTGATCCTGTAAATCCTGTTGAATCTTACAATACAGTTCAAGAAGAACAGGATATACAGGATGAAGTCGAAGAGATGTACAGGATAAGTCAGAGAATTTAAGTTTGGGCGTTTCTTATTACGATTCCAGTTTTAACGTGGTAATGATACCAGTTCCAATGTGGTCACGGTATCGGTTTCAATGTGGTATTGATGTCGGTTTCAACAAGGAACTGGTACCTAAAACAAGTCTAGATTGAACCTGGTGGTAGGATAGTCTGAAGAGAGGCGCCCGACCGTTGCGGGGAAGGGCGCTCGGTAGATTTTTAGATCGTTACGCTACGGAGACTGGGTCGGAGAGCATGGCTTCCTTGATGTCCTTCTCGTTTGGCGACGTGCGGACTATCAGGGAGTATTGGCCAGCCCCCAGGTCCGGGGGGACCTGGGCAATGACGGTGCCGGGGGTGACGGATGCGTACTGGACGGCGCGGTGTTCCGAGCCGTTCTTGAACCAGACGCCGGTCTCGGGCTGGGTTTTGTTAAACTTCATGTTGCGTCCATGGATGCGGATGAAGTCTCCCGGTGAGGCGGTGAGTTCCTCGTCGGTGCGGACCGAGTGAGCCGTGTAGAGGCACGGGGCGGTCTTGTCGATCTGGAATTCGCGCTGGATAAGCGTCTCGTTGACGATTCTGGCTTCTTCTGCCTTGTTTGCCCTGAAATGGAGGCTGACCTTGTGGCCCGTTTCCTTGGTAGCCGGGTCAAAGGCTTGCCCGGCATAGTCAAACGTACCGGAAGCGCTCAGGTAGAGGGAGAAAAAGGGCAGCTTGATTACGGTGCCGCGGGACAGTTCACGGGACATCACCTTGAAGAAGGCATTGAGCGCCGCGAGGCAGTCTGCCTCGGAAAGCCCCGTGCCGCCCTCGGTCATGTCCTTGACCAGGTCTTGCGCATCCCTGGTTTCATCATGGATGGTATGCACGATGAAATGTTTTTTCACCGTTGGCAAATAGTTAGGGGTGGCATATATTTTAAAGATGGCACACCTCGAGTCGCGGATTCCTCCATTACGGCGCGTTAATTACTCGCGCCGTTGGGCTCTCCGCCTTCGTACATCGTGATGACGTCGGCATACGCCGTCGTTGTGCCCTTCAGGAGGGGCCGTAGTACATCACCTGCTCGCGAGCGTTGCTTCTATAACATCGGCACATTTTTCAAAACTTGAGCACTTTATTTCCTTATTATGCAAATATTTAGCTTGACAGCCACATAATACTTGAATATAGCCGCCCGACACTTCAGGACTATCGGATAAAAAAAGCAATACTTTATGTAGACAGTTGTCTACAAGGGGGTTTGGGTGGGTTATCTTCCATATACATTGATAGAAAATAATTCGGGTTGGACTAATCTAACAGGATGTCGAAAATGCCTTGTTTTTGGTCAATGGCTCTGCGTTGGCAATTTTATGATTGCCTTTCAGTAAATATTGTGTAATTTGCCGCAGGGAGGCATTCCTGCATGCGACTGTTAAGATCTTAGCGCCCATCGGAGCGCTGGAGAATGTCACTGGCATCATGCTTCCGCCTCCATGTTCCGCAGGCGGACTGGGTTGAAGACAGCGAGGCTCATCGGGAAAAGCCAGTCTATATTTGCTCGCCCTTGTAGCTTGGCTTTTCGTATCAGCCCGACAGTCTTGGCCCACCCAAATATCTCTTCGACAAGATTTCTTTTCCGTTGGCTTGTCTCGTAGCCTTCGTGTCTTGTTGTCCGGCCGTCTACTGATTTCCCGTTTCTCCTCTGAGAAATAGGTGGTGTGGTTTTCAAGTCGCGCAGGTTTTCAGCAAACTCACTGGCATCGTAGCTTTTGTCCGCTCCCAGCGTCCGTTTCTTGTTGCCATTCAACCGCAGCGCCATACTGTGTGCAGCATCGCGCTCTGCCGTTCCGCTTGCCAACGTTACTTCGACATCAACAGCAAGTCCGTTTCGGTTCTCCATGAGCACATGGCCCAGATAGGCGAGTTTTGCCTGAGATCCGCTCGACTTCTTGTAGAGCCAGGCGTCCTTGTCTGACCGCGACTCATGAGTCGCATTGGATCGTTTCTCTCCATGGAAATCGACTTCGGGATTCCTGCCGCCCGCCTCCGGAATCTTTTCCAGTAGGATCGATTGTATCCTTCTCCTGAAGCTTTTCATGCTTGCCCAAGCTTCTATACGAGTACCATCTACGGTGAAATGCTCGTCAGAGAGGAACTTCTTTCGCCGAGTCCCCTCAACTACTTTGATAAAAAACAGTCGCGTGATGCTGGAACCAAGCAAACGGTCACGGTTTTTAATGAATTTTTAATGTTCCCAGAGGGGCGCATCAATGCTCAACCCGACAAACCACCGGGACAGGATGTTGAAGTCTATCTGTTCCATCAGCTGGCGCTCGCTCCTGACCGAACAGAGGATCTGTAGGACCGACGCGCGTAAGAGGCACTCTGGCGCGATCGAAGGACGACCGGAGATTGAGTATATCGAATCGAATTCGGTATCAAGGCTCTTTAGTATCTCGTCGACCATGATCCGAATTGGCCTGCTTGTGTGTCGGGCTGGAATCCGATCCTTCACATGCTGATGTAACCGAAGGCGTCGATCTGCTTCTCTTCGATACCGCGCATACGGTCCCCCCGGGGGGATCAGTATGATATAAATTTGTCACTTAACGAATTTCAACAGCCTGTTAATATACCTTTCAAATGCCAGCACGCGATCCAGCTATGGCAGTTCCTGCCATACGATTAGTATATCTGTTATAAGTTGGAGGTAACATGATCAAAGCACAAGGGAAGAACAATGAAATCGATCCCAGCGCGAGTATTTGCGCTGATATCGAAATCGGCTCTTGGAATCGAATTGGAAAAGGTGTAGTGATATCCTCTAGTGAAGAAAGTTATGGCAACCGTCTGTTTCTGGGAGACTGCAACACTATCAACGATAACACAAGAATTCTAGTAGGTCCTCAAGGGATTCAAATCGGTGATTGGAACGTTTTTCATAACAACATGCTTTTCCTTGGCGAGCAACAGATGAGGATTGGTTCTAACTGCTGGTTTGGCCAAAATACAATCCTTGATTCAACCGGTGGATTGAAAATTGGCAATGGGGTTCGGGTGGGCATGTATTCGCAAATTTGGACTCATGTCGCTAGTGGAGAGTTAATAGAGGGATGCACGCTATTTGCGAAAAATGCGACCACGATCGAAGACGAAGTTTGGCTGGTCGGAAGCTGCTTTGTGGGATCGGGATTGCACCTTGGCTATAGAAGTATCTGCATGTCTGGATCGAACATAACAAAAGATACCGAAGAAGGGGGTGTTTATGGCGGGGTCCCAGCAAAGCGGCTGGAGAAACTGAATTTCTATAAAGAAGTGACTCTTCTCCAAAAAATGGAGTTCATGAAGCAGTGGGCTGAAGAGTTCGCTTTATCAGATAGTCAATTGGAGATACAATGCGATTCTCAGGAGGAGATTTCGATACTCAACAAAATCTCGGGAGAGAAAGTTCAAATCGTTGGGCATTTACCAAAAAAAACTGAAGTAACTACGACCTATTTTGAAGTGGCCTCTAAGCGCTATACCAAACGCCTGTCCAGGCTCGAAGTTGATTTTTATCGAAGCATTTTTGGAAATCGAGCAAGGTTTCTTCCATTTTAGCAAAGGAGTATTAAATGAGCACCTTCGGTATTGTGGGTCTTGGAACTATAGGTTTGAAACTTGTAGAATACCTTGCTGAAAAAGGTTTTGAAGTTATTGGGTACAATTACCGAGATGTAGACACAAAGAATAAAAAATTTTACGAAGCAATTGAGCGAAAAATAAAATATGAAAAGTTACCGCTATCTTCATTTGAGACCGTAATGAATCGTGTGAGACTAAGCGAAAATCTCGCAGATTTGGCTGACTCTACTATAATAATCGATGCTACAAAAGAAGACTATGATGTTAAGAAGAAGGCGCTTGAGGCCATTCGGGCAATTGTGCAAGAAAAGGATTCGATCGTCGCGACTACGACATCTAGCCTTTCCCTCGAGAGGCTAGCTCGTGACTCCGGACTGCCGGACTTAGTTGGGATGCATTTTTTTAATCCCCCAACACGAATGAAGCTTATTGAACTAGCGTTGCCATCTTCCTTTTCTCAGGGAAAGCGAGCGAAGCTATATAAAATACTTGCTTCCTTCGATGACAAGGCGATTGTCGAGGTGCCCCAGGTCCAAGGATATATAGTCAACCGCATTCTTTTCGCCTACTTGAACTTTGCACTGGAATTTATGAGGACCAATAACTTGGCTCCTTCCGTTGTTGACAGCGCCATGAAACTCGGTACCAATTCGCCCATGGGGCCACTTGAACTGACTGACTATATTGGGAATGACGTGTCTCTTCAGATCCTAAATGAGTTTTACCGAGCTACTGGTGACGAGCGCTACAAGCCGGACCAGTTGCTTGCCGATATCGTTTCTTCGGGACAGCTTGGGAGAAAAACCAAGCAGGGATTTTACCAATACTGACGAAATAGCATTCAATGCAATGGAGGGAATATGATTCCACTTGTAAAAGTTTCGATGCCGCCTAGAGAAATATTGTTACCCGCCCTCGAAGAAGTGCTTTATAGCGGGATGGTCGCTGAAGGCGAATACGTATACCGATTCGAGAAGGCCTTTGGCGAGTATTTTGGGTTGCCCAACCTTCTTAGCCAGAGCAGTGGGACGGCTGCTCTTCATACTGCGCTAACTCTAGCGGGAGTAGGTCCTGGTTCTGAAGTAGTTTCCACTCCGATGACCGCTGAGCCGACCAATATGGCCATCCTCTATTCTGGCGCTAAAGTCGTATGGGCCGATGTTAATTCTGAGAACGGCACACTGGATCCTGATTCTGTACGTGACGCAATTACGCCGAAGACAAAGGCCATAATGATCGTGCACTATGCTGGATACCCGACCGATATGGAATCGATCATGAAGATCGCCGCTGAGAAGAGCATCCCTGTCATCGAGGACTGCGCCCACTCTCTTGGAGCCATGTACGACGGGAAACCGATCGGCACTATGGGCGACTATTCAATTTTCTCGTTCCAAGCAATCAAGCATTTTACGACCGTAGATGGCGGCGCTATATCAATTAAGGACGACAAGCGGATTGATGAAGCCAAGAGATTCCGCTGGTTCGGCATGCTAAAAGGAGTATCCAGGACCGAGGTTGATATCGAATCAATCGGATACAAATATAATATGAGCAACGTCACCGCTGCGATCGGACTTACCCAGCTCAAGGTCGTCGATTCAGTACTTTCTCGCCACATCGCCAATGGTCGATACTATGACGAAAAGTTCTCGTCAATTTCTGGTTTTGCCCCCGCGCGTTTTGACATTAAGGCTTCGCCTTCCTACTGGGTCTACACCCTCCTGTGCGATGATGCTGCAGGTGCCGAGCGGATCTTGAAGGAGCATGAGGTCATTGCCTCAAAGCTACATAAACCGAACAACCGGCACTCCATCTTTTCCGGTTCAGCCCGCAAACTGCCAGGACTTGATCGATTCTATAGCCGGCTACTTCATATTCCTTGCGGCTGGTGGGTGACAGACGACGATCGCGCAATGATCGTCGACGCCCTAGCGAGAGGGTAATATGCTTGGATCTATTCCGCTGTTCAAGGCGTATCACGACGAGGAGATGGAACGCAATTCATTAGAAGTGCTTCGTTCAGGCTCTATTGCAGTCGGAAAATACAACGACCTATTCACTAAGTCATTCGGGGCTTTAGTAGGGCATAGCGGCATTGTAGGCACTAACGATATGTCGAATGCAATCCAGATAGCACTCCGACTCGCGGGCGTGGAAGCTGGAGACGAAGTTTTGACGACTCCCTACGCATGCATGTCGACGAATTCTCCTATCTCTATGGTCGGTGCCAAGCCTGTGTGGGTTGATGTGCACCCCGATAGTGCTACTGTCGATCTAGAATCCCTCGGCAAGGCTTGTACTCCCAATTGCAAAGCCATGATTCTCTATCATGTATGTGGTTATCCGGGACCAGTGGAGGAGATTGCGAGATTCTGCGACGAACGGGGCATCGCACTTATAGAGGATTGCGACAATGCTCTTCTTGCAACGATGAACGGTAGGCAAGTTGGTACGTTTAGTCGGTTCTCGATTTATTCTTTCTACCCGAACAGGCAGATAAACGCTAGTGAAGGTGGGGCGCTTGGATGCCGTGATGAGGCTGATCGCGCTCGCGCGGTTAAGCTACGCCGTTATGGCATAGATTTTTCAAAATTCAGGACCTCAGATGGGGAAATCGATCCTAATTGTGACATTCCTGAAATTGGTTGGGCTGCTACGCTTAATAACCTTTGCTCTGCTCTTGGTTATGCACAAATCACCGGAGTTAGAGCTCGCATAGAGAAGGCGAAGGTGAATGCTGCTGAATACGACCGCCTTTTAGAACATTCCTCGATTGTCCGGCCTCTACGACTGCTTCCCGGGTCGAATCCTAGCTATTGGACTTATCTTATACGAACTAAGCGAAGCACAGAACTGTTGAGCTATCTGAAGGGCAAAGGCATCGGGTGCTCAAGAGTTCATGTTCTCAATACGCCGTATAGTGGATTTAACGCAGTTAGTCGGGAACTGCCGGGTAGCGAAGAACTAATGAGAAGTATCATTGCACTGCCATGTGGCTGGTGGCTGGAATCCGTTGATGTCGCGGAGATAACCCGCCTGATAGAAGAATTTTGAATCGTCCGAAGGAGGGGATCTTTATCTCCTCTGAAAGCACAGAGGAATGATGCTTCGCAACAATGTCCTTGCCAATCTCGCGGGGCGAGTCTGGGGTTTAGTCTCGGTCTACTTCTTTGCACCTATATACCTCCACTACCTCGGGCCTGATGCATATGGTCTTGTCGGATTCTATTCGACGCTTCTCGGTGTAATTGCTTTCACCGACATCGGACTAACCGCAACACTGAGCAGAGAGATGGCGAGACTTTCAACTGTGCCGGGGGGAGAATCGGGCAAGCAAAATTTACTTCGGACTTATGAAATCATCTATTTATTTCTCTCGATTTTTATTTTTTTGGCAGTATTTACGGTATCTCCTTGGATCGCCCGGTACTGGCTGAAAGCTACAGTCATTTCGGTCTCGGACGTGACAGTTGCGCTTCGCTGGATGGGGCTTGCTATCGCGTTGCAGATGCCCGCAGGGCTCTTCTTGGGCGGGTTAATGGGCTTGCAGATGCAAGTCTTTTCGAACATGCTGCAGATTGTTTGGGGAATGTTTAGGGGATTCGGGGCGGTTGCGCTTCTTCAGTTCGTTTCAAACGATATCGTGATGTTTTCCGTTTCTCAAGTAGCCTGCAATCTGGCATATTGCCTCCTTGCACGGGGCTATCTTTGGAAGTCGATCAAGGTAACACCAAATATTGCCCGATTCGACTTACAGACTCTGAGGTCGACCTGGAAATATGCGTCTGGAATGGCACTCGCAACTCTACTCTCTGTTGTACTGACCCAAGAAGACAAAGTAATCCTTAGTAAATTGGAAAGCTTAAGTAATTTTGGATATTACTCCCTCGCTGGCTCTCTTGCGGCGATACCATTAAGCCTGGCCGGCCCTATTGGGTCAGCCTTCTTTCCGCAGTTGACTTCGCTGCATAGTTTGGGAAAATTAGATGAGCTCAAAAAAATCTACCATCGCGGGTGTCAGCTCATAAGCGTCGCTATCTTTCCTTTAGTGGTGGTCATAGCTTTTTTTTCCAGGCCACTGATAGTAGCCTGGACTGGCTCCCCGGAGATTGCGTCAGTCGCTGGTACGGCGACAACACTACTGGTGATCGGCCAAGGCCTGCAGGCTGTTACCGTCATGCCGTACTATACCTTGCTTTCTTTCGGCAAGCTCAGGCTCAATATTGCGTTAAGCATCGCTTCCATTGTCATCATCACTCCTGTGCTCTACTTTCTCATTCTCTTGCGGGGGATGGAAGGAGCTGGCATTTCTTGGTTGCTTATGAACCTTGCAACCTTGCCATTCTATATGTACATAATGCACCGAACAATCTTGCCGGGAGAATTCAAGATATGGCTAGTTTTAGATTTTTTGAGACCTCTTGTCCCGGCCTTGCTCGTTGCTGGTGCTTGCAACTTCCTGTTGCCCTCGCCAGTTTCAAGATTTGATACTATTGCTTTCGCTGGTATTGCCTGGTTGAGCGCTACGATTGCATCATGCTTGGCAATACCGGACTACCGGTTGAAGATCTTCAGGTTCAAGAGAAGGCCTCGGTGAATTAACAAAGAATCAGGGAGAAAGCATGGTCCGCGTGGAATGGCGGATGTTTTTATGCTATCGGCTTTCATCTATACTGATTGAAGCATGCAAACACAAAATAGCTGGGAGAGATAATGCGAAAAATCGCACAGTTATGTTTTCTGTGCCTCATTTACTTTGTTCCCTTTGCTTCAATATTTGAGGTAGCGACGCTGTTTTCAGCATCCAGGCCATCCCTGGTGAGCATCGCAAGCCCACTTTGGTGGAAACTCCTTAAGGATGGCCTGGTACTCATTGTAATATTATTGTCACTTGCTTCCAGTGGGAAACCAGTGACAATGAGCATCGCAAGCTGGTTCGCGACCTTGGGAATAGGCATATCTAT
>Ga0154386_1023_pt2 | contig 21319 bp, 14 predicted proteins | sample RifGroB1_FD_105629 | JGI IMG/M metagenome (GOLD analysis project Ga0154386, IMG submission 105629) | Spirochaetes bacterium GWB1_48_6
AAAGCCCAGGAGCTGATGAAACGAATCCCCGAACGCGTCATACAGGACATAGTCTCCAGAACCGATATAGTCAGGATCGTAGGGGAATACGTCCGTCTTGAAAAGCGAGGTTCACGCTGGACCGGGCTGTGTCCTTTCCATAACGAAAGAACGCCTTCCTTCGGTGTCAATGAAGAACGCGGATTCTTCTATTGTTTCGGGTGTAAAAAAGGCGGGGATGCGATCACCTTTGTCAAGGAAATAGAAAAATGCGGTTATATAGAGGCCATAGAACACTTGGCTGAAAAAGCCGGAGTCCCGGTCTCTTATGAAGGCGAAGAAGATCCTGCCGAGGCTAAGGCCGCCAAGGAACGCGAATCGCTATATGAATTGTACGAAAAGTTGGCTGGAACCTTCCACCATCTACTGCTGGCCGATCCACGCGGCGCGGAAGCTCTTGCCTATGTACGGAACCGAAGACTATCCGACGAAATCCTCAAAAGCTTCAGACTAGGCTACGTCCCGAAGGATCGCGGTTGGCTTCATCGTTTCCTGACCGGCAAATCGTATTCCGCCAATTTCCTGGAACAGACTGGCTTGTTTTCAAAAAAATATATAGGTTCGTCAATTTTCAGCGACAGGCTTATGTTTCCTATCAGCGATGCTCGCGGCAGAGTCGTGGCGTTTGGAGGACGGTTGCTCTCGGGTGAAGGTCCTAAATATCTGAATTCACCCGAAACTGCGATCTTCAAGAAGCATGACACGCTTTTCAGCCTCTCGAAAGCTGCTCAGACCATGCGGACTACTGGTGAGGCGATTCTATGCGAAGGTTATATGGACGCAATAGCTTTTCATGCGGCCGGTGTAACCAATGCGGTGGCCCCTTTGGGAACATCATTTACAGAATCCCAGGCTTCGTTGCTCAAACGGTACGCCGGCACTGTAGTGTTGAGCTTTGACAGCGATGAAGCTGGAATCAAGGCCTCGGAACGGGCAATAGGCATAGCGGAAGCTACCGGACTTGTCGTCCGTGTGCTCCGGATTGCGGATGCCAAGGATCCTGCCGAGATCCTGGAAAAAAATGGCCCTGAGCGATTGAAAAAAAATACCGTTTCGACTATAACTTCTGAAGAATTTATTCTTGGAAATGCGGCTTCCATGGTTCGGGCAGGGGATTCTGAATCGCAAGCGGAAGCTTTCAGGTATCTATTCCCCTTCATTGCACGAATTACTTCCGATATTAGACGTGATTCCTTTATAAATGCCGCGGGAACTCGCCTCGGCGCCGATCCTGCTTCAGTTAGGAGCGATTTCAATCGATTCTTACAAAAGGAAGAGCCACGGCGGGTAGCGCCTCACGAGATACAACCAGAAAAATTCGTTCCAAGCGCGGATGCTGAACTGATAGCGGCAATACTGTCGAACGCGGAGCTCTTCGAGTCAGCGCGTGCTGAAATTGGGCCGGTAGACTTTGACGAGGAACCGCTCAAGGATGCGTTCATTACGATGGAAGAGTGCTACAGGAGTGGAGACCAGAACGTCGTGACGATAGCCGAGCGTTTAACAAGCAAAGGACTCAAGGAGTTCATTTTGCAAAAAATATCGGATGGTGCCTATTTGATCAACTCGGAGAAATTCGTTGTTGATGGAGTGCGTAGAGTCAAGGAGCGGGCGCTTGAGCGGCAAAATCAGCGTATCGTAGCTCGTATCAGAGAATATGATCCGGAGCGGGATGGCGACGAACTGTCGCTCAACGACCTCCTGTACGAGAAAATGTTTTTAGACGGCGAACTCACTAGAATAAAGGAAGAGCGGCATGGGCGACCCTGAACTCGATCCCGCAATCGCGAAACTACTCGAGTATGCGAAATCCAAGAAGACTATCAGCTTTGATGAGCTGTCTGACTTCTTGCCGGAAGAATTTTTGAATTCGGACAAGATCGATGGCGTCCTCGCCCTCCTCGAAACCAACAATATCCAGGTGGAGGAAGAGGATATCCAAGTCGACGAGGCAGTCGAGCCGAAGGAACGTGAGCCGAGCGCTGTTTCTCCGCAAGAGAAGAAACGACTCGTCTATAACGACAAGGAAAGTGCCGTCGATGATCCTATCCGGCTCTACCTTCGTGAAATCGGCAAGGAAAACCTTCTCACAGCGGAGCAAGAGGTTGAGCTCTCCAAACAGATGGAGGAGGGCGAGAACATCATCAAGGGAATCATCAAGAAAAGCGGCATGCTGATTCCCGAATTCTATCAGATATCTGTCAAGGCCAAGCGAGAATCAGGGTCCCAACAGCGGAAAGAAAATTCAGAGCGCATAGCCGAACGCAGGCGCCTCAACCAATTTTACCGTGACGTGCTTCGCGATACCCAGACAGAACTCAAATCCTATATGGAGACGAAAAAACGAATCGCGTCCAGAGGCGGCGATGTCAAAGCCGACGAGGCACTGGTAAAATCACGCGACGCCTTGCTCGATAGACTCGGAATAGCCGATCTTCATCCAGAAGAGATAAATTCCTTCTCAGAAAAATTCATTAATGCGGCCAAGCGTATAAAAAAATACCGTCGCGAACAGGAAAGACTTGAGCGTACGCTCCAGGTAGACAGCCTCCGCGAACTGCGCGTGCTTGGACGGAACCTGACGCTTAAAGACAGACGCGAACAGATTGAGGCGGAACTTGGTATCGGCGCCGACGAAATCAAGGAACGCATTCGGCAGATTCAGGTTACGGAAAAAAAGCTCGAAGAAATGGAATATTCCTTCGAGAACGATTGCGATGTCATCATCACCATGGCCAAAGAAATAAACCGCGGCCGCATCATGATGAAGAGCGCCAAGGACAGGCTTATCAAAGCCAATCTCAGACTCGTCGTCTCGATCGCTAAGAAATATACCAACCGTGGACTTCACTTCTTTGACCTTGTGCAAGAGGGAAATATCGGTCTGATCAAGGCTGTCGAGAAATTCGAGTACCGCAAGGGCTATAAATTCTCTACCTATGCCACATGGTGGATACGCCAGGCTATCACGCGTTCAATAAGTGATCAGGCCAGGACTATCCGAGTACCGGTGCATATGATAGAGCAGATCAATAAAGTAGTGCGTGAATCCCGGCAATTAATGCAGAAGCTAGGCCGCGAACCCACAGACGATGAAGTTGCTCAGCAATTAGGCTGGCCGGTAACGCGAGTAAAAAGCGTCAAAAATGTCGCCCGTGAGCCTATAAGCCTTGAAACACCGATTGGAGAAGACGAAGACAGTCTGCTCGGTGACTTCATTGAAGACAAGGAAATTGAGAATCCGAGCGTTCAGACCGATTACAAACTTTTGCAAGAACAGATCCGCGCGGTATTATCGACACTGCCACCTAGAGAACAGGAAGTCTTACGTATGCGTTTCGGCCTCGATGATGGCTATTCGCTTACGCTTGAAGAAGTTGGACTCTATTTCAATGTTACCCGCGAGCGCATTCGCCAAATAGAAGCCAAGGCCCTCAAAAAGTTGCGCCATTTCAAGCGAAGCCAGAAACTCCGCGATTACGTCGACCACTGAACCTTGATTTTTACCGGGATGCGTCGTTGATCTTGACGCGCCCGGTATGCTATACTCGCGCGATCTTAGTGAAATTACCCCAGACGAGGTGAAACCATATGCTGATGGAAGAACTTTTCGAGCGGCTTCGTACTTTCCAGGAGCTCCTCATGGAGCGAGTCGCAATCGAGAAGGATGTTCGAGAACTCCCGAAATCCATCGCCGCGCAGGAAGAAGTCCTCACTCGCGCCAAGAAAAGCTACGGCGAGCGAAGTCTTCGATTTGAGGAAACTCAATCCAGGGTAGGACAATTGCGTGCCGAATTGGCTGACGTTGTTGCCCACAAGGATAAATCAGAACAGCAGATGGATACGATTTCCAACCCTCGTGAATTCGAGGCTTTGAACAAGGAAATCACCGAAGCAGGACTAAAAGAAGACCAACTCCGGAAGGACCTGAAGCGAGAGGATGAGAATCTTCGTGAAGCGGATTCAGAGGTTCATTCAAGTGAAACCTTGATAAAATCCCAAGAGGAAGAAATCGAGGAAAAACGAACGAGGATTAAGAACGACGAAGCTTCTATGAAAGCCCGCGTTGTTGAGCTCAGGGAAAAAGAATCCGATATCACGAAAGATATAGATTCTGAAGTAGTCTTCAAGTTCGAGCGCATCATCAAATCGAAGCAAGGCGTCGGTATCGTTCCTGTCAAGGGAGTCGTTTGTTCCGGTTGCGCCATGATACTACCGGCCCAATTTGTCAATGAAGTCAGGCAGAGCGATAAGATCGTATTCTGCCCATACTGCTCACGCGTTCTATTCTATCAGGAAGCCGACGGTACGCAGGAAGATATGATCGTTGACATAGAATCAGGATCCTTGGCTGATCTCGATGATTACGGCGATGAATCTGATGATGATTATGACTCTGACAACGATATGGATAGTGATACCGACAAGGACTCGATGAGCGATTCAGACGATTGATTTCATGGGACGAACCGGGCCGCCGCTGTCAGGACCGTAAGGTTACTGGCAGAGGAAAGTCCGGGCTCGACAGAGCGCGACGCCGGTTAATGGCCGGGAGTACAGCTGGTGACGGTTGTACGACAGATAGCGCAACAGAAAATGAACCGCCGGCACCGAAAGGCGCTTGGTAAGGGTGAAAAGGTGGGGTAAGAGCCCACCGCGTTCACGGCAACGTGAACGGCACGGCAAGCCTCGTCACGAGCAAGGCCGAACAGCGGAAGCGCGGCTCGCGCTTCGATGGAGCCGAAAGGCGACAACGATAATCCGCGGGTAGGTCGCGTAAACGGAAGAGTGATCTTTCGTATAGATGGATGGCGGCCACCGCGAAAGCGGTACAGAACCCGGCTTATAGGTTCGTCCCTTTTTTCAGTTTAATTGACTATGGCGGTCTGGCCATGGTACAACACATGTAACCGTTATGAATGACTATTCTCCGAGGTACTCGCGCAATATTGACCCATACCTCAAACAATTAAGACGTCGTCGATTTTTCGCAGGTTTAATTGTCCTGACGATAGTCGTATGTGCAGTTATTACTGCAATGCTGGTAGTGTCAAATATAGTTGCCAACCGTTCTGTCCCGCGCGCTAGCCAGCAGGAAATTGTCGACTTCTGGCTCGCAAAGGACTATCAATCAGTTTCAATATCCTGTGACGCCGCTCTCGAGATTGTTCCTCTTGATCCTTTCTATCTAATTTTCAAGGGTTTTTCAACTTTCTATCTAGGATTATCCGAGAGCGATGGTGAAAAACGTATGACACGCATGGATGAAGCGGTATTCTCGATCAGAAAAGCGCTTATTAATGAGAAGTCGCCACTTCGCGCAGAAGCTACATACGTTCTGGGAAAAGCCTACTTTCATAAAGGTAAGGATTACTACAATGAGGTAATAGAGTACCTAGAGGAATCTGTAACCCTTGGTTATTTACAGGCCGATACGTGGGAATATCTCGCGCTCGCAGCTCAAGGCGCCGGTTTGATGAACCAGACTATTACATACTTTGATAAGGCCCTCTCGAATAAACCTGGCTCTCCTGAGTTGATTCTTGCCGCAGCTACCGCAAACGCAACGGCTGGTAATACAGCGAAAGCCGAAGCCTTGGCAATGGAAGCGCTTTCATCGACGACCGACGAATTTCTAGCCGAGCGCTCAGGCTTTCTTCTTGGTGATCTCTATCGGAATTCTGGCCGGCTTGAAGAAGCGCTTGCATGCTATGAAACAATAAAAGTGAAAAATCCACAATCAGCGGACGCATGGTATTATGAAGGACTCGTGCTTTCACAATCAGGAGATCCTATTCGTGCTCGAGCTGCTTGGAGAAAAGCAATATCTATAGATCCTATGCACACTAGTGCCAGGCTCAAACTATCTGAACGTTCATAGGTCCATAAGGAGCGTACATCATGGCGAAACGCAGGCTATTTGACTCGCTGTCACTCGATATAGGCATTGATTTGGGTACGTGCAATACCTTGGTATATGTTCGCGGCAAAGGCATCGTCATCAACGAACCTTCAGTCGTCGCCGTAGAGCGCGGAACCAAACGAGTTATCGCTGTTGGCTCTGAGGCCAAAAGGATGCTCTGGAAAACGCCTGGTAACATCATTGCGATAAGGCCGCTGCGTGATGGCGTCATTGCTGACCCTGATACTACCGAGAAGATGATCAAGTATTTCATCCAGAAAGTCATACCTCGTCGCTGGTTCATAAAACCAAGGATGGTAATAGGTATACCGACCTGCATAACCGAAGTCGAAAGACGTGCCGTCATAGAGGCAGCATATAAAGCCGGAGCACGAGAGGTAGAAGTCCTGCCAGAATCACTCGCGGCGGCTATTGGCTCCGATATTCCCATACACGAACCCGCAGGCCATATGATTTGCGATATAGGCGGTGGCACAACCGAGATTTCAGTAATTTCTCTCAAAGATCTCGTTGTCACCAACGCTATCAGGATTGGTGGAGATGAATTCGATGAAGCCATCATCAAACACATCCGGGCAGCACACAATCTCATAATCGGCGAACAGACTGCGGAACGGCTCAAAATCGAGATTGGCAATGCGAGTCCCGATAAGGTCATTGAGAAAGTAGAAATCAAGGGAACCGACGCAATTACCGGACTGCCACGCCGACTTGAAATTGATTCCGTTGAAGTGCGTGAAGCGCTTCAGGAACCTGTTAACCAGATTGTTGAAGAAATAAAGAAAACCCTGGGTCAGACACCCCCAGAACTCGCAGCAGACATAGTGGAACGCGGGATCGTCATGGCGGGCGGTGGCTCATTGCTCAAAGGTCTCCCTAGGCTCATTGCAAAAGAGACCGGAGTTCCCGTCATCCTCGCGGAACGACCGCTTGAGTGCGTAGCAATAGGGGCAGGTAAATACTTTGAAGTGATTCATGGCTATGATGTAGGGTTTGGATCAGCCAGCAAGATGAACCTGTAACTAGCCATGGCCCAACGCTACCGTAGCGCCACGCGCCGAACGATGGGCTCAGCGCTCTTGATGGCCGTCTCGCTCATCACGCTCGTTGTGTCAACGAGGAGCTTGGCGGGCTTTCCCGAGCGGATAGGCCTTTCAGTGCTATCATTTCTTCAACGCGGCTTTGACGGAGCGGGTCAGTTTGTTTCTGATACCGTCAACAGCATAGCGGAGCTTCGCAGACTTGAAGAGAGCCACAGGGAGTTGCTGAAGAGAGTCGAGAATCTCGGCAACCTTGAACGTAGCTATGCCGATCTCAAGCGCGAAAATGATAGATTGAAAGAGCAACTAGGCTTTTTATCCTCGGCCAAGTATGCTTCAGTTTCCGCAAAAATAATCGCACGGGATCCGGAAAACCTCTACTCAACCTTTGTGCTCAACAAAGGCGCGTTACACGGCATTGTTAAAAACCAGGCTGTCGTAGCATACCAGAACGGCATTGAAGGACTCGTAGGAAGGGTTGTAGAGGTCGGCAGGACAAGCTGCGTCGTCGCTCCGATTTACGATACGTCCGCCTTCGTAGCCGTCAAACTTGAACGTTCCCGATATGACGGGCTAGCCGTCGGCGCCGGCACGTCTGAAGCTCCCATTATCATTCGATATATAAAAAAACGAGCGAAGGATGAAATTCAATTCGGGGATCTTGTCGTAACGAGCGGCATGCAGTCGCTCTATCCGCCCGGAATTAGCATCGGTCGCGTGACAAAATTGAAGGACCTCGACTACCTGACGTCATTGGAGCTTGAAATGGAACCGATTATCGATTTCGGGCGTATGGAATACGTCTTCATCATCCGAAACGAAACAACCGAACTCGAAGGCCAGGAGTAACGGTCATGTTACGCCGATGGCTTCTGTCGTTTGGATTGATCTCAATTCTTATTGTAATCCAGTCCACGTGGCTAGACCATATTGCAATCTATTCGGTTGTTCCAGATCTTTCATTGCTGGCTATTGTCTACATCTCGTTCAAGAGTCCGGGATTGCAGGGCCAGAGCGTTGGTTTCGCAACGGGGCTCTTGCAGGACGGAATTAGTGCCGCTCCTTTTGGATTGAATGCTTTTATTAAAACTTCCATTGGCTGGCTGGCCAATCTGCTTTCAGGCAAATTTTACATTGATAAGATTCTTATGCCTGCTTTATTTGGTTTCGTAGCAACGTTGGCCAAGGCAATATATCTCGCTATTCTGGCGACTATCTTTTCTGGAAAGATTCTATCATACGATTTATTCGGTAGGGTTCTATGGATTGAGGTCGCCTATAACGCCGTGGTCGCACCGGTTTTGTTTCTCTTGCTTAATTCGCTTGATCGTTTCTTGATCCCGTTGGAAAAACGTTGATGAGCGATTACGGCGAAGGCCAAAAAGGCAATAATGCATCAAAAATTGTCCTTTTCATAGCCTTGGCCGGCTTTGTGTTTGCTTCTTATTCAATATATTTGTTCTATCTGCAGGTTATACGCGGCGTTGAATATCAAAAAAAAGCCGTTACAATTTCCAGACAAATTGAACAATTGCCCGCGCAACGTGGAGAAATATACGACAGGAATTATAATCTCCCTTTGGTGCTCAATGTAGATTCATTCGCTCTCGTCGTCGTTCCTGCAGAAATACCGGCTGATATGAGGGACACTGTTTTTTCGAAACTAGCAGGTGTTCTGGAAGAGCCGCTTGATGAAATCAGGCGTCGAATTCCACCTTCCTATTATCGTATGTTCCAGCAGGTTGAAATTTCCTCTTCAGTGAATCAAAGTGTGATTACCAAGATTGCGGAACGAATCGATGAGTTTCCGGGTGTTTCCTGGTACTCGCGTCCAAAAAGAAATTATCTTGAGACCGGAAGTTTCTCCCATATTATTGGTTATGTAGGAGATATTTCAAGAGATGAGTTGAAAATATATTATAACAAAGGATATAAGACCGGAGATATCATCGGCAAAGCCGGTATTGAACGACAATACGACAATATCCTGCGCGGAATTGATGGCAGACAGTATAAAACAGTAGACGTTCGAGGCCGGCGTGTTGAAGCTGGCGCAAGAGACGTCGATCCTCCGCTCATGGGCAAGAATATCGTGCTTACAATTGATCGCCCTACACAAATTCTTGCAGAAAAGGCATTGGGAGACAGGATCGGATCAATTGTTGTTCTAAAGCCAGCAACTGGCGAAATACTCGCCCTCGTGTCATATCCTTCCTTCAACGCAAACCTGATCGTCGAAAAGGGGGGCAATAACGAGTATGCTCGTCTTCTCGGCGATTCACGCACTCCGCTAATTCAGCGGGCCATTCAATCAAGTTATCCGCCAGCCTCGACATTTAAGACTATAATGACTACCGCCATCATCGAAGAAAAATCAATTCCATTGGATGATACGATTCTTTGCACCGGTGAAATCAGCTATGGTGATCGAGTATTCAGGTGCTGGATCCGCAAGCCGGGACATGGCCGGCTTGATCTCGCCGGCGCATTAGCGCAATCTTGCGACGTTTACTTCTGGGAAGTCGGTCGCGACAATCTCGGTATTGAACGCATTGTTTCGTATGCGCGGGAATTCGGCTTCGGCCAACAAACGGGGATTGATTTACCCGGAGAAGTGGCCGGATTCGTTCCTACGCCTATATGGAAGGAACGGCGGTTTCACGAGAAATGGCTTGGTGGTGATACACTCAACCTTGCGATTGGGCAGGGCTACATGCTAACTACGCCTTTGCAACTTGCTGATATGATGGCTATGGTCGTGAATGAAGGAGTGATATATAAACCTCACTTACTCAAAGAAATACGCGATCCGCGTGACGGTTCAATTGTAATGAAATCAGTTCCAGAAGTTCTCCTGGCCTCGAGTATCTCAAAGGATACCTTTAAAACAACCAAAGAATATCTCCGGGGTGTTATTACCGATGGAACAGCGCGATATCCCGTAAATACAAAAGTTGTTACCCTTGGCGGCAAAACAGGAACGGCAGAAGTAGGATTAGCCGATCGATGGCACTCATGGTTTGTTGGGTTTGGCCCGGTAGACGCGGTAGCCCCTGAGGATGTAATCGTTGTTGTCGCCATGATTGAAGCAAGCAATCCTTGGGAGTGGTGGGCGCCATATGCGACGAATTTAGTATTCCAGGGATATTTTGGGGGGCAGACCTATGAAGAAGCGGCAACACAACTTGGAATACTCGGCAAAACAATCCCAGTAGGCGCAAGGGTTGAATGATGGCGACGCTGAAAAATCTCGCAAAAGCTGTGGACTGGACCATTGTTCTGTCTATAGCCATTCTTATGGTTATTGGGATTCTCTTCATCTATTCGTCGGGAGTGACCAGCGCTGGTGATATTGTTTCTACCGAATATATTAAACAGATTGTTTGGGTAATTACAGGAGTGATTTTACTTCTTCTTTCCATGCTTGTTAATATGAAGAGGATAACAGACTATTTGCCAATAATTTATGGTTTTTTCATAGCGATATTAGTGTACACAAAACTATTTGGCAAGGTCGTCAATGGCGCGCGATCTTGGCTAGGACTATTCGGTGATTATGGCATCCAACCTTCCGAATTCATGAAAATAGCTACAGCACTATTTCTTGCCCGATATCTTGATAGAAGTTCCCATGAAGCATCCACATTTAAACGATTCGTTGTCTCATTTTCCATTGTCGCAATACCTATGGGATTGATACTGATGCAACCAGACTTTGGCACCGCGCTGGTTTTTTTACCCCTCTATCTGGCTATGGCATACGTGGGCGGCGTTAATAAGAGCTACTTGCTGGCTTTCATCATTACAGGCGGCATTACCATTGTAATGACAGTTATGCCTCTTTGGCAAAAAGTTATCGTGGCAAAGCCTTCTATTTTTCTGCGTATTCTGTACGAGAAGCCTTACGTCTATTACACCATGATGGTGCTAATAATGACGGTTGGATTGTCGCTACTAGGGTACAGATTGTTCAAGAAAAGATATTATTACCTGACAGCGTTCGCCTCGATGATTTGCACACTCGGGCTCGGAGCTTCGCTTTTAGGGCAGAGAGTCCTCAAGGAATACCAAGTAATGCGTCTCGTTGTGTTCCTTGACCCCAGCGTTGACCCGTTGGGGTCGGGGTGGAATATTCTCCAATCCATTACGGCTATTGGCTCCGGCGGAGTTTCAGGTAAGGGCTTTCTCCAAGGAACTCAGAGCCATTACCGCTACTTACCCCAACAAAGCACTGACTTCATTTTTAGCATTATTTCCGAGGAACTCGGTTTTCTTGGAGGAATAATAATATTCTCACTTTTTTTCTACATTCTCATTAGACTAGCGCTTTCTCTTCGTAGCATCAGAAGTATCGCTTCGGCGTCCTTCGTGTCGGGAATATTTGGCGTAATATTGTTTCACTTCCTTATTAACGCAGGAATGGCCATGGGTGTAATGCCTATTACCGGCATCCCTCTGTTGTTTCTATCGTATGGCGGTTCTTCTCTCTGGACGATCTGCATTGGCGTCGGGCTATCTCTTGGTATTGGAGCGAGGAAATACGATTCGTGAAACGCATTGACCCCTGTATAGAATTCGCGACAGAACTACCAAAGATACAAAAACCCGCACGATATCTCGGTGGCGAAAATGCTTCGTTGGTCAAAGACGTAGCAGATATCAGGTTAGCGCTGTGCTTTCCCGATCTCTATGAAATTGGTATGGCCAATAATGCCATGCGCATACTGTATTCAGGCCTTAATCGTCTCGAAGGCGTCGCATGCGAGCGTGTCTTTTCTGTCGCCTTGGATTATGAAACACTCCTACGGAAAACTGGGATTCCCTTATACGGACTCGAAACCGGCACACCAATATCATCTTTCGATGTATTGGCGTTTACTATCGGTTATGAGCTATTGGCAACAAACATCCTTACCGTCATGGATCTCTCTGGCATACCACTCTTGGCAGCCGATCGGACAAACGAACATCCTATCGTTATAGCTGGCGGACCCGCAATAACAAATCCAGCTCCGTACACAAAAATTTTCGATGCGGTGTGGATAGGCGAAGCCGAAAATCGTTTTTTTGAATTGATTGCAAAAATGCGCACAGCAAAGCTTTCTGGGATCAGCCGTTCAGGTTTGATTGCCATGCTTGCTAATGAACCATCTGTCTGGGTTCCAGGCAGACACGATAAAAAAGCAATCAAGAATGTATATAATGAATTCAACTCGGCTCCCTATCACTACAGATTTCCGATTCCTATTGTTAAACCTATTCAGGATCATGGTGTCGTCGAAATCATGCGTGGTTGCCCTAACGGTTGTCGCTTCTGCCACGCGGGCTATTTTTACAGGCCACGGCGATTACGGTCTGTCGATAGGATACTCGAGGATGTCGAGACACAAATCAAGGTTGCTGGTCATCGTGAAATCAGTCTATCGTCATTATCAAGCGGAGATTACCCGGGCATAGCCTCCCTTGTCTCGTTGCTGAATGCACGCTGGGCTCATGAAGGCGTCTCATTTCAGTTACCCTCGCTCAAGGTTGAATCCTTTCCGCTCGAATTGATTGAAGATATATCGGGTACGCGAAAAAGCGGCCTGACCTTCGCAGTTGAAACGCCGCTTGAACAATGGCAAATGACTCTGAACAAAACTGTTGGCCTTGAAAAAATCCGATCAATTTTACTGGAAGCGGAAAAAAGAGGTTACCGAGTGGCTAAATTCTATTTCATGGTAGGATTGCCGCTTCCCATTGCCGCTGTGAAGGAAGAAGACGCAATCGTTTCATTAATACAGGATATATCAAAAGCAGCCCCAACTATCAAGCTCAATATAAATATTGCCACTTTCGTGCCAAAACCCCACACGCCGTTTCAGTGGAGCGCCCAGCTAAATCCGATAGAGGCCGCCTCAAGAATATTCACCATCAAGGATTCTTTCCGATCGAATGCTCGAGTCAAGATTTCCTACCACGCGCCTTATCTCTCATGGCTTGAAGGAATAGTATCTCGCGGTGACGAACGGGTAGGGGACTTGATCATCTCGGCCTTTAAACACGGCGCTAGATTTGATGCCTGGGATGATCTGTTCCGAAAAAACGCCTGGGAGAACGCCATTGCTGATACGGGTATCGAACTTGCTAGCTATTCAACGGAGCGTGAGACTGCAAGCGTCTTTCCGTGGGCAGGAGTCTCACTTCGTGTCTCCAAGAAATATTTGCTGGATGAACTGGAGCGCTCCAAGCAATCGGTATTGACGGCAATATGCACGGAGCCGTGTACAACGTCCTGCGGTTCTTGCTCCGATTTTCTGACGGTCAGCGGAGACAGTGATATTGAAAAAAGAATAGAGGAATTACATCAGTCTGACGTAGCAACTCGTTCGAACGACATAGAGCTGCGGCTGAGTGCACGGCAGGCTCCAGCAGAGGGCACCCGTTACAGGCTCATGTTCCGCTACAAAAAAATCGGGAGAGCAGCTTTTTTTGCACATCACGAGGTTCAGTCGCTTATCAACACTTCTTTGGAACGTGCTGGCCTCTCTGTCGCGTATTCCCAAGGCTTCAATCCTATGCCGCGACTTGAAATATCAGAGCCATTATCGCTGGGTTTTGAATCGTTAGACGAATACGGCGTAGCTATTCTGACAGCACAACCTCAACTCGACGCATCGACGATCCTTGTTGCCGCAAATCGTCTGCTACACGGCGAGATGCAGTTTCAGGATACACGAATTCTGGAATGCGTTGATGGCAAGCGATTTCCATCCTTATCATCCGTACACTGGGGTTCCTGTTTCCTACTGGATCTACTCGACACGGGCCTGGATGCCGAATTATTTTTACGATATTTCAATGACTTGATAGAAACCAAGCCTCAGTTAACCGGAGGTTCTTCTAAGGCCAACTTGCAGTGCCTTGAAATAATTTTGCCGTTTGCAGGCTCCCGAGAACTGGGTCTACCATCTCTTTTTGAAGCGGCGTTCGGCGTATCTATCAGGGAATCAAAAGTATCTGTGCGGCGCCTTGCCCAATACGCGAAATACGGTGACGGAGAACGACTCACGTATTTCGATCGATATTCACGGCTTTAGCTTAAAACTACCAAACCAGCCGCTACTGGCATAAAAGCCAGTAGCGGGTAGACAGAATATACATTATCGGAAGTCGTATGTACTTGAGTTTACTCGGGAGATAACCTTCGCAATTTCCTTACAATAAAATTAATTTAAGAAGTATTGAGTTATACGACCCAGGTATACTGCATCACCGTACAACTCACTCAGGTCGCTGAGGTCTAAGCCGTAAGACGCGGCGAAAAACTGGATGTAATAGATATTTTCATCAACATCACTTTCGCTTGATTTGTAATCAATATTACCGGCCTGAGGTTCATCAAGAAATGACAGATATGTGCCGCTGGAACTGAGCGAGCTGCGTCTCAGTTCCAGTGGCACATTATCAACGGTCAGTGTCGGCTCGACATTGCTCGCTGACGCAAATGTAATGCTAGCGAGATTCGAATCGATGATTTCTTTATCAAGAGTCGGTATCGATAGATTGTTAGTCAGCACCGCTTGCTGATAATCCAGTCCACTTGTAGAAACAAGGAATGATTCTACATTAGAACCCGGAACAGCATTATCCGCGTTCTGTCTGGATTCGAGCGCATTTAAATCACTGCTAGCAGCTGCATCGCTTGCGTAGATCTTATAGAAGATGAATACACCATAATAATTATCATCCGCAATGCTTGGTCCCTTAAAAACCAAAGCGGATTCATCGCGGGATTGGACCGTCGGCATCTCAGACAGATACGCAATAGTATCTATCCCGCAAGAAGCCATGGTAGCGATGCACAATACACCGACTATCGCGTAAACGAACGGCTTACGGTAGCCGAATCTTGCTACGCGCATCACCCTACTTGACCACCTGCTTCGCAGGCGCCTCTATGGATTCAAGACAGTCTACCAACTCATAGATCAGTACTGGCTTGTTCTTGCCTTTGACTCTGATATTATCAAGTTCACGGACAATGAATTTGTCCTTAACCTGAGCGTAGGTAAACTCGCTGATTATTATACCAGTACCATATTCCTTGTTCGTAGCCTCCAGCCGCGAACACAGATTTACGTTATCGCCCATCAACGTGTAATTCATGCGCTGTTTTGAACCCATGTTACCGACGGTCATAATGCCGGAATTGATGCCTATTCCAATCTTGATATGTTTGGCTTCTGGCCAGCCCTTGTTCAGTTCTTCAAGCACCTGCATTTGTTTGAGCGCACATTTACATGCTAGCTCGGCGTGATTCTGCAAGGGCAACGGAGCACCCCAGAAGCACATGACTGCGTCACCTATATACTTGTCGAGGGTTCCCCGGTAATCAATAGTCAAATCGGTCATAGCCGTCAGGTACACATTGAGATGGTTCACGAGTTCTTGCGGCGTCATGTTCTCCGACAAAGTTGTAAACCCGCGGATGTCCGAGAAAAATACTGTCAACTCCTTGTCGACTCCTCCCAATTCTGGAGGGTTCGTCGCTAATTCTTCCACAACTTTAGGGCTCAGATACTTTCCAAAAGTCTCTCGTATCTGTCGCTTGTCGCGTTCTTCAGTAAAGACGCGATAAACAACTACGAGAATAAAGGTAAAGATAGAGGCCATGGCTGGCGTCGAGTAGTTGATGAGATAGGCTCGAGAATCGAAGGCGTAGTTAACGATGAAGAAATAAACCCCAGCAGCGATGAGCGTTATAAAGAATCCGGCTATTGCCGGCAATCTTGAACTGATCAAGGCGATGACAATGATGAGGCCGCCAAGAATCACAAGATCGACCCAAGTCGGAGCCTGATGAATAAAGTTATCCATCAGTATGGTATTGAGGGCATTTGCATGCATTTCAATACCATACATAATTCCTAAAGGCGTAGGTTTTTCGTCTTCGGCTACGCCGGCAGCGAACGCTCCTACCATCAGTATCTTATCCTTGACGGCGAGAGTTTTTCGCCATGTTTCCGGGTCCGGACCGGGATTCCTGTTGGCGTACGCAGCAAAGGATCTAACTGGGAAAGTCTGTACACCATCAGAAGTAGCACTGGAACGGTAGCCCATAAAATTAACTAGCATCTGAGCTCGCTCGTTTATGGGAATGCGGATTTCAGGCAATACCCTTCTCTTGCCTTCACTGACGAGATTTCCATCAACATCATAGTGATCCGGTTCAATTTGCACCGAATAAGGTACCAATTCGCCAGTTTCTGCATCGAGTATTTTTGGCGACGGAATCAGGATATGAGAGCCGACAACGACCTCGATTTCGTCCAGTGTTCTATTGAAATAATCTACCGCGAGCGATAGCGTTATCGCCGGAACGAAACTGTCTCGATACTGGCGTATTACATAATAGCTATCATCGGGAACGCCGTCCATGTCGACATCCTCGACTTTCAGGGGAGCGTCTGCTTTCATTCTGGCTACGAGTTTTTCTAACGAGGCTGCAGTAATGGGCGTGTCGATATCGTGCATGGCGCCTGTATCGTCCTGCCATGTCAGTCGTTCAAACGAGGTATCGTCAACAGAGTAACCTGCAGTCAGTTCATCCAACCTGAGAAGGCGGAGCAAAACGCTTGATCGCAGGACGAGTGGTTGGCGACGGTAAATCATATCTGAATCGGACAAAAAATTAGCATGGCCATACCCGGCCGAGGCTTGTCCAAAAGGTTCCAGCGGTGGTTCGTATCCATAAAAAGCGTTGATGGTTTTCCAGTTTCCCTTGATATTTTTTACCTTACCCCAGCTATCGTACAAGGCATTCTGGCGTACCGTCATGGAGTCGCCTTCTTCTACCATTCCATATGGAGAAAGAACAGTTTCAACGAATACAGCCTGTGAATCATCTATTGCTTTAGCAAGCAACGCGTCGTTTGTAGGGTTTGAATCCTCTTCGATGAAGAATACATCAATAAAAAGAGAGCTTTCACGATTAGCCTGATCCTTCAAGCGGGAAAATGCGTTGATGAGGTCCGCGTGATATGTTCTGGAAAATGGCCATTTCCCATATTCGGCAAGGGTTTTCTGATCGATACCAAGTATGAGTATAGAATCGGAAATTTTGAGGTTCTGCTGGGAAAGGACGGCGCCTTCCTGAATGGATTTTGATTCGCGAATAGTCTTGAGTCTGAAATGCGCATCCAGAACGGGACCCTCAAGATTCTGAAGTACCCTTGTGGTAGACAATAAAACAACAAAGACACCGAAGATGATGATTGCGATGACAAAGGCGAAGCGTTTGGCCTCGAATATCCTCGATCGTTTCTTTGGCATGTCAAGCCTCCACATTAAGTATGACGAAGCCCGGCCTGGTAGCCGGGCTTCGTTCAATCCCCCAAGGGAAAAACTATTTAACCAGACCTTGAGATTTCATCAGAATTATACGATCATGGGCGATCTTTGTCCAATCGCTTTCTACGCCTGTAGCTACAAGCTTTGTATACGTTTCCAGCGCCTTGTCATAGAGTTTCGTCGTTTCGTAGATACGCCCGATCGAAAGCTTTATGTGGCCGATACCAGGAGCTACGGGATAGGCTGATTCAACTTTGTTCAAATAGGTCAAGGCTAGGTCGAAATCGCCTCTATCTTCGGCAATGCCAGCGGCGTTGGCCAATGCAACTGGCGCAAGGTGCGACTTGGGATACAAATCTGCGGTAGCGGCAAATAATTTTTCTGCTGCGGCCACATCATTAAGTGCGAACAAAATTTCTGCCTTGATCATAGAGGCTCGGACGGCGGCATAACGCTTGCCGTATTTCGCTATAAGAACATCTGCACCGGTGATCAGATCAACACTTTTAGTCGTTTTCTCAGCGTCTTCAAGCGAGGAGAATTCCTTGTAAGAAGTTTCCAGGCTGTCCAATGCTATTGTAGATTTGACTACAAGATTGCTAGAAATAGCCGAATAAACGCCGAGACCAACAACGCCGACAAGTACAGCAATAACCAGGAAAAGAAAAACTTTTCTATTGGTATGCATGAAAGCATTGACACGTTCGACAAACTTGACTTTTTCCTGGGGATTAGCCTGTGCGGCAGTCTTGGTCCCGATTTCTGTAGAGCTCATGTGGTAGTTACTCCTTAGGGTTAGCTATGCCTAGTTCTTTGATCAGTCGCGATAGATATGTTCTTTGTATATCGAGCACCTTTGACGTTTCAGTCTGGTTCCATTGATGCTCGTCCAACGCGCTGGCGATAAAGTGTTTTTTAAATATGGTTAGGGCGTCTTTAAGACTCTTGCCTCGATATTCATCGCGGCCCATGGCTATGTCGCCAATGAGTAGATCTCGCGCCTCTATCGTCTTTTCTTTTGCGATGACGACAGCCCGCTCTACCGCATTTTCTAGTTCACGAACGTTTCCCGGCCAAGGATACGAAAGCATCTGCTCTACAGCCTGATCTGTGAAGCCAGTGAACTGCTTTTTAGTCTCCAAGCTGAATTTTTTGAGAAAAAAATCGGCTAGTGCCGTAATATCGTCCTTGCGTTGCCGAAGTGGCGGCACATAAATCGGCAAGACGTTCAGGCGGTAATACAGATCGCTCCGGAATTCACCGCGTTTTACCTGCGAATCAATATCCCGGTTGGTGGCCGCGACGATTCGGACATCAACAGTAACGGTATCGCTTGAACCAACGCGTTCAAAAGTCTTTTGTTGCAACACCCGCAAGAGTTTGGCCTGAAGCTTGAGGGGCAGATCACCAATTTCATCAAGGAAGATAGTGCCACCGTTAGCCAGTTCAAATCGCCCAAGCCTGTTCTGGAAGGCGTCTGTGAAGGCTCCCTTGACGTGGCCAAACAACTCGCTCTCGAGAAGGCCTTCAGGCAAGGCAGCGCAATTGACGCGGACGAAAGGGCCGTTTTTCCTGTTCGACCTCAGGTGCACCTGCTCGGCTATCAGTTCTTTGCCGACGCCGCTTTCACCGAGTATAAGAACAGAAGAATCGGTTTTCGCTATGCGCTCTATCAGATCGAGTTTTTCGACAATGTCGGGACTCTTGGCTATCAGTACATGATAGCCCTTGTCGACAATGATCTGGTCACGAAGGTACCCGATCTCTTCGCGCGCTTTTTCAAGGTACTTTGCGTTTTCTATAGCAATTGCGGCCTGGACAGCAAAAATCTCGAGCCACTGCAGGTCTGATTGAGTAAAGTATTTCTTGTCTTTCTTGTTGATTATCTCGAACAGGCCTACGCATTTCTCACGGACCACCATGGGAACCGCAAGAATACTGTAAGTGGGAAAATCAATGGATTTTGAAATATCGCCGTAAAATCTGGAATCGGTTTCTACGTCGTTGACGATAAGGGACTGGCTGTGTTCAGCAACCCAGCCTGCGATTCCTTCGCCCGGATTGAGGCTGAACTTCTTGATGTCCCGCCCCTTAGGGCCAAGCGCTATCTCGAAATACAGCTTCCCGTCATCTTCGTTTTTAAGGATCAACGAAGAGGCTTCTCCGGCGGTCAAGCGCGTCGCTGACTCAAGGATTTGAGTCAGAAGCGACGTGGCATCACCGTAATTTGAATTGATGAGCGTATTGATCTCGAGCAGCGTATTGAACTTCTCGGGATCTATACGTTCAAACATGTTATACGTTCTTGCGGGAAGTGTCCTTCTTCTCCTTGAGCAGATCGCCGAGGGTAAAGCCCTCGTTCGAGGAGCCCTCGTCCATGAAGCGGGACATCTCGGCCTGCTGCTGTTTGCGCTCAAGATCGCGCACTGACAGGGAGAGCTTCTGGCGCTCCGGGCTGAGTTCGGTTATGACCACCTTGATAGGAGATCCTACTTCATATTTCTTGATCGCGACTTCAAAGTCTTCTTCGCGGTCGGCGCTCAGGTTGGACTTGTTGACCAAGCCCTCGATTTCGCCAGGAACCTTCACAAAGACGCCAAAGTCAGTGATTGAGGAAACGGTGCCTTCGAGAACAGAGCCGACGCGATAGGTACCGGAGAAGGCCTGCCAGGGATCATCGGAGAGCCTGCGAACCGACAGCCTGATGCTGTGGTCGTTGGGCTGGTTCTCTATAACCATGACTTCCAGATCTTCGCCTACCTGAATCTCGGAGCCGGCGTTGCGCACCTTCTTCGTCCAGGAAAGTTCCTCGGCGGGAAGGAAACCGTCGATACCGTCTTCAAGCTCCACAAAGGCGCCGGAAGCGGTGATCTTGACGACCTTCTTGGTGAGTTTCATGCCGACCGGATACCGATCATCGATCGTAGTCCAGGGATTCTCGTGCACCTGGCGGAGACCAAGCGAAACCTTCTGCTGGTCGAGGTCGTAGCCGAGGATCATGCACTCGACCTTGTCGCCTATCTTGAGCATCTCATCGGGGCGCTTGACGCGCTTAACCCAGGAGAACTCGGAGATGTGCGCCAGACCTTCGATGCCGTCCTCGAGTTCGATGAAGGCGCCGTAGTCGGTGAGCTTGGTGACAGTACCATTAACGACAGCGTCGAGGTGGTAGCGCTCTTCGAATGTTTCCCACGGATCCTGGGAGAAGTGCTTCAAGGAAAGGTTGATGCGGCCCTCGGCCGGATCGATCTTGATTACCTTGAGTTCTATCTCCTGGCCCTTCTTGACGAAGTCTTTGGGCTTGGTGACGTGGCCCCAGCTCATATCGTTGATATGGAGCAGGCCATCGAAACCGCCGAGATCGATGAAGGCGCCAAAGCTGGTGAAGCTCTTGACGGCGCCCTTGACGGTGTCACCGATCTGAATGGAGCCGAAGAAGGTGTCCCTGCGGACCTTGATCTCTTCTTCAAGATATTCTCGTCTATTGACGACGATATTGACGCGCTTCTCCGAATACAGCCGCTCGATGTAGAACTTCGACTTTACCTTGATGAGGTAGTCGCCCTTCTCCACTCTCTGGACATCGGCCTTGGAAACAGGAAGGAACGCACGCAGTCCAAAACCGAGGCTGACCTCGAAACCGCCCTTGATTTCCTTCTCAATGACGCCCTCGACCGTTTCATGGTTTTTGTGAGCGTTCTGCACGTTCCGCCAGTGCACTTTTTCATCGGCCTTCGACTTGGAAACATACGTTTCCCCGGACCTCGTCTCCTTCTTCATGAGGACGACGGTCACGATGTCGCCGACCTTGGGCGGCTCTGTGAATTCGGAGAGCGGAATCTTGCCTTCGCTCTTGGCACCAACGTCTACGAATACGCAGTCGCTGGCTACCTGTACCACCTGTCCCTCGACGAGGTCGCCCTCTTCCAGATGGTTCATGGTTTTTAGATACTGTTCCTGTAACTGTGTCTGGATGCTGTCGTCG
>Ga0154386_1037_pt1 | contig 17491 bp, 15 predicted proteins | sample RifGroB1_FD_105629 | JGI IMG/M metagenome (GOLD analysis project Ga0154386, IMG submission 105629) | Spirochaetes bacterium GWB1_48_6
TGTCGCGGCGCGCGACGCTTTGGCGCTTGCCCGGAGCGAAAGACCGCTTGTGTTGCTCGCTCCGGGTTGCGCGGACGCCGTTGAGACAACCATCAACCGGCACGGCGGCGCGACGGTCGAGCGGGCTTTGGCCTATATGCATGCCCATCTGGCCGAGAACCTTTCGCTCGCCGATGTGGCCGCCGCGGTGGGCAGCGCGCCGTCGCATCTGAGCCGGCTTTTCAGCCGTCAGGGCGGCGACACCTTTGTGCACGTATTCTGTCGCCTGAGGATATCCGCGGCCAAGGACCTTCTGCGCAGCGGACAATACCGGGTAAAAGAAGTGTGCTCCATGGTTGGCTTCAACGACCAGGCCTATTTTTCGCGGGTGTTCCGTAAATACGAAGGCGTAAGCCCCGCGGATTATCGCGCCGGTTAGGAATCTATCCGACAGCTCCTCGCAAGAAAATCCAACATTACGCAAGTATTTCCCGAGCCGCGGTTTCAGTAACGGACTTATCCTGTGCCTGTTATCGAAGGCTCACAGCTTGAACAGGAGGAAGAAATGAAAGTCAGGAAATTACTATCGGCCGTCATGGTGCTGCTCGCCATGACTTCAGTGACCTACGCCACTGGCACCAAGGAAGCCGCACCGGCCGGAGCCGTCAAGGCCATCGTGCTGCGCCTCGCTGAAACTCATCCCGCCGATTATCCCACCACGCTGGGCGACATGAAATTCGCCGAGCTCGTCAAAGAACGCTCCGGCGGCCGCATCGTCATTGAAGTGTACCCCGGTTCGCAGCTCGGCCAGGAGAAGGCCGTCATCGAGCAGGTGCAGTTTGGCGCCATTGACTTTACCCGCGTCAGCATATCGCCGCTGGCCGCCTTCGTACCGGTGTTCAACGCCCTTCAGCTTCCCTATCTGTATCGTTCAGAAGACCATATGTGGAAGGTGCTCCTTGGCCCGATCGGCAAGGAACTGTTCGCCTCCCTTGAGCCATCCGGCTTCGTAGGCGTGGGCTGGTTCGAGCCCGGTGCCCGCAATTTCTACAATTCCAAACGAGCCGTTGCAAGGCCCTCCGACTTGGCCGGACTCAAGATCCGCGTACAGGAGAGCGAGCTGATGGTAGGCATGGTTCAGGGCCTCGGCGCCGTTGCCACCCCGATGCCCTACGGTGAAGTGTACTCCGGCCTCCAGACCGGCGTCATCGACGGCGCCGAGAACAACTGGCCCAGTTACGAATCCACCAGCCACACGAAGTTGCTAAATTCTACACGGTGGACGAGCATACCCGCGTTCCGGAGATAATCATCGGTTCTAAGATTTCCCTGGCCAAACTGTCACAGGCCGATCAGGACATGATCAAGCAAGCCGCCATAGACGCCATTCCCTATCAGCGCAAACTGTGGGCCGAGCGTGAGAAGGCTTCTGAGGCCAAGGTTAAGGCCGGCGGTTCTATGATCACCGTCATAGCCGACAAGGCTCCCTGGCAGGCCGCCATGAAGGGCCTGTATGACAAACAGCCCGCCGCGGTCCAGTACCTGGTCAAGCGCATCGGCGAAGTACAGTAAGCCGGCGAATCGAGAGTCGGGGCTCGGGCAGGACAGTATCAAGTCCTGCTCGAGCCTTATCTTACTGTAAAGGCAGGCCTATGAAACAAAGAATAATAGCGTTCTTCAACTTATTGCACATCGGGATGGTATACCTATCCAAACTGATGATGGTCGCCATGGTGCTCATCACCTTTGTGAACGTAGTCCTGCGGTACGGCTTCAACAGCGGCCTCATATGGTCGGAGGAAGTCTCGCTTCTGCTGGATGTGTGGTTCATCTTCGTCGCCATGAGTCTGGGCGTAAAGCAGGACCTGCACATCAACCTCAGCCTGATAGCGGAGCATCGCATGACCGAGCGGATCGACAGGGTGCTCACCATCATCAGGGGCGTGGTCTACCTGGTCATTGGCCTGGCTATGCTGGTATATGGATGGAAGCTCGCGGCGATGACTATGTCGTCGATAATGCCCGCGACCAAGTGGCCGGCGGGACTACTGTACGGTATCCTGCCCATTAGCGCCATCGTGATCATCTACGAAGCCATAGCCGATCTTTTCCATTTCGATACCAAGGACCTTGCCGTAGATCGTTACCTGTCCGGAGAGACCGGGATCAAGGACGTCATAGGAGCCGCCGATGTTCGACCTTAACCTCGCTATTGTCCTATTGCTGGGCTCGTTCATCGTCCTGCTTTTGATACGGGTTCCGATTTCCTTCTCGCTGATATTCTCTTCGCTCATAACGGCGACCTACCTGAAGATTCCGCTGATGGCTGTGGTCCAGCAGATGGTTCAAGGCGTCAGGTCTTTTAGCCTTTTAGCCATACCGTTTTTCATAATCGCCGGCGAGATGATGAGCCAGGGCGGTATATCCAGAAGAGTGGTGCTGTTCGCCAGCGTGATGGTAGGGCGGATCCGCGGCGGCTTGGCCCAGGTCAACTGCCTGGACAGCATGCTGTTCGGCGGCATCTCCGGTTCCGCCGTAGCCGACGTATCTTCTATAGGTTCCATCATCATACCGGTGATGAAAGAGAAGGGATACGACGACGATTTCACGGTCGCTCTTACGGTCACGAGCGCCTGCCAGGGAGTCATAATCCCTCCCAGCCACAACATGATAATTTATTCACTTGCGGCGGGCGGCGTCTCCGTTGGCCGGCTGTTCCTGGGCGGCTTCATACCGGGCATACTGCTCGGCGTCAGCCTGATGATCCTGAGCTACTACTACGCGGTAAAGCGCAATTATCCCAAGGAACGAAAGTACTCTCTAAAGGAAGCGTTGCTCATAACCAAGGACGCGTTTCTCGGACTGTTTACCGCGGTGCTCATCATGGGCGGCGTTATCTCCGGCGTATTTACAGCCACGGAATCCGCCGCGGTCGCCGTGGTGTACACGTTCTTCATAACATTCTTCGTCTACAAGGAAATCCCCTTCAGGGCAATGAAGGGCATCCTGTACAATTCCCTTAAGACCCTGGCTATGGTCATGTCACTCATCGCGGCCGCAAGCGCCTTTGGCTGGATCATGGCATACCTCCGCATTCCCGCTTTGGCTACCCAGGCCCTGCTTTCAATCACCGACAACAGAGTAATACTGCTTCTCCTCGTAAATGTTCTGCTCTTGCTCCTCGGGATGATAATGGATATGGCTCCGCTCATCCTCATAACGACGCCCATACTCTACCCCGTGTTCGTGGGTAGCTTGGGGATGTCTCCCATACATTTCGGCATCATGCTCATTTTGAACTTGGCCATCGGCCTGACGACGCCTCCGGTCGGTTCTGCTCTCTTCGTGGGTTGCGCCATTGGCCACATCAGGATGGAAAAAGTGACTAAGGCTCTGCTTCCGATGTGGGGAGCGATGGTGGCTGTGCTCATGCTCATTACCTTCGTGCCCGAGATAACCATGTTCATACCCGATCTGATAATGCCTCAGAACTAAGCGGCTTGATGGGGCGCCCGCCGTAAGGGCGCCTCGTTTTTTTATAGCGTAGAAGAAATCCGCTCAGGCTTTGCCCAGGTGCGTGTTGATGAGAGATAGTCCTTCTCTACTTCAGATCATCCCGGGGCGGCGAGAAGAAATCCACCAGTACAGCCGGCTCGTCCAGCGTCCAGGCCCTGTGGTCCACATTCAGGGCCGCGTGGTAATAGTCGCCGGGCAAGAGCACCGTTTCCTGGTCGTCCAGCATGAAACCCAACCGTCCGCTGACGAGTAGACCCATCTGCTCGTGGACCTCATGCCGGTGCATCGGGAAGGATTTGTCAGGAGGGAAGTGATACTCCACTACCTGCATGTGCGCTCCAGTGTAGATGTACCTGGTTATACCGCCTTCTACGACCTCTTTTTTCATTGTGTCTTTGTTGAAGTACATGACGTTGTTCCTGCATTACGGGATGTCGGGGGCATCGGCACTGTCCCCGTTTTGTTTCTTAGGAATTGTACTCTTGATCCAGCGCTCAGTCCAACCTTGACGCCCTGGCGACTCCGATAGCTTGACGCCGGGCCTCCCATCTTCTAGGCTTCTCCACCATGAGCGTCTTTGTTAACCGTTCCCTGAATCTCAAGCAGATAGCCCTTATAGGCTTTGACATGGACTATACCCTGGTCCGTTACGACACCGAGGCCTTCGAGTCGCTGGCCCACAGCTACGCCGCCAGGTTGCTGGTGGAGGAGAAGTCTTACCCGAAGGCCGTCGGCGCGCTTGAGTTCGATTCGGAGCTGGCTCTGGTCGGGCTGGTCATAGACAAGCGCAACGGCAACCTGCTCAAGCTGAGCCGCTACGGCAAGGTCAAGATGGCCTGCCACGGCCTGGAACCCATAGACTTCAGGGTAATGAAGAACGTGTACCAGAACGTGGCCGTGGAGCTGTCCGATCCCGCTTTCTTGCCGCTGGATACGCTCTTCGCCATTTCCACGGGCGTGCTGTATTCACAGCTCATCGACCTCAAGAGCCAAGGCGCGGCGCTGCCGGATTATGCTACGATAGCCGACGATGTCGCCAGGGCCGTCGATTCGGTCCACCGCAACGGCTCCCTTAAGAAGAAGGTCAGGGCCGACCTGCCCAGTTACGTCATCCAGGACCCCCGCGTGCCTAGCCTCCTGGAGCGCTACAAGGACTACGGCAAGAAGCTGATGATAATCACCAACTCTGACTACGAGTATACCAAGGCCTTGCTGGAATACGCGCTTGATCCGTTCTGGAAGAACCACAAGAGCTGGCGGGACGTGTTCGACGTAGTCATCACACTGGCCGACAAGCCGCGCTTCTTCGAGGTGCCCAACCGTTTCCTCAAGATAGACCCCGAGACCGGCCTGATGAGCAACTACGAGGGCTCGGTGGCCACAGGCCTGTATCAGGGCGGCTGGTTCCAGCCCCTGCAGAAGGATCTGGGCCTGGACGGTCGCGAGATCCTGTACCTGGGCGATCATATCTACGGCGATGTCGTATCCATAAAGAAGCGCTGCGACTGGCGCACCGCCCTGGTCCTCGACGACCTGACCAGGGAAATCGCCAGTCTCAAGGCGGCCGCGGGGCTCCAACAGGACATGGACCGCCTGATGGAACGCAAGGAAGTCATAGAGAACCAGATAAACCGCATGGAGCTGGACCGCTACGAGGGACGGAAAACCGACCGCAAGCTCCTCGAGTCGCTCTTTGATGAATCCGACCGCATCAACCAGGAGATATCGGAGAAGCTCACGGCCCACCGCACGTTCTTCAATCCCCACTGGGGCGAGGTACTGCGCGCCGGCCAGGAAGAGAGCCGCTACGCCGGCCAGATAGACGGCTACGCCTGCATCTACATGACCAAGGTCTCAGACCTGTACGATTACTCCGCCAAGACCTACTTCAGGCCCCGGCGCCGGCAGATGCCTCACGAGCTGTCGTAGCAGTTTATATACCCTTAGCCTAATCGCCTTACCCTGAAAGCGTTGGTGCTTCCTGCCACGTAGCGCTTTCCGGGAGGCACTCGTGAAGCACTACAGCGACACCCGCTATACGGAATTGTTCTCTCACCCTGTTTTTGTGCAGGGTCTGCTCGAAAACTTTGTGCACGAAAATTTTGCAAGGGAACTGGATTTTTCTCGTATGGAACCGTACAAAACCAAATTTGTTACAGAAGCCTATGCTCGACGTGAGAGCGATGTTATATAGAAGAGAGGAGTTTTTCCAGCTCCACGCTTCTTGAAATGCGCAATCTGGTATCACTCCTATTCTACGCAGAGACAGTACCCGCTGAGGACCTTGTGTTGAGGCTGAACGATTTTTTCGATATATTGAAAAATGAGGATTTAGATGCTGTTCGTCTGTTCACCCACTGGTTGAACGATTTTTTTCGCCAGATGGCTCAACCTGTAATCGGCGAAGTAGCCTTGGAACCATCAGGTGTGAAGGAACCGACTATGTTAGCTGAAAGCTTGAGGACCTTGTTTGAGAAGGCTTACCGTGAAGGTAGTCAAAAGGGCCTCGCGGATGGCCTTGAACAGGGAATCGAACGTGGAATCGAGCAGGGTATTGAGCGCGGGAGCAAGGCTTCCATGCGGAAGATGACCTTGCGATTAATAGCAAGTGGTACGACCCTGGAAGAAGTGGCAGCTATTGCCGAAATGAGTGTTGACGAGCTGAGAGCGCTGATAGAGGGAACGGTCGTGTGAGGCGTCGTCGTCCTTGACGTATCGTCATCCATGACGTACCGGCTCGCTTCGCTGCGCCGGCTGTTATGTGGCGCGCCATCCGTGGCGCGCCGCTACTTCACTCTGGGGATCGGGCAACGGCTTGATCGGTTATTCGGCTGGGGCTAGTTCTACGGTGAAGTGGCGTCGTCATCCATGACGTACCGGCTCGCTTCGCTGCGCCGGCCATCGAGAGGCGCGCATCCGTGCGCGCCGCCACTTCACCACGTCAACATGGCGGCAACCATGCCCGCTATTCAGCCGGTTTTAATTCCACGGTGAAGTGGCGCATGATGGGGGCTTCGCGGAGGATGCGGTAGCCGCGGGTTATGGACGACGAGCGTTCCTTGACTTTGGCGAGGGCCGCGGCGACGTAGTCCATGTGGGCGTTCGTGTAGGTCCGTCGGGGAATGGCGAGCCGGAGGAGCTCCAGCGCGGGGTAGCGGTTTTCCCGGGTGTCGGGGTCGCGGTCGGCCAGCATGGCGCCTATCTCGACGCTGCGTATGCCCGCTTCCTTATACAGTTCTATGCCGAGCGTCTGAGCCACGAATTCTTCCCTGGGCACGGCGGGCAGGAGCCTTTTTGCGTCTACGAAGATGGCGTGGCCGCCGTAGGGGCGTTGCACCGTGACGCCGTAGCCGGTGAGCAGTTTTCCTAGGTACGCGACCTGCCCGACGCGGGCTTCCAGGTAGTCCAGTTCCAGCGCTTCCCTGAGCCCGACGGACAGGGCGCCCATGTCGCGGCCGGCCATGCCGCCGTAGGTATTGAAACCCTCGAACATGATGTTGAAGGTGCTGGCCTTCTGCCAGAGTTCCTGGTCGCGGAACGCTATGAAGCCGCCTATGTTGACGATGCCGTCCTTCTTGCTGGACATGGTCATGCCGTCAGCGTACGAGAACATCTCCCGGACTATTGTCCGTATCGGAACATCCGCGTAGCCGGGCTCGCGCTTCTTTATGAAGTAGGCGTTCTCTGCGTAGCGCGCCGAGTCGAAGAACAGCGGCACGCCGTATTTCTTGCACAGGCCTGAAACGCCCTTGATGTTCTCCATGCTTACAGGCTGGCCGCCTGAGCTGTTGCAGGTGACCGTCAGGACGCAGACCGGTATGTCCTCGCGGGGGTGCGCCTTGAACACCGCCTCCAGTTTGCCCAGATCCACGTTGCCCTTGAACGGGTGCTCCGCCTGGGTGTCGAAGGCCTCGGCTATGGTGCAGTCTATGGCGTGGGCCTTGCGGAACTCTATGTGGCCCTTGGTGGTGTCGAAGTGGCTGTTGCCGGGCACGACCTTACCCGCGCCCGCGTCACCCACGCCGATGAGGGCCGAGAACAGTACGTTCTCGGCGGCGCGTCCCTGGTGGCAGGGCAGGAAGTGTTTGAAGCCCAGCAGCTCCTCTATCGTGTCTTTGAGCTTGTAGTAAGAACTGGCGCCGGCGTAGCTCTCGTCGCCCAGCATCATCTCCGCCCACTGAGCGCTTGACATGGCGCCTGTGCCCGAATCCGTAAGCAGGTCGATGTAGACCTGCTCGCTCCGGAGGTTGAACAGATTATAATTGGCCGTGCGTATCCATCCGGCGCGGTCTTCGCGCGTGGAACGGTATATCGGCTCGATGGTCTTCATGCGGTACGGCTCGGCCCAAGGCAATTCCATGGAAGCTCCTCGTCCGCGCGCTCCGCGAAGACGGCCGCATTCTACAGCCGACAGATTGTTTTAGTCAAAGGGAATTTTATGTAATTCTTTGTATTGTAATTACTTGTAGAAACATCGATGTACTGGTTGCCTGAATTTGCCGCTTAAGTCAGTCACCGATCACGTGCCCAGCGCCAGATGTTCTACAGTGACCGCCGTGAAGAAATCACCGCTCCACAGTTCGAGTACCCGCGGGTTTTTTATGTAGGGCAGGATATCGGCCTTGGCCTGTGCCCAGTCAACGGCGGAAAACCGTTCATCAAGGAGACGAAGCAGGGTGGGTTGGTCCAGGAGTTTGCCGGCAGTCCAGTGGCCGGATTGTACCAGGCGTGACTCGAGGTGGGATAGGTTTACTGGTATGTTTCTGGACAGGTACCATAGGTAGTCATAGAAATCACGCCCCTTTACCCGTTGTTTCCAGTTGCGGCACAGCAGGGCATGGATCTTGCCCGCGAAGAGCGAAGGCAGGTCATAGAGCCTTGTTGAATAAGGAGTTGGCGAGAGCCTGTATTTGACTTCATAACCCGCTCCATCCGGGGGATCCGTATCTACTTCCAGCTTGATTTTAAGAAGCTCGTTTTCAGGTACACCGGAAACCGGTGGCTTGATCGAGCTGATCTTCATCAGATTGATGAGCGTGCCCCCTTTGATGAACGCTGACTGTACCGCTGTGATGGTTGTCTTTTGCTTTTGTTCGACTTCCATTTCCAGCCCGTACGCGCCAAGTTCGTCCTTGACGGGTTTCAGATAGGCACCAAAGGCAAATGAGGGATCCGGTTGCAGGAGGCTGAAATCAAGGTCTTCAGAGTAGCGGTCCAGTCCGTGGAAAATCCTGAGCGCCGTGCCGCCATAGAAGGCCGCCTTGGTGAAGAAACCCGCGCGATCCAGGGCTATGAGTGCGATTTCCTGCACGATTTCTTTGAGGGCCTGGCGGCGCTCGTCATTGTTGCGACACTGGTAGCGTTCGAGCATGGTGAGAACCGGGCTGGTATCTATCATCAGGTAAACTCCTTCGTGAACCATCCCGCGAGAGCGGTAAGTGACTTTCTGCGGTAGCGCGGAGCTATCCACTGGATGAACCCGGTGTCGAGTCTTGCGAGCTCTTCCCGTTCCATGCGCCAGTCCTCCAGAAGCAGCTGTTCAATTTCACCCGGGGTCACGATGCCCGCGATCTTATACACGGCGTCGCAGAGGGCTTTTTCCGGGCTCGCAATCAAATAATAAATTCCTTGCTCCTCTACCTGCCGAATACCGTATGGATATACGGCCACAGGCAGGTACAGGTACCGATACGTCCCCATCGGCGTATTAAAAGTCTTGTCCTTGTTCTTGTTGTAGCTGGCCGAGCTTATGACGGTTACGCGCTCGGGAATCAAACCGCTTTCAGCCAGCGCGCTCTGAAAGGAAATATATGAGGGGCCATACAGTATCGGCGCGAGTGTTTTTGGTGGAAGTGCCAGGTCGTCGACGAAGAGGCCCCGCCGGATCTGTACAAGCTTGCCTGACTTGAGCAACCGGGTGAGCCTTGCCTTGGGTGAGGAATAGTCCCTGAGCTCTTCCATGACCATTTCATGTGACTTGATCATATTTGTCTCCAGTAAGTATCAATATAGCGTACTTGCTGGAGGTAAACAAGAGTTTTAGATGCTACTTCAGACCCCGGTAGAAGGTATCGTGAGTGCCGAGGGCCAGGAGCGTCAGAACATCCATGTATCTTTCGCTAGAGCAACCTGTCATTTTTTGGTGACAAATAATGAGTTATCGAATAGCATGTGCTATTCTGTTACTGAAATCACTTAATAATGGGGGAATCCATGGCGAAAATGAGGATGTTGACAATCGCGCTACTCGGAGCGGTGTTGGTTTACACCGGGTGTAGACTACCTACGGGAGGAGGGGATCCAGGAGATTCGACCCCCAAACTTTCTTCCCAGGTAGTGGATGAATTGGTTGTAAAGCTCAGTTCATCATCAAGAACGGCACGTGCGCTCAGCACATCCCGCGGATTCAGCACGGATTCTATCGCGGCTCTCAAGGCCGCTGCCTTGGCCCAAATTGCGGCTGATTCGTTAATCGATGCAACCACGCTCGATACCCTGTTGCCCTCAATGTTGAATGGCGTCAAAAACGGGATCAGCGCCACGGTAGGTATCAGCGATGCTGTCAACGCCTCCTATATCATGGCCTTGGCTACTGAAAGTGCCGTAGGTTCGATGGTAACCGAGGATCGCGCCAGCAATCTGACGTCGGGTATCACTGCCGCCGCGGCTGTAGGTATGCTTACTGAAACCGCAGTCAAGGCAATCATTGCGATTGTACCCGATGCTACGTTCATTCAATCCGCTATCAATGCCTCCATTAGCGGAATGGCTACCGCGTTGAACGCTTCAACTTCTACGGCAATCACCGCAGATGTCGCCTCCAGTGCGATCAGTTCAATGGTTTCTGGTGCCGTCAAGGCGGCGATGACTACTTTCAGCATCGATGTCGACGTATCGGACACCATCAAGGCCATTTGTGCGACGGCTACGTCATCCATTGCCTCGATGACCAAGATGAGCGATGCCGATAAAGCCGCAGCAATCAATACGGCTGTCAGCGCTTCTGTAGCTTCAGTCGTCACCAATGGTATACTGAGCTCAACAGAAAAAGAAGAAATCATCAAGAATGCGATAGCTGGTGTCGTTGAGTCCATGAGCGCGAATACCTCCATCACACTGGATTCGACAGCTCTCGGAACTGCCGTATCAGACGGTATAACCAGTGGTTCAGGCACCACAGGCATCAGTGTGGACATGACTGCTGTCAACCAGATTGTCGACGAGGTTCCACCCGCAATTGAATCCGCCTCTGCCGATATAACGACGGTTTCAGCGGAAAATGTACCGGTTACACTTACCGCAACGAAAACTGCTGCTACAAGCCAAGAGGTCACCTACCAGTGGGTCCAGATTGACGGACCCTATGGTTTTGGTGGCTCGGAAAAGCCTTCTGGCTTGCATACCTTTACTCCGTCTATCAGTGGTACTTATGTCTTCAAGGTCATCGTGCGTAACGCGAACGGCTTTAAACAGGCTGAGAGCGCAAGGGTCACGGTTGTTGCGTCTTTCACGTCGACCGCCCAAACGGTGGCCATCAACGAAGGCATCAACTACATGAAACTGCGCAAGTGGGACAATGCCCTGACCAGTTTCACGAGGGCTATCGCAATCGATCCTGCCAACTCGACCGCACTGTTCTGGAAAGCCTTCCTGGACGTGGCCAGTGTCTCAACCGAGTCCGGTGTCGTTACCCTCATGCGGGACAGGATTGGCATGACCGAGTATCCTGCCACCATGAACGCCCTGTTCTCGGCAACCTGGTTCAGCGGAACCTATTATAACACCAAGGCCACCCTTTTGGGCCCCAAGTCTACAGGCGAGTGTTTTAATCCCTATATCAGGGGAAGCATATCGCTCACCGGTGACGAGACTGGCAACTTTATGAGCTACTACCACGATACCGGCTCTGGTCTTGTACATACATACTCTGGGGCTAACGTCAAGTTCGTGCCGGGAGCCGGCTCCGACTATGTACTTTGGGTTTTATCAGGAATCTACTGGAATGGCACAGAGGACGTGTCTTTTACTGCAAGCGATACTGTCTATGAGTATAAATCTTCCTGGATCGATCTTGCCAATCCCGTGCTGCTGCCAAACCTGAGTGTACCGGCATGGGCCACGAATTTTCTTGATGTAGAAGGTAATGGTGCGGATTCAACGGCCTTGCTGACCTGGCAGTATCCCCTGGTGCTCATGCTGAACATCATCGAGCGCAACCCCACCGGCCTCAATGCTGCCGTCGACCTTGTCTTGTCGGGCGCTTTTGGCGCACGGTTCGACAGTGCGATTGGAGCTATTGAAAACCTGCCTGCCGATGCCACCATCGTCATTCCCAACGACCTGATCTACGCGTTTGGAGGCACTGCCGCTTCCGGGATGCCAGGAGACGTTGTCGCGACACTGACCAAACCCATGCTCCAGTTGGCAGTTGCACAGCTACAGTATACCAAGGCGTTTGTCCAGCTTATGGCTTCCTATAACCTCAATTACCCCTTGAGTGTCGCACAGTTCGACTGGACAACCTTGAACAGCAGTGCTGCGGCTATTAGCTATATCGCGGCTAATGCGCAGAACCCCCTCGAGGCAGGCTTCTTGGGCAACCGCAGCCAGGCAACCCGTGATGCCGCTAAAACTACCATGCTTTCAGGCCTTGCCACGCTTGATAGCGCCCTGACCGCTCTGGGTGCTTGGGATATGGTTGACTGGATGACCTCACTAAAGACGGGGCTTGCCCAGCCAGACATAGAGAGTGAGTCAGACACTGCCAAGCAGTATTTTGCCGGCATCAAAAAAGGCGTGCAGACACTCAATTCTGCTATCAGCAATAATACCAGCCTTTTTGTCGAGCCATCGGATTTTTCTGAGGTCTATGATTCTGGAACGGACACATACTCTGACGCTCCCTTCATCGATCCGGCTTATGTATGGCCTACGTCGAGCGCTGCAAGCATCGAGGCAAAGCCTGGCGTGCTGTTCAGCACGGATATCTTCAATCCAGCCACGTTGTTTACCAAAACTGCAAATGGTGGATTCAAGGTCTTTGGTTGCGATACATTCGCTGATGGATACACGAGTACTTCATACATGGACCGACAATCGATGGAGGGCATGAACAACTTCATCGAACTGAGCGACGCTACCACTACAGTGTATCGGGATATGTATGCTCTTGAAATCGACATTGCCCGCGTCAAGGAGCTCTGGCCTTCAGTAGCAGATACTATAGATCCGCCCGTCGGCCAGACCAATTATTATGTTTCCCTTTACGATCCTGCCAATTGCTCATCAAATTTTGATGGCACTGCGCATGTCTTGACCAAGACAGCTCCCGGTGCATTCAGTGCGGACGATTGGACTATTATCACCTGGTTGCGGAGTGAATAAGCACCAGTAATGGTACATACGACTAAGGCTGCCTTTCGGGGCAGCCTTAGTTTTGCTAACGATCGTTATCTTGCTCAGGATAAAAGAGGCTCTTTTTTATGAAAAAAACATCCTCGTGGCGTCTTTCGCACATCATGGCTCTTGCTCTGCTTCGATGCCGCCCCAAGCCGATACTTCTGGTGACCGCAGCGCTACTTGTTGCTTCTCTGTGCGTCTTGTCCTTTTTGGTTATAGATGCAGACTTCTCTCCTGATGTTTCTGGTATTCCTGAGAGCGAAGAGCTTATAGACGTAGGCAATCATTTGGGCTCAGGTAATACTATTGCCATCGCACTAGCCTCGGATGATCCCTTTTCAGCATCCAGTTTTGAAGCCTTGGACCGTTTGCATCGAAATCTGCTCGTTTTTAACGCACAGTGGTTGCTCCAGTCTGTTCTCGATCTCTCTCTTCCTTCTCTTGCTGATGGGGAACTTGGCATGGTGCCACTGGCGCCAGACGCCAGGACAGCTCGGGCCAATCTTGCCAAGTCTCCACTGCTATCCTCGCTGTTTCTTTCTGATGATGGTTTGAGCTGGATCATTGTCCTGACCCTGAAGGACGGAAACGATCCAGAAATCTGGTTTCCGGAGCTCACAAGGCTTAAATCCGATTATTCTGGACTTCACCTGAGCGGTATACCGTGGCTTGAGGTCAGCTACCATGCCGTGTTAGCCAAAAACTTCATCATTCTCTTGTCTCTTGCCGAAGGAATGCTCTTTTTTCTGTACGTCGTTTTGCTGCGCAGTCCCGTATCAGCCCTCCTGCTCTGGGCTGCCTCCACCGTTCCGACTGTCATGCTTTGCGCGGTTTTTTCAGTTAGTGGCACCGCTCTTGGCGTATATACTCTGCTGGCGCCGTTCCTCACCCTTGCCTTGTCGACATCATATGCAATGCACCTGTTTTATGGGTGGAGCCAGAACCGCCGTGACTTACGTTCGACCATACAGAGCCGTGGTCCCGTCATTTTGCTTGACGCCCTGACAACGCTGCTCGGATTCGCGAGCCTGTTCCTGTCTCCGGTCCGCCAGATCCGGCCACTCGGTCTGTTTACCATCATAGGCGTGTGTATTTCCCTCCTGACGACCTTTTTCGTCTTTACCGCTTTCCTGAGAGTGTTCGGGATGCATATTCCATTACATCCTGAAGACGCTGGACTCCAGAAAAAAAGATCCGCATCCCGACAACCAGTACGATGGGTTCCGGCGGCCATACTCTTCGGGTTCATTCTGCTGTTAACGGTACCCGGTTTACGGAGCATACAAATCGGGTACGATGTATCTGACATGCTTTTACCCTGGAGTGAACAAGCCCGGGACCTGGCGTTTTTGGAACAATCGTTTGGCAGTCTGGACGAGATCATTATAGAAATCGATTCCGGTACTGAAGGTAGTCTGGGAACCCTTGAAGAATTCCGGCGTATTCAGAGCATGCAGCAGAACATCGCAGCTCTGCATGGTGTTCGTTCCGTTTTAGGCTATGTCGACCTTGTTTCCGAGTCATTGCGGAATCTCTACGGCACCGATCAATCAAGTCAGGCGCAAAACGATGCGGATGTCGCGGAAACCCTTGAGCTGGCAGGGAACAACAAAGCTGGAACACTTGTTTCGCGTTTGATCGACCCCGCTTGGGGAAAAACATGGATCAGTGTCAGGCTTGATCACCATGAAAGACGCCCGCCTATACCTGGTTTAGTAGGTCAAATCAAAAAACTGATACACGATTACGACCTTGATGCCCGATTGGGTGGTAGGGTATTATTACAATCGTTGATGACTACCAGATTTGTGGCTGATCAGGCCTTTTCTCTGGGAGTGCTGTTTGTTGGATATGTAGTGCTCTTATCCTTGGTTTTTCGCTCGATCCGTCTGGGCTTGCTTTCTTTGATTCCTTCTTTGTTTTCTATTATGACCATTCTTGGGCTTATGGGTCTCTTGGGATGGAAACTGAATAATATCCACGCGGTTGCCTTTGCGGCTATCGCTGGAATAAGCGTTGACTCTTCTATCATGTTCCTGATGATAGACTGTAATCCGGCAACCAACCGTGCCCTGCGCGACGCGACGTTTCTGTTGTGTACAGCGTTATTTATGCTCGTCTTCTCTAGTTTCTTCAATATTGTACAGACCGCTCTTCTCTGTATTTTGGGATTGATCATTTCTCTCTTTGGGGTTTTCTATTTTCTGGGTCTTTTCAAACGATAGAACCGATGAGGAAATAAGGATTTATATGAAACATAGTTTCTTTCCGGTGGCTGTTCTTCCATTCAGGAAATCAATTCTAATGTTCTTGGCAATGCTGGCATTCCTTGCAGCAGATGTCGATGCACAATCAGCCTTTGATATTTTTGAGCACAGTTCAATTTTCCTTCAGAGTGAACGGGTTACCATGCAGTGGAAAATGACCATCCATGATGCCCAGGGTGAAAAAAACCGGGAGCTTCAAGTCTTTACGACCAGGAATAAGGGGATAGACCGCATGCTGGTACGAATTACTGTACCAGCGAGTCTATCTGGGCTGAAAATCCTTCGTATTAGCTCCGTGGGAGATGCAAGCCAGACTTGGTTGAAAACCTCCCGTGGAGTCAGGAGACTTGCCGGCAGTAGTGGTGGAGAGGAGAAACTATTCGGATCGGACTTTACGATTGCAGATTTATCTGCATGGAATGGAGCCACCCATACGCTGGAACGCCTGGTTGAACAGGAAGCTCCGGACACATGGGTAATACGGGCTACTGGGGCAGATGATGTCGTCCGCATTCTTACAATCGTACGCGAAAGTAGCCTGGTAGCCTCTGCCAAGTACCTGGGGATCGATGGTTCAGTAGTTCGTAGTTACCTGGTTGAGGAATGGGCCAGTACTGGTAGTGATATATATCCAAAACGCGTCCGCATGACTGACAACATGCGAAAGACTTGGACTGTCGTGGAGGTGCTTGCGCTAAACCGTACTACTCCTATTCCAGAAAGCCTGTTCAATCCAGCAAGTCTATAGGATTATGCCATTAACTCTAAGAACAACCATAATACAAGAAAAATCCGATCTCAAGCAAAGGGCTTCGCGGCGATAGTACTTTGTCTTCGCTGCAGTTTTATTCTCTTTGCTGAAGAACTGCCAACTGCCGAAGAGCAATCCGTTGAAAAACCTGTGCTCCAGGTTGGAGCTCTGATTGTTTTTTCGACTGATTTTGGCTGGAGTGCCCTCGCCGATAGCATTCCCGAGACAAGAACGGAAATAGACTGGTTCGACTTGCTGTCCGGAACCGCTGTCTTGAGCCCACGGATCTCGCTTGATTCTTCTGTGTCATCCTTTGTTGCAGCCCCGCGAATTCGCATGGGAAATGCGCTTGTCCCCTACTTTGATCTGGATGAATTGTCACTTGCCATCAGGGCCTTGGGAATACTTGAAATGAAATTTGGGGTATTTCGACACCAGCCGGGAACTGCTTTGTTCTTTTCCAATGTTGAATATTTTTCTCATAGCGACCCCCTCCGCTTGATGGAGGAAGGGCTGCAGGCTACGGTTTCGCCGAATGCCTTAGCCAGCATACAGGTGCTCGGCGACAGGTGGTACGCTGGTTTTCTGGTTGCTCCCCTGGTAATGAATGATTCTCTTGTTCCCACTGATTCGCCTTGGTTTCCAAGGAAAGACATCCGTGCTTCCTATAAGGTTGGAAGCTATACATTCCGGTTGAACAACCTTGCGTGGGAAACACAACCCGCTATTCTTGAACCAGAAATCGATATCTCCTATTCGGGAGAAGCTGGCTTTTCAGCCGGGGGTTTTGACGGTTCCCTTATTTTATTCGATGGACGGGATCGTTCTTATTGTGTAACCAGTCTGATCACCATGCCGGCAAGCCCATGGGGCGTGTATGATATCACGCTTGCGCCTGTCTATGGTCACTCTCGTCAGGTTGGTACTGCCCTGAGCATGCAATTGGATGTTTTGCGTTTTTGGATTGACAGCTCGGCTTTTTGGGATAAGACGATAGCAACAAAGGAACTGTATAACGCGAGTACCGGTTGGGAAACCGCCACCCGCACCATACATGGAATAAGCCTGACAGGTGGCTTTTCTTGGAACCTTCCGATTCCGGACGGACTGTTTGCCGTAGAGACACGATATTCCTTATATGCCGACAATGAAACTGGAGATACTTACCCCTTTCTTGATCGGATTGCGACTGCGGTGCTAAGCGGATCGTTCCTTGATCAGGCCTTTAATTATTCCTTGCTATCGTTTGTCTCGCTGTCTGATTATAGTCTGTGTATAATTTCTTCCATTTCCATGCCATTTGGAGCAGATCATCAAGTATCCTTTACCGTGCCACTGTTTATTGGCCAAAGTGATACGGATTTCGGGCAATATTCCGGACAAAACCGAATGAAAATAAATCTGGTTTTTCAGTTGTAATAGTTGCTAGCCACAACGTTCCCGCAACAGCCATTCGAAGGCTCCCCGGGGAGCCGCGGGACCCCGGAGCGACCTGCGGTACGCCGCGGGGCGCGAGGAGACCCGCGGCGGGGGGCGTGTCTGTCAGCGGTCGCTGAGTGACCGGAACTGACGCCCCCCG
>Ga0154386_1048_pt3 | contig 16095 bp, 27 predicted proteins | sample RifGroB1_FD_105629 | JGI IMG/M metagenome (GOLD analysis project Ga0154386, IMG submission 105629) | Spirochaetes bacterium GWB1_48_6
TCATCTTTCTTTTCAGTTCTTTCGACAAATTCAAGCAGAACCATTTCTGCCGCATCACCAAAACGACGACCGAGTTTCAAAATCCGAGTGTAACCACCGGGTCTTTTTTCAAATAATGGTCCAATTTCTGTAAACAGCTTGATGACCATGGCTTTGTCGGTAATAGTTTTGGCAATTTCCCTACGGTTATGGACAGAGTCCACCTTCGCACGGGTTACCATTTTTTCCGCAAACCGGCGGACTTCTTTTGCTTTTGCCTTGGTTGTGGTGATCCGCTCATATTTCATGAGTGATGTCACCATATTTTTGATCAGGGCTTTTCGATGTCCTACCCGGCGCGAAAGGGCATTGAATCCAGTTTTATTATGCATAACCTTATTCCTTGTTCGCTACTTCCGCTTGTTTAATATCCCCGGCTGTTTTCACGGCCTGAATAATCTGATAATTATCAACCATCCCCAGAGTCAAGTTTCTGAGTTTGAGTTTTTCCTTAATTTCTTCAAGACTTTTCTTGCCGAAATTTCTTGTTTTAGCAATGTCGTCTTCAGTTTTTCTGATCAGCTCGCCAATTTTTCGAATATTGGCATTCTTCAGACAATTGCTTGAACGCACGGAAAGCTCTAAGTCTTCCACATCCGCATTTAAGATTGCCTTTAGCAGCTGCTCATCTTCACTTACTTCTTCGTCGCCAAATGATTCATCGTCATTGAAGTTGATAAAAATTGTAAAATGTTCTTTCGCAATTTTTGCAGCTTCCGCCAAGGCATTTTCAGGGGAGATTGTGCCGTTGGTCCAGATTTCCATGTTTAATTTGTCGTAGTCAGCACGCTGACCAACCCGAGTATCTTCAATACTATATTTAACTCTGGTTACAGGGGAATAAATTGAATCCACTGCAATGGTATCTGAAATCTCAATGTATTTTTCATGAATCTCCGCAGGAACGTAGCCCCTGCCCAGATCAATCTGGAACTCGATTTCAAGATGAGCTTTAGGTGTCACTGTAGCCAAAAGTAATTCAGGGTTTAAAACCTCCACATTACTCACAGACAGGGCTCCCGCTTTTATCACTTCACTTTCGGACCCTCTAATTTCCACTAAAATAGTGGTACTGTCGGAATCGTCGGTGATCTTGAGTTGAAGCTGTTTCAACCGAGCTATCAATTCAACAGTATCTTCCACAACTTCAGGAATAGCTTCGTATTCACTGGAGATCTGATGCTGACTACCTTCGGGACTAATACTCGTAATCCGGATCGCAGAGACTGCATATCCTTGAATAGAGGAGAGCAGCACCCGGCGCAGAGTATTGCCGATGGTTGTACCGAAGCCCCTTTCGAAGGGATAAGCGGTGAACTTCCCGTAGTTCGGCGTCAGTTCAGTATGTTCAAACTGTAATCCCTTAGGTCTTTTAAAACCTTTGAGAAGATTTTTCCGTGCCATTAGCGCTCCTTCTTCTTAGACCCGCCGGGCTTTCCGGGGACGGCATCCGTTGTGGGGAATAGGTGTGACGTCGTGAATACTCCGAACGCGAAGCCCTAAGGTTCCGAGAGAACGGATTGCGGATTCACGGCCAACGCCTGGCCCCTTTACAAACACGTGCACATCCCGAAGTCCAAAATCCAAAGCCTTGTTTGCAGCAGTCTCGCAAGTAGTCTGCGCAGCAAAAGGAGTGGACTTTTTGGCACCGCGGAACCCGAGTCCACCAGCACTGGCCCAAGAGAGCGCATTGCCGCGAATATCGGTAACCGTAACGATGGTATTATTGAAAGTTGCCTGAATGAAAACATTTCCTTCAGACACAACCTTTTTTTCTTTTCTTTTCTTAGAAGCAACCTTAGCCAAAGTAAAACCCCCGCCTATTTCTTCTTGTTAGCAACGGTTTTCCGTTTGCCTTTTCGAGTACGAGCATTGGTCTTGGTCCTTTGACCCCTGACCGGCAAGCCCCGCCGGTGACGTAGTCCCCGGTAGCATCCGATATCCATCAGCCGTTTAATATTCAAGGAGACTTCGGAACGAAGCCGACCTTCCGTCACATACTCATTTTCAATAACCTTACGGAGCTCATTGACATTCTCATGGGTCAAATCATTGGCCCGGAGATGAGGATCGATTCCGGTCTTCTCACAGATTTTCTGTGCAGTAGGCCGACCAATCCCGTAAATATAAGTCAGGGCGATCTCCAAAGGTTTGTTCGGCAAGTCTATACCTGCAATTCTGGCCATCCGAATACTCCCTTATTTTTGTCTTTGCTTATGTTTAGGGTTGGTGCAGACGATCCGCAACACCCCTGCACGTCTAATAACTTTGCAATTCTCGCAAATTGGTTTGACGCTCACTCGAACCTTCATAGCAACTCTCCCTTAAAGATTCCTCGATTTGATCTTTCCCTTTTTCGACAGTCCATCGTGGTGATGCATCCTAAGATGTCCCTCGATTTGAGACATGGTATCCAGATCAACACCCACCAGGATTAGAAGGGAAGTTCCCCCCATCAGATAGGCTACACTGGAAGGCAGATTAAAAAGGATCTGCACCAAGCTCGGTATCAAAGCAATGAACGCCAGGAAAAGTGAACCCGGTAAAATAATCCTATTTAAGATCTTTGTCAAATACTCTTCCATGTTTTCTGAGCGGATTCCTGGTATGGAACCCCCATGTTCACGGATTTGCTTCGATATTTCAATCGGATTAAGACTAACCTGAGTGTAAAAGTAGGCGAAGAACACAATCAGCAGCGTATACAAGGTCAAATAAACGGGACCTGTTGTATCCAGAAGAGACACAAATGTATTCAGCCAACCAATGTCCGCACCCGAACCGATATTCTGTGCCAATTGCAGAGGAAACATGAGAACTGAAGAAGCAAAAATCACAGGAATAACACCGGAAGGATTGATTTTGAAAGGAATGTAGGTGTTTTGTGCCCCGTACATTTTTCTTCCCACCACTCTTTTCGCGTAATTCACCGGGATCTTTCTTTGTCCCTGCTGCTCAAATACAACTAACGCAATTACCACGGCCCAAAGTATCGCCACGATCAGGGCGAAGACAGCATTTACAGAGCCGTTCTGAATCTCAGTTACCAGACTCATCACAGCTGTGGGCATCTGAGCCACAATTCCCGTGAAGATGATCAAGGAAATACCGTTTCCGATACCCCTCTGATTGATCTGTTCACCCATCCACATAAGCAGAAGGGTTCCCACAGTAACTGTAAGCATAGCCATGACTGTGTACATCATAGGATTCATGGTTGCGGAAATCGCCCCGGGAATACTATTGGCGTAAACAGTAACTGCCATGGACTGCAGGAGTGCCACTCCCACGGTCCCCCAACGGGTGAACCGTTGAATCTTTTTTCTTCCGCCATCTTCCTGGGAAATCTTCTTGATCTTTGGAAAAACCAGCAGCAAAAGCTGCATGATGATACTGGAAGAGATGTAAGGCATAATCCCCAGCATGAAGATGGAGAAATTGGAGAATGCTCCCCCGGAGAAGAAGTCAAAATAATCTGTTATTCCTGTTCCACTACCCCTTTGGGCTTCGAAGAAAACAGTCAGAGCTTTAGCATCAACTCCAGGAATTGGAATCATTGCTCCAATGCGGAAGACTAAGAGGATCCCGAGAGTAAAGAGAATTCGGTCCCTCAATTCTTTTATTTTAAAAATGTCCAGGATGGGATTAGCCATTCATTTCTTCCCGTTTACTTGGATTCTTGGTCAGCGACTTTGCCGCCGGCCTTTTCTACAGCAGCTTTCGCTCCCGCAGAAATTTTCAGTCCGTCGATGGTAAGCTTTTTGGTAAGCTCGCCCTTTCCTAGAATCTTTACCATGGTTTCAGACTTTTTAGTAAGTCCCTTGGCCACGAGAGTTTCTAGATTAACGATTTCACCATTCACATAAACCACTTCCAACTGTTTTAGGTTTACTTCTACGTATTCCACTTTAAAAACAGCATTGGAAAAGCCCCTGCGGGGGAGACGTCGGAACAAAGGTGTCTGACCACCTTCAAATCCCAAACGAACTCCACCACCGGAACGGGAGTTCTGACCGTTATTACCTCGACCAGAAACCCCACCCCTACCGGAACCTTTACCACGGCCAATGATGAACTTCTTTTTGTTAGCACCTTTTGGTGCATGGATATCAAAACCTTCAATCATTTCGCATCCTCAACAGTCACCAAGTGAGAAATGGTTCGGACCATACCCACCACAGCGGGGGTAGCGTCCTGCACCACTGAGGAGTTGATCCTCCCAAGTCCGAGGGCCTTGGCGGTGGCCTTTTGATTAGGATTGGTCCCAATCAAACTTCGAACGAGTTCAATTCTGATTTTTTTAACCACTGCAGCTTTTGCCATTGTTTAACCCCACATTTCCTTGAGAGATTTTCCCCGGTTCTTAGCAACGGTCCGTGCACTCATCATGGACTCCAGTCCCTCAAACACAGTCTTCACCACGTTCATGGAGTTAGGAGATCCGATGGATTTTGTGAGAACGTCTTTAATTCCCACAGCTTCCATCACTGCCCGGACGTGACCGCCGGCGATGATACCCGTACCAGGAGCAGCGGGCTTCATCAGCACTCTGCTGGCTTTGTAAGTTTGGTTGATGGGATGGGGCAAAGTTCCGTTCTTAATGGGTACCACGATCATGTTCCGCTTTGCGCGGTCCACTGATTTCCTGATAGCCTCAGAGACGTCATTCGCCTTACCAAAACCGTAGCCTACACGGCCGTTTCTGTCTCCGATCACCACAAGGGCTGAGAAGGAGAACCGGCGTCCACCCTTCACAACCTTAGCGTTGCGGTTCAGGCGGATCAGTTTTTCTACGTATTCTTTATCTTTCGATTGTTCCATAGTGTCCTCTTAGAACTTGATGCCGGCTTCGCGGACCGCATCAGCAAAACTCTTGATCACGCCATGGTAGACGAAACCATTCCGGTCAAACACCACATTCATGATGTTCTTTTCTTTAAGCCTTTTACCCAATTCTTTCCCCAGAGCCTTAACCCCTTCCACGTTGGTGGAAGTGATTTTCAGTTCTTTCTCCAGGTCAGAAATTGATGCTAGTGTCACGCCTTTGAGATCATCAATGGCCTGGGCACTAAAATGCTTATTGGACTTGAAGACGCTCAGACGGGGCTGCTCGGCTGTGCCTTTAACAACGCTGCGAATCCGCAACTTGCGTTTTTGACGCCGTTTGGCTTGTGCAATTAATCGTTTCATATTACAAACCCCTACTTCTTCACGCCGGACTTACCGACTTTACGCCGGATCGTCTCTTCTTCATATTTTACCCCTTTGCCTTTATAGGGCTCAGGAGGACGGATTCCTCGGATTTCGCAAGCCACTTGGCCTACTTTTTCCTTGGAAATACCTGTGATGACAATCTTGGTATTACCTTCCACGGCCACCGTGATTCCCTTGGGAACCATGAAGTCAATGGGATTGGAGAAACCCAGGTTGAGGGTCAGGATATCACCCTTGACCTCACCGCGGTAACCCACACCATTGATCACCAGGACTCTTTTGAATCCCTCAGTGACACCCTTGATCATGTTATTGACCAAGTTTCGGTAAAGACCATGAAGACTCTTCACGGGCTTATCATCATTTTTTCGCTCCACCAGGATTTCCGTTTCGGAAACTTTGAAACTGACCTGGGGGAGATAATTCTGTTCCAGCTTACCTTTGGGACCTTCTACTGTGACCATATTGGGGGTCACAGCGATTTTGATTCCCTTGGGGACCGGAATGGGTTTTAAACCTACTCTGGACATAGCTTACTCCTACCAAACGGAGCAGATCAGCTCGCCGCCGACCTGCTTTTCCGTTGCCTTCCGTCCGGTGGTTACACCGGCAGAAGTGGAAACGATCAAAGTTCCGAAGCCGTTAAACACCCGAGGCATATCTTTAAAGCCAGTGTAAACCCGGCGACCGGGGGTGGAAATGGACTTCAGCCCGTGGATCACGGGATTTTGTTCATCATCATACTTAAGGAAAATACGGATCGTATTTAAACCATCCTGACTGACCTTCTTAAAGTTCTTTATATAGCCTTCATTCTTGAGAATTTTCACAATCTCAAGCTTGATTTTCGAGGGAGTGATATCCACTTTCTCGAATTTTGCCAAGCTCGCATTACGAATCTTCGTCAACATGTCGGCGATGGGATCGGAGACAGACACCTTTTACCCTCCTACCAGCTGGACTTGGTCACGCCGGGGATCATACCCTGACTTGCCAGTTTCCGGAAACAAATTCTGCACATATCGAATTTCCGTAGATACCCACGAGGTCTACCGCAGATTGCGCAGCGGTTATATGCCCTGGTGGAAAACTTTGGAGTCCGATTGCACTTTACTATCAAAGACTTCTTGGCCATCTCTTACTCCTACTTCCTGAAAGGCATTCCCATCAGTTTCAAAAGGGCACGGCCCTCTTGATCGTTGGGAGCTGTGGTGACAATGGCCACGTTCATGCCGCTGATTCTTTCAATCTTATCGTAGTCGATTTCGGGGAAAATAATCTGCTCGGTCAGTCCGAGAGAATAGTTTCCTCTTCCGTCGAAGGCGTTGGGATTAACACCCCTAAAATCCTTCACCCGAGGAAGGGCTAAGTTCATCAGCCGGTCAAGGAACTCGTACATTTGGTTTCCCCGAAGAGTTACCATGGCACCAATCTCTTGTCCTTCACGAACTTTAAACCCAGCGATAGACTGTCGAGCTTTTGTTTTCACAGGTTTTTGTCCTGCAATCTGTCCAAGCTCTTTGGTAGCCGCATCCAGAAGTTTTTTATTCTGGGTAGCTTCACCACAACCTACGTTCACTACAACCTTTTCAAGTTTAGGAATCTGCATGATGGAAGAATATTTAAACTCTTCTTGCATGGCAGCTCTAATTTTTGTCAGGTAAAGTGTTTTCAAACGAGGAATATAATTCCCTGGAACTTCTTTCTTGGCAGCCATTAGACGCTCTCCCCTGTGGACTTGGCAAAACGTACTTTCTTTCCAGCTTCATCTTTGTATCCGAGGCGGGTTGGTTTTCCATCTTTTCCTACAAGACCAACGTTGGAGATGGAAATGGGGCCTTCGATTTCGATGATCCCACCCTTCTCTTGTTGGCTTTTCGGCCGTACAGTCTTTTTCTTAATATTGCAGCCTTCCACCAGAACCCGGCCGTTTTCACGATCGATTTCTATGATGCGGCCCGTCTTACCCCGGTCTTTGCCGATAAGGATTTTGACCAGGTCGTCTTTCTTCAGTTTCGTTTCTACCATAGTCTCCTCCTTACACCACTTCCGGAGCCAAGGAAATAATCTTCATAAAATCCTTATCCCGCAATTCTCGAGCCACTGGTCCGAAAATACGCTTTCCTTTTGGATTGAATGCAGCGTCAATAATAACACAGGCATTCTCATCAAAACGGAGGTAAGTTCCGTCGTTACGACGGTATTCTTTGGCAACTCGAACGATAACAGCCTTGTGTACCTCGCTCTTTTTCACCTGAGCGTTAGGAATTGCTTCCTTAACGGCTACCACAATCACGTCACCAATGGTGGCGTAACGGCGGCTGGTTCCTCCAAGAACTCGAATACACTGAACTGTTTTTGCCCCGGAGTTATCGGCGACATTCAAATAAGATTCTTCTTGTATCACGTCTTCCTCCCAGGTTACTTAGCTTTCTCGGTGATTTCAACGAGACGCCAGACTTTATCTTTCGATACCGGCTTGCACTCGATGATCCGCACAGTGTCACCCACCTTGGCTTCGTTCGCCTCGTCGTGGGCCTTCACTTTTTTAGTCTTGGTCAAATACTTCTGATAAATCGGATGCAACATCCGACGGGTCAGAAGAACGACAATGGTTTTATCCATTTTGTCGCTGACCACTTTCCCGGTAAATTCTTTCTTACCGGTGGTTTTCACTTCCTGCTCAGCCATGATTACGCCTTCCTAATTCCAAGCTCAAATTCCCGAAGAATGGTATTAAGCTGGGCGATCTGACGGCGGACAATCCGCTTTTTAAGCGGGTTTTCCACGTGTCCGAGGACCAGTTGAAACCGCAGATCCATATAGGTCTTCTTCAGTTCATCCAACTTTACTTTCGCTTCGTCACGGGTTATTTCAGTAATTTTATCTTTCATCTTACCCGATCTCCCGTCTAACTACAAACTTACTCTTGATGGGAAGCTTTGCACTGGCCAAAGCCATGGCTTCCTGTGCCAGCGCGTTATCCACACCAGCCATCTCGAACATCACGGTACCGGGATATACTCTGGCAACCCAGCCTTCCACGGAACCTTTACCGTTACCCATCCGAACTTCAGCGGGCTTGTGGGTATAGGGGATATCAGGGAATATCCGAATCCAAACCTTTCCACCACGCTTGATCTTCCTGGTCATGGCAATACGAGCTGCTTCAATCTGCCGGTTTGTGATCCACTTGTTATCCAGGGCAATGAGGCCAAATTCCCCGAACTCCACTGAATTACACGCTGTCGCTGCATCCCGATCTTTCCACATCCGCATCCGCTTCCGGTATTTAAACTTCTTTGGTGCTAACATGTTCCCAACCTCTTAAGCTTTATCAACGCTTTTCTTGACGATGGATCCGGCGTCATCTTTGTTATCCCGTTTGAACACGAGACCATTGAAGAGCCAGACCTTCACGCCGATGGCGCCGAAGGTGGTAAATGACTCGGCAAAACCGTAGTCAATATCTGCCCGCAGGGTATGAAGAGGTACGCGACCTTCCTTCATTTCCATTTCACGGGACATTTCAGCTCCGCCTAGACGTCCGGAGATCTTAATTTTTACACCCTGTGCGCCGTTTTTCATGGCATTGGTGATGGACTGCTTCAAAGCCTTGCGGAAAGATCCGCGGGCTTTAAGTTGCCGAGCCACATTCAATGCAATAATCTGGGCATCCACTTCGGGTTTCTTGATCTCTTTAATCTTGATGGCTACTTTCTTATCTATCAGCTTCTGCACTTGATCGCCAATCTTTTCAATGTTCGCACCCTTGGTACCGATGATCACACCGGGTCGGGCAGTACTGATGATAATAGTGACTCTCTGAGGCTGACGGACAATATCCACAGCGGAAACATCGGCACCCTTGATCTCAGGAATATCATAGATAAACTTGCGGAGCTTCAGATCCTCATGGAGAGTCTTGGCGTAGTCCCGAGGACCCACGTACCAGCGACTGGACCATGTTTTGTTAATGTTCAGCCGTAGACCAATTGGATGTACTTTCTGACCCATTTATTTCTTGGCTCCTATTTCGTTTACCACGACGGAGATATGGCAGGACCTTCTTTTCAGCTGGTCAGCCCGACCTCTGGCACGAGGCCAGATACGGGTCATGGATGGACCTTCATCAATCATGAGCTCACCCACAATGAGAGAACTTTCATCAAGTTGTTTGTTCTGGTACAGAGCGTTTGCCGCTGCACTCATCACAACTTTCTTGAGAAGGAAAGCACTCTTATGAGGCATATTCTCGAGAATGGCCAAGGCGGTTGTATAAGGTTTCCGGCGAATTTCATCAGCTACAGGACGAACCTTTTTTGCTGACATGGGAAGACCTTTAGCAAAGGCCTTGTATCCTTTTTTCGCTTCCATTATTTCTTCCCCTTCTTATCGGAACCAGCATGGCCCCGGAAAACACGGGTAGGAGCAAATTCTCCCAACTTGTGACCGACCAGGTCTTCAGTAACATAAACAGGCACCCAAGTTTTTCCATTATACACAGAGATTGTCATACCAACCATCTCAGGGATAATGGTAGAGGTCCGGGAGTATGTTTTTATCATTTTCCGGTCGTTGGCCTTGGCCATTTCGGTCACCTTTTTGTACAGGTGACCCGCAATGAACGGACCCTTTTTTACAGATCTAGACACGGTGGACTCCTACTTCCTTCTCTTGATAATGAACTTGTTCGAGAGCTTGTTCTTAGTCCGGGTCTTGTAACCACGGGTCGGAAGACCGCGAGGATTCACAGGATGCCGACCGCCTGAAGTTTTACCCTGACCACCACCATGAGGGTGATCGACGGGATTCATGACGGTACCACGAACAGAAGGCCTTCTTCCCAGCCACCGGGAACGCCCGGCTTTACCAAGTTTAACGTTCATATGATCTTCATTGCCCACAGTCCCGAGGGTTGCGATGCACTTTTTGAAAACCATCCGCATTTCTCCGGAAGGAAGCCGGAGAGTAGCATAATCACCTTCGATAGCTGCCACAAGGGCACCTGCACCAGCAGACCGGGCCATTTGAGCACCCTTACCTTTCTGAAGTTCCACATTGTGAACCATTCGACCCACGGGAATGTTTTCCAAAGGAAGACAGTTACCGTCGCGAATGGGGGCTGCGGGTCCGGAAATCAGTTCGTCGCCGACCTGGACTCCCCGGGGAGCCACAATGTACCGCTTTTCTCCGTCTTTGTAAAAAAGAAGAGCGATGTTGGAACTTCTGTTAGGATCGTACTCGATAGCTTTCACTACCGCAGGAATACCCACTTTTTCCCGGAGGAAATCGATGGCACGATACAGCTTTTTGTGACCGGCACCTTTGCGACGAACGCTGATGGTACCGTTGCCACGGCCAGAGTTGGATTTCTTTCCTCTGGTCAAGGACTTTTCTGGCTCAGTCTTGGTAATCGCACTGAAATCCAGAGTTTGTGTTCCTCGAAGACTGGGGGTTGTAGGATTGAATGTTTTAACTGGCATGTTTAAACCCCTTCAAACTTTTCAATTTTCTGATTTTCAGGAAGAGTAATGTAAGCCTTCTTGTAAGAAGAAGTCTTGCCCTCAACCCGACCCTTTTTCCGCCCCATGCTTTTTGCTTTACCTTTCACGTTAACAACTCTTGTGGAAAGAGGTGTTACAGAAAAAAGTTTGCGCACAGCAGCTTCAATCTGAATTTTGTTGGCCCGAGCATCGACTACGAAAACGTAGCTCTTCTTGGCGGATTCCCGTAGAAGATTGGATTTTTCGGTCAACAAAGGCTTAATAATGATAGTGTTCAGATCCATGGTTAAGCCTCTTTCTTCTCGTCATAAAAACTGTTCAGGCCAATCACAGCCCCTTCCAGCATAATGACGTTCTTGCAATAGAATAAATCGTGGGCCCGCAGTCTGTTGAAGGACAGCATTTTCAACCAGGGAATATTCCTGGCAGCCCGTTTGATCAGAGAATCATCATCCTTGAGAATGATAACTGTCTTCTGACCATCAACCAATTTCATCAATAAGTCAGACAGATCCTTAGTTTTTCCAGTGGCCACGGAAAAATCTTCCACCACTTTGAAACCTTCGGAAACAGCCTTAAGACTGAGAATCGATTTAAAAGCCAACTGCTTCACCTTTTTAGGAATGGTGTAGCTGTAGTCTCTTGGCAAAGGACCAAAAGCTGTACCGCCCCCGACCCAAACAGGAGAGTTAGCGCGTCCAGCACGAGCACGGCCCGTACCTTTCTGCCGCCATGGCTTCTGCTTATGAGAGTTCACCAAAGAACGGGTTTTAGTACTATGAGTACCTACCCGCATGTTGGCCAACTCGTTTTTAATAGCCTCGTAGATGGCGCCTTCGCTCACTTCGCGAGCAAAAACCTCGTCATTGAGGGTGATGGTTTTCTTTTCTTTTCCATCAACGGAATAAACCTTCTTCTCCATGACTTACCTCTACTCTTGCCGTACAGGCTTTTTCTTAGCCTGTTTCACGATGACAAAACTGTTTTTGGGACCAGGAATGGCACCCTTAACAATTACAACTTGGTTGGCATTGTCACGAGAAAGAACTTCCAGAGACTGGACAGTCACACTCTCGCCACCCATCCGACCAGCACCTTTGGTGCCTTTAGCTGTTTCACCGGGGGTTGTGGAGTTACCAGTACCACCTTGTTCACGTCCAAACTTGGATCCGTGAGCTTCTTCACCACCCTTAAAGTGATGGCGGCGGACTACACCCTGAAAACCCTTACCTTTACTAGTGCCAAGCACATCCACGTGGGAAAGACCATCTAAAAGCTCTACTCCAAGAGAATCGCCGATTTTAACATCTTTGCTAAAATCTTTGAACTCTACCAGAACCCTTTGGGGTTTTTGACCTTCAGGATACTGCCCAAGGACAGCCTTGGTGAAATGCTTTTCTTTCCCTTCAACAGAACCGATCACCACGGCACTGTATCCGTCTTTTTCTACTTTGCGTTCTGCAATCACGATATTAGGATCGATCTTGATTACAGTGACAGGTGTTAATTTGCCCATATGGTCAAATACCTGTGTCATTCCGACTTTTCTACCGATAAGCCCTAGCATGAAACTACCTCAATAATCAGGTTTCTCTTACTGTTTAATATCAACATCCACACCTGCGGGAAGCTCTAATTTCATCAAAGCTTCCATCACTGCGGGGGTTGGCTCCAAAATATCTATGAGCCTTTTATGGGTCCTCATTTCAAACTGCTCACGGGATTTTTTGTTAACGTGAGGGGAGCGCAATACCGTAAACTTGTTGATCTTGGTGGGGAGAGGAACAGGACCAACGACCTTAGTTCCTACCTTCTGAACAGTCTGTACAATGGATTTGGCACTCTGATCGACCAACTCCACATCAAATCCTCTCAAACGAACACGAATCTTTTCGCTAGCCATGAAATACTCCAAAGAACGCCTCCCCCTCAAAGGGGAGAGGACTATTACTAGAATTAGGCGATAACTTCAATAACCTGACCAGATGCAACAGTTCGTCCACCTTCGCGGATAGCGAAGCGGAGTCCCTTGTCCATGGCCACGGGGTTAATCAGTTCAACAGTCAACTCGGTGTTGTCACCAGGAAGAACCATTTGCTTGTCATCAGGAAGAGTTACAGTACCGGTCACGTCAGTGGTCCGGAAGTAAAACTGAGGACGGTAACCAGTGAGGAAGGGGTTATGACGACCACCCTCTTCTTTAGTTAGACAGTACACAGTTCCCTTGAACTTCTTGTGGGGAGTGATGGATTTTGGTTTAGCCAAAACCTGTCCGCGCTCCACAGCGTTCTTGTCAACACCTCGGAGAAGAGCACCAATGTTTTCACCGGCACGAGCTTCGTCGAGTTCTTTGTTGAACATTTCCACGCCTGTAACAGTGGTGGTTGTAGTGTCGCGGATACCCACGATTTCCACAGTGTCACCAATCTTTACAATCCCCTGCTCCACACGGCCAGTTACCACTGTACCACGTCCAGAGATGGAGAACACGTCTTCGATAGGCATAAGGAAAGGCTTATCGATAGCGCGTTCAGGAATTGGGAAGTAAGTGTCCATGGTCGCAAGAAGTTCATCGAGACACTTCACAGATTCAGGATCGTCCATTTTGGTCATGGCAGCGAAAGCAGATCCCTTGATAAAGGGAGTCTTGTCACCATCAAAGCCGTACATGGTAAGAAGGTCGCGAACTTCCATCTCCACCAGTTCAACCAATTCTGGATCAGCCAAGTCCATCTTGTTCAAAAACACTACCATGGAAGGCACGCCAACTTGTTTTGCAAGCAGGATGTGTTCCCGGGTCTGTGGTTCTGGACCAGAGTCGGCAGCCACCAAAAGAATGGCTCCGTCCATCTGAGCGGCACCTGTGATCATGTTTTTCACATAGTCAGCATGTCCGGGGCAGTCCACGTGGGCGTAGTGACGGACCACAGTCTCGTATTCCACGTGTCGGGTATTAATAGTAATACCACGAGCCTTCTCTTCAGGAGCATTATCAATGTCCTCATACTTCATCACCTTACCGCCGTTTTTCTTGGCGCAGTAAGCTGTGAGTGCAGCGGTCAATGTGGTTTTTCCATGGTCAACGTGACCGATGGTTCCAACGTTGATGTGGGGTTTCGTCCGCTGAAATTTATCCTTAGCCATCAGATCCTCCTTGGCTTTTTAATAAACAGTGTGAGACAACGGCCCTAGGGCCGAAACCTATAAATCCTTGTAAGGACATGTCTTTTTAGAGGGAACGAAGCGAAAAGCAACGAAGCAATCTTTCTTTGCTGAACCACCTACTAATAAAAACTAGCGGTTTGGAAATCAGACCCAAAAGACCTCTAAAGAACAAACCTTCCAAACAGAGGTTGAAACATCGCGCTTCAACTTGCTCAGGAATTAGGGCTAGAGTATAGAAAGCTTACGCCTTTGTCAACCCCAGCCCGAAATTACTTCCTAATTACCACTTATAGTGACTGAAAGCCTTGTTGGCTTCGGCCATCTTGTGGGTATCTTCCTTCTTCTTGAAGGCTGTTCCAGTGCTGTTAAAAGCATCCAAAAGCTCTGCCGACAATTTTTCGTCGAAAGATTTTCCGCTTCGGTTACGAGCCGCAGTGATAATCCACCGCATGGCCATAGCCTCTCGGCGACCTTCCCGGATCTCAATAGGAACCTGGTAGGTGGATCCACCCACACGACGGGATTTCACTTCCACCATGGGTTTCACATTTTCCACAGCCTTGAGGAACACTTCCAGAGGATCTTTTTGAGATTTCTCTGCAAGGGTTTTCATGGCATCATTCACAATGTTCATACAGATGGAATATTTCCCCTGGAGCATCATGCGCTTAACAAATTTGTTCACAACTGTGCTTCCGTAGAAGGGATCAGGCAGAGTTTCGCGAACGACAGTAGAAGTTTTACCTCTGGACATCTTTCACTCTCCCCTTAAGCCTTCGGCCGCTTAGCACCGTACTTAGACCGGCTCTGCATCCGCTTGGCGACCCCGAGAGCATCTTTAGCTCCTCGGACAATGTGATAACGAACACCGGGGAGATCTTTAACACGACCACCACGGATGAGCACGACGGAGTGCTCCTGCAAATTGTGACCGATTCCGGGAATATAGGCAGTCACTTCGATACCATTAGTTAACCGTACACGGGCAACTTTCCGAAGAGCCGAGTTAGGCTTCTTGGGAGTAACGGTCATAACACGGGTACAAACACCACGTCTCTGAGGACAGGCTTGCAAAGCAGGGGCCTTGGTCTTGTACGCAACTTTCTGCCGGCTAGAACGAACCAGCTGATTGATCGTAGGCATGGATCCTCAATCTCCTTAGCGTAAAATGAAGCCTTACAGGCTCCTCTGTCCGAAGACAGCTCGATAAAATAGCACTTAGGTGAAATGAATTCAAGGGAGAGAGGGGAAAATCTTCATAGGTCGTTAAAACAGATGATTTTTGCATTTCAAATGCTGATAAAAGCAGACTAGGGTGTCCAAAAGTTGATTTGCCACAGACCTGATTTGTAATTATAATAACTCGAATGAAAAAAACTGTGATTTTTCTATTGCTTTCCCTATCAAGTTTCTCCTTATATGGGAACAATTTTTATTTTCAGGATATCCATTGGAATTAGGAAAGAATCAGCCTTTTATATCTCAAAGGTATGAATTTCGGCTTCCTTTACAAATTGAATACATACTGGGAACAAACTTTACAATTTCCAGTATCCTATCACCATCCATTGGTAAGTCCTCTGGGGAGCTTTGGCTTGCTTATTCATTTGGGATAACCTGGTACGACGATGAAGATTTAAACAGTCTTTTTTTCTCCCTTTATCCAATTTATGAGTATTTGGTGATTCGTGATATGGAATATCCTTCATTTTGGAATTTTTGCTTTGATTTTGGGTATCAATTTATATTATTCGAAAAGTTTTCAATTGCCCCATACCTTCGTTTTGCAATCTATCAAATTCCTACTTTTATACCATGGCTGCCAGATGCCGGGATAAAAGCAGGTTTCACTCTATAAGGCATTTCGAAACTCCGTGAACTTTGCGAGAAATAAGAAAATTTCACGCAGAGTCCGCCACGTCCGCAAAGTTTATGGAAAAATTAATTCACACTACACAAGCTATTACACATTCAGGACAAATTGTTTTTTTCAATCGACTAACGACAAGTGGATAATTACATCAAAATAAACCAAAGATAAGATTAGACCACCGCTCTACGTTTTCAAAAATACACCCTCACCAAAACAAAAAAGGCCGCCCTTTCAGGCGACCTCTTTAATTCAATCAAGTTTCAATCAATGATCTTCTTCTTCCATCATGGAAGAATT
>Ga0154386_1111_pt4 | contig 15951 bp, 13 predicted proteins | sample RifGroB1_FD_105629 | JGI IMG/M metagenome (GOLD analysis project Ga0154386, IMG submission 105629) | Spirochaetes bacterium GWB1_48_6
GACCTTGAAGAACCCTTTCGCGTACGCTTTCATCCGACATGTCCGGTAGTCATATCAGAACCATAATCAAGGTCCTCGCTATTGCAGTCGTTGTCGCAGCGATCGTTTTGGGCGTCATGTTCGGCGTAGCCATAGCATCGGTACGCAATATCGCCTCAGTGGAAAATTTCACCACATTCGATCCTCCTTTGCCTTCCAGGCTCCTGGATAACGAAGGGCGGCTCATCACGGAATTCGCATCCAGCGAAAAGCGTGAGATCGTATCAATCAAGGATGTTCCTCAACATTTGATTGATGCGCTTGTAACCCGTGAAGACCAAGCGTTCTGGACTCATCCTGGCTTCACCCTTCGAGGGTATCTGCGTGCTGCCCTTGGCATCATCACCGGTAAAAACCTAGGCGGCGGCTCAACCATCACGCTCCAGTTGTCCGGTACGCTGTACGCCGATCGCAGGGATATTAGCTTCAGGCGTAAATTCGTCGAACTGTGGTGGGCACTCCAGCTTGAAAGGCGTTTTTCCAAGCAGGAAATCCTTGAAATGTACATGAATCGGATGATCATGGGTCCCGGTGTGTACGGAGTCGAAGCCGCGAGCAAATATTTCTTTGGCCATTCCGCCAGAGACATCACAATTGCAGAAGCGGCCATACTCGTCATTCAGCTGGCCAGTCCGACCAGGTACAATCCCATACGAAATCCAAATATCGCCCGTGAGCGTTCGCGCGAAGTACTCAACCAGATGATAGAACTGGGGTATGTCGATGAAGAGGCCGCAAACACTTCTTTTGCCCTGCACTGGGATAATTATGATTACACCCGTGTCGCAAACGACTCCTTTTATGCCCGGGACGACAAGGCCCCGTGGTTCAGCGAGTATGTCCGCAGGCAACTTGAAGATATGCTGTATGGCTCCACCGACCTTTACAAAGATGGGTTGACGATACATACCACACTCGACCTCGATTACCAGGCAATTGCCGATTCATACATGACCCGATATATCGCTCAGGTGAACAAGGAATACGCCGTATCAAGTTCGCAGCGCCTTCGCGAAGCTGAACGTATTTATGCGCCGATGGCGGAGCTACTCGGGTTGGCGTTCAATCTTGAAGATATCTTTTTCAACGAGACTAAAATTCGTGGCAAGTCCATGGAGTACTATAGGAAGGACATAAATCCGACCATCGATGCGATGGCCTTGATGTTTGGCCTTGAACCGTTGAAGGCGGCTACCAATGCCAGTTACGGTCTTTCGAAAACCGAAATGGAGAAAAATACCGTAGAAGGCGCGCTCATCACCATCGACAACGAGACCGGGTACATAAAGGCGCTCGTTGGAGGATCTAAATTCGAACAATCGAACCAGCTGATTCGCGCTACACAAGCAAAACTCATGCCAGGTTCTTGTTTCAAGCCTCTGTACTACTCTGCCGCGATCGATTCTAGGCGTTTTACACCGGGCACGCTTATCTATGACGCACCTGTTGTCTTCTATAATGAAGATGGCACGCCATACATTCCGCTCAACTATAAAGGCGAGTGGCAAGGACAAGTTCTGACCTGGTACGCCCTCGCAAAATCAATGAATGTGCCATCGGTCAAAGTACTGGATGGCATTGGCTTCGATGCCGCAATCAATCGAGCCGCCGCCTTGCTGGATATTACCTCCCCGGAAGAGATCCGCATGACGTTTCCCAGGGTCTATCCTTTAGCTCTAGGAATCAGCCAGGTTTCTCCTCTCAAGATGGCGCGCGCGTTCTCCATATTCGCGAACCAAGGCCGAGAGGTTACACCCATCGCGATACGCTCAATAGACGATCGATCAGGCCGTTCCATACTCGATCCTGAGAAAGATCTACGGGTAGCCCAGAGTAAAAAGGGCGCGGATATCCAGATCATATCGCCACAAAACGCCTATGTTATGACTGATCTTCTGAAACGCGTAGTAAAAGATGGAACACTTGCCTACCCCACCTCATCGGGAGCGATTTTCACCTACAAAGATCCCGATGGCAATCGTTATACCATCCCTTCCGCAGGTAAAACCGGTACTACGCAAAACTGGGCCGATGCCTGGACCGTTGGCTTTACGCCATATATGAGTACAGCCATCTGGTTCGGCTTCGACAGACCAGGCAACTCACTGGGCGTCAGCCAGTCGGGAGCCGCCATCGCGGGTATAGCTTGGGCCAACTACATGTCTGAAATCCACAGAGGCCTACCGTACAAAAATTTTGTCAGACCGCAAAGAGGCCTCATCGACGTGACTGTTTGTTCGGTTTCGGGATTAATACCGACAAGTTTTTGTGACGAAGGTACTGTGACCCTGACATATTACGAAGGCACACAACCAAGAACCTCCTGTGATCTGCATAAGTTCAAATCCGAGCAGGCAGAGTCAACGATCAGAAGCCTATCCGGGCAACAAGACATCATCGGCGGCGGTCAAATCAACGCCACACTTGACTTTGACCCCAGTGACATAAACGCGTTGCTCCGTAGCCTTGAACCCCCTACGGGGCCGGCAACTGAACCGCGTAGTCCTTCAGGTACTGAATCGGGGACCACGACATCTTCGGATGTCGATAGCCGTATGCTTGATTAGGTATGGAACCGTCGATACCTTTGATTGTTTTCAGCATCGAAGATTAGTCTTCTTAATTTGGCTGGTTGAAAACGCGGAGGCCTAGATGAAGAAATCGGGTTTGTTTGCCCTCATGATATGCATGCTCGGAACTGTGTATGGCCAAGTAAAACAACCCGTCCTCAGAATTTCTCCATTCACTGACAATGGCGCTGGTTCGAGCGAAGCATCCATGCTTGAGCGTCTCATCAATTCCTATATCGTCGAACTGAAGTTATTCAGAGTCATAGACGCGAAGGGGCAAGAAATAGCATTGATGGAGACAGAGGCAGCTCTGAGCCTTGGAGCCAGCGCGACCGCCGCCCTTCCCTTGACGGCTGATTTTATAATCAGCGGAATGCTGGGAAAAATCGATAATCTTTATATTTTTACTTTGGAGAACACTAAGGTTTCATCTGGAGAAAAACTATCCGTTTCGGATACAGCAAATACCATCAGTGACATTGTACTGCGAGCGCGAAGCTTGACCAGATCCTTATTCGGCAAGCAAGATCCTCCCCAAACGGCAAGCTCGACTATGCCGACGAGCGCGGGCGCTACGCCAGCAAGCTCCTTCCCCGTTTTGGCTGGGGTTCAACCAGCGGAGGATGCCGTTGTTTTCAAGTCACCGGGGGTCAAGAACCTGGTCGGCACCTGGAAAGGCGACAAGGGCTTGGAAAATGTCAGATTGCTCCCCAATGGGACAGGCATTGCCGTGTTGAGCGGAGGGGGCACCATGAAAGTTCGTATATCCATTGACGCCGATGCAATCATGATTGTGCAAGACCAACCAAACAATGTAGCCATGTACAAGTCTGTTTCAGTTACGCTCGATATGGCAAAAAAAATAGCGGCTCAGGCCAGGCCAATGCAATGGATCTTCACATTGAGCCCTGACGGGCTCAATCTATCAGGAACGAAAGAATCCGTATCGATCAGCGGGAACGGTACAACACTGAAGGTTGATAACAGCTATCAGCGAGAAGCAACATGGACGCGGATTTCCCGCTGACGATATTTATTTGTCAACGGTGAGTACAAGCGATGTGCAACATCCAGTATTACGGAGATCAGAGCGAAGAGGCAGGCCAGGTACTTTGTGGATTGTTCAGATACGATGAATTCGGGTTCAAAACTGATTCGCGAGCCTGGCGAAGGGGGTATTGCAGAACCCGTCCCGATAGAGAGCCTGATTACAACCTCGTTTTCAGCAAGATACCCCAGCGATCGCGCTTCGAGGGCGGTCGTTTCAGGAATATTTCTTAGAACCTCCCACTCTTTTGCATACGTCGAGTTAAGCGTTTCTAAATTTAAGAGATTTTGTCGCATTTCATTGGCGGCGGCCTGCGTTTTCATTGTTGCAAGTATGCCAGTTGGACCGGCTATAGAGGATAGGAAGCAATATGAGGCTAGCCCTAACCAGCATGCTTTGATCAGTATTCGTTTCATCTCTACTATTTACGGAACAAGCGGCCCCAAGCTTGACACCTGAGAGCGATTAAAAAGCGCATACGGTTGACAATAGGAAAAACCGCGATTAGAGTGATTTATGCTGTTTCTTGCTTCAATGTCGGCTATAAGTGCCGATATTAGGATGAGATCAATCCAGTTGACGGAGTGCGTGCGCCATGCAGAATAAAGCCCCGCAAGGGAAACAAGATCCCATTCCTACCCCAGAGTTAGAACTTGAACAGTACGGTGTGTGGGTCAAAGCAGAGCCTCAGGACGTAGTCGACGAACCTCTTACCGGTGCTTCGACCGTCAAAACAAAGACAAAAGATGAGCCAGTTCCTATACTTCTTTCCGAAGAAGAAGAACTCATCGATTCCTTTGAATTTGATGAAAAGCTGGTCGATGATTTTGAGGAACTCGAGGCCTTGTCGCCAGTCGATGAGTTCGAAACAATCGGCGACTTACCGGAAGAACTTGATGCCTTCGACCTCGAGGCACTCGAACCCGCCGGTTTTGAATCTCGGACAGAACCATTATCCAGCGATTTGGGCGAAGATAATTCCGAAGCTAACGCACTTGATATATCGCTTGATGAACTTGATTATGAAGAGCCGCCGGAAGATTCTCAATCAGCATCCTCTGAATCAGTAAAAACGTCAGAAGATGCCTTCGATACTACTGATATTGATATAGAAGATTTTGGCTTCTCGGATGAAAGTTCAAGCGACGCGGTTTCTTCTCTCGACGATTTTGGGGCCATTGAATCAGCCTCTGAGAAGCGTGACGCGGCAGACATTCAAGGCGCTGCAACTTCAGATGATTTTGAGGCTCTGGATATCGACCTTCAATTCGATGATACCATTCCCTCGGACGATTCCATGGAAATTGCTGAGGCCTATGCCTCCGCAGACGATGCTATCCCCGATGTAACGTCCGACTTCGAATCCATCGATATTGATTCAATCGGGCTAGACTCGGCCTCCAACGAGTCGACCGCACCTACTGTCGCCCCGCTTGCTACCATGAAAACGGAATTCGAGACGGGAGAAACCGGTATTTCTATGGACTCCTTTATCGATATGGACAACAATGATGCGCCTGGAATCATTCCAGATATGGAAATGGAAAATGTGGCGCTCAATGATGAGCCTATAGGATTCGATGACGTCCAAGCAGTTTCAGATGATCTCAGCTTAAAGACCTCTGAACCTTCTGCGGACCTGCTGCAAAAAATTGTACTCGAATTATCATCGATAAAAGAAGAACTTGTGAGCCTGAGAGGACAGCTGAGTAGCCTCAAGGCAGGCAATCAAGAGCTACCTTTTATAGAAACTGAACCAGAAGCTACAGAAGAGAGTACTCCCGGTGGCTTTTTTGACGAAGAAGACGATGATACAATAGCTCTGACCGGTGATGAATTAGATAATATCCTCAACACAGCCGATTTTACTGAAGAAGTTGCCGACAATGAGTCCTTGGATGGATTTGTCGCGCCTTCGTTTGATATACCTGACGATATCGAGCTTTTGCCCGAAGATGGAATATACGAGACTCAAGAACCTGGCATCGAGACCATTGACTTACCCACAATCACTCCTACTGAAGACGAATTCGAGGCAATATCGTCACAAGATGGCGTAACCCCTATCACTAATGTGCCTGAAGATACGAGTTTCCTGGATGCATCTGACGATGAAGTTAATCTTGAATTTGAAATGCCCCTTGAAGAAATTCCACTAGTGGAACCAGATGCATCTGATCTTGATAGTATTATCGATTCAGCCTTTGACGTTGAAGAGGATGAGTTTGCAAGCTTGGAAGCCCCAGCCGAAGAACATGAGTCTGAAATTGTGCTCGACTTTGATTCCGACGATGAGCCCGTTATTTCTACCGTGGATTCATTTCCGGAACCCTTGGAAGAAATAGAAGACGCTCTTGAGCTTGAGGATTTTGTCGAACAAGAAGACCTTGGCGGACTTGAATTACTTGCCGAAGAATCGGAACTGGAAGAACTCGAGGAACTTTCGCTCGACGAAGAAAATCCGTTTGGAATGATCGAAGACTCCGGCCTCGTAGAAGCCAGCGCAGAAGATCTCCATGCTTCCCTATCGTCAGTTGCTATTGATTCAAATGAGCCGCTGGCCCCTGTTGATGATTCCTTGTTCGTAGAAACGGTTCCGGCAACGGATGAATTTCAGGAAATGGAACCCTATGTGGAACCTGAACTAGCGCCGCTGGAAAATGAAGCTTTCGAGCAATCTGCTGCCATATTTGAAACTGAATCAGAAGAAGTAGCCGCGGAACCAAGTGCCGAGCCGGAAGATACCACTTCAGAGAAAATGGTTCCCGATAAACTCCAACATGACGTAAAATCGGTTTTGCTCTATCTGGATCAGCTTCTCGCATCGTTGCCTGAGGAAAAAATTGAAGAGTTTGCTTCCAGCGAATACTATGATACGTATAAACGTCTGTTTGACGATCTGGGGTTGCTGTAATGGGGTTGCTTGAAAAAGCGGCGAAACGTTCGGCTGAAATCGCTAGCCAAAAGGACGGGGCGCTGCCACAAAGCCAAAAAAAAAAGCGCCTGGCCACCCGCTCAGTGAACTCCTACACGAGCTAGCTTTAGTTCAAGACGCATTTAATGGTATTAGGCTGGTTCTTGAGATATTGAGTTCCGGCCCTATACCCTGGATGGTCTATTACGAACGGCTCGGCGATGCATATACAGTCGCTTCCTCTTATGGAATAACAGGCGCACTACCTCCACTGAGCAATAAGACTATTCATGAGGCGAAGATTCTTGGCCAGTTGCGGTTCCGTGAAGAAAGCGCACGATTATATCAGATATTTGATGGGCATATCATAATAACACCTGAATCATCAATCTTGCCTCCTGATATTGCAGATGAGATTCGCAGGATAGGTTCGCTTTCTATTTTTTCAAATGGAAAATTCAGACTCTATCCTCATGATGTACTTAGCGCAAAATCAGCTTTTGAGTTAGTCCATCTGGGGTTATCGAGAAATTTTCTGTACGGTTCGTTCTTCATACTTACAACAGATGTGCTGATTAGAAAAGTAATGGCACTCTGCCCCCATGCGATTCCTGACTCGATCGGAAACGAACTACAGAGCATGGCGCTGACTATACTCGGTTCTTCCGGGCATGCGGTGGGTTTCAAGAATAATTCTTGTTTCTGCGTTTTTTATAGCCATACTCTCATCGATGCGGAGCTTGTAGCCACACAGGTAGTCAGAACACTTTGCCGTTCGGTATCAACAAACGACGCTGACACCGCGTTGACCGGATCCTGGCACTCAGGAAGGCTTTCAGATGAAAATGCTATATCTGGCCTAAGTTCATTCATCGAAGGTGTCGAGCCTCGGCCACAGGCTTGATTTTGCCTGATAGTTCTTTATACGAAGTCTCTTATCACTCTCGCTATTCGCCACTGAAAGAAGCCCAGAGGCATGTCGATGCCCTACTCTCTGGAAAACGGCCCGCTATAGTATTTATCATCGGCGGCGGAATTAATTATATCAGCGCGGTCATCGCCGAGCGCTTTCCTAACGCGGTACGAGTATCATTGCAACCTTGCGATGATTTCTTGGGGCACGAAGTAGATACGCCCACACGCAACTGGCATCCATCGAGTATCTTGAGCTTGCGCGAAACGATACGGCAAGCCCTCGCAAGCAATCGCATCGCTGGCGGAGTGATGATAGTGGAATGGCCCCCCGTCGTAAACCGATTTCAAGAGCTTACGGAAAAGATTCGAATAGTGTTACGAGACATCCTTGAAGAGGCAAGTTCAAATGCGGCAACCACAGGATACTGGGCAGCCCGCTGGCTTCATAACAGCATGCGATTTGTTACTTCAGCGTCGAGTACCGCTGGACTGACGCCAGGCGCCAGTCTGGTAGTGATAGCCTGCGCCGGCCCCAGCCTGGCCTCAGTCATACCGGAAATACTGGATAGACGATCGAGCATGGCGCTCTGGGCCCTTGCGTCTGCAATCCCGGCACTACAGCGATTTGGCCTTATACCCGATCTCGCTATTGCTACTGATCCCGGTTTCTGGAACGGAGCCCACCTTAGGGCAGCCTTTTTCAGCAAAATACCTATTGCGATGCCGCCAAGTTCTTATGCTCCCTGCGATATAATGCGACACTCACGCATTGTCACCCTTGACACGGGGCTTTCCTTTGAGAAGGCAGCAATACAGGCCGCCGGAATCAGCTCTGAAGGCGCAATCGCATCGGGTAGTGTTGCGGGAACAGCGCTCTCACTTGCATTGCGGTTGACAAACGGGCCAATAGCGCTCGCGGGCTATGACTTGGCGGCACAGGGGCTCATGGATCATATCCAGCCATACGCGTTTGATATTCTGGATGAAAAAGCCGAGAACAGGTTACAGTCGACATATTCTACACGCGCATCCCGCGTGTTTGAAGGCTATCCCTCCAAGGAAGGCGAGTGGCGTCGTTCAAGAGCCTTCACTGCCTATGCGGGGACTATTCAGGTTCATGAAAATGATTCGCCACGAGTTTTCAGGCTAGGCGAATCATCTGTTGAAACTTGCATCCGCCGCGCACAGTTTGTGGATATTCCAAGCGGATCAAATATTGCGCCCCGATGCATACCGGATTCACTGCAAAAATGCATTACAAGAGCCGAACGCGACGAGGCGGTGCGAACTATGCTGAAAAACTTGGCCGAGGCAGCTAGCGAGCAAGCGCTTGACGCAATAAAAAACTTGGAACCTTTACCCTACGACGCTGCACTTTATTACAAGGCTCTTGCGCCACGAGAATCCGCCGCGCTTATTGCTGAAGCCGCACGAGGTGAGGCAAAGGTTGATGATATTGCAATGGCACGTATAGCGGCCAGAAAAGCTGCGGCGAGCTGGCTTGGGGCAAGATCATGTTAGATCCCCAAATATTCGAACGAAACATGCTCGCCGTGGCTTCACAACACAATCCGCTCTGTGCTGACCGTATCCGCGCGGTAGAGCCAGATGGCCGGGTTTCAGTGGCATCGTCCCGCGATGGGTTTCCGGTTCCTTACCTTGCGACTGGCGACCGGAAAGCATACATGCATTCAAGATTCGACCCCATCAGAGAAGCAAAGCGACTTGCCGATCAGTATGAAAAAGCCGGGTTCTATGTGTTTCTTGGGCTCGGTGCAGGCTATGAGATAGCTTCTTTACTCGAAGCCGGACGCGTCGCGAAGGGCCTTATTATAGAGTACGGCGCACCAATACTACGCGCGGTGCTGGAACGTGTGGATCTGACCCATGTCCTTGGCGATAGGCGTTTACACCTGCTCGTAGATCCATCCGATGCTGAACTTGACGAGGCCATTGCCTCGAGCTACGTTCCCTCGGTGACGGGAGATTTTGTTTCTGTACCGCTAAGAGGCAGAATTGATCTGGCGCAAGCGTTGTACCAACGCGCAGCCGATTCAATACGAGGCGCAATAAGCGTTATTTCTGATGATTATTCGGTGCAGTCGTTCTTTGGAAAACGCTGGTTCTCAAACATTGTGCGCAACCTTGAGATTTCAAATAAACCGACACCGCCTGTGGGCCCTATTCGTGAAGCCTATGTCACGGCCGCCGGCCCTTCTTTGGAATTGTACCTCAAGGAGATAGCCGCCAGACCTAAGGGCGCATTCTTGATTGCTACCGACACAAGCCTCAGGGCCCTCCTTGAGCGGGGAATCGAGCCTGACGCAGTAATAAGCATCGATTGCCAGCATATCAGCTACTATCACTTCTCCCTTGGGATGCCGGAACGCATTCCCCTGTTCCTCGATTTGGCTTCGCCTCCGACAGTCTCACGGCTCGCGTCAAAACCGTATTTCTTCTCTTCAGGGCACCCGCTATCGCGATACGTAGCATCTCGTTTCAGGGCATTCCCAGTACTCGATACGTCTGGCGGAAACGTTACGCACGCAGCGGTTTCGTTGGCAGAGTACCTGGGAGCTTCTGTAGTCAGGATTTATGGCGCTGATTTTTCATACCCCTTCGGTAAAAGCTACGCACGGGGTACGTACATCTATCCGTATTTTGACATCAGACAATCAAGGCTCAGGCCCTCGGAATCGTTATTTGCCGAATTCCTGTACCGCAATCAATCGATAGACAGACAAGAAGATGCCGACGGTAGTTTTCGCTACGTGACCAAGCCGCTCGTCGCTTACAAAGAGAGACTGGAGCGGCTATCAGATTCAATATCATGTAAGCTGGACCGGGTTAGAGGTTTCGGCGTACAAGCCGCTACCGAATCCAAAAACCAGACACGAAAATGTGTGGAGGGAAAACTGTTCGCGGCCGGGAGACCATACCAGAAACCAGAAGAGTTCCTGACTTCGTACGCCCAGGACATCAGTAGCTTGCCAGAGCCATACAATCATGCAGCCTCTTATCTTGACAGCCTCGGGGCGCACGAGAGGGATGTATGGACCACGATGCTCCCATCGGCGGCGGCTTTCAGGCGTGAAGCCGGTGAAACCCCGCCAGAGCCCTTTGAACTGCTTTCAATGACACGTTCCTGGTGTGCAACGGTCGTGCTTGACGAGGTGAAGCGCGTAGCGAGGACTTAAAGTCTCCAGATTCTTCCAAACTTCCCTGCGGACAGCCCCCATCGTTTACGCAGGTAGGAATCCAGTACCGTGGCTCCCGCGATAGCTGATTCCACTGCATACGAAGCCTCCGCTTCAAGACGTTCGCGATCCTCGGGATACGCTTCAGCCAGACGCTCGATTAGAGCCTCGTAATACGCCTGAGTGGATGAGACAGGTTGTTGTACTAAATAGGCTTGCAGTTCGTTGATGCGCAGGTAATCATCACGAGTATCGTAACGCCGCCAGGCCAGATGTTGCATCCAGAAGCTTTTTGCCTCTGGTCCGAGCGATGCCCACAGTTTTGCGGACAGTTTTCTATATTCGGCATCCTGGAAGAACAGTGCATGAGAGGATTCATGGTCCATGAACACGCGCCTTAGTCCTGGTGTGGATTCTCTAGAGACGGAGATGATGGCGCCGCGGCCCTCGCCTATCGCTCCGGAAGAATTTCTGGTGAGAACCCCGCGCTCAACGAGCAAATCTAATAGAGACAATTCTTCGCGGTTAAGGCTGATGCCTGAGCCGAGAGCCTTGGAATAAAAGGCGAAAAGGGTTCCGGTAGAGTAATCGTGGGCATTCCAGCCATGAAGAGAGCCGATTTCCTCATCTGACGCTATCCTACCCCGAAAACCAGGTTTTTCTGCAAAAAAAGCGAGACGTTTCAGATATCTGTCCTGAACTGCATAATCTGCAAAATCAAAAACCAGAGTTTCCGGAAAAAGATCCCAACGGTACAAGGAGTAGTCTCCGCTCAAAGCCGCGGAAATGGCCAGGATGGCGTGAAGGTCCGCAAGGGGAGCGCTGTTGCCCGGTGCAAACAAGGCAAAAGACAAGCCGGTACTCGATTCGATTACAATACGGTATGTACCACCGAATGCGGCAAGCGGTATTGCGACCTCGGCGTCTGATCGTACGGTCGCGTCGAAAACGGGCCGTACGATGCCATTCTGCGCCAGGGTACTGATCCGGGCTGTCCCACCCGCGGTCAAACCGAGTATCAGGGACGAGTCGATTTGTTGCGGCACCGAGACGACTATCGATTCTGGATGAGATCCCGATACTCCGGAAAACGTCGTCCCGCCGTCTACGATATAAGAACTGGTATCAAAACGCGCTCCAACGAAGGCCGTACGTACGCTGAAAGCCGTTATGGTGGCGAAATCACCATCGCTGAGCGTCAATTCCGCGGCGGCGATGGTTGATCTAGCAGGAACGAAAATCCTCAGCTCGGCGGCTTTTCCTTCGAGAAGTTCGAAACTGCCGGAGGCTACCGGTTGTTTGTCTTGCCTAGAAGTGAACAGCCGAATATCCACCCGGCCCGAACCGCGTATAAAAACAGCAATATCCTGCTGTGCGCTTATGGCGACGGGGCGTTCGAAAAAAAACCGTACTGGAGCCCCGATAGTCACGATCGGACTTTCGCTCTTGTCTTGTCTCGACACGGCAACCGCGGAACCATTGACGTCGAAGGCCAAGCCTTCGACAAACTGCACCGCGCAACTAGCCAGACTACAGAGGAAGAGTATCGCGGCTATTGACGTTTTGATGCGTCTACAGGAGTGCAAAAACACTACGGGCTATCAGTTGGGCTATCTGGTACCGCCGGCCTGGATCGATCGATCCATCGGTGCGCATCAGCGTCGACCAGAGGCCGTCAAAATCATCGGGCAACACAGGAAGCGACATCAACGCAGCGGTCATGTGCCGGTCGGAGGGTTCCCATTGCTTGTTCAGGGCAAAGAGCGCGGAAGAACAGGAGCGGATAAATCCAGCAAGTGAAACGAAATAGAAAAACTTGTCATCTTTAAGAGCGGCTCCGCCTAGGTCACTGAGGTTGTGTTCTATTTTCTGTTCGTAGGTCTCGAGGAGGCTGTCCCAGAACTCAGAGGGGCTCTCGGCGAGGGAACCGCGCATCCGCTCAAGCCAATCTGACTTTGCAAAAAGAGTCTTACCGTTGACAAGACGATAAATCATGTAGGTGCCGGCGGTACCGAACATCCATATCGCGTCGAGACTCTTTGTAACGAGGTCTTCAACGGTACGAGTTCGCTTGTACTCCAAGTGTATCGGCAGCTCATCGATAAAAAAACGGTCTTTCTCCCCGTTAAGCGAGGTCTCGAAGGCGCCGGGATTATCAAAAAACGTCTGACGTTCTTCCCCGGCAGGTATAGAACCGTAGCAATAGACATCCAGCACGAGCGCGAAATACGGGTCTATGATATCGGTATCCGATGCCTCGCAGGAAACGACACTTTCTACCCCGGGCCAGGATGAAATTATTGATGTAAGCTTGTTGGCTAGGCGCTCTACTTTATGGGTCATGGCAATATCTTTCCTTTACAGGAGGTATACCTGAGTATACTATGCCTTCATGGGTTTGGGAATAACTGATACGGTCTCGTCCATCGCGCTTGCCATGGTGCCGCCGGGCAATGTCGTGAGGTCTATTGTCGAGATACGCCGCGCCTTCTGGACGGAACTGGGAGTCGCGAGCGCCCGTGCCTACTTTGATGTTCCGGTACTGACCTGGCTCGCTGAACCTCTGGACGGGGCGACACTTGCCGGTCTCGCGTCGCGCTGCGCCATTCCCTTTGAACTGACAGGCCTAGAAAGACAGGGCGACGATGTATTTTTGCGTTTCCCAGCAGAACACGCCGCCTGTATTTCAGAGCTTACTGCAAAAATGCCTATCGCGGAAACCTCATCGGAGTACCGCCCAGGGCCTTTTGAAGCCGGACTCGGATGTTTTTGCGCATCGCTCTCAGGACTTATGACTTCGAACTTACCGCTAATTGACAGGATAGCAGTTCCGCCTATTCATGCTAAAACGTATTTTCTTGCACTGTTAGAACTTCGGTGGGTGCCCGGTTTGTCTTTTTCGTCGTCCTGGGCTACACTTTCTTCAGCCAGGTCTGGTCGAAATATCCACTAGCACGTAACCGTTGGAACACCTCGCGCCTTTTCAGAGGAATACAGGACGTGCTATATTCTGCTCGTCACTCATAAGATATCAAACGGAGGAACAATGCGCTCCCTTCCATTAACAGTGTTCGTGGCCGCTCTTGCGCTTGGCGCTCAGGCTATCGCGCAGGATGAGTCGACTCCGCTCGCCTCGTCGGCTTTCAGTAGCTTTGAAAAAGGCGACGGCATCTTGTCGCTTTCCCTCGGTACCGTTGTTCCGCTTGGTTTCTATAATCCGAATACTCCAGGCTACGAGAGGCCGAATTCTACCCCAGGCTTTGCCTTTGCTCTTTCCTACGCTGGATTCCTGAATGAGTCATGGGCACTGGCCGGAGACCTTTCAGGCGGATATATCAGCACCGTCAACGCGGCCCGCCTTTTCATGGCACCGATTTCTCTGCGCATGATTCGAGCCTTTCCTCTCGGCTCTTTCGTAATCGCTCCTTCAGCCGGGCTAGGAATAGCCATCAGCGCGCTCGGAGCCGACAAGCATGTCGACGGGCTCGTAAAAGCAGGTTCTTCGTTCTACTGGAAGGCATCTACCGACATGAGCTACGCGCTCAACGTTTTCGGCAATGTCATCCCTCAGATCATGTCGGATCATCCGGAGAACACCCGTGTCGGCATGTTCATGGAGGCGACGCTATCCGTTGCCTATCACCTTTGAGCCCGAGGATAGCCGTATGAAAGCTTTGATATACACTCGCCGAGTTTTGTTTTTTGTAGCGGCGATTTTGACCGTATGTACGACTTCTTGTTCCGATACCGATGCGGGCATCTTTTCAAGAGTGCAAGCCGAAAAATCGACTACTGATACCATGACTGCTGCTATCCAGAATGCCACGCCATCATTCGTGGTATGTCTGGGCACGACGTATTATGCGGGAATCGGGACCTTGTGGAACAAAACCGACGATGCTGAAACCTGGAGCATTGCCACGGTTCCCGTGAGTCCGGACGGAACTGTATTCGCAAGCAGCGGAGCCGTGATCAATGTGTCTGGTACAGACACGCTTTTTGTTGCGTTCAGCTATTCAACAGGAAGCAGTCTCGGAATCTGGTCAACAATAAATGGGGCGGATTGGATACAGGTCGATGCGGCATTCCCTGCTACAGGTTACTTGCGGACACTACTCGCGGCGAACGACTTATTATTTGCTGTTACCGCCACGAGCGCGCTTGTCGACACGGTGCTAACTGAATTTTACTCGATTTATTATTTCGACGGAACATCATTCGTGACGGCTGGAATAACCGACGATTCCACAATAGGGATGCCTAGTTCTGTCGCATATGACAATTCCGCGTACTGGTTCACCGCTGGTGATAAAATACTCACGGGCGTATCGCCTGGAAGCCTTAGCGAGGCGACTGAACCAACAGACGGAAGCCGATATGCTGGAGTCTGTGCGGCAGGAACGGATATTATTATTTCTAGCCGATCTGGCTTCCTCTATCATTACAACGGTACGAGCTGGACCAATTCCTATGTGTTTGCCAGCTCAGCGAGCAAAGCTTACTCACTCTCGACGCCAACGTATTTTGAGCTGGACACAGCCAAGACGCTCCTTGTCGGCACCAACAAGATATCCTTGGCCAGCGTTACCCCGCCGGCTTATGGATATCTCGAGTTTGACCTAAGCAGTAGCTTCACCGCGGACATTCAGCAAAAATCCGGAGATACCGCGTTGTCCACCGCCATCAACTTCGCCTCGAGCCTTTCCGGCATATCCGTGAACGCGATGCCGTTCTTCGATTCCGGGGCGACAAAAAAAGTCTTTGCGCTGACCGACGGCGACGGGCTCTGGTCAAACACATACGAAGACGATCCTGACACGGCTACAACTGATCTTGTCTGGGGCGGCTGGGTTAGGGAATAAGCGAACGGTGAGCGACGACCTGTTTGCCGGAGCGACGCCTAAGGAAAGCACGGGGCCGCTGGCCGACAGGATGCGGCCTCGCCGGCTTGACGAGTTCATAGGCCAGGACCACATCGTAGGCCCTGGTCGACTTCTCCGGCGGGCGATACAGAGGGACAGGCTGTCGTCGATCATTCTGTCGGGGCCGCCGGGCACCGGCAAGACGACGCTGGCACGCGTCATCGCCAATACCACCAGTTCACGTTTCATATCGATAAACGCCGTGCTTTCTGGCGTGCAGGCCATCCGCGACTCCGTTGACTCCGCAAAACGGGAGCGCGATCTATACGATCGTAGGACTATCCTGTTCGTTGACGAGGTGCACCGCTGGAACAAGGCCCAGCAGGATGCTCTGCTGCCCTTCGTC
>Ga0154386_1044_pt1 | contig 15086 bp, 12 predicted proteins | sample RifGroB1_FD_105629 | JGI IMG/M metagenome (GOLD analysis project Ga0154386, IMG submission 105629) | Spirochaetes bacterium GWB1_48_6
GGGTAATGGCCCTTTCCCATGTGGTATTTCTAGGGATCCCGTCTCAAGGGAAATCCCGAGAGGCCGCAGAAGACTTCTCTTCCTGGCTCTTAAGAACCAAGACACAGATCGAGATCTTAGATTATGGTAAAAAAAATCAAGTAAAGTCCTTTGGGATCGCCGGTGGATTATCCTCCTTGCGTGATGTGAGTGAAAAATATATCCCTGAGGCCGATACCCGATTGATAGGACTTATCCCCCCTGGCAACGCCATCGAATTTCCGCCGCCCTTACCTGCAGAATGGAATATTCTATATGGGGAACTAATCTATCCATGGCTGAATAAAAAGTTACAAAACTCCGAATACCCCAGTCTCACAGATGTTTACCTTCGTTGGGAACAAGAAAGAAAACGTTGACAGTCCTGAAATGAGGATGTAATATCATAAAATAATATAATTTCATGGAGGTATACCATGGCAGAAGTGCTATTGAAGGATATTACTAAGGTTTATGAGGGGGATGTTCTGGCCGTTGATCGGGTGAACATTACTATTAAGGATAAGGAATTCGTCGTGCTTGTGGGACCCTCCGGTTGCGGAAAATCCACTACCTTGCGAATGGTTGCCGGTTTGGAAGATATTTCCGACGGTGAATTAACTATCGACGGCCGACTGATGAACGACGTGGCTCCCAAAGATCGGGATATCGCCATGGTGTTTCAGAATTACGCCCTCTATCCCCACATGTCTGTTTTTGAAAACATGGCATTTGGTCTGAGAATCCGTAAATATTCCCAGGAAGAAATCAACAACCGGGTGGGTGAAGCGGCTTCCATTTTGGAAATCCAGTCCCTCTTGGATCGTAAGCCAAAAGCCCTCTCCGGAGGTCAGCGTCAGCGAGTGGCCGTGGGTCGGGCTATTGTGCGAAAACCCAAGGTTTTCCTTTTCGACGAACCATTATCCAACTTGGACGCCAAGCTCCGGGTTCAGATGCGTGCTGAGATCTCCGGACTTCACACCCGCCTCCAGGCAACCATGATTTACGTGACCCATGACCAGGTCGAAGCTATGACCATGGGTGATAAGATTGTGGTCATGAAAGACGGCGTGGTTCAGCAGATTGGAACACCATTGGGAATGTACAACAATCCCATCAACCGATTTGTTGCAGGATTTATCGGATCACCACCCATGAACATGCTCACCGTGATGGTGAAGGATGATGCGGGTAAAATTGTTCTGGAAGAAGGAAATTTCACCCTAGTCACCGAGGGAGCTCAAGCTGCCGCCCTCAAACCTTACGCGGGAAAAGAAATAATCCTGGGTATCCGTTCTGAGGATCTAAAACTCACCGAAGGGGCTACCAAAAATTCCATGAACACCCGGGTAGAAGTTATTGAGCCCCTGGGTGCGGAAATTCATCTCTTTGTGGCCACCGACAACCATCAGCTCATCGCCAAGGTAGAACCTCATCACCACTTCCATGTGGGTGAGAATGTAACCCTGGTTCCTGATTTGAAAAAATGTCATTACTTTGACACCGAGACTGACAAGTCTATTATGTTCAACGAAGAAGCTTCCAAGACTCTCTAAGTCTCGAAAAGCATAATAGTAGGAAGGCTGACCTAAAAGGTCAGCCTTTTTATTTATCCAAACTTAAAGCCCCAAACTGTGGGGGCATAAAAAAAGGCATACAGACGTTTCAATATGTCTATATGCCATAATAAATTAAACATGGGCGCTGAGGGATTCGAACCCCCGACATTCTGCGTGTAAAGCAGACGCTCTAACCAGCTGAGCTAAGCGCCCGTTAATGATGGAAATAACATATCGTAATTGATTCGGTGTGTCAAGTTGGTGAATTTCTCATTCTAAAAAAAGCACCACGGCTATCCAGACCTTAGACTGGAGAGTCACCCCCAAGCCCCAAGCCTTCCACTGAGTCCCCAAAAGTATTTTTCTATGACCTGGAGAGTTTAACCAGGCTGGTGTTAAGGAGGTCAAATCCTCTCCGGCTCCTAAAATTTCCCCTAGAATTACCGTTCGCCGTGTCCAGGCAAACCGCTCCGCCGCCCGTCCTCCCCGGAGATCCCTATGGGAGAGGGCTCCCCGGAATGCCAGCTCTTTTGAGTAGTCCCTGGCTGTTTTTATTAACTGCTCATCCAAGGTCAAGACTGGAAGATTATTTTTTAACCGGGCTGTTACCAGGCTGGTCAGAACTATTTTTTCCGCTTCTTCTTCTTGACTAAAGATGTTCATTAGAGGAAGGAATAAAATTAGAACAATTCCAATATAAAAGTTTCGTATGACTTTCATTCCCATCCTGGTTAGATTGTAATGTAATTATTATGAAAGAAAGTGTTTTGTTTGTATATTGACTTGTAATCATTTTCCTTGGGAGTAAACTAAAGCAATGAAAAAATTGTTCATACTTTTTCTTTTGAGTGTCTCCTGGGGTAGTTTCTTACATGCCCAAGTGACCGACCAAGAAATTTTCCTCCAAGGCGAGCGCCTTTGGCAGGAGGGCCGGATCGATGCGGCCTTGGAACGGTATCAAAATCTCCTTTCCCAAAATCCCATGTCTCCACTGGCGCCTTCCGCCGCATGGAAAAACACCCTCGGATTGATCCGGTTAAGTCGTAATGAAGAGGCAGGACGCACTTTAGAGGCCGCTCTCCTACGGTATCCCCAACTCAATAATGTGCAAGCCCAATTCTGGAAATCCTACCTGCTTTTGGAATCTAAAAAACTCGACCTTGCTTTAGCTGGGTTAGAAAAACTCACTTCTTTTTCTGCGGAGATTGGAGCCGATTTCTGGTACCATCTGGGAAGAGCCAGGGCCTTAGCGGGACAGTGGGAGACGGCTCTATCGGCCTTGGAAACCTTCAAGATACAAAAGGGAAGGTCATATTTAGAATCTCCCCAGCCCCAACTTCTCTTGGCACAAATATATAACCGTACCGGTCGACAGGTACTTATTCCCACCTTGGAAGTCGCTGAAACCTGGCCGGAAGACTCAAAACAACGGTTGATATGGGAAAAAGCGGAAGCCTTCTGGACTCTGGGAAATAAACCTGGGGCCGCTGAGCTTTGGAACGGTTTGATTTTAGGCACTGGAAGCCTCACCGTTTCTGCCTACATTAGACTTTTTCAGTATTATGAAACGGAAAAAAAAACCCAGGAATTGGGTAGAATTCTGGCAGGGGCAAAATTAAGGCTCCAAAACCAACCGGGTCTCTTGGCGGAACTCCAAACCCGTTTAGGGATTCTTTATTATCAAACCGGCCGCCTTCCAGAAGCTTTAAAACTACTGGAAGAATCGGTCTCAATTGATTCCAATTCCGCCGCAGGTCTAGGGGGACTTTACCTGGTTGCGGAATTGGAAAAATCCTCCCAGGGGGTTAAGGCTTTAGAATTGACCGCCAGCCTTCTAGCCAGAAAGCAAGAACCTCAGGACTTACTCCTGGAAAAAATGGCTTCTCTGAGTCTAAAGGTGGAAAATTACCCCGAGGCCTTGAAGTATTATAGTCTCCTTGCCCCCACCCAAGGGATTCAAGCAAGCAACAGGGCTTTTTTCCGAGCGTACGCCCTGGCAAAAATGGGACAACCGAGAGCAGCCTTAGATCTCTTGGATCCCACCTTAAAACCCAAGGAAAAAAACCTTCTGCTCCCGTGGCTTAGCCTTCAAGGGCAATTAGAAAACACCCTTCAATTGAAACCCCAGGCTGAGGAAACTAGGAAGACCCTTCTTCTCTTGGATCCCAGCAACCCGAGCATTCAAATTGCCAGCATTTCCATGGCTCTCCAAAAACAAGATTCGCGGGAAGCCCTTAATCTTCTGGACTCTTGGGATAAAGCAGCTCCAGATTTAAAAACACGCAATCCTGGAATCTACCCTCAAAATCGATATTTGCGGTCCCTGGCACTCATTGGTCAAAAAAACTTCACCAGGGCTTTGAGTACCCTGGAGGATCTTTTAAAGATTTCCGATTTTCCCAAACGATCAGAACTTCTACCCTACATTTATTACTACGCTGGGTGGTCAGCGTTCAAGTTGGAAAATTCCGATACCGGTAAGGCTTTCTCCTATTTTTCTACCCTGGTGAAAGAATTTCCAAAAAGCGAATTTATTGAGAAAGCCCTATACTGGGGCGGTTGGACCGCCATGAGTTTAAAAAAATGGACCGAAGCCGAGACCTTATTCCGTCAGCTCATGTCCAGCGGTAAATCCCAAGAATCACTCCAAGCCCCTTTATATCTGGCCCGATGCCTGGAGGCTCAGAATAAGCATAATCTTGCATTACAAGCCTACTTGGACCTGGGAAGAGCCAGACCACCAGGACTTTGGAGTGCCCAGGCCCTTTTGGAAGCCGCCCTTCTGAAAAAAACACAAAATGACCTTCCGGGATATCTGGAACTCCTCCAGGAGACCGAAAACCGATTCCCCCTCTCTCCCCAGGGAGAAGAGTCATTGGGTAAAATTGTGGAATCGGCCTTTGATTCCAAAGATTGGGCTAGGACCGTGTCAGCTGCCGTCCAATATCGCAGCCATTACCCCAAAGGTTCCGGTAAAGACAGAGTTCTCCATCAAAGTGCTGCGGCCCAATTAGCCCTGGGACAACCCTACGGAGCGGTACTGGCTTGGATGGAACTCATAGAAAACCACAAATCTAGTCCCTTCCGGGGAATCGCCCTCTTTGAAACAGGACAACTCTACTTTACCACCGGGGATTATTCCCTTGCCAAAGAACTGTGGACAAGACTTAAACAAGAAGACCCTGGCACAGCAGCGACCTATAATCTGGACCGGAGGCTCCAAGAAGTACGATTAATTCAAGAAGGGGCCAGCGAAACGGAAAGTAAACTCAAAGCTTTGGTAGACCTTTCAACCCCTGAAGGACGTCAAGCTCAAGTAGCCTTAGCTCGATACTATTTATTGCAAGGAAAACAGGAAGAGGGAAAAATTCTCTTGGATCAAGTGCAAACCAAGGGAGATACTCAAGCCTCGGCCTCCGCCCAATACTGGATTGGGGAATACTGGTTCAGGCGCAGTCAGTATAAAACTGCGGGAGAGGCCTTTTTAAAAGTCCTTTCCTACAGATCCACAGATAGGGACCTCACGGCATCCAGCCTTTACAAAGCCATACAGATGACGGTTTTGACTAAAAATCCTTCTCAAGGACGACAAATTCTCACAGCTTTGGCGGCCAATTTTCCTGATTCAGACTGGGTGGTGAAAGCCCAGGAACTCCTGGAGGCCAAACCTTGATACTTAAAAATACAGCCATTGTTTTTTTTCTTTTAGCTGGCTTATCCGGGATTTCAGCCCAAAGTCCTGAAGCTCAAATAGACACTGAATTAGTACTTCCCAGTATGATATTGGAGGTTCAGGATAAGGAAGGTCCGGTGCTCTCCGGTTTGTGGACTGCGGAATGGGATGTGGCTCTCCCCGATGCCACCTACACCCTCCCCGCCCCTAACCCTTTACAATATCCGACCCTGGAAGATCTTCTAGATTCCCCCGCCGCCTTGCTTCCCTCCGGCTCACCAGCCCTCCCGCCGGATTGGAATCTTCTTACCTCCCTCGGTCTCACTTTAGGTATCCCCTACCGATTTGGACTGGATGTGGAACTCATGCGCATAGGAAAAGTGCTGCCCTTCCGTCTCAATTTTAATCATAACACCCTGGATTCCTTTTGGAGCGGACAAGGATTTCATACCCCCGGTAATGGATTTTCCTCCCGGGAAACTAAAATGAACTTTGATATTTCCCAGGATCCCACCCGCTCCTGGGGCTTAAACCTGGGGCTTGTGGAGGTAAGTCAAGGACTCCAACGCCTTGCACAGGATTATCATTCCTCCGAAAGCCGGGAAGCCTGGATCACCGGGGAATATCGCCTTCCCTTGGCAAAAGATTGGTTTTTCCTGACCCAAGGCCGGGTTCAATACGATCAGAAAGTGTTAGCGGGTTCCATTCCCACCAGTGCCACTGCAGGTGGGGGTTCCTTTTCACCTGGCATCCTTTGGATTCTGGGGGACCTGGGAGAACTAACCCTGGAGGGAAGTGGGGAGATTTGGTCCTTTGTTTCCCAGATTCAATCCCCCTGGACCATTGGATCGGGTGATCTTTCCTTGGGATGGAAACTTTACCCGGGGAGCGGATGGGCACTTTCCGGGTACCTCGGGGCCCAATTTGAAGAACAAAGTTTCCTCTTCCCAGCCCAATCAAAAATCACCTGGCAAAACGAAACTTGGGTATGGAAAATTGAAGGAGGCTTCCTCCACTCCCGGTTTAAAAACCTCTGGATAGCCCGAATCCGATCCCCATTAAACATCCCTCTTCTCCCAGAGGCTTCCGCCCATGGACAGACTTCTCTGAACTGGAAATTTTCAACCCTGGGGTCTTCAGAAATAAAAGTTCAATACCAGGGCGGATGGCTTTATGAAAATCAAGGCTGGAATAATCTAACAGGATTAGAAAACCTGACTCTTGAGGAGGGGCACCGGTGGACCACGGAAATCAAAGCACATTACCTACTTTTTGATCTTTGGAAAAATGAGCTCTTTTGGGAAGCCCGTTGGGGACGGGAAGTTAATTCTACTTACTCCACACCGGATCAAAAGTACTCTTGGAATACCGTAATTAGTCCGTTGGAGTCAAACTGGCGTTTAAACCATATAATTTCCCTTTCCTATACATCTGGTTGGGAGGTTCCCCGGGGTGATTTGGGATTCCAGCTTCTCCCCAGCCCATTGGTTACCATTAAAGCGGGGGTGGAAGATTGGACCAGCCTATTCATGCCCCGGGGTCGATTCGAAACCGGCAGCCCCTACCAAGAACCGGGATTACGTTTTTATGTTTCAGGTCAATTGAATCTTTAAGGAGTTTATGATGATACAGATTTTTATTTCCGGTGGACCGGTGATGTATGTTCTTTTGTTCCTCTCATTGGTTTCCCTCACAATCGTGGTGGAAAGGTTCATGTATTTCCGGAAAAACAGGGTGAATGAAGACCTCCTGCTTTCCCGGCTCAAATCCACCATGGAAAAGGGCCATTATGAGGAGGCCTTGGCCATCTGCGACGCCCAACCATCCCCCATTACCAACTTGATGAAGGTGGGAATTTCCCTCAGGGACCAGCCGGTTTCCGTGGTTAGAGATATGGTCATGGACACCGCTAACCAAGAGATTCCAAAAATGGAACAGTACATCACTACACTGGGTACTATTTCCACCATTGCTCCGCTTTTAGGACTCTTTGGTACGGTACAGGGAATCATTATGGCCTTCAATGTGCTGAATCAACTGGCAGGTGTGGGTGACCCCGCGGCCTTGGCTGGGGGAATTGGGACAGCTTTGATCACCACCGCAGCGGGTATCATCGTCGCCGTGCCTGCGACTATTTTTTATAATTACCTCACCAACAAAGTCAATCATTCCATCATCCGGTTGGAAAATAGGGTGAATGAACTGGTGCTCTACCTGGATAAAGCCCGGCGTCCCCAGGGAGGAACCCAATGACCTTCAGGAGACGGTTATCGACGAAAAGTTCGGTGGATTTGGTTCCCATGATCGATGTGTCCATCACCATCCTCTTCTTTTTTATGGTCTCCACCACCTTCAATGTGGCTCCGGCCATTACTATGCTCTTACCCACTTCTCAAACCGCAGAACAAACCACGGTGACGACCCTGACCGTATCGGTGAAAGATAAATACAATATTTATCTGAACCAGGAACTCCACAGTTTGGAAAGCCTATCCCTTCGCCTTTCCGCCTACTCAGAACAGGAGCGCCGGGAGATCAAATCCGTGATGGTCCTGGGGGATGAAGGTGTGAGCTACGCCCTGATGATAGAGGTTTTGGACGCCTTAAGAATTGCTGGCTTCCAATCCATAAATCTAAAAACCCGGGTACCCGGAGGTAAATGATGGAAATTGCCGACCGAAACCGTTTAACCAGGGCTCTGGGAGTGGGGGGGGGGCTTCATATCTTTCTACTCCTTCTCCTATTGTTGATACCACTGGAATCCAAAGAAGAAAGGATACCCATGGGGGCCATTCGGGTGGAATTGGGTACGGGTTTGGATAACTTGGCGGGGGAAAAGAAAACCCCTGCGGCTGTGATTCCCCCCCCTACCAAGACGGTTCCGGCGTCCTCCTCCCCCGCTCCAGCGCCGGCGCTCCCCCAAACACCCCAAATGAAGAATGATTCACCAATCCCACCTGAAAAAGTTTCTGAAAGTACCCGCCCTTCTACCGATATATACGAAACGCCGAAACCTCCGGCTCCACGGCCTCAAGACACTGGACTCCAGGCCGCCTCATCGTCAAACCAAGTACAGACCCCCGAGAAGTTGGAGGGGCTGGAAAACTTGGAAGCCCTGAACGACTTGCTTTCCAGGGATTCAGGGCGGGCTCCCACCGAGGGTAAACGAAAATTTGAAGCCGGTTCGGGAAATCCGGTGGAGCTTGAAGAGGGGGTTATAAACGCCCGTCCGCTGCCTTTGATCCCCCCTGTAGTTCCCCAGGGTACAGCCACTGGCGAATTGGAAGTAAGATTTGTCATCGGTTCCGGCGGATTAATAAAATTAGATCCTCAAACCTTGATTTTGAAAGGTATTTCCGGCAATATAGCCAAAACTCCTGAAACATCGGAGGAATGGAGACTTCTACGGGTTTCCGTGGAAAAAGCTTTGAGAAATTGGACATTTCAAACCAATGGTCAGGACATTCACGGACGAGTTATTTTCACCATTTTATCAAAGTAGAATAAAGTTTTATTCATAAGGTTAATTATTGAAAGCAGTGGCCCTTGATCTAGATGGTACCCTCTACCCGGAGTTATTCATGAACCTCCGGTCTATCCCCTTCGTTTTAACCCATGCAAGGCTACTCCTGGCTTTAGAAAAAGCTAGAATTGAGCTGAGAAATCAAGGGCCGGTGTTGGAATTTAACCGGATGCAGGCAGAAAAAGTCGGACGGATTTTGGGTATTAATCCTGGACGGGCCTACGCTTTGATCGAACAAAAAATATACAAACAGTGGTTTAAACTCTTCACCAAGGTCAAGCCCTTTCCCGGTTTGGCGGAAACCCTGGGAAGACTGAAGACCGCAGGGTTGAAACTCGCAGTCATGTCCGACTTCCCCATTCGGAACCGGTTGAGGGATATGGGGTTGGATGGTTATTGGACTACGGTCTTTTCCAGTGAAGAAACCGGTGCCCTGAAACCCAGGCCTGAAGCCTTCCACCGCCTGGCACTAGAGCTGGGATGCGAACCTTCCAAGATTCTCTATGTGGGGAATTCCTATCGTTATGATATCCTCGGTGCAAAAAGAGCGGGCTTTTTAGCCGCTCACCTGACATCACGCCCTCCGTCTGACAGCTTGGCGGACTTTTCTTTCAAGAATTATGAAGAATTGGAAAATTATATCTTCCGCTGTCTCGCCAAAAGCTGACATTTCGTATTAAAATACATTTCAAAGAACCCTGGGAGTGGGCAAAATGGACGTCTTCAATCTCTCTAACCTCCTTATATTAGGAGTGGTGGGCATAGTACTGCTTATTTACCGCCAAATGGATAAAAATAACCGATCTCTGGATAAAATCCGAAAGTATGCCGATACCGTCAGGGCTGACTTGGAAGGATTTATCGAACTGAGAACCCAGGAAATAAAAGATTTCACTGTGGAGTTGGAAGTTCATCAGAAAACCGGAAAAGAAATCATCAAACGAATCAAAACAGTGGAAGAAGAACTGGCCGGGAAAGCACCAGAACTGGAAACTCTCAAAGGTCGCATTGAAGATTATGGAACCAGGATCGATGGGCTGTACACCCTATCCAACCAGGTGGATGAAAATTTATCCCGCCTTAAGGACGAGAGTGAATTTGTGGACAAAGTAGGCCGGAGGATCAAGTTAGCAGCGGAGCAAATTCAGGAAATTGAAGGATCCCTTCCCGAACTTCAAGCCCGATTTCACCAGGACAATGCTGCGACCTTGGGACATATTCTTGACCAGTATAAGAGCCTAGTCGCCAGGGAAACGGAACTGGTGGAAAGAAAGGCTCTGGAGGCGGGGGATAAAACTGAAGCCTACCGAAAGTTTATAGATGGTTTGGAGGATAGGAAGCAAGTTTTCATGACCGAGAGTCAAAAACAACTTCAGGAACTCCTAGCTCGGGCTTTGGATAAAAATCAAATTCAGATGAAAGGACTGGAAGAACATCTTCAGCAAAAGAGCCGGCAATTTGAACAGGAGTGGTCAGGGGCAGAGAAAGCCTTCCATAAACGCTTGGAAGATACCGCCGTCCATGCGGAAAAATTCAATACAGACCTGCTACAAAAACTTACGGTAAAAATTCAGGAACAAATAAAAACCTCCGCCACCGCCTGGGGTGTAAATCTTCAAACCGCAGCAAAAGATGTGAATGCAGGAATTCAAAACCTTAAATCTGCCCAGGACGCTTTAAAAGAAGACGCCCGTGACCTCCACAAGGATCTTCAATCGGATATGGAAGCCTTGGAAACCCGGTTTAGTGACCTCCAAAAAACCGCAGAAGCCTCGGGTGAGGCCTTCCTTGCCCGGGTTGATGGTAAAATCGCCGACCAAGAAAAATCTTTTCAGTACCGTTTGACTTCTCTAGAATCCTTCGAAGGTGAGGTCTCCCAATTGGAAGCCCACCTCCGCAGTGAAATGGCGCAAGCAGGAACCAGGGTAAAAATGGATCTGGAAGCCTTTGAATCCCGGATGAAGGTTCTTCAAACCCAAGAACACCAAGAACTTCTGGGGAATTTCACCGCCCTATCCACCTCCTTAGGAGCGCTGGAAAAGGAATTGGAAGATCTTAAGGCCAAGGCTTATGACAATGTGAGTGAAAAACTCCAGGTTTTTGAGGATGATTTTTTTGCAGATCTCCAAAAACGAAACGCTTCCATGTCCCGGACCTTCGATGAATGGCATCTGACCATGCAAACCCGTCTGAAAGATTTGGCAGTAGAATCGGAAACCAAGAGACAGGACTTGGAAAAATCCTTCACTAGCCTTCTCGAGGAAAAACAAGTTTTTCTTCAAACCTTAGCTGCCCAGAATTCCGAACGTTTGGACCTCCAGATCCGTAGCCACCAATCCCGGGTCGAGGAGAGTTTGGTTACCCTCACAAACCGTTTGGAGGACTCCGGAAAAACACTTCGGGATGAAATGGGAACCATGGAGAGAGCGTCCCTGGCAAAATTGGAACAGGAAATCGGAAAGCACGAACTGCAACTAAAAGAATCCCTGACCAAACTCGAGAGAGAAATGGATGGAAAACTCAAGGGATTCTCCGAAAGACTGGAAGGGGTTCAAGGGCAGCTTCAGGCCTCGGTTAACGCTGCAGAATCGGATATTACCATTTGGCAGACTCGATTTTCCCAGAAAGTAAAAGAAACCGAGAACGAACTTCTGGACCAATACCAAAACTTTAAATCCGGGATCAATGAAAAAATCACCGCTGTAAAAGAAGACTTTTCCAAGCAGAAGGAGGACCTGCTGCTCTCCACCAATGAGGAACGAGTCCTGCTTAAAAATGAAATTTCCCTCCTCAAAGAATCGGTAAATCAATTGGAAGTGGATGTGAGCAAGCGCTCTGAAGCGGCTTTGGAAACCTTCCGAAGGGATTATGACAGCTTCACTGTGGACTTCCAGAAAAAAACCCGGGAGATGACCGGTGACTTGGATCAACGGCTGAAAGAATTCCGCTCCGCCGCCCAGGAAACAAAAGATAAGGCAGAAGCCCTTCAGAAGAAACTCTTTGGAAAGATTGAAGATCATTTTAATCTTCTCACGGTCAACTTGGAAGAAATTGACAAGAAACAGAAATCATTTATTTCCCAGACAAAAATTTTTGAACGAGCGGATATTCTTAAGTTGGAACTACAAGAGTCCATCGAAGATCTTAAAAATGACCTTGCTAAAGTTGACCTCCAGAAAAAAGACCTGGTGGAAATGGACTCCCAGATGTCCCGGATCCGAAAAATGAGTGACGAGATATCAGATAAGCTTGCCCGGTTCATGGCGGAGAAAAAACGAATCGACCTGTTGGATTCAGATTTCTCCCGGGTTCTGGCGGTATCGCAAAGCGTGGACGAACGATTGAAACAGATCACCGAAAGTCACGACATGCTCCAGGAAATCCAGCTTAAAATCCGAAAATTGGAAGATTATGAAAAAGATGTGGAAACCCGGTTTGATCGTTTAGAAAAAAAGAGAACCATTTTGGATACCACCTCCGATGCGGTGGATAGGAACTACTCCCTTTTGGAAAAAATGGAAAAATCCGTGAAAGATCTTTCTGGTAATTTGGGATCCATGCCCGCAGAAGTAGAAAACCTGAAAAAGCGGTTTAAGGAGCTTTCAGGGGGCAAGGAAGAATCGGAATCGGCCCTCTCAAATCTTAGGAGTATCTCTACCCTTCTGGTGGATATAGAAAAGCGAACAGAAAAAATGGAACAGGCCAGAGAATGGCTGGCTAGGACAGAAACCAGACTCCAGGAAGTGAGCCAAGAGGCGGAAGAGCAGGTGAAGCTGCTGGGAACCCTGGTGAAAGCCAGTCCCGCTTCCGCCAGTAAGGTAAAAGGCGCGCCCGCCATGGATATGCGCCAAACCGTGGTAAAATTGTCCCATCAGGGTTGGTCCAAAGAAGAAATCTCCCGGGCGACAAAGCTCAGTATGGGAGAGGTAGAACTGATCCTTGAGTTAGGAGCCCGTTAATGCTCGGACCCATGGACCTGTCAAATGCGGAATTATTCACCTGGGGAAGGGACTGCGAGGGATGGAAATTTCTAGAACGTCCGGATCTGAGTATCAATTATGAAAGAATACCCCCTGCCCGGGGGGAGATTCAGCATTACCACCGGAAATCCAGGGAATTCTATTTCATCCTTTCCGGTGAAGGTTCTTTTATCATCGGAAAAGATAAACAACTGGTACGTTCCGGCCAAGGATTGGAAATCCCCCCAGGGATGCTCCACAGCCTTTGGAATGATGGGGTAGAAGATCTTTTATTTTTATTGATCTCAGCCCCCCATACTAAAGGAGACCGGGTTAATCTGGGTTAAGCCGGCGTAGTTGGTCCCGAAAATCTTCTGTTTCCCGGATCCAGAAGGATCGGGTTCCCCATCCGGGAAAATGGTGATCAAATCCTTTATCCTCCTTTTGACTGCTGCACCAGGTGAGAAAATGTACCATGCGCATAAATCGCAACGGTTCCACCAAATCCCAATTTAATTTCCCAGAATCGGAAAACTCCCTGTACCCTTCAGAAAGTAAAACAGTCTCCCGGTGACACTCTTCCCGGGCTCCAGGGAGAAGCAGCCACAGATCCTGCACCGGCGGCCCCATCTGGCAATCGTCAAAGTCCATGAGCAGCAGACCTTGAGGATCCCGGTTTAAGATATTACCTCGGTGACAATCTCCATGGATTCGATGGAATGATTGTCCTTCAAATGATGCTTTAACCAACTCCAGGCTTGTGAAAATAATATCCTCCCACTCGGATTTCACATCCGGGTGAACCAGGGGTAGGAGTTTCAACACTTGTTTTTCCGTGAGACCAGGGCTGTTTTTAATCCTGTGATTGAATTTCTCTCGCCGCCCTACTTCATGAAGCCGCCCCAAGAGTCTGCCCAAACGCAGCCAATCCCCGTCTCCTTCGGCGTCGAAAACCCGGCCGGCTTTTTTTTCAAATACTGAGAAGTTATAGACCAGGGTTTCACCGGAAGGAATTCCCAATTCTACTTCCCCCAAGGTGTATCCCTCTGGATCGGGCAAGGGAGCAATCACCGGTAATTCCGCTTCCTGACAATCAAAAATGAAGTTCTGCTCTTCCTCCAAAGCCTCGGGGGACCATCGCCCGGGGCGATAAAACTTCACCACCAGATCCTGTCCTTCATCGGTTTTTATTCCGTAAACCCGGTTGATATAGGAGGGAAAGGGGATGATTTGCGGGTCTAAAATGAGGTTGAAAGATTGCTCCACAGAGTTAAGCACCAAATCGGGAGATAGGTAGTCAAAGGGGTTCATGTTCTAACATTATCCTAAAAGAGATCTTTTTAAGCAAGGGAAGAACTTTCAGATTTCCCCTGGGCTTGAATGTAGGCCTCCAGATCAAACTTTCGGCGGAGTCCTTTTTCATTCATGTACCGGATCATACCAAAAACTTTTCGCTCTCCCCAAGGACGATCGTGAAGGCCAAAACACCAGGCGACGCCCACGATGGAATTGGAATCCCGGCCATCCAGGGCGTACTTATTATTTAAATAAAGGGCTGTGACGAAGGCCAGCTGGGGGGTTTTTGACCATTCCAGTATTTTTTTACCCCAGTACATCCTCATATACCCCGCCATGACCCCGGTTTGCCTGAGCTGGATTTGAGCTGCATTCCATCCCCTGTCGTGGGTCTCACCCTTGTCCCATTGTTCTAAACCATACGTGTACTCCCGAGAATCCATAGCATGGCCATCCAGGGTCTTGCGAGCCCAGGCAGGTAATCCTTCATAAGTACCGGCTAAGGGATTGTACCAGGAGTAATTGAAGCTCAACTCCCTACGGACGATGAGCTGTTCCAAAAACGCTTCAGAATTCTCCCCCCCGGACTCCTGGAGGATTCGGGTTCTGATCCTCCGGGGGCTTATATGACCAAAGTGAAGATAGGGACTGAGTCCGGAAGAGGCCTGAAGTACCGGGTCATTTTTATTTTTGTCATAATCGGCGAGCTTACACGCCGCAAAGGACTCCAAAAGTTCTAGGGCGGCATTCTCCCCCCCTTTTAAACGGGCATTACCGGGAAGGATCTCCAAGGTTTGTATTTTTTTTAATATTTCTTCCGGGGATAAAACCAAATCTGACCATCCAGAAGGAAGGTCCCCCGCCATGGCGGTTATTCCACCGGGGGACTCGGGATCCGCAAAAAATGGCAGCAAGGGGACAAGCCGCCGCCGAAGGGTGGCAGCGGACCACTGATCCTTGGGACTGGCCACTTCCACAGGGACGCAGGTTTCGGTTTCCACTTCCACAAAGCGGCAGGGAAGAAACTGAGCCACTTGGGCTCTCCAACTCCTCTGGAG
>Ga0154386_1049_pt1 | contig 14589 bp, 15 predicted proteins | sample RifGroB1_FD_105629 | JGI IMG/M metagenome (GOLD analysis project Ga0154386, IMG submission 105629) | Spirochaetes bacterium GWB1_48_6
AAAAGATAATTCTTCTTTTTCTTCTGGTTCCAAAGACTCTTCATTATTAGAAGTTTCAAACTCCAATTCAGTGGGGGCCTGTGGCAGTGGGTTAGTAGGAGAAGAACTGGATGACTCTAAGCTATCCAGTTCTTCCAACGCATTATTAATTCCTTCTTCTATCTCAGATTGAGAATTTCTAAAGGAATTAATTAAGTTTTCCAGCTCTTGGATTCTGACCTCATAATCAGTCAAACGACTTTTAAGGTATTCATTTTCAGTTTTGAGTCTGGAAATAAGACCTACTGCTTGTTTAACTTTTACTTCAAGGTTTCGAACCTGTTCAAGCTGAATCAACTTATACTCCTAATGCCTTTTTCGCTTGTGCTACCAAAGCAGAGAAGGCCGTGGGGTCTTCAATAGCCATGTTAGACATAACCAAGCGATTAAGGTTAATGTCTGCTTTCTTTAAACCGGAAATGAACCGGGAATAAGTAAGCCCCTCCATCCGTGTTGCGGCGGAGATACGAGAAATCCACAATCTGCGGAAATCTCTTTTTTTGTTACGACGATCCCGGTACGCATACTGGAGTGCTTTTCTCACTGCATCTTTTGCAGTTCTGAATAACAGTCCCCGTCGGCCCCGGAATCCCTTTGCGGCTTTAAGAATAGCGCGTCTGCGATCACTTCTGCGTGTGCCGTCTACGGCTCTTGGCATTGTGTTCTCCTTTTTCCGTTAGGTTTTCAACCGTAAGGTAACAATTTTCTAACTCGGGCGGTATCAGCTTCGCTGAGTATCCCGATTTTTCCCAGAGCACTCTTCCGCTTACTCGACTTTTTAGTCAGAATATGGCGCAGACCCTGTTTTTTGTATTTGACTTTGCCGTTGGCAGTCATGGAGTAGCGTTTTGCAGCGCTTTTCCGAGTTTTCATCTTGGGCATGATCTTCCCCTAAAATTATTTTTTTGCTTTAGGTCCCAATAGCATGGACATAAACCGTCCTTCCATTTTGGGACTGCTCTCTACAATACATATTCCTTCAAGAATTTCCAGTACCTTATCCAGGACCTGTCGACCTCTTTCAGGATGGGCCATTTCACGTCCCCGAAATCGGATAGTTACTTTGACTTTGTCGCCTTCTCCAAGGAATTCTTGGATGTGCTTGGTTTTGAACTCCATATCATGTTTCTCAATTTTTGGCTGCATCCGTACTTCTTTTAACTTTACGATTTGCTGCTTTTTCTTGAGTTCCCGATTTTTCTTTTCTTGTTCAAATCGGTACTTTCCAAAATCAAGAATCTTACATACCGGAGGTGCAGCATTGGGAGCCACTTCGACCAGATCAAGATTGGCTTCCTTTGCTAATTGTAAGGCGTCCTGAAGAGAAACAATTTTCTGCTCCCCATTATCATCAATCAGACGTACTTCCCGTACTCGGATCTTTTCATTGATGCGTAAATCTTTCGTTGTGGACATATCCCTCCAATATTAGCTGAGTTCCGAATGAGTATACTCAGGAGGTTAAAGTAGCACAAGAGGGGGGAGCTGTCCATATGAACATTTATTACTAGAAATATCATCCATGAGTATACTATGGGTGTTAACGAACTAATGAAAACACAATATTTTCTTACACGTCCTTGAACTGTCCCTAGAAATGTGGTATCGGAATCTCTATGAACCTATTTTTACTTTTATCCATACCCCTAGGATTATTGTTTCTTGGAACTTTTTGTTTTCCTCAAATTCAGAAACGGGAGATCTTAAAGTCCCTATTAGGGGGAAGTGTTACCATTATTTTACTGTTTTTTTTGTACTGGCCCTACAGTTCAGGGTTTAGACTTCCCTGGAATCCTGTGGGATTGGGTTTTTATTATTATTTAATGGAACACCTGCTTTTTCTGGGTCCTTTGATCCTAAGCTATTGGTTCATCGAAGCTAAGAGTTCCTTAGTTTCTGATCCGATTTATAGGGCGACACTCTGGTTGGGGGGGGGATTGGCCATGATGGGAATAAGAGATTTCCTTCTTTCTGGGGAAGCTTCCACGGATCTGGAACTCTTTTTTCAACCCCTCGTTCGCTTACTTTTCCTTATTACCTTGCCGTATTTCCTCTCAAAAATGATTGAAAAAAGAGATTTTTGGTTAAATCTCCTGTTCATTGTGGTAATTCCTTTGGGCACAAGCCTTCTTGCGGTGCTAAATTATTACCAATGGGGATGGATTTCTTATGTGTTCCTTTTACCCCTACTAGGTGGCAGTGCCTATTTTATACACCAGCGTTTAACCAGGATGTAAAAAAAGGTTGATTAGTATTCCATAGATTCAACCTATGAAAGGGACTAATCAACCTAAGTTTCTTCGAAAACTGATCCTTAAGGAATTTCTTTTAAAGCGCCATTGGCTTCCCTAACGGTGGCAGGGGTATAGTTTGAATATTGCATTTCCAAGAGGGCTGGCTTGGCAATGGGGTTTTTTGTTACCCCCAGAGAAGAGATAATCTGCCTAATAATCCTGTTTTCCTTCTCTTTATTGGTTCCATTTCTTTGTTTTTCGTTAAATGAGGCCAATAAATCTGATAAGTACGTGGTAGCCGTATCTGAGGCGTTCACTCCCAGGAGTGAAAGTGCGGTGATGACTTCATTTTCATCCATACCGAGATTAATGATTCCTTTCAGCAAAGGGACAGTTTCCGGAGATCTATCCCCAGATTGGATTAATAGCTTCATGGCTAAGGTTCGGATGTTTAGTAGATCCACCTCTTCCAACTTGTTTTTGGCTTTAATTTGCATTCCCATTTCTAAGGTTTTTCTAGCCAAAACAGCTTTGCTTTCCAATGGGGCTTTCGATTCCCCTAAGGCTTCCACGGCTTTTATTTTAATTTTGAGGTCCGGATTTGTGGTTAGAATTTTTGTAAGTGCCTCGGATGGGTCATCTACCATGACCTTGATCGCCCCCTTTGCAATCTCTTTTACTTGAGATCGGGGAGAATACCACCCGAGGGAAGCCAGGAAGACCGGTTCGTAACCCAAGGGACTTCTCATGATTTCCAGGGATTGAACGAGGGAATAGGCCACGATTTCCCCAGAACGAGGATCAGCCCGGTTGGGTTCAAGATTTAAGGCCTCCAGCTGCCGCACTAGGAACGGAAGATATTCCACGGCTCGAATTTTACCCAAGGCTAAGGCTGCTTCACCTTTGAGAAAGGGGTCTTTCGTCTCAGAGTATACCCTGAATATCTCCTCTGCGGCTTCTAAAGCCCTGAGATTGCCCAATTCCTTCACGATCAACTTGGCCAAACTGGTCTTTTGACGAATCTCGTCGGATGTACCCATCTCTATGTTTCGAACACTGAGTTGGCCCAAACTCTCCTGCAGCATGGGTATAAAAGCCCGATCTTTCAATTCCAAAATATTTAGCATCACGGCAAATCGCTGTTCATCGCTGAAACTATTTTTGTAGATTCTTTCCCAAACAGCGTTTTTTTCATCCGCTGAAATGATTGAGACGGTAAAAATAATTAATAGGGGGAGTAGTGAAAGTATTTTTCGCATTATTTATCCTCTTTCCATCACAGTTTTCTTAAAAGCTGTGTATTCTGTTTCTTTAAACTCAATGATTTTACCGCGACGGTCAAGGTAGTTCGTTTTTAAAGGAACCTGAGAGCCATTGTACAAGTACTCCGTTATACGAAGAATTACCATTTCGGAATTTTTACTCTCTTCTTTTAACAGAAGACCGTTGGAATCATAGGTATATGAAGTCAAACCTGTGACCGAGTCATCGGTTTCAACTTCTTTTTTTTCCAACAACTGGCCCTTGGGATCGTAGGTGTGGGTATAGGTTTTGAGAAGTTTGCCGCTCTCGTCTTTTATTTCAATTTTCTGGAGTTTGTCGTCGGTGTACACATAATCGGTGCTGGCTAAAACTATATTGGCCCCATCTTCAGCAATCCATCGTGTAACCCTGTCAAGTTCATCAAATTCATAGGAGTTTACGGATTGAAGGACATTTTTTGCAGAATAGAACTCTTCCAAGGTGATCCGATTTCGTTCGCCCAAGGTTAATACTTTTGAGGATTGAATCTCTCCCGCATTGTTGAAGGAGGTGATTTTCAACTTTTTACCGTCAAAAACCCCGGTTTTGTATTCGGTTAGTACCCCAGACGGGTTAAAGGATTCTTCCTTTTTTAAAAGCCCGGTTTCGTCGTAGGTTGTTTTGACTGACCCTGCGAGAATCCCATCCCCATAATAACTTTTAACCGCCGTGGGAATAAGGGTCAGAATTTGCTTTTCCCTCAGTTGGGGGCCCTGAGGGACCACCGCTGTTGGACTCGTTGCCTGAGGGGTTGAGGCGCAGGAAGAGATTAGTAAGGCCACCAGGCCGGTTTTCCAGAGGTTCATAGTACTTCTCCTTTAAGGTTCCCTATCAAGATAAAATTTGTTAAGGTGAAATGCAAGATATGAAACGGGGGAGCGGTTTGTGGGCAGATTTTTTTTAATAGGCACTTTAATTTTATCCGGATGTAATAATTCCCAAGAGATCCTATTCCTCTCCGATCCCTATGGAGCTGTTGGCTTTCCCTCTTTAGAATCCGAGGTTTCCCAAGTTGCCGCTTCCCAGGGACTTCGAATTCGGTGGGTGGTGATTCCCCCCCAAGCGGAACCCGGTGTGATACTGGATTTGGTTCCCCCGGATTTTCAAGGGAATGGAATCTTTTGCTCGAACTTGTATGAAGACGAGGTTTTTAAAATTTTAGCCCGGGAGGACCGGACTCTCATTTCTTGGGGCTATGGAAAAGCCCTGTTGAAAGGGGATTTAAACCTGGGTTGGGAAGATGAAACAGCATTAAAAAAGGTCACCGAAACCGTAGCCTTGCAAAGCGATCTGTTAAAAACCCAAAAGCCCCTGATTTTTGCCGTGGCCATGGGTTCGGATGAGACGGCTGGCTCGTTGGAATCCGCAATTCGGTCGGTGTGGCCCCCCAACTTAGGGTTCGATAGATTGTGGTTTTATAAATTAGCAAACTTGGAAGACCGAAATGGGGCAATTCAAGCAGCCAATAACTTGGTAGCCCAAAATTTGGACATGGTTTATCTCTCCGCTGGAAAATTAAATGGGGAGTTTTTTCGAATCCTTGTGGGTGGGGGAATAAATATGGTGGTAAAGGATTGGGATGTCACAGGACAGAATCATTCGAGAATTGTTTTTTCTTTGGAGAGAAACTGGCCGGAATTCTGGAAGAAGGGGTTAACCGCATGGAAAGATGGCCAGAAAGGAGAGGTAAATACACCTTTTACCCTCAATTCTCATTTTTCAACGGAAAACTCACCGCTAAAAGCATTTCACATCCGATAATACAAAAAACCTTAAAAGGTTTGACAAAGGCTTTCGGGAGAACATATAATTCAGTTGGCCTTGAACAATGAAACAAAAGGAGTTGACCATGAAACGAGGCAGATTGCTTCTTGGTCTGATTTCACTGTGGTTTATCGCAGTGATGCCGGCTTATGCCGATGAAGCGGCCGAGAGACTGGAATCCATAGTTATTGACACTTTTGACGATCCATCCGAACGGGTCTGGCTCGAAAGTGGACGAGAAAAACGGGAAAAACGGGAATGGGTAGCGGTGGGCAGTAAATTCGCCACTAAGGAAGGGGATGTTCAATTCCCTGTGAAAGCCTTTCCAGAAGTATGGCCTAGTGCTCTCTTTGACAGGAATACTGAAGGACAGACCCTAAGGTCTTTGGGTATTCATGGTAAATTTGATAGAAAGGGTTTCAATTACGTTGAAATCTACCCTGTAAAAGATGATGGGACCGGTAAACTTATTCATGCCCCTTATTCCCTACCAGGAATTGCCAAAATGATTGATATCTGGGTCTGGGGATCCTTATACAATTATACTCTGGAAGTTCATTTAAGGGATTTCCAAGGTATCCCCCATGTTTTGGAAATGGGTAGTCTTTGGTACAAGGGTTGGAAAAATCTGACAGTCAGGGTTCCTTCAGGTATTCGACAGACTCAGAATCAGATTCCCAACTACCAGGGTATGCAGCTTACCAAGTTTGTGGTCAGAACCAATCCGAATGAAAGGGTGGACAATTTCTATGTCTACTTTGACAACTTGAAGGTTCTTTCAGATATGCATCTGAATCCCTTTGACGGACGGGAATTAGCTGATCCCGCATTTTTACAAAAGATCTGGAATCCAGAAGGAGCTAACTAATGAAGTTCAAAACAATAGTTCTAATCTGTTTTTTTGTTATGGGAACTTCAGCGTTTGGTCAGGCGGATACAAATGAAAGTACCGCTACAGAAACTGGTGGTCCACAAGCGGAATATATTGGTGTCGATAGTGCCCAACAGGAGCTGGCTGAAATATCTTTGTCCAAATTTGAAGATGATGGATATTGGACAGCGTACATGCCCACTGATGAAGGTCTGATCAGTCTTAGACGCTTTGAAGGAACTCCTTTGGATAAAAGGAAACTGGAAGAAGAGGAAAAGTCTGGAATAGTAGAAGAGGATAGGTACGTTCTCGGTGCGAAGGTAAATCACATCCACCGTGCGGCTACTTATTTTTCAGTTAAACCTTTAAGGCCAATTCCCATTCCTGGGAAAACCAAAATACTGTCTCTATGGATCGTGGGACGAAATGTGAGGCACTCCCTCTACGCCATCGTGAACGATCACTTTGGTAATAGGGCGAAAATCTCCATGGGAGAGCTGAACTTCACAGGGTGGAAGGAGCTTCGTGCTACCATTCCTCCTCATATTCGCCAGCAGGATCCTAGATACAATAATAAAACGGGAATTCAAGTAACCGAGTTCTTGATTGAGACTGATCCGGCAGAAACCTATGGAAATTACTATTTTTACATGGATGATCTTCGGGCTGTGACGGACTTATTCTCAGAGAATAATCGTGATGCCGACGATATGGCCGATTACTGGTAAAAATTAAAGGCCTCCTGCGAGGCCTTTTTTAATTTCATTATATGAACTACGACTATAAGAAGTACCTAAAAAATCTAGACCTTTTTAAGGATCTCGAAGAGGCCGATCTGGAGAAAATCATTCATGAGTGTCATGAATGCAGCTTTCAACCGGGGGAAGTGATTTTTAGGGAAAACGAGCCCTCAGAACGATTTTATATTATTTTAGAGGGGCAGGTTGAAGTTTGGAAAGACTTTGAAACACCCTTCCAGGATATTTTAGCCGTAAAAGGGGAGGGGGCGTCCTTTGGTGAAATGGGTCTTATAGACGAGCTTCCCAGAAGTGCCACTATTAGGGCTGTGACCCCCACCAAAGGTCTCTATCAAGATAAGGAAAGTTTCACAAGAATTATAAAAGAAAATACATCCATTGCTATTTTTATTATGAAATCTGTCTCTAAAATGGTGAGACAAAGCAATGAAACCTTTATTTTTGGCCTGCGTCAAAAAAATCTAAAACTTGAAAAAGCCTACGAAGACTTAAAAAAGGCGCAGCAAGAATTGCTTCGCAATGACCGTCTTTCCACCCTGGGAAAATTTTCTTCCATGATTATTCATGACTTAAGAAACCCCATTTCCATTCTCCGGGGTTATGCCGAAATGATTCAGCTTAATTCCACACAAACCGAAAGAGTAGAATCCTATGCATCTAAAGTGATCGGAGAGGCCGATAGACTCAACCGATTGGCCCAAGAATTGTTGGACTATTCTCGAGGAGATATCAGACTTAATATAGCACCCATTCAGCCCCGGGAATTCTTCACCAGGCTCCAAGAATCCTATGAAAAAGGGTTGAAAGCTCGGAAAATCGAAACCAAGTTTGAGATTGAAATGGAAGAAGCGATTCTATTGGATCAGGATCGAATGATGAGGGTTTTCGGAAATTTGGTAGATAATGCAAGAAAAGCCATGTATAAGGGCGGAACGCTCACATTGAAGGCCTATATGGAAGGTTCCCATGCGGCGCTGGTTATTGTGGATACCGGTGAAGGTATGACGAAAGACGTGAAAGATAGGATGTTTGATCCTTTTTATTCCTCCTCCTCCCAAGGTGGCACGGGTCTCGGGATGCTGGTTGTTCATAATATCATAGAAGCTCATAAAGGACATTTGGAAGTGGATTCTGAACCTGGCAGGGGAACTGCTATTAAAATCACCCTTCCCATGGATGACAAAGCTTGAAATTCAGCTGTATCGTGGTCTTGTTTTTGGCCTTTTCACCGATGAGCCTATTTACCCAAAGTGCACAACTGGGTGAATCAAGGGTCAAAATCGTCCATCGTTATGATTTCAGAACGAGATTGGATGGAAAATATGCAGGCCTCGTCTACGGTGGTGCCTTAGGTGTTTTGACTTTTAATTCTTTATCAGAGGTAAAAGCCCGGTTCTTTTTGGAAGAAGAGGGGCTTAAAAATACCCAATATTTAGAAAAGCATATTTCTAACGAGGAAATTTCCACCTTTCAATACGATGATAAAGGACGACAAGTGGGTTTCTCAAATGGAAGCGTACCGCTTTTTAGAAACTTTCCCTATCATCCCCCAGAAAAAGCTTGGGCTGTAGGGTCGACATGGGTATCCTCCGGAGAAATCATTTTGGATTGGAATAAAAGTGGAATATACACCAGAGTTCCCATTTTAACAGAGTATAAAATAGTTAATTTGAAAACCGATGAACAAAGCCCTTACTGGGAAATTTCTGGTTTGCACGCTTTGAGATACAAACAAGGGGGAGATCCCGCCGGGAGTCCGAGTCTCACCGCCATTCAAGGTAAGCACGAGTCCCTTATTCATTGGCCAGTGGATAGCACCTTACCAAAATTCTTCAGAATAAAAACAGAAGAAGTCATATCGTCCGGGGGCAGTACCCTAACTCGAAACGGATTTTGGCTCACTTGGTATAATGGCGTCCTTCCCATGGGGTTAACCCAGGAAAAAGAAAAAATAGAAACCCAATTACACCAAGCCCAAGTTCCGGAGGTGGAAATCCAGGAAAAAGAAGCGGGTTTGAACCTGGTTTTAAAAAATCTACAATTCGTCGCCGACGAAGCCAAGCTTCTTCCCGGGGAGGGACCACGATTGGAGTTCATCGCCCAGGTTCTCCGGGGAATTCCGAGAAGAAGCATTTTAATAACTGGTCATACGGCGGATATTGGACAGGATGAAGCTCAAAAATCTCTTTCCCTAGACCGGGCAAAGGCCATTGTCGATGCCCTTAAAACTAGAGGTGTTGAACCTAAGCGCCTTTATTTTGAAGGTAAAGGAGCGGATCAGCCTATAGCCGATAACGCTACCGCCGAAGGTCGGGCTCTTAATCGGCGGGTAGAGATTACAATTCTGGAAGATTAAAAAGGGTTTTGAAATTATTCTTAATTTGATGCGCCAGGGTTGTGACATCCATGGATTTTATTTCCGCTGCTTTTTTTAGCGTTTCCTGAACCAGGGGCGGTGAGTTCGTTTTTCCTCTATAGGGAATAGGTGCCAAGTACGGTGAGTCCGTCTCCACTAAGATTCTATCCACGGGGACGTAGGAGAGAGCCTCTCGGATGATCTGGGCACTGGGATAGGTCATATTGCCCGCAAAACTGATATAATAGCCTAAATCCAAAGCATTTTTAGCAGTTTCAATCCCCGAAGAAAAACAGTGAAACACGCCTTTTGCAGGAAGGTTAGCTTCCTTGAGAACGGCCAGAAGATCTTCATCGGAGTCCCTATTATGTAATATCACTGGTTTTTTTAGGGTATTTGCTAAACCTAATTGATATTGGAATAAATTTATTTGGGATTTCTTATGTTCTTTTCCCCGGTGGTAATCCAAGCCCATTTCTCCCAGGGCAATGGTTTTCCCATGGAGAGCCTGGGTTAAGTAGGTATCCCAGTCGGGTATGAATCCTGAAATACCGGGACAGTGGGGGTGGTATCCCACGCCTAGAAATAAATTGGGAAATTCCTGGGCAGCTTGGACTCGGATCTCCCAATGATACAAATCCACGCCCACATCCAAGAGGTAGGAAAACCCGGATTCAAACCAATATTTTAAATCTTGCAAAGGTGTGAGTCCTTTACTTTGCATTTCCAAGATATGAAAATGACTATCACCGATTTCAGGAATTAGAGGAGTATTCATATTTCATTATTGACCGTGTGGGGCATTCTAGGCTAGTATGCATTGTCCCCGAGGTGGTGGAACAGGTAGACACAAGGGACTTAAAATCCCTCGGGCTCACGCCCGTGCCGGTTCGATTCCGGTCCTCGGGATTTTGGGGACATTAGGAGGCATCTTAGGATGCCTCCTTTTTATATATTCTACAAATATGTAATATTTTAAACGAGAATGTTGTACGTATTTGTAGAAAATGGAAAAAATAATCAATTATATTCCTCATAACTGTGTTTATTTACCTTGTCAGCGCTCTTTTACTGTTTTAGCATAGTTATTGCTTATACACTATTAGGAGTACTACTTTGAAACTACTAATAGTGGATGATTCCAATATCATGCGCAGAGCCATTGAAAAATATGCCTCACCTTTGGGTCTGGAGCTCGTGGGAACCGCAGGCAATGGTCAAGACGCCTTGAGTATCCTCCAAGAAAAAAAGCCCGACCTGGTAACCTTGGATATAACCATGCCCTTAATGGATGGGTTAACTTGCCTCAAGGAAATGATGAGATTACGCCCCCAAACCAAGGTGATTGTTATTTCGGCACTATCTGATCAATCCACTGGATTGAAAGCCCTTAAATTGGGCGCCAGGTCATTTCTTCCAAAACCGTTTACAGAAAAACAGCTCATGGACGAGATAAAACTCGTGACGGGAGAACTCCTATGACCGAAAAAGACCTTTCTTATTTCGTTAATACGGTGATTCAATATTTTAAGCAGGTGGATGGTGAAGAAGCCGTCATGGGACTTCCTTATATAAAAAGAGAAGATCCGGTGGTTTTAGAATACACCGGTATTATAGGCATTTCTGGTCCCCGTAGGGGAGGGATCTATTTTACCGCAGGAAAAGAACTCCTCGTAAAATTGACCCAGGCGATATTGGGGGAAAGCGAATCCGATGTGGAAACTCTCCAGGATATGGTGGGCGAGCTCACCAATACCGTGGCGGGAAACGTAAGAAAGTATTTCGGTTCTGATTTTATGATTTCGGTTCCCATGCTCATTCGCGGCCAACCCGAGGATATTCTTTTAAAATTAAAGCCCCCTGTTTTTGTGGTTCCCCTGACTTGGAAGCAGCAGAAAGCTTACCTGGTTGTGGGATTGGAATAAATATGGATATGGAACTTATAAATATCCTCTGGATAATTATTTCCGCAGCGCTGGTTTTCCTCATGCAAGGCGGGTTTGCTCTTCTCGAATCTGGTCTTACAAGGTCAAAAAATAGTATCAATGTGGCCATTAAAAATCTCACAGATTTTGGAATCTCTGTGGTGGCCTTCTGGTTTCTGGGTTTTGGATTGATGTTTGGACCTAGTTTTTTAGGATTTATTGGGACCGGGGAGTTTATGTTTTCCAGTAACCAGATATTTCTGGGCACTTTTTTTGTCTTCCAGGTAATGTTCGCCTCGACTTCCGCTACTATTGTCTCCGGTGCAGTGGCCGAAAGAATGAAATTCACCGCTTATCTTTTGGTTACCCTTGTCATTTCCTTAGCGATCTACCCAGTTGTGGGTCATTGGGTTTGGAATGATGGGTCCCTTGGTGGGCCGGCGGGCTGGCTTAAGGAATGGGGATTTGTCGACTTTGCCGGTTCGACCGTGGTGCATTCAGTAGGTGGGTGGGTAGCTTTGGCGGCCATTTTGATCCTAGGGCCTCGACTCGGCCGATATGGACCTCAGGGTGAAATCAGGAAAATATCCGGATCAAATCTTCCCAACGCCGTGACAGGGGTAATATTGCTTTTTTTCGGGTGGTTTGGATTTAATGGGGGTTCCACCTTGGAACTCAGTGCGGCGGTACCCAAAATCATACTCAATACCACCTTAGCCGGGGCCGCAGGTTTATTGGGAGCTCTTATTTTAGGTTGGCCTATTTTTAGGTTTCCTGACGTCAGTTTGGTGATAAACGGCGTTCTCGGTGGTTTGGTGGCCATTACTGCTGGTTGCCATTCTTTCAATGCACCCCAAAGTTTAATAATAGGAGCTCTGGGGGGATCGGTGGCTGTATTAGCCCAGATCCTTTTGGATAAGCTGCGGATCGACGACGCTGTGGGGGCTATTCCCGTACACCTCTTTGCGGGTATTTGGGGAACTTTGGCAGTGGGACTATTTGGGAATCCCGCGGATTTAGGTACAGGTTTAAATGTTCTGGATCAGAATTTAGTGCAAATCCTGGGAGTAGGAGTGGTGGGTGCCTACGCCTTCACCATAGCTTATTTGCTACTTTGGATAATTAATAGAATTTTCCCCCTGCGTGTTTCTGAAGAGGATGAGTTGAAAGGACTCAATGTGGCGGAACACGACGCTTCCACCGAGATTTATGATCTCTACAAGACCCTGGATGACCAAGCCCGTACAGGAAATTTAAGTCTAAGAGTGCCGGTAGAGCCCTTTACCGAGGTGGGGCAGATTGCTACTCAATACAATAAGGTCATGGATAGTCTTCAAAATAGTACGGTGGCTAGGAGTGAATACACCAGTATTTTAGATCATGTTCATGACGGGCTCATGCTCATAGATAAATCGGGAAAACTAGGGCCGTACTATTCAAAAGCTTTGGAAAATATTCTAACCGGTGCGTTTTTACAAAACGGAAATCTCCTGGAAATATTAAAAACCATGGTTCCGGAATCGGTGCTCGCCTCTTTGCAAGATTTTTTAGACGTGCTTTTTGATGAAAGTTTAGATATCCGGACTGTTAGCCGGTTAAATCCGTTGGAAAAGACCGAGGTCTTTCTTCCTTCGCCCGACGGATCGGTGCAGACGAAACATTTAAATTTTCAATTCCAAAGGGTTCTTGAAGAGGGGAAAATCTTCAGAGCTATGGTCATTGTTTCAGACCAAACCCAGCAGAACGAGCTAGAAAAAACTGTGATGAGCGAAAGACAAGATCGGAATGATGAAATGGAACTTTTCTATATCATTTTGCATCTTGATCCTAATCTCCTGGCGGAATTTGTGAAGACCTACGATGAGAGAATTCACCAAGTAAATAGACTCTTTGAAACCGGTCAAGGTGTGCCCAAGGATGTGCTGAAACAGGCCGCTCGGAGGCTTCATGGAATAAAGGGGGAAGCAGCTCTTTTAAATTTGGATTTTATCGTCCAAGGAGTCCATCGAATAGAAGACTTGATCACTCAGCTTATTCAGAAAACCAATCCATCCAACGAAGATTTTATTTCCCTTACTCTGAAACTGGGTGGTTTGGTGGAAATAGGACGGCGAATGTCCCGAGTTTTAAAAAAGATGACCGAGTTCCAAATCAGTTTTATTCAAGCCAATATTCCCCAGGTATCGAATAGTGATCAAAAAGGCTCTTTAGAAATTGAGGGTACTAAATCCCTGGGTTTTATTTCTAGTCTACAGGACCTGGTGAGTCGAATGTCGGAAGAAATGGGTAAAAAAGTCAGCTTGGAAGTTCAGCATATGAACCTGGATCTTTTTCCCCCCACAATCCATCACCAAATCAGGCAAATCCTGGTGCAATGGGTCCGAAACTCCATCATCCATGGAATTGAGAATCCGGAAAAACGAAAACTTGCTGGAAAGACTCCCATGGGCCTGATTCGTATATGGACAGAAAGTACAGGGGAGCAGTTGGTTTTGGCCTATCGAGACGATGGTGCCGGTCTTGATTTGGAAAGATTAAAACAGAGGGCATTGGATAAGGGGTACACCCTGCAAATCCTATCCACCTGGGATAAATCTCAATGGATTAAGTTTGCCTTTTCTGGAAATGTGAGCACCGCCGATAAGGTGACCACTGGTGCGGGTAGGGGTGTCGGGATGGCCTTGGTTAGGGAGTTAGCTTTAGAAATGAATGCAAAATTAAACGTGAATTCCAATCCTGGACATTCCATGGATTTCAAATTGATTTTAACCCCTTCTAGAGGCCGGTTATGAATGCCAGTGCGGACCAACTGAAGGCCTTTTTTACCCACAGCCGGGATGGGATGTACGTTTCAACAAAGGATGGGGTGTTTTTAGAGGTTAATAAAAGCTTCTGCCGCTTACTGGGGTATTCCAGAGAAGAATTATTAAAATTGAGGGTCGATGCCACCCTGTCCCTGCCCCTAGAGCGGCGAAGGTTTAGAAATGAAGTGGAAAATACCGGCTCGGTTTCTGGCTTCAAAATAAAGCTGATTACTCGGGGTAAGGTGGAAATTAGCTGTTTGGTGGATGCTGTGGCCCTCAGGGATGCGGCAGGGGATGTGGATGGCTACATTGGGATAGTTCGTCCCGGCAGACCCCATCACCTGAACCATAACAGCGATAGGGATACGAGCTTTGATTTGGCTCTTCGGGGTTCCGCCGATGGCCACTGGGATTGGAATATAAAAAAAAATCAAGTTTTCTATTCCGATCGATGGAAGAACCTCTTGGGATTCGGGCCTGCGGAATTAGATGATCGGATACACGTGTGGTTTGACCGGGTTCATCCTGAAGATATC
>Ga0154386_1019_pt2 | contig 14553 bp, 14 predicted proteins | sample RifGroB1_FD_105629 | JGI IMG/M metagenome (GOLD analysis project Ga0154386, IMG submission 105629) | Spirochaetes bacterium GWB1_48_6
GGTTTTTACCGATAAACCATGGGACGTGGACTCCACCACGGCGAACTCCAATCCATTATCCACCATTTCCCGTAAAAGCCCCTGAATCTGGGGAGCTTCCGGGGTGGACTGCCGGAAACTATTAACTTCCACGGCATCCCCGGTCTTGTATTCCACAGTGGAAAAAAATCCGGTCTTGTGCCCCAAAAGTTCCAAGAGTTGAAAGAGAAAACTGGTGGTGGAGGACTTCCCATCGGTTCCCGTGACGCCTATAACCCTCAGCTCTCGGCTGGGATAATCATAAAATGCCGCAGAAACGGGGGACATGAAAAACCTCGTATCCTGTACCTTCACGTAGGCAACCTCCGGGGCGTAGGTGTCCAGATCTTGAGAATGCACAATGGCTACAGCGCCGTGGTCTATGACCTGGGGAATAAACCTATGACCATCGGTGTGGACTCCCGGTAAGGCAAAAAACAATCCACCCGGACAAGCCTCCCGGGAGTCAAAAAATAGGGTTGAGATCTGGGGATCGGGGCCACGTTTTTCTAGAACATTCATATTTTTTAAGATCTGGGAAAGGAGCATGGTTCTCATAGGCTTATTCTACCCAAACCCCTAGGCTGGGGGCAAGGGGATGAGAAAGGGTGGAATTTCCCTTTTATTGATTCTGGGCCTTTTGTGCTCTCGCCAGTATTCTATCCAAATGGTTGGCGAAAGCCTGTTTTTCTTTTGGTCCGAAGGCTCCCGGCCCCCCAGTTACCATCCCTTCAGACCGTAGTCCGTCCATGAGGTCCCGCAAGGCCAGCCGGGGCCCGATATTATCCGCAGTAAGAAAAACCCCCCGGGGATCCAAAACGATTCCAGATTTTTTTATCACCCGGTCAGCCAGGGGAATGTCCGCAGATATCACCAAGTCCCCCGGCTCGACCATGCTCACGATATGGTCATCCGCCACATCTGCACCGGAGGAAACCACAATTTGGGATATGAGGGGGGATGAGGGAATCCACATCTTCTGATTGGCCACAAAAATAAGTTTCATCCCCCAACGGGAACTGGCCTTGTAAAGGATTTCTTTCACCGCCACGGGACAAGCGTCCGCATCCACAAAAATTATCATAATTTAAGCCTCTTTAATCATAGGTGTTCAAAATTTGCTGCTCTGGAAAATTCCCTCTGTTTCTGGTAAATTACCCCGTGGTTAATCCTTCCTTTGTATCAAATCCCTACCTCACAAGGCAACTCATCGCTTATATCGGAAACAAGAGGTCACTCCTTCCCTTTTTATCAGGGATATTTCAAGGTTTAGGTCACGGTCCTGGAACAAGGTTTCTCGATCCTTTTTGCGGTTCAGGAGCAGTAGCCCGTTTAGGCAGGGTTTTAGGGTATCAAGTGGGGGCCAATGACTGGGAACCCTATGCCCGGCTGGTTACGGAGGCCCATACAGCTTTCACCCCTAAAGAGGTCAATAATTGGTTTGGTTCCCGGGGAGGAGCACAACACCTGCGGGAACTACTGAATTCGCCCCCTCCTGCCCAGGAGTACCTTTCAAAATATTACTCTCCCGCCCATTTGGACACCGCTGATTATACAAAAGAACGGATGTTTTTCACCCCGTCCAACGGCCAATATCTGGACCGAGCACGATCCCTCATCGAATCATGGTATCCCGGTTGGGAACTCCCGGAAGAGCAACGCCGGGAAAAAGTATTCTTAATCGCCCCTTTGATCTATCAAGCTTCCGCCCATTCCAATACTTCCGGCGTATTTAAAGCCTTTCATAAGGGCTTTGGAGGTCACGGGGGAGATGCATTAAAACGGATTTTTCATCCCATGACATGGGAAAATCCAGAGCTTTGGGACTCTGGTCCAGGAGCCCAAGTCTTTGGGTTGGATGCTCAGGAATTTTTAAAGAATCAAACCGCAGATTTGATCTATTTGGATCCCCCTTACAATCAGCACCAGTACGGTTCAAACTACCACCTGCTGAATACCCTCACCCTCTGGGATAAACCGGAAGCAGATTTGAATTTCACACCCCAAGGAATTTTGAAAAACAAGGCGGGAATACGCCAGGATTGGATTGAGCGCCGCAGTCCCTCCTGTGTACGAACTCAAGCACCTAAATCCCTTAAAGCCCTTTTGGACCAAGCCGATGCCCGGCATATCGTTTTAAGCTACAATACTGAAGGAATCATTCCTTTTGAGGAAATGTATGAAATCCTTTCCTCATCCGGTAAGGTGGATCTGGTCATTCAGCCCTATGTAAAATACCGGGGAGGACGACAAAGTCCCCTCAGGGCCGTTCACAATTCCGAACTGGTTCTCATATTGGACCGCTCATCCGTCCCAGGTTCTGGATCGGCCGTGAGGGTTCGCCGGTTTCTACTGCTTCGAAAAATCCAGGCACTGCTCGGGGTCTCCTTTCATCCAGAAAAGATTAAATCCCGGGGATGGAACCAGAGGGAAGCGTTTCACTGGCAGGGTAATAATAGAAGTTTCACCTGTGGGACACTACACCTATGGAAATTTAACCTGGGAAAAGAAGACTTGGAAGCCTGGCCCACCGAAGATTTGGAAATTTTTGCAAAGGATCTGGAAACCCTGGTCTGCTCAGATCACGGGGAGGAAGCACAAGTTCTTCTGGATCTTCTCCAGAACTTTCCCAAGGAAAAAAATCTCGCCAGAAGACTTCTTTGGACCCTAAGAAAATTTGCTTTTAAAAAGTACCAAACCATCTACTCCCGCCTAGCCTTGGAAACGAAAAAGTTGTTTTTATCCGAGAAAGAACTTTCCCCCTTGTTGGGGGATCTGGAAAAGCTGGAGAATCAGGCGTCCAAGCGATTTAAAGGTTGATTTTTGCACTCCCTTCGGGATTGAAGTATATTGGCTATGAATGAATTTACAAAGAAAATTGACTCTTGGTTACCTTGGCCTCATTTTATTGGTAGTCTCATCCAGTTTTTTTATTTATTTTTCCTTGGGAAAAAATATTCTTGTCCAGTTTTATTTGCAGGAAAAACTCATCCAAGCCCAGGCTTTGGCTGGGGCAATTGATGGGGATCGTCACCTCAGCTTCACGGGGCCTCAAGCGTTAGACGATCCGGTCTATCAAGGCTACTTAAAAAACCTCCGGGAATTTAAAACCAAAAATTTAGGAATCACTTCTCTTTATACCGTGGCTCAGGGAAAAGACAAAAGCTTTCTATACGTCTTGGATGCGGATAAAAAAAATAGGATTCATACAGAACCTGAATCGTCAGCCCTTGTTTACACCCAAATTTTCCACGAGGGGATAGATCGTTATTTCCCTGAACCCCAACAAACCCCTTACGGAACCTATTTTAAGGTCACCGCGGTGATTAAAAACTCCCAGGGCCTGCCCAGTGGTATATTAATTATGGACGTACGTGAAACCGAAGTGGGAAATTTTCAATTCCAATTTCTCTGGATGGCGAGTTATGGGGTCTTACCCGCCTTTTTATTAACCCTGGTATTATCCATTCTCCTATCCCGCCATCTCGTACATCCCATAGGACAATTCTCCAGGGCTGCAAAAAAAATCCAGACCGGGGATTTTTCCATAAGGATTCATCACCGGAGAAAGGATGAATACCATGAACTGGCGAGGGCGTTTAATGATATGTGTACAGATTTGGCCAGATCTCATCGGGCCCTGGAAACCAGAGCGCAGGAGATGGACTACCTGGCTACCCACGATGGGGTCACAGGACTGGAGAACAGACGGGCGTATTTTCACAAATTAGACCAGCTGATCTCTTTTTTGGAAAGATTAAAAAATCCTGTCACTGTAGCGGTGATGTTTTTAGATTTGGATAAATTTAAGGAAGTGAATGACTCCTTAGGCCATGCCGCCGGGGACGAGCTTTTAATAAAAGTGGGGGAAAGGTTGAAATTGGCGGTTCGCACCACCGATTCGGTCTTCCGTTTAGGCGGAGATGAGTTCACCCTCATCATTAGTCCCCTGGGACAAACCCAGGATGCCTCCGTGGTGGCTAGCAAAATCCTGGAAGCATTGCGGAATCCCTTTGATCTGAAGGGTCACTCTGTCCCCATCGGTGTCTCGATTGGGGTGGCTTTTTACCCACTGGATGGAACCAATGCCAGTATCCTCACCCTAAATGCGGATACGGCGCTTTATGAAGCCAAGCGCTTGGGATTCAGTCCCGTATTTTATTCCCCTGCCATGACCGATAAGGTAAAAAAATCCGCAAGAATACGGGAAGATTTGGTTCATGCCTTTGTACAAAAGGAATTCCGCCTGGTATATCAGCCCATTGTGGATTCGCAAGGGAGCCTGGTGAGTGCCGAAGCCCTCATGCGGTGGGATCGCCCTGGTTACGGTCCCGTATCCCCCATGGAATTTATCCCTATTCTCGAGGAATCTAGCCAAATATCCCAAGCAGGTCTTTGGGCTATTAAAGCCGTGGCCAAACAAATAAAACTTTGGGAATCCATGGAGCTGCCCTCCGTTCCCATAGGCATTAATCTTTCCTTAAGGCAATTGAAAGATAGGGAATTTCGGGTGAATTTTTTAGACACCCTTTTTAATCCCGGTTTTCCCAGAGAAGGAATATACTTTGAAATCACCGAGACTATGCTGGCTCACGAATCGGATGTGCGGGCTTTAATTCTCAGTTATGCCGAAAAAGGCATGCGCTTTGCCCTGGACGATTTTGGCACAGGGTATTCGTCCCTTGCCAGTCTTTCCGGCCTGCCTTTTACTTATCTGAAAATCGATAAACACTTTGTGGATCTTATCCCGGAGAATAAAAAAACAGTTTCCATAGTCCAAGCCATCATCCAACTATCTAAGGCTTTAAATGCGATTACCGTGGCAGAAGGGGTGGAAACCCGGGAACAATTTGAAATCCTCAAGTCCCTGGGTTGCCAAAGATTCCAAGGCTACTACTTCTCCAAACCCGTAGAACCCCAAGAATTCCATAAAGATTACAAAAAAACCGGATATTGAGGGAGGTTTTTGCGCACCAAAAACTCTCCGCAGTAGTTTTCAGACAGCCTCAATTACGGTATTTTTCCATATGGATAAGTATCAATCTTGGATTTACCCGCTCTTCTTTAAATGCTTGGTATCCATGTTTCTCATAAATATGAAGACTTTTTATATCTTTGTGTCCTGTATAGAGAACCAGTCGCTCTGCACTGGACAACTCCTTTTCCATGGCATTGAGTAACTTTTGTCCCCAGCCCTGGTCTTGGAACCCTGGATGCACCACCAGTCGGTGAATAAAAGCGGTTTGATCTTCTATCTTACCCCTCACCGCACCCATGAGCCTGCCCTCTGTTTCAAATTTAAGAAAAACCGAGTCATGGAACTCTTCCCGAATACCCTCTAAGGTTTGTGTCAATGGAGCGATCAAGGGATCCCCATACCTCTGGGCTGTTTCGGAAAAGGCTCTCTTCTGTAAATCCAGAATCCCGGGGAGATCCTTCCATTCTGCTTTTTGTATTTCCATTTTTACCCTCGATCTCCCGGTTCTTGTTCCGTGGGAGATTTCCAAATAATTTCATACCTCGGAAATCCCGAGGACCGTATAATTCGATCAAAAATTTTTTCACCACTTTCCTGCCCTTGGGCAAGAAGGCCATCTTTTAAAACCTGGGCAATAATCCGGGGTTTTAATCGCTGTATCAGCTGTTTCCAGTCCAATGGTGCCAGGGGAATGCCAGGAAATCGGACCCCCTCCGGAAAATCCAAAACCTGGAAATCCGTAATCCTCGGGGTGGGTAGTCTCAGAACCAGTACCCGACCGCGTTCTGAGGGTTCCAGCTCAATCTCCATGGGATTTTTTTCCAAATCCATACCAGCTCTCACCCGGATATTCAGAACGAGAAATCCAAATTTCCCTAACTCTGGGTCAAACCCAATTTTTCTGGCCAATCTCACCAACTCCAGGGTTTCCCAATCCACCGGGGGAATAGGCCGCCGTGCCGTACTTTGGGCCTTCAGGGTCTTCCATGCGGAGGTATCGTAGGGCAAAAAGTCAAAGGGAAAGAGGACCTGATAAAAGGCATCCGCCGTCTGAATCCTGGTTTGATTATAAACTCCTGTGAGCACCTGGGAGGCCAGAGAAAAGCGCACGAGTTCCTGCTGATCCTGTCTATAGACCCAATAGGCCCATCCCCCTGCCCCCAAACTCAGTCCCAAGAGAAGAATTCCTAATAAAATATGGGATTTTCTCATATTTTTATCTCCTGGATACGGAAAATCACCGTCTGAAAACCCAGCACCCCAAAAAAGGAGGTAAGGAAATTCTGTGCATTCGTAGATGCTGTTTCTAAAATTCCCGCTTCAAGAGCTTCCTCTGTGGCAGATTTCACCGCCTGAGACAGGAGGCTTTGAAGCTCCTGGGGTGTCACGGACCCGGTGGGGGGAAGACTGAAGTACTGCTGAAGTTTTTCATCCAGGGCATCGGCGAGTAAAACTGAAGGGGGTGGAAAAATTATTTCCACTGTATGTTGATTATCCGAAGGGAGGATGGTGAACCCAGATTGAAGATTAAATCCCGCCTGTACGCGCACGGGAACGGCAAAAAGAGCTTCTTTTTTAGATTCCAAAATATTCCACCATTCCCTATCCCGAGAATGATAGATTACTTGTCGGAAATTCATCTCCACCAGGGGGAGTTCAAATATTTGCCTTATTTCTGTCCGAGTTCGGGACCAGGGATCCTGGGGGGTACAAGCGGTAAAAATCAGAATTCCCAGGAGTACAAACTTTCTCATGCCAGCTATTTTATCCTCAATTGGCCAATTGTCCAGCTTTTTTTATCAAAAGTAAAAGCAGAACCCTCTTTTTTTCCTTCTCTATAATGAAATGAATGAAGAACTACGCTCCCCCCGACCCCACCTCAGACCCCGGGAAAAAATAAAACAATTGGGTCCCGAGGGACTTTCTGACCAGGAACTCATGGCCTTGATTCTCTCTTCTGGGTGTGCACAAGCTTCCATTGAAGATCTTGCCCCTGCTTGCCTGGCAGTTTTAGATAAACACCAAGGTTTGGAAGCCTATAAAAAGCTTATTCAAATTAAAGGTATAGGACATTCCAAAGCTGGCCAAATTGTGGGGACCTTGGAGCTGACCCGAAGGATCTACCTTCCCCATAGACCAAAAATTCGACTCCCCCAGGATGCCTATACCATTCTTCGCAGGTACGCCGACCGCCCCCAGGAGCATTTTCTTTGTCTTTCATTAAACGGGGCCCATGAGGTGCTTAGAACCCGGCTGTTGACCATTGGTTTGCTCAACAGAACTTTGATCCATCCAAGGGAAGTATTTGCAGGCCCTATCAAGGACAGATCCGCCGGAGTCATTGTGGCCCATTCCCATCCTTCGGGGAATTTAGATCCCAGCCGGGAGGACAGGGATATTACCAGAAGAATTTGGGAGGCTGGCCAGATCCTGGGAATTCCCCTCCTGGATCACCTCATTTTTACCCAGACTTCCTTTTACAGCTTTCAGGAATCGGGCTTGCTGTGTTAAGGGATTCCCTTTAAACTTCACCCATGGATGAAGTAAGACTCAGAGAGCACGTGGAACTAATTCGGGAAGTTTTTTATTACTCCCATCGTTTCCAAGATAAAACTTTTGTTTTTAAAATTGATTATCCCATGGTGATGGAAAAGCATTTTCCCAATCTCCTGCGGGATTTGGCCCTCCTTCACCAAACCGGTATCCATGTGGTAATTGTCCCCGGGGCAAAAGAGCGGATCGATGAGGTTTTAAAGGAATACGGGGAAGAAAGCCAGGTGGAAGCGGGGATTCGGATCTCCACAGCGGAAGACTTACCCTTCATCAAAATGGCGGCTTTTGACGTGGTGAATAAATTCATGACGCCCTTGAGTGGTTTTAAGGTCAACGCCTTGGTCGGTAACTGGGTGAGAGCCCGGGGATTGGGTGTGATAAACGGTGTGGACTACCAATTCACGGGAAAAGTAGAAAAAGTTAATGCGGAACTTTTGGAGCAGATGCTCGATGGTGGGCATATTCCCATCCTCCCCTGCATTGGTTGGTCCAGCGCCGGCCAAGCCTACAACATCTCCTCCGATGACCTGGCCTTGGCAGTGTGTGAAACTTTGGGGGCAGAAAAACTATTTTTTATCAGCGAAAGCGAAGGGATCGACGGCCGGGGATACGATGTTACCCCCGATGTGGAAAGACTCCCGGACGGTCGGGTACCCCGGATGTCCGTAAGCCAAGCCCAGGCCCTCTTGGAATTAAATCAAGGGGTCCAAGATGTGGATCTCCATTACATCAAACAAGCTTTGGCCGCCTGTAAAAAAGGTGTGGAGAGGGTTCACTTGGTGGATGGCCGGACCGAGGGGGTTATTTTGAAAGAAATCTTCTCCAACATAGGAATCGGAACCATGATCTATTCCGATGACTACGAAAGCATCCGTTCCATGACCCCCGGGGATGTGAGTGATGTTCACCGGCTAATGAAGCCCCTCATCGATCAAGGGATTCTCGTGAACAGAACGGAAGAGGACCTGATTGAAACCTATCATGACTATGTGGTTTATGAAGTGGACGGGGCGATTCATGCCTGTGGAGCCCTGCATACCTACCAAGATGGTCAGGGTGAAATCGCTGCCATCGCCACAAACCCCTCCTATGCCCATCTATCCATGGGAAAAAAGATCTTGGGATTCCTGGTCAGCCGGGCTATAAAACTAGAACTGCGAAGGGTTTTTGTCCTCACGACCCAAACCACCGATTGGTTCCACCAGATGGGGTTCAAAGAAGCGGACCTGGAAACCCTCCCGGAGAAAAAACAAGTGAACTATAACCGTCAGCGGAAAAGTAAAATCTTTGCAAAAGAGCTCTAGGGCATCACTGGTCAAGAAATTTTTAAGATGAGCTTTTACTTGTCATAAAGGCGAAGTTGAGAGTACTATTAGCGTATGAAGATCCGTTTGATAGAAGTTCCCATGGACTTCGGTGCCTCCCGCAGGGGAGTCAATGTGGGGCCCACAGCCCTCCGACTGGCTGGTATCAAAGAAAAACTCATGGAGTTAGGCCACCATCCCGAAGAAGATGAACAGCCGATCTTCGTTCCCATCCAAGAAATAGCCCAAGAATACGACAGTACCCTCAAATTTCTTCCCGCCATCCTTGCAGGCTGTCGAAAGCTAGCCCAGAGAGTGGAAGCCACAAAGCAGGAGGGTCTTTTCCCCCTGGTGATGGGAGGCGATCATAGTATAGCCGTAGGAACCTTAGCAGGCCTGGGAGCCTACTACCGAGCCCAGGGCATTCGATGGGGGGTGGTTTGGCTCGATGCCCATGGGGATTACAATACCCCTGAAACCTCTCCTTCGGGGAATATCCATGGGATGCCCCTCGCCGCATCCACTGGCATTGGAAGTCCTGAACTCACGGGTCTTCATGGGGATTTTACGAAAGTTGATCCTTCCCATGTGGTGATCATCGGCCTTCGGGATGTGGACCTGGGGGAAAGACAAAATCTAAAAAATCAAAAAGTTAAGACCTTTACCATGGCGGACATAGACAGAAAAGGAATCGATTCCGTCATGGACGAAACCTTGGAATACCTCAAGCAGCGGGTGGATGTTATTCACCTGAGTTTTGATGTGGACAGCCTTGATCCTACCTTTGCACCGGGAGTGGGTACGCCTGTCCCCGGGGGACTTACCTACCGGGAAGCCCATTTCATTATGGAGCACCTGGCCGCCAGCGGCATGGTGGGGTCTGCGGAGGTTGTCGAGGTCAACCCAATTTTGGATATTCAAAATAAAACTGCTGAAACTGCGGTGGAAATGATAGCCAGCCTTTTAGGAAAAACCATACTTTAGGGGATTTTAATGGAAACGATTTATTCCACAGAAGATAAAAGCGAAGCCCAGCGGCTGTCGGACTTACTCACCAAAGACGGAATTAATTCCCAGACTCAACAAGCAGGATCATGGTTTGAAGTACAGGTGCCCCAAGATAAAGCCGCCGAAGCCTTCCGTACCCTAACTCACTTTCTGAAGGGATAAAAAAGCCCCCGGGCTAAACCTTGGGGGCTTCGATTAGTGTAAAAAGATCTTATTTAGCCGCTTCAGCAGCCTGAACAATCACTTCTACACGGCGGTTAGGAGCTCGTTGGGCTTCCGTATTACCCTTAGATACTAACTCTTTAGAACCTAAACCCACCTTTTCGGTGGCAATGATGTTCCAACCTTCCCGGTACTCGAAGGCCCAAAGTATTCTATTGGCTCTGGCTTTTGCCAAGGCGACCTGACGGGCCTTGGTGTTCACATCCGCGGTGTGTCCCCGGAAGTTGAGCATGATGTTTTTGTAGTTCTTCATGGCTTCCACCATGGTCTCTACTTTTTTCATCTCCCCAGGAAGAAGTTTTATGGAATCCTTTACGAAGTAAATAGGGGTATTCGCTGCTACCACTTCCCTAAGTTTATCCAAGGTCCATTCCGCTGTCTTTACGGGAGCGGCCACGGGAGCAGTCACGTTTTTCGGAGCGGGAACCGGTGCCTCCACCGCAGGAACTGGTGCTGGAGAACTCTGTCCTGCCATACCCACAATGGCCCAAATTGCCAAACCTAAAACTACTGCAATTATCAGGATGATAAGAGGGACAGGTGGCCCCTTATTGTCTTTTTTATTCCACAACATGGATTCCGGATCTGGCATTTTTAACTCCCCTCTATTTAATATGTCCCTATTGGGCACACTTGTCCACTCATTCATGGGACTCTAGCTAGATTATCGGACATTTGGGGTGATAAACTGAAGTCCTTTGGTTTTCCTTTGGTTTTCTTTCGATTTTATACACATCTGGGGCGAAAACCATTTGACCATATCCCCCCTGCAAATTAAAATTACTCCATGATTACAGAAAATGCTCGGCTGGCCATGCTTGTGGAACTGGACTCCAAGCTGAACCAGATTCAGGATCTTGACCTGGTTCTGGAAGAAATACTCCGGGGTGCCAGAAGTACCTGTAGGGCTGACGCGGGATCCTTATATTTGGTCGAAGGGAACCACCTGGTGATTAAATATTCACAAAACGAAACCAAGGAAAAGGAGCTCCCCTCCGGAGAGAAATTAATCTACTCCATTTTTAAAATTCCCATGGATAAAAAATCCATCTCCGGATACGTGGCCAGTACAGGAAAAGTATTAAATATTCCCGATGCCTACAAAATAAGAAAAAATACCCCCTATAATTTCAACCCCATCTACGACAAACTTTCGGATTACAAAACCACCTCCATTTTGACTATTCCTCTTACGGCAGGGCACAACCAAATCGTAGGGGTCATTCAAATCATCAACGCCAGGGATGAAAACAATCAAGTTAGACCTTTCGGAAGTGAAGACGAGCTTTTGATCACCCATTTTGCCAGTAATGCGGTGGTTTCCCTCGAAAGAGCAAAACTGACGAGAACCATCATTCTCCGGATGATCCGCATGGCAGAACTCCGGGACCCCAAGGAAACAGGCCCCCACGTAAACCGGGTTGCGGGATACGCAGCTTTGATCTACGAAAGATGGGCCCGGCGCCGCGGGATTACGGACAAAGAACTTCAAAAGAACCAGGATACCTTTAGAATGGCCGCCATGCTCCACGACGTGGGTAAAGTCGCGATCTCCGACCTCATTTTAAAAAAACCTGCGAAGTTCACCCCGGAAGAATATGAAGTCATGAAAACCCACACGGTTTCGGGTGCCCAGCTGTTTAGCGATCGACAGTCCACCTTTGACGAAGTGGCAGCGGAAGTGGCCTTAACCCACCATGAGAATTGGGATGGGACTGGTTACCCCGGTTGGATTGATCCTTTTACCAATGCGGTTATCAAAGCTGATGCCCAGGGCAAGCCCCTGGGGCGTGTGGGCGAGGAGATTCCCATCTGGGGTAGAATTGTATCCGTTGCGGATGTTTATGACGCCCTGTCCAGCAAACGCGTTTACAAGGAAGCCTGGGGCGAATCCGATGTATTGGAGGAGATCCGAAAAATGTCTGGAACAAAATTTGACCCGGAACTGGTGGAAATCTTCTTTGAAGCCCTTCCTGCCATCAAACAAATCAATGAGCGATACCCCGATGAGTGAAGAAAAACAGAAAGTCCTTGTGGTGGATGATTCCCTCATCAACTTGGAAAAAATTGGGGTTCAACTGGAAAACCGCGGTATCGAAGTTTACAAAGCGGAATCAGGTTCGGAAGCTCTCCACCTGGTGGGTCAGCAGGAGTTTGACCTCATACTTTTAGATGTGATGATGCCTGATTTAAATGGATATGAAATGTGTCAAATTTGGAAAGGAAATCCAAAAACCGCCTCAATTCCCGTGATTTTCCTTACAGCACTCTCTGAACCTGAGGATATCGTTCGGGGTTTTAAAGTGGGGGGTGTGGATTACGTTTCCAAAACCTCCAGCAGTGCAGAACTCTTAGCCCGGGTACAAACCCAACTTACCTTAAAAAAATCCCAAAAACTCCTGGAAAAGGTGAATCATGATCTGGTAAAAGAGATCGACCAGAGAAAACAGGTGGAAAACCAACTTAAGGTCACCTTGAATGATTTGGAAAATTTGGCAAAAATCGATCCTTTGACGAAATTAGAAAACCGCCGTCAAGCCATGGATTTACTAAAAAGAGAGGAGAGCCGGTACCATCGGAACCAGAAATCCTATTGTCTGGTCATGGCGGATATCGATCACTTTAAAATATTCAACGATACCTACGGCCATGAATGTGGGGACTATGTCTTAAGTGAAGTGGGAAAAGTAATGGCAAAAGAAGTCCGGGTCCACGACCATGTAACCCGCTGGGGAGGAGAAGAATTCTTGATGATTCTTCCAGAAACCGACAAAAAACACGGGATAGACGTATCCGAAAAGCTAAAAACCAAGCTTAATGCGGGTAAATTCCTCTACCGAGGAAAGGAAATGCGCATTTCCCTCACCTTTGGAGTAGCCGATGCACTTGACGGGCAATCCATAGAAGAAGTTCTAAGGAAAGCCGATGAAGCTCTTTACCGGGGTAAGAATGCGGGAAGAAACTGCGTGGTGCCCGCTAAATAACCCATGGATTACCACTGGAAACCCACTATTCACCATCCAGGATTTCTAAGATTTTCTTTCCTAATTTTTCATAGCCGTAGGGTTTTTGTAGAAATCCAGAGGCCCCCTCTTTCAAGGCTGCTTCGACTTGATCGGACTGTCCGAACCCCGAGGAAAGTAAAACCTTTACCCGGGGATCAATCTTTTTCAGGGCTCTAAAAAGCTCCAAACCCTGCCTCCCAGGCATGAGCATATCCATGATCACCAGGCGAATATCCTGGATTTTTTCTTGGAATATTTCCAAGGTGGAATACCCTTCAGAGGCTTGCAAGGGAGTGAAACCAAACCGTTGTAGGATGGAGGAGGCCAACTGTCTCATCATAGCTTCATCATCGCAAACTAAAATCGTTCCCGTCCCTCGAAAATGGCTTAAGGGCGTACGGTTTTCAGCATCTACAGGGAATTCCTCTGGCCAATAAAGCTGCACCTCGGTTCCTTTTTCCACTTCAGATTGGACATGAACAAAGCCCCCGTGGAGTCCTAAAATATTAAACACCATACTCAAACCTAAGCCGCTCCCCGGGGTGGTATTTTTTGTGGAAAAATACGGATCGAAAACCCTCTCCAGGATCTCAGCGCCCATTCCCGGACCATTATCCCGAAACCTGACGACCCAGTAAAATCGATCCTCAGCCTCAGGATGTTCGACCTTGATCTCCTTGGTGGGGAGGGTTCTTTCAAGAAACACGTCAAGGGTTCCCTTCTTTATATTATTTGCTTTCAGGGCTTCCAGGGCATTCCCCGCGACTTGGAGTAAGGATTGGCGAACATCATCCACATTACCTAGAATTCGCGAAGGGAGCTCAGAGAAATGGCTGTTCAGAGATAAGCTTTCAGGAATAGCCAAGGTGGATAACGTCTGCTCCAAAAGGGATCGTAAGTTTATATCTTTTCTCTCGTCCTCGGACTTCTTGCTTAAAATTTTCAAGGAGTTAATTACTTTTGTACTTTCTTCCTTCAAACCCCTTAGGGCATTGAAGGCAGGCTGAGGATCGATACAAGCCCCTTCTGGCCCCAAACCTTGCTCGGCTAAATCTAAAATATGACTCATCTCCCGGGAAAAGCCTTCGGTAAAAACACTCATGGCTTGAAATCGGCGGGATCGGGAATTATGTTCTTCCTGCTTTCGGTTTAATGTCGCATCGTCCATTCTAATGATGAGCTGTGCCTCCGTTCCCAGGGAAAGGGGATAAAGAAACATGTTCACCAAAACCTGTCTATTTTTTAGAAAAGGGACACCATTTTGCTCAAAAACCCGGTGTCCCCCAAGGCTGTCTTGGATGATTTTTTTTAAAGGATCAAACTCCCTCGTTATATCCCAAAGCTTGAGACCTTGTATTAGATGGGATTCCTTCCCAATCCAGCGTTCTGCCGTTTTGTTCCACAGGACCACCTCTTCCCTGGCATTGATTGTGATAACCAAGGACGGCAATGTATTGAGAAGTTG
>Ga0154386_1054_pt1 | contig 13444 bp, 10 predicted proteins | sample RifGroB1_FD_105629 | JGI IMG/M metagenome (GOLD analysis project Ga0154386, IMG submission 105629) | Spirochaetes bacterium GWB1_48_6
TCGCACTTCAGATTTGAATCGGCGATTGTATATAATTACCTATATAAAGAATGCTGCCAATAAGATTTCCATGTTTAAATAAAAAGAAAAAAGTTTCTTTGTTGTCCCAAAAGAAGTTGTTTATTTCTTTCTTTTCTTTTTCCGAAGAATCTATCAATTTATGTGGGTGTATATCATTTTTCTTTCTTAATTCATAGAATACTTTCAATTCAAGTTTGATTTCATTGTCGAAATATTCATGCCTATAGTTTTCTAGAACAATAGCTACATCATCAAATTTATTGCCCGAGTATACATATTTATTTTCTGACATAGCTATCTTCCTTTTAGCGAAATATTTGAAGTCGTCAAATACAAAAAAGTTGCTATGTAAATTCCGTATGGTTTTTTTCGAGTGACTTACCAGTAAAAAGGTGGCTTATCAAGTAATGTACTTGTCGATGTAATTTTAGTTTTTCGCCGCTATATATAAATCTTTATCTCCAACTTTCGAATTCTGCTGCTTTACCTGTCAAATGCCCAACTTCTCCCCATGCTGTCAATGTGAATTTTGTATCTACACCTATTTTTTCTACTTCAATTTTTGAAATTGAACAATTATGATAGTCTTTTGAATAAAACTCCATAGGTTTTTGTAATTCACAAATATCGATTATTCCGTTAATAAAAATACCTGCGTGCCCAACTACTATAACCCGATCAAATTTATCTTCTAACAGGGATTCTATAGCTTTTTTAAATCGGGCTCTTAATTCTTTACCGGACTCACCTCCAGGGAATCTTGAATCTAGATTTCCTGTGTTCCAATCCGAAATAACATTTTCATAAATCTTCCAATTTTCTTTACTGGGTTTTGTATTTTCTAAAATACCCACATTTATTTCTCTAAGTTGCTCATTAATTTCTATTTTTACACCAGCTATGTCTGAAATCCTTTCAGCTGTTTGAATAGCTCTTTTTAAGGGGGAAGAAATAATTTTATCAATTTTTGTGTTTTGCAATGATATTGCCGTTTGCTCTGCTTGTAAAAAGCCTTTTTCCGTTAGGTCATAGTCTACTTTTTTATATGAAAATTCTTTTGTTAGATTAGCCAAATTTTCTCCATGCCTCACGAATAAAAGTTCCATTTATGCTCCTTGAAACGAACTCGTCCAATCAACACAGATATTTCATACTGAAAACAATTAGAAATAGTATGACACAGGGGGTGCACGGTGCAAATTCTGAGGTTACTCCTTTAAATAATTTACACAGTGCGGTGATAACATAATGGGTTTAGTGAATAAGTTTTATAATCCCCTATAAAGTTTTATGGCTGAGGAGGATGCCGTCGGAGTTTTAACCAGCGGCATCCTAACAACCCCTACTTCTAAGAGTCTAGATTTCCCTGAAAGCTCCCCGGTCGGCGGAGGTCACGTGAGCTGCATAGACTTTTAACGCGGGGGAAATGGGTCTGATACGACTTACAGGTGTGTAGGCATCCTTACCCCGGGCTTCCTGAGTAGCTTTGCGATTTGCGATTTCTGCTTCGGTGATATCGACCTTTATTAACCGCCCAGGAATATTGATGATGATTTTATCCCCGGTTTCCACCAAGGCGATAAAGCCACCGGATGCGGCTTCGGGACTGGCGTGGCCAATGGAGAGACCGCTGGTTCCCCCGGAAAAACGGCCGTCGGTCACGAGAGCACAGGCCTTACCCAGACCTTTAGACTTCAAGAAGGAGGTGGGGTAGAGCATTTCTTGCATTCCCGGCCCACCTTTGGGTCCCTCGTAACGGATGACGACCACGTCGCCGGCTTTCACTTTACCTTCGAGAATCCCTTTAACCGCGTCCTCTTGGCTTTCAAAAACCACGGCGGTTCCCTCGAAGTGATAGAGGTTTGCATCCACCCCCGCTGTTTTGACGATACAGCCCTTCTCTGCAATATTTCCAAACAGGACACAAAGCCCCCCATCGGCGTAATACGCATGGGCCACATCCCGAATACACCCCTCGGATCGGTCCAAATCCAGAGTCTTAAATTTGCTGGATTGGCTGCCGAACACCAGGTTTATTTTTCCCCCAGGAGCTGCCAAGTAGAATTTTCGCGCTTCGGTGTTGGCCGGATTGGTGATGTCCCATTTATCCAAAGCATCTTTTAAGGTAGGTTCATCCACCCGGCGGGCTGAGGTATCCAATAAGCCACCTCTGGCCAGTTCCGCCAGAAGCCCGAGGATACCACCAGCCCGGTGAACATCCTCGATGTGATAGTCTTTGTGGTTGGGGGCAACCTTGGCTAAGCAGGGAACTTTCCGGGAAAGCTGGTCGATATCCTTCATGGTAAAATCCACCCCGGCTTCTTGGGCGACGGCCAGCATGTGAAGAACCGTATTCGTGGATCCACCCATGGCGATATCCAAGGCCATGGCGTTCATGAAGGCGGGTTTTGTGGCAATGCCCCTGGGAAGGACGCCCACATCTCCCAGGTCATAATACTTATGGGCCAGTTCCACGATGGTGTCCGCAGCCTGCAGAAAAAGCTCTTTCCGGGCGGAATGGGTGGCCAAAAGTGTTCCGTTCCCCGGTAGGGCAAGGCCGAGAGCCTCGTTGAGACAATTCATGGAGTTGGCGGTGAACATCCCGGAGCAAGAACCGCAGGTTGGACAGGCCGCCCGCTCGATTTTACCCAGTTGTTCATCACTAACGGAATCGTCGGCACTCATTACCATGGCGTCGATCAAGTCCAGTTTTTTCCCATCCACGTTCCCCGCTTCCATGGGTCCCCCGGAAACGAAGATGGTGGGGATATTCAAACGCATGGCGGCCAAAAGCATGCCGGGGGTAATTTTATCACAGTTGGAGATACAAACCAGGGCATCAGCCCGGTGGGCATTCACCATGTATTCCACAGAGTCGGCGATCAAGTCCCGGCTGGGGAGGGAATACAACATTCCACTGTGACCCATGGCGATTCCGTCATCCACGGCGATGGTGTTAAATTCCGCAGCGAAACATCCCAGTTCCTCGATCCGTTTTTTCACCATCTGACCCAAGTCGTGGAGGTGTACGTGGCCAGGGACAAATTGGGTGAAGGAGTTGGCAATGGCAATGATGGGCTTTCCAAATTGCTTCTCCTTGACCCCGTTCGCCCTCCAAAGAGCCCGAGCCCCTGCAAAGGTTCTTCCTGTGGTGAAGGGACTGGAATGTAATGGAATTTTCATTTTTTCTCCTTGGGTTGAATGGCGCTAAATTTCATTTATAAAATACCGGAGTTCCGGGGTCTTTGGCAAGAAGTATTCCTCGGGAGGCCTTTAGGATCCCACCACCAGGTTTTTACCTTTTTGCTTCGCCATGTACATGGAGGCGTCTGCTGCGTTGATAAGATCTGATAAGGAATGGTCGTGGGTCACTTGTGGAACTCCTTTGACCCCAAAGCTGGCGGTGAACCGCAGGGGTTCTCTCCTCAGGATAAGGGAGCAGGCTTCGATCCCCGCCCGTAGACGCTCTGCAATGGCCATGGCCGTTTCAAAGTTGGTCTCCGGGAGGAGAATGGTGAATTCCTCCCCGCCGTAGCGACCTAATATATCGTGGGACCGAAGATTTCCCATGGCGATTTCGGCGGCGTTTTTTAAGGCCAAATCCCCCACCTGATGCCCCCAGGAGTCGTTAATTTTTTTAAAATCATCCAAGTCGAAGAGAATTACCGCCAGAGGGGTGGATTTACGTCGGGCTCGGGACAGCTCTGCTTCCGCTTGTTCGAGAAAGTGCCTCCGGTTGTTAATTCCAGTCAGGCTATCTTTTGTTGCGAGTTCCTGGAGCTGAAGGAGGAGGAGGGTTCTTTCCGTCTCATCGGTCAGGGAGAGAATGGTCCCGAGGATGGTTCCTTTTGGATCGGTCAGGGGGGTTTTTCTTCCCTGATAATACATTCGGGAGGTCTCTGTGATAATGGGGAAGTCCACCTGATCCAATCCTGGATTTTCCAACAAGGAGAGTAAGGCTACCGGCATACTTTCCATATCCATTAGGTTTTTTCCCAGTACATCGGGAGTATCGGGGAATAAAAGATTTTTAGCGTTGGTGTTCAAATCCAAAATTCTCAATTCTTTATCTAAAACAAGAACAGGATGGCTGAATTTCTCAAACACCAGACTTCTGGCTATGGGAACCAGGGAAAAGGTTTGGGATCTAAACATTCCCAAAGCTAAAAGAATTCCCATCAAATTAAAAGAAAAGAGATTGAGGTCGATACCCCATGGATTGAGAGGGGTCTCAAAAAGAAAATACCCCAGCCAGAGTAGGAGCGTGGCAAAAAAAACCAAAATTGCGCTGAATAGATGCTTTGGGGTGGACGAAACAAACTTCCGCAAATAAAAAATATTCCCAAAGATGATGAGAACGTTGAAATAGAAAATGTGAATATAGTACCAGACACCCTTAGTGAAGGCAAAATTAGGAAAAATTCCCGAGGAATCCACCCAAATCGAAGAATAATAGAGGTGATGAAAGGAGTTTGTAATTATCAGGAGAAAGGTTAGGATGGGAATAAATGATATAACCCATAAATTTGTCCAATTTAGCCATGTTCTATAACCCGAATAGTGGAGGGCTAACATGAGCCAGGACAAGGGAAAAATAAAGATTCCCAGGTATTGAACATAGATGGCAAAAAGTTTGATTCCCAGTTCGACGGTGGAAATTTCCCAGAGATAACCCAAGGAATAAATGACCAGGGAGCCCATCATCAAGGCAAAAATCCGACCGCCAAACTGCTCCTTATGGCGCAGACTACCAACTATCATGGAAATATTGAGGACAACTAATCCCAGGAGCAGAGTAATGATTACAAATTTCCCATCCATTATTATCCTCACCTACAAATCTAATGTATTCTCCACCCGGTGAACAGAGCGGATATCCAAGGATTGATGCAAGAGAGGTCTTATAGTACTATCCTTTTTACAATCTTCCAGGAGTCCCCATGCCAAAATATGAAAACCCCGCCGCCGATGCGATTATAGATAAAGAGTACAAAGTTTTGGATAAGGGGTTCGTCCGGTTGGTGGACTATTTAGGCGGGGATTCCCGCATCGTCCAAGCCGCCCGGGTGAGCTACGGTGAGGGGACAAAGACGATCAGGGAAGACAAAGGGCTCATTGATTATCTGGTCCGGCATCAGCACACCTCTCCTCTGGAAATGGTTAGCCTGACCTTTCACTGTAAAATGCCGATTTTTGTGGCCCGGCAGTGGGTTCGTCATCGCACTGCGAAATTAAATGAGATCTCCGGCCGTTATTCGGTGATGAAAAATGAGTTTTATGTTCCTCAGGCGTCCTCTGTATCCCTTCAATCCACGGACAACAAACAAGGCCGGGGGCAGACTGCGGATCAGGCCGCTAAAGACAAATTTTTCCAACTCCTGGAAGAAGACCAGAATCAGGTTTACGAACATTACGAAGAGGTGGTGGAATTGGGAATTGCCCGGGAATTAGCCCGGATTAACCTTCCCCTCTCCCTGTACACCGAATGGTACTGGACCATGGATCTTCACAACCTCTTTCATTTCTTGGCCCTTCGCCTGGATCCCCACGCTCAAATGGAGATAAGGGTTTACGCCGAGGCCATGCTGGAAATTGTTCGGCAAGTGGCCCCTTTAGCCTCAGAGAGTTTTGAGAATCATATTCGGGGTGCGGTAAAATTCGGCCACAAAGAGTGGGAAGCTTTGAAATCCTTAGGGCTTTCAGCGGATTCTCTGAAAAAAGCAGGGGAAGCTCAAGGGTTGGAAGGCAAGGCCTTAGAACGTTTTCTGGCCAAGATTTTGGACGGAACGGTTCTTTAGGTCCCGGTTAAATTTAAAACCCTACTTCCTCATCCATTCCACTGGTATTCACCTCTTCCGTTTCTTCCTGGGACCATTCTTCAGGGGGAGATTGGGGTGATACCACCGGAAGATCCTCCACAAATTCAAAAATACCCTTGTCCGCCTGGTACACTCCCAAAATCTGGGGTGGGAATTCCTGGCCTTGGGTGAAGCCCCGGGCGGGAAGAGACAGGAGTTTATCCTGGCTCCATCCCAATTGGTAAGAGACTACCATGGCACCCATGGGGATTTTTCGATAAGCGGCGGCAATGAGGATGTCCCGGGCGTTTCTTTGGGCCAATGGACGATCCGCATCCGGTAGAATGAGGAGGAGGGTACCATCTTCCCGAATATCCAAGACCTGTTCAGGTTTTTTCAAGGATCGTAAAAGTTCTTGGGCTTTTAGTTCCAGGGCTTTTCCCAAACCATAAAGGGCTGGATCGAGTCCCTGCAACCGAAATGCCACGATACAAAAGGGTTTGCTGTTCTGGGCAAAGGCTAGGATTCTCCCTTTCAAGTCTTCCTGAGCAATAAACCCTCCATAAAGTTCGGGGAGATTTTCTTCCGCCGGAAGGGCTTGCCCTGAATTTTGTTGCAATAGTTCCTTTTCCCCCTGTTTTTTCAACAGGGTACTGGTATCCCTTTTTTCCACAGTGTAAATCGGGGTTTCGTCCCCGGGATCCCCGGAAGCGGTTCGGAAAAGGACCGGAGGCTGACTGAGATAAAGGATGCTTCCGGGTTGATTGATCCATTGATCCAAAAGATTCACCAGGGAAAGGACAGAGAACAGGAGTGCCCGGTTCGTTCTTCCATCTTTTATACTTCCATGATCCTCTCCCGGGACCACTACTTTTTTAAAAATTTGGTGAAGCCTCTGGGAAACCGTGTTTTCCACTTGGAAATGAAAAAGTTCCAGGGGATTTTCCATGGAGATAAATTTATACCCCCGGGAAGGGGCTTCTTGCTGTCGGGCTAAAGTCGCTTCAATTTCCACCGCCACAGGGGAAAGGAGCTCCATTAATTTTCTAACCAGACTACCCAGGGGGGGATATTTCAATGTTTGGGGACGGATATCTTCCAAGACAGGCATGGTGATATGGGGCAGAAGGTATTGTTTGCGGGTCCACAAAAGGATGGGGGTAAGGCGTTTTGCTTCCGCATTGGATCGACCTGAGCGCTCCACTGTTCTGGTTAGGTCTGAAAGTGTCCCAAGATAGTGTTTTGCAATCACTTCTTCCATGAAAAAATGGAATTGGGTAATAGCTTTTTCCACCGTAGCCCCAATATGTTCCGCTTGTCCTTGGGCGTTTTTTACCGTACCAAAACTCATGCCTTGAAATCCTGCCAGTAGGCTCTGGATGACCAGTGCCAAAGTGATCACCGGCTGGAGGGGATCTAAGGGAGGGAGAAGTTCACTACCCTTGGGATAGTCTAAAATAGACTGAAAATAAGCGTAAAGATCAGGATGGCTGTCGAGATTTTTCCAACCGGCCTTGGGAAATAACCGGTCTAAAAGATCTAAGCCCCGTTCAGCGATTCGGGGAAGGGGTGTGATCTGAGGGGGAAGTTCGTAGGTATCCTGAATCACCGGAAGTTCACCCTGGACTATGGTGGTATCCATTCCCGCAGGGGCGGGAACCATCACGGGTCCATCGGCTTTTAAAACGTCCGTTTCTTTGATATCAAGAAATTCTAAAATATCCTGGGCGTGCTTCTTGTAGAATTCCTCAGGTAGCATAAATTCATCGCTCAAAACCTTGAGCAAAAGAGGGTAAAATCTGGTTTGCAGGATGGAGAAAGCCCAGGGAAGTTCTTCTCTGGCAATGGTGTAATATCTGTTAAGCCGCTCTCGATCCACTCCAGAGGTGGAGTATTGTTTTCCCAATTCATACATTTTCCCCAAGGCAGGAATTAGATGAACGGTTATGGATAATTGATTCAACAAAAATACCGGTTTTAAAAGGACTTTCATCAGGGGGATAAAGTCTTCCACCGTACGGTTGTGGGGTTTTTGTTGGAGTTTTGATAACTCGTCACCTAAGGCCTCGATATCCCAGGTCCGAAGGATTTTTAAAATTTCCGCGTAAAGGGGAACCCTTCGAATGGTCTGGGTAGCTGTTTTAAAACTTTTGGCGATGAGTCCCCGAACAGCCAAAACCAAGTTTTCCACGGATCGGCCGAAGACATTGTCCGCATCCATGACAAATCTATGGCTCACGGTATCAGGGACGTGCATAAAAAGTGTCAACAGGGATGAAAAGGCCTGGCTGGTGGTTTTGACACTGATTTCTGGTCTGGCGCAATAAAAGTCGGTTTTAATCCGTTCACGGCTCTTCATTCTCGTGGCGGCAAAACGCCGGACCACTCTTTTTAATTTCCCGTCGCTCCCCGTGAGAAAATAAGAGACCCCTTCAGGTTCCCCTTCATAAGCTGGTCGATTTACCGGAGGTACGGGGGCGGAGGCCCCTGGTTTATTATTGTACTTCAACTTATCGTACTGGGCTTCCACTTCCCGGGTGGATCTTTCAACCCCCACTTCTCCGCCGAGCTTTTCCTTTAGTCGCCGGGCTTCATCCTGGGAGACTTCCCCAATATTTTTTCTGGTTTTGTCCAATTCCCCCGGGTTGTATTTTTGTGGTGGTTGTCCGGGCATCAGAGTTCCATCCCTTCGCGGGCAAAAATAACTTTCATGGGAGTTTTGCCTCTAATCAAGCGATTGTAGTTTTGTTCCAATTCATCCAGTTGATCGTCGGTTCTTTCGGGATCGTGGTGGGTAAGGACCAGGGTTTTCACCCCGGCCTTTTGGGCGGAATTGATGGCCCATTCGTAGGTGGAATGGCCCCAACCCAATTTATTTTTTAAGTATTCTTTTTGAGTGTACTGGGAATCATGGATCACCACGTCGGCATTTTTCATGAAGTTTTGAATCTTTTTGTTTTCTTCCGCGGCGGCGATTTCCCCCTCCTCAGCCGCAGACCGATCGTAGTCCGGGTGGGTGGGATCGGTGATAAAGAGGTTGCGGAAAGGTTCGTGGTCGTAAATAGTGACGATGGATTTCCCCCCTTGTTCAAACCGGTAACCCAAGCAGGCGATGGGGTGATTCAAATACTTGGTAATGAGCTTCAGCCCATCACCCAAGTCCATCTCTGTTTCCGAAAGACGGTGATAGGTAATCTGAGCCGCCAGTTCTGCCGAGGTCACGGGGAAATACCGGTATTGGAGCTGACCTCCGATAACCTTGTCCAAGGGATCGTCTTCATAAGTCACCGGTCCATAAATTTCCATCTGGGTACTGGGAATATAAATGGGAGTAAAAAATGGAAATCCCATAATGTGATCCCAGTGGGTGTGGGTGAAAAAAATTTGAGTTTTAATGGGGCCTTTTTTAAAGTCCGTCCCCATGACCTTTCCCCCGAGGGGACGGATGCCGCTCCCCGCATCGATGATGATCAGGCGGTTATCCGGTTCGCATCGGAGTTCCAGGCAGATTGTATTGCCGCCGTAGCGGACTGTCTGTGAGCCGGGGGTGGGGATGGAACCCCTCGTACCCCATAAGGTAATATTCAATCCGAATTCCTTCTCAAATAGCAATTTTTAGAAAAACTTTTGCCCGTTCAATTTCCTGCATCACTTGATCATCCAAAGCTTCCACCTGAGCCCAAGTGATTCCCAGGCGGCTAAAGACCTCCGGTGGAGGTTTCACGGGATGCCGATCCCCAGAAAAACCTATTTCCATGATATTGGCAAAATAGTTGGCCAGAACCACGGTGTAGAGAAGGTCCTTGTGTTGTCCTCGGTATTCCAGGGGATTGTGGTGGTAGAGAGCCACGTCCAAGATATCATCCCCCAGTTTCCAATTTAACATTATAAGGCTTCCCGCTTCAGAATGGGTAAAATTCAGGGCCTTTTGCTCTGCTTGAAACAAGGGAATTCGATCTTGGTCCGCGGTTTGAAAGGCCGCAAGGAGGGATTCCGGGGTTTTGTTGTTTAAAGGGAGTTTTCCCATATCGTGGAGGAGTCCGCAGATAAAGTAGGATTCCTGCTCCTTGGGGTCAATTTTTCTAACTCGGGAGAGAAGTTTTGCCGTAACCCCCACGCAGAGGGAGTGGAGCCAAAATCCCTCCAGGTTCAAAATGGATGCCTTATGGGTTTCCTTCCCCACGGTGGCCAAAACTGCGGTGGAAACCGCAAGATTTTTTACCGTGTTCAGACCCAGCATGATGATAGCCCGTACCAAGGAGGTGATCTCCGCTGTATTTCCATAATAAGCGGAGTTTATCAGTTTCATCACCTTGGCCAAGAGTACGGGGTCGAGGGAAATTACTTTGTTCAAGTCGTTGGGACTGGTGGCGGGATTTTGACAAATCTCCATAATTTTCCCTACGGAAGTGGGGAGGGGAGGCATTTTATCAATGTAGTCGCCTAGGGCTTTTTTTAAATCATCACCTTTTATCATCGAGCCTATCCTGAATACGGTTTATCAGGCCTTTAAGATGCTTTCTCAGGGCTTGTGCTTCAGTCACACCCTGGTCATTGAGGGGTGCTGAGGCGACCGTAGGAGCCAAGGTTAAACGCAGCTTTTCCAACCTGAGGGGAATCTCATCCTCAATATATCTCAATTTTTTATCTGGTGGGAGATGCTGACTCAATTTTCCGAGATAATCCAGCAAACCCAGGACTTTTTCCCTGTTTTGCTCCTCAGGTTCATCAAGGGATTCCACCGGTTGGGCTTCTTCTTCAATTTCTTGCGGGAGAAGGGGGATTTCATCTGATTCCGTATCTTCGTAATCTTCCCAAGGAAAAAGTGGGGGTTCTGGGGGTAGATCCTGGGTTTCAAATTTATTCAGCTCAGGTGCCGATGGGGAAAGTCCGCCCTCATCCCCCAAACTGAGTTCCTCCATGTATTCCGGTTCCCCCTGATTTTGGGGAATTCTCATGGTTTCTAGGGGTGCCTGTGCTTCCAAGACCTCTGGTAAAGGAGGTGGGGGGAACTTTTTTTCAGGTTCTCCCCAGGAATGGGGCGGGGTGGAATCTTGATGCTGTAAGGCGGGCATGGGGCTTTCCCATGAATCTTTCGAGGCGGGTAGGGGCAGGGACGGGGGCAGAGCCCTGGTTTCCGGTGGAAACGAAGGGGGGGGCTGAGGTGCCGGATAGTTCGGAAATGGGGGATAGCTAGGATAGGAGGGATAGGCTGGTGGGGTAGGGGGCGATGTAGCTTGGGGCGGAGCAGCCTGAAGAGGTGTAATGGGATAAGGCGGCCAGGGCGGTGTCATCGGAGGGGCCGACGGGTAGGGCGGCGGTGGGAACTGAGGGGCTGGGTAATTGGGCACGGGAGCTTGTGCCGGAGCCCCAGAATTTTGGGTGTTCGGTAGGGAAACCGCATTAATTACCTCTGGTTCAGCGTTTTCTTCCTCATCATCGTACCGAAGCAGTTCCTCTTCATCCGTGAGTCTCAGACTTTCTTCCACTTCGTCCATAACGATGGCAGGGTTCAAATCACCTAAATCCAGGAGGCTTTCATCGTTGTTGGGAAGGGGTCCAAGGGACCAATCCGGGTCCTCGGTCATAAGACTGCCGATGACTTTGTCAGCGTCTTCGCCCAGGGATTCCGGCTGGGAAAGTTTTCTTAGATTTCTCTCCCAATTGCGCTGGAGATCTTCACCCAGTGATTGGGCCGCATCCTCATAGATCTCCAAGGTCGCCATGAGGTTGTCCAGATTTCCGTGGGTGTTCTTCCCTCCTTGAATGCGGATAAGTTTTTCTGCGGTTTCCAGTGCGGCAGTCTGCTGACCGGATTCCCGATAGATACGGGTCATGGCCCCAAGAATTCCTTCCTGTTCACCGTGACGAGCCAAGAGACCTTTGAGAACCTGAATGGACTCCTCAACTCGCTTTTCCTGGTTATAGAGATTCGCCAGAAGGAGGCCGGCTTGCAAGTCCTCAGGTTTGTTTTTTAAGTAATCCTGTACGACTTGGATGGCTTGCCCCGTGGAATTGTGGCTCATGAAGTGAAGAGCCATATCCATGAGGAGTTCGCCATTTTTGGGATCCAACCGCTGAATCCTTTCCAGGACCTTATAAGTCAGCTTCACACGATCGGTATTCAGATAAACATTGGCTAAGGCCCGTAAGGCTTCTCCGTGATCCGGTTGGAGATTTAAAACGAAAAGTAAGTCCTCTTCAGCCTTTTGAAAAGAATTTGTGAGGAGCCGAAGTTTACCCAGGGCTAACCGGAGGTCCACATTCTGTGGTTCTAAAAGGCAAAGTCTGCTCAGCCGATCCAGACTCTCCTCGTTTTTGCCTTCTCTTAAAAGGATGAGGTTCAAGTTCAAAGCTGCTTTTACGTACCGAGGGTTGATGGTCAAGGCCGTTTCGAAGTGCTTTCGAGCCTCGGCTTGAAGTTGCAGTTCGTCCAGAATGACTCCCAGGTTGTTCAGGGCTTCCAGGTTGTCCGGATCATCCTGGAGAAGGCCTTGAAATATTTTTCTGGCCTCATTTTTTCGACCTAATCGCTGTAGGATGACCCCAAGATTATTTTGAGCGGTCTGCCAGTCAGGTCTGGTTTTCAAAGCCGAGGTGAAACTCTGACGAGCCTGTTCCAGGAGGTTTCTATTTTGATAAAGTAGTCCCAAGTTAAAATGGAGGGTGGGATTGTTGGGATCCCTTTCCAGACCAGCCTTGTAGACTTTCAGGGCTTCGTCCGGTTCGTCTTGGGCTTCAAAGACCGTTCCCAAGTTGTTATAGGCCAGTACAAAATCTGCTTGAAAGCTGATGGCTTTTCGATAACAATCCGCTGCCCTGTCCAGCTTCCCCTCTTGTTTAAAGATGTTTCCCAGGTTGTAGAGAATATCCGGCCGGTCCGATTGAAGTCCCAAGGCCTGTTCCATGTAATTCCGTGCCTCAGAAATATGGCCGATGGACCGGTACATAACCCCGATATTATTCAAGGCTTCCGGATTGGAGCCTTGGATTTTCATCGCTTTCTGAAAGGCCTCGATCGCTTGGGGATAATAACGCTTTTTTCCCAGGATGCTCCCCAGGAGCATATAGGCTTCTCCATCGGGTCCAAATGTTTTTATAACTTCCCGGACAAATTCCTCACCTGAAACCAAATCCCCCAAACGGTATGCGTTAGCACCTCGGTTAAGCAGGTCCCTTTTTTTATCGCTCATGGACGGGACCTAACCGGTCGGGCGCTCACTTCCTCGCTGAAAGGCGAGAGTAAGGGGGGGGCTGAATCATCGTAGGAAACCAAGGCAAAATAATATAAGCGGTTATTTTCCAGTCCCTCGATGGTGACTTCTTGAGTATTTCCCGCATCCACCGGGGTGTGGTTGTACATACGGGGGGCTGTTCCGTAATAAACCATGTATCCTCTGAGACCTTCTCGGGTCACAGGCTTCCACAAAAGCGTAATTTTACCCTCTCCCACATGTGTGAGGAGCCCTGGAGGCGGGGGTGGCGGTTGATTTTGCCGGTAGGTGATTTTTATCTCTCGAAGACCAGGGGTGACGGTTCCGGTGCCGTCGGGGAGAAGTTCCACTTTAATCTGAAGATAACGACCCCGGGTAGAACTTAGGGTCAGATCCTCCCCAGGATCGAAG
>Ga0154386_1065_pt1 | contig 12201 bp, 12 predicted proteins | sample RifGroB1_FD_105629 | JGI IMG/M metagenome (GOLD analysis project Ga0154386, IMG submission 105629) | Spirochaetes bacterium GWB1_48_6
CTGTCTTTCGTACTGGGCTTTTCCGGCCTGACGGAGTCGGGATTTGATGAATATCCGCTGTTTTTCCACCCCGGTTATTTTCGTGAGCAGATGGGTGAATTCCTCCAGCCATTCTTCGGTCTTGGGCTCGGACTTCACCACCTCGGAGATATGAAGGCTCTTATCGTACACGTCGATCACAAAGGGATACTCCGGGATCTCTTTTTCATAAATCCTGTAGGCGCTGATTCTTTCTTCCCCGGCCCATTTTTTATTTTGGCGGTATTTCCGGGTTAAAAATGTTTCAAAGTCTTCCATGGGGTTCCATCCTTAGTATTTTCTTAAAATAGCCACAGGGCGCAGGCCCTTGGCCTTTTTGGCGGGCAGATACGCTGCCAAAGTGGAGACGATCAAGGAACCCAAGGCGGTGATGCCCAATTCCCAAGGGTTGAGACTCAGGGGAATGGATTCCAAGTAGTATTCAGGATTCAAAAGCCTAAATCCCCCGGCCCCGGAAGAGGTGAGGTAAGCCCAAAAATCCATGAGACGGTTCAAAATTTCCATAAGCCCATTCAGGTTGAGGGCGACCAGGGAGCCTAGGGCTATGCCTAAAACTGTCCCGACCAGGCCGGTAAGAAATCCCAAGGACGTAAACATCCCCGTGATCGCCCCGGGGGGGCACCCCAAACATTTTAAAATAGCAATGTCCTTGGTTTTTTCCATGACGATCATCACCAGGGAAGAGGAGATATTCACCGAGGCCACCAAAACGATGAGGGCCATGATCACCATGAGGATAACCCGGTTAGCCTGGTAATTTTCAAACTGACTCCGGGCCAATTCTTGCCAAGATTTCACCATGAACCGGAAGGGAATCTGATCTTGTAACTTCTTTTGAAGTTCAAGAATCCCTTGGTAAGGATTGTGGGTTTTTACGTGGAGAAAAAGGGGATATTCACTCTCGGGAAGTAGGGAGCTTCCCTGGGCTGCGTCCAGAAAGACCCACAGGCGGTCCAGGTCCTGGTACCCTACTGAGACCAACCCCCGAACCCGGAAAGTGGTGATCCGGGGAAGGAAACCCCGCCCTCCCAGGGATCGGGCCGTCATAATCTTTATCTGATCCCCTGGCTTCACTCCCAGACGTTTGGCCGCCTGTTCACCCATGAGCACTTCAGGCTCCTGGGAATCCCCCCTTAGGGATTCCCCCTGGGTTACTTTTAAAAACTTCTGGGTTCCCTCATCCTTTAAAAAACCCGATTCCACCGCCCGGAGTTGAACACCCAGGCGTTTGGACCCCGAGTAGGCCAAACCGAAACCCTGGCGCTCGGTGTAAACGGCCCTAATTTCCGGATTGGTAACCAAGGAGGATTTCAGCTCCTCCAAAGCCCCGGGGGACCCGGAATAGGACTGGATTTGAAAATGCCCGGTGAAGGTTTCCAGATACCTGTCCATAATTCCTTGGATCATCCCCTGGGAAAGGACCATCACCACCACCAGGGGAATCAAACTCAAAGCCAGACCAAGGGCTGCTCCGGGAAGATGTCTACCCCCGGAACGGGGAAGCAGAAAGCTGGAGAAACTTCTAAGGATGAGGAACCTGAGACTAGAGCCCGTCATGGCGCCAGAGCTTCCGATGTTCAAGCCGGTATCGGACCGGTAGCCTCTGGGCTAAGGCTAAATCGTGGGTCACCAAAACCAAGGAGGTGCCTTCATTTTTCACCATGTCCAAAAGCAGGTCCTCCACGGCGCTGCTGGAGGATTCATCCAGGTTTCCCGTGGGTTCATCCGCCAGGAGTAAGGGGGGACGGTTAATCAGGGCTCTGGCCAAAGCCACCCGTTGCCGCTCTCCCCCGGAAAGTTCCCCGGGATAGTGGTGGGATCTTTCGGTCAACCCCACGGAGGCCAAAAGGGAAAGGGCCCGGTCTTGGGCTTCGGCTTTTTTCATCCCCGCCATCCAGCCGGGAAGAAAAACATTCTCCAAAGCTGTGAGCTCCTTCAACAGGAAATGAAACTGAAAAACCAGTCCCAGGCTCAAGGAGCGGTAGTCGTGGAGTTTTGATTCCGGTAAGGCCGAAATCTCCCTGCCGCAGGAAGAAATAGTTCCCTTCGTCGGTGTATCCAAACCCGCAATTAGATTCATCAAGGTGGATTTTCCACAGCCGGAATCCCCGGTGATGGCCACCGCTTCTCCCGGTCCCAAATGAAAATCCAGGTCTTCCAGAATCACCAGTTCATCCCGCCCCGACTGGTAGGTTTTCTTTAAACTTTCTATGACTAAAACACTCATTACTCCGCCCTCAATACTGTCGCCGGTTTGATATCTTCCACGGTTCTGGTGGCGAGCCAGGAGGAAATTGTGGAAGAAAGAATGGCAAAAACAAAGACTAAAACTACTTCATGGGTCAGGATTCTCACGGGAATACGATCCAGATAAAACAGCTGGGAGGTAAAACCTGAAAGACTTTCCTCAGAGGCCCCCAAATGGGAAATAAAACTCACCAGGGTCTGGGTACCGCTGAGGATTTCATTAATATTACCCGAAAGAAGGAGGCCTAAACCAACTCCGAGGGTACCGCTCACCAAACCGATGATAAACCCTTCAAAAAGAAAAATAAACCGGACCCGGCTTCCTGATCCTCCCACGGCTTTCAAGAGTCCAATTTCCTCTTCCCTTTCCCGGAGGGTCCGGCGCAGGGACTGAAAAATATTCCCCCCCACGATGATAAAAATAAGTCCGATGAGGATCATCATGGCGGTCTTTTCCATGCGGAGGGCTCCAAAAAAGGAGCTGTTGTATTCCCGCCAGCTCTGCACTGTGGCGGTGGGGGGAAGCAGGGGTTTAATTTGGTCCATAGCCCCATAATCCAGCTCCGGATTCTCCAGTTTTATTCCGTAAAAAAGATCTTCTTCCCCGGCAAAAAACTCCAGGGCGGATTCCAAAGGAATGAAAGCCCATCCCGCGTCCAGTTCCAAGTATCCGGTCTTGAATATTCCTGTGATGGTAAATTCCACATTCCGGGGTTGAAGCAGACTGAATTTCGGACCGGTCAAGGCCAAAAGGGAAAGGGAGTCCCCCACGGAAACCCCCAGACGCCGGGACATTTCACTCCCCAGAAGGATATTGTTACTCTGTGCGAGATCCCAGGAACCTTCCAGGAAAGTAAGATGTTTTTTTAAACCCTCATCTTCCTCCCAAGCCTGGGGGGGAAGCCCCCGGATAAAAGCCCCTTGGGGAGAAGAATAGGAGGACTTCACCAGAGTCTGGGAATCCACCAGGGGGAGAAGTGAACGAATACCGGGAAGAGCTTTAAGTTTGTCCTCCAGGGGAAGGGAAAATTGTTCCGGGGTGGAAATCCTCAGGTGGGTGGATGAAACCTCCAGAATATTTTCCATGAACCCCAGTTGGAACCCATTCATGACCCCCAAAACCGTGAGCAAAGCCATCACCCCGAGGGTGAGACTTACGATCGAGAGAACGGCACTGGAAAGGCCCTTGTCCCTGCGGGAAGCCTTGAGGTAACGCCCTGCCATAAAAAGTATCCAACCGTTTTTCACTAATCCAGCTCCCTGATTCTGAGGATTTTATCGTCGGAAAAATAGGTTTCCTTGGTTTTAACCCCGTTGGAGTATTCCACTTCCAGGATTTTTTTACCCTGGGAAAATATTTCCTCTTGGACGGGGAGATTCTTTTCGTAAGTTGTCAGGGTCACCTTCTCCCCGTTCACGCTGTAGATTTCCTGGCGGATATTTCCATTTTCATCCCGGGTAAAATCCCAAGATTCCCTCTTTCCCACTAAAAACCGCTCTTCCCGAACTACCACATCGTCTTGATAGGTCCACTGCTGAGTACCGGTCCATAGATCTTTAACATAAATTTCTTTTCTAATAACCCGTCCTTGGGCGTCGTACAGGTACTCAGCTTTTTCCACCGGACCCAGGATTTCCGTAGACTTTCCCTGGGGATCTTGAAAATTCCATTCTCTCCGGCCCAATGAAATATAATCCTTCAAATCATCCCGGAGCACCAGCTTTCCCTCAGGGGTATAAATTCTCAAGGCTTGGAGATTCTTGGCATCGGTCCATTCCCCTAAGAGTCCATCTGGTCCGTAAATCCACTGGTAATAGGACTTTTCCCCGTCGGTATCGGTGCGGATAACCCGGCGCAGCCGCTGATCCGGGGTTCGGAAAAATTCGTCTGTATAAAGCAGATTCCCATCCTTCCGGGAGAATACTTTAACCAGGGATTTCTCCCGGTACTGGTATTCCAACTCTTCCAACATTCCGGTTTCATCGGAGTAAATACTCCTCAGGAGCTTCCCCAGGGGATCATAAAACTCTTCTTCCACCAGGACTTCGTTTTTATAAATGGAAAGATGTTTTACAGTGTTATTCCCGTAAAGCTCCCGTTCCCGGCGTTCCACCGCAGTTCCGTTTTTGTAGAGATGGAGGGTGTCTGCAAGCTCCTTCACTTCCCGTTTGAGAACCCATTCGTAATCTTTCTGTTGGTACCAGGGTATAGCCCTAAGGGTCTGACCTAGGGAATTCACCTTGTACCATTCTTCCCCTGAGGATCCCAAGGTTAATAGCATGAGAAAAACTATCATGAGCCGCCCAAAAGATTTTCCAGGAACTCCTGGGAGTCAAAGACTTTTAGATCTTCCAGTTTTTCTCCCGTCCCCATAAAAAGGAAGGGGATTCCCAGGAGGGAGGAAATTGTAGGAGCCATCCCCCCTCGGCCTGTGGAGTCGTATTTGGTCAGGATGATGCCGTCCACCCCCACAGCTTCGTGGAAAACTTCCGCTTGTTTCAATCCATTTTGACCCGTGGTGGCATCGAGGACCAGGATCTTCTTGTAAATCTGTCCCTCCATCTTCCCCCGGGCTATCTTGTCTACTTTTTGCAGTTCTTTAATAAGCTGGACTTTATTGTGAAGGCGGCCGGCGGTGTCGGCCAGGACCAAGGTTTCGCCCTGGGTGGCAGCGGAATCCAGGGCATCGTAGAGTACAGCGCCCGGATCTGCCCCGGTGCCTTGGGCGACCACCCGCAAACCCAGGCGTTTTCCATGGAGTTGAAGCTGCTCAGTAGCCGCCGCCCTAAAGGTATCCCCGGCGCATAGGAGGGTTTTGGGCTGACCCTGAAGTTGGAAGTACCGGGCGAGTTTAGCCAAGGACGTGGTTTTCCCCACCCCATTGACCCCTAAAATTAAAAAAAGATGGCGTTTTCCCGGTTCCAAAACCAGGGTGTCCACCCGAAGCATGGCTCCGATGATCTCTTTCAGGGCATGGCGTAGGTCCTCCGGCTGTTTAAGCCTTCCTTCCTTCGCCCTAACACGCAAACGGTCGGTAACATCGGCGGCGGTTTTGTACCCCATGTCCCCTTCGATCAGCACATCTTCTATATTTTCAAAAAATTCTTCTTTTTCCTGACCGATTCCAAAAAAACCCCGAATCTTATCGAATAGACCTTTTTTCATCACTTTTCCTTAGTTGTAAAGGTTGGATTCCCCAACGGAAATATAATTTATCAATTCCCAAATCATCCAGAGTGCGGATAAACCTGTGACCCCCAGACCGACCCATCCCCCATAGTATGTGGAGAGGTAGAGGGATCGCGCTTGATCAACCGTTTGCTTTGTTACACCTGTACCAGCTTCATAACTCTGACCAGCGGCCTTCCAAAGCTGGGCCATGTTCAATTCCTGTCCCCGGATCATGGCAGTCCCTGCGAAGGATATGGAAAAAGCCGCTAGGGACCAATAAAATCTGTCTTTGGCCTGAAGTGCGGTCATCCGAGTCCCCAAGGGTTCTAAGGTAACCACAGGAGGTGGCAGGTTGTTCCGGCTCAAGGACCAACTGCTCTCCTCAAAATCCGGATAGAAAAACTGTACCAGGGCCTTTTCCGTACTCACTGGTATTTCCAGGGGTGTGGACCCCAACCAGAGGCTTCCCAGGTAAACATCCGCCCCAGGGGGGACACTCACCAATGTATGGGAAAGCAGAGATTCCCGTTCCATAGTCCTTTCCACTACCTGAAGATCTCCGGCCACCAAACTCAAGGTCTCGGTCTTCGTCACCAGGCCTAAACCTTCGAGGCGCAGGATGTAATCCCCCGGTTCCCAGTAAGGAAGCTCCGCAACCCCAACCCCTTTCAGCTCTCCATCCAAATAGATTCGGGTAGTGGGGGGGTCGATCTTTAAGGTCAGATCCGTGGTCAACCGGCCCAAGAGACCGGGGGTGAGGGTCCCCCGAACCTGAGTCACAGTGGCAGAAGCATCCTGGGGAGTGAACCAACCGGACCATTGGGCTAGGGGCATTTGATCTGGTCCCCAGACAAAAAATTCCCCAAAGATATAGCCTTTTACGCTCCGAATATTGCCACCCACCACTAAATCCAAGGATTTTGACTTAGTCCATGCCGAAAAACTTTGAATTGGGGGAGTAAGAAGGATTTTTTCTGCGGACTCAGAAATAAATTTCAAAGGAGCCGCATTCCCCCCCCCTACTGTTTTCGGATTCAGATCCTTCCATTGTTGTAACTTTTCCCTGACCAATCGAATTTTCTCATCCGCTGCAAGATAGTCCAAGGGGGTAGGAACAGGGTTTTTAAAAAGAAGAGCATCCCGGGCTGCGTGGGAATCCTGGAGATTTTTTTCTTCTTGTTTTATCTTTTCTTCTTGAAAATCCTTCTGGAATCGATCGAGATCGGTCACTGTAAATTCGTGATCCGGGAGATTTTTCCACCCCGAGACTAATAGTATCATGAGATTAGCAGCCAAGGGTTTTAAGGATGGTTCCAGCCCCACATCTTCCAAAGGGAGAACACCCCACTGATACTGGGTTTTAGTGAATACCGGCAGAGGATCTGATCCACTCTGAGCTGCGGCGGGAAACCCCAGGGTCAGAAGAATCAGAAAACTTAATCCTCCGAAGCGCCGCGGTCCGGACATCCGAGCCAGATCCATTTGAGGTACTCCTCCATATAACCGTCGATATCCCCGTCCATCACCGCCTGAACGTTTCCCATTTCAAATTTGGTTCTGTGATCTTTCACCATGGTGTAGGGCTGGAACACGTAGGACCTGATCTGAGAACCCCATTCAATGGCCTTTTTCTGGGGGGAATTCTTTAACTTTTCCGCATCCTGTTTGGCTTTATAATAATCATAAAGTCGGCTTCGGAGCATTTTAAACGCCAGGTCCTTATTTTTGTGTTGTGACCGTTCGTTCTGACACTGGACCACCACCCCGGAGGGAAAGTGGGTTATCCGCACGGCGGAATCGGTTTTATTCACATGCTGACCTCCGGCCCCTTGGGCCCGGTAGGTATCGATGCGGATATCGTCGTCTTTAATGTCCACTTCGATATCGTCGTCGATCACGGGGGTCACTTCCACTGATACAAAGGAGGTGTGTCGGCGGGAATTGGAATCGAAGGGGGAAATGCGGACCAAACGGTGAACTCCGGCCTCGGAACGGAGGTATCCGTAGGCCATCACCCCGGTGATTTCCAAGCTCACGGACTTCACCCCCCCTTCCGCCTCCAGAATATCCACAATATCCACCTTGTACTTTCTTCTTTCACCCCAACGGATGTACATACGCATGAGCATGGAGGCCCAATCACAGGACTCCGTACCCCCGGCCCCTGCGTGAATATTCACGAAGGCCGAGGCCATGTCGTTTTCTTCCGACAAGAGTTCTAGAATCTTCATCTTGGAAATTTGACCTTCCAGCTCCTTTAAATGAGCCTCCAGATCCCCGGTCATGGACTCGTCTTTTTCTTCCGAGGCCATTTTATAGATATCATCCAGGTCCTGAACCTTGGTTACCAGTTCTTCCCAAGGGTCGATCTTTGCCCTGAGTTTGCGAATGGTGGACAAAACTTTTTGAGAATGTTCTTTTTGATTCCAGAAGTTGGGATCTTCCTGAAATCGTTCTTGATCGGCGAGCTCTTGTTTTAATCGAGCCGGGTCAAAGACGCCCCCAAGTATCAAAAGTTTCTTTCTTGAGAGCCTGCAGGCGGTTATTTAATTCAGATAAGATGGTCATGGGTTCTCCTATTTACAAACATTTCATTACGCCCTGGTGACCAGGCGCTTCCATTTTTTCCCTTCCAAGGAGGTAATTACCAAGGTATCTTCCACGGGATATTGGTAAATCCGGATCAGATCGTAATAATCCGTAAGCCGGTCCATATCCACCTTGAGTCGGGCTAGGTTTTTCTCATTCAGACTGGTGGATTCAAAGAGGGCATTTTGGATTTTTCGAAATCCATACTGTTTAAGAAGATCCGCCACTTTTATCCGGCTGTCTTCACTTCCCAAATCCAAGGCCACGGAAACAAACATAGGTTTATCATAGAGAAATTCCAGGGAAGAAACAAGACGAGAAGCGGGAAAGAAACCCTACTCCGGGGTAGGGACCCCCAGCTTCACAGACCATTCTTTCAGACTCTTTACCAAGTTTTCCGAAATCCCATAACCCTGATTCCGGGTTTCCTCGATTTTTTGGGCGGCTCTTTCCCCCGGAAGCCTGAGACTGGGCTGGGCGTCCTTTAAACGCTGAGCCAGGTCCTGCACCCGGGTCTCCACTGAGGACCTTCCCCCGAAGGCTTCCAGGTTGAAGGCCAACACCGCCTGGTTATGGGTGTTGATGCCCCCCCCACTACGAACCTGGTCCCCGGTAGCCCCCCCTGCAAGGATCCCCGTGAGAACTTCGGTCATCAAGGCCATGCCGAAGCCTTTGTGTTGGGCCATGGGAGCCACACTTCCCCCGGAAAGGACTTTCTCAGGATCCCTTGTGGGACGACCCTGGGCATCTTTTCCCCAATGCTCCGGGATTTCATCCCCCGAGGATGCCAAAGCCCGGAGGTTCCCCAGGGAGCTGTAGGCCATACAAATGTCAAAAACCAAGGGGGGAGCCCCGGTCCTGCCCACTCCATAACCCATGGGGTCGTTACCAATGATATTCAAGGCGCCTCCGGGGGCGGCCATACAGGGATCCGTATTGGAGAATACCAAAAGGAAAAAGCCCTGTTCAGCCCCCCATTCGGCATAAGGAGCAGCGGCGAGAAAGTGGTTACTGCGGCGAATGGTGGCATATCCCAAGCCCTGGGTCTTAGCCATATCCATGGCTCTCTGGGTCACATGGCTGCAGCAGATTTCCCCTAAGCCCTCGTCCCCATCCCAGACCTCCGTACTGCCAAAACTGGAAACCAAGGACATGACCGGCTTGGGATTTACCCCTTCTTTTTCCAGCCAAAGGAGTCTCTGGGGAAGAAAGGAGAGGTCATGGTGACCTACTCCTCTCCGGTGGGCTTGAAGAAAAACCCACGCAGCCCTTTGAGCATGGGTGAAAGAAAGCCCAGAGGCTTGAAGCAGAGAAATAATCCATGGTTCTAGGGTTTCTTGGGAATAATGGGGCATTAAAGTACTCCTGCCCCCATAGAATAGCTAAATTTTCCCATTCGGAATAGTTCTTCACACCGGGGAGTGCCCCAACTTACCGATAATATAAAGATGCGCCCACTGGGTTGGATTTAAACTACCGGAGGTTTACAATTAATCTGATGAAAAATCCAGGATTCTATCTCCTACTTTTAACCACCTGGGGTCTCTGGGCTCAGGATGTTCCGGAAATAAAGATTTTCTCCCCCTATGTGACCAATTTGGAAGTGCAGCAAAGTGGAAATAAAATTGTGATTACCTGGAGCGATAGCTCGGATTTGACGGATGTGAACTATGAAGTTTACAGATCCACCCAAGAAATCAATAAGGATACCCTGAGTTCCTCTGTAAAAATTGCAACTATCCCCAGTGGAAAAGGTTGGGCAGAAGAGAGTCCCCTGGAAAGCGGGCAGTATTATTACGCCGTTATTGCCGTGGATGGTAACGGCAAGGCTTGGACCCAATACCATCCTTATCAGAATAAATCCATTGTCCCCTTGAATTACGTCTTTGGGAGTACTACCCCCATCTTGGCGGAAAAACCTCAACCTGCCCCCGTACTTGAGGTTGCAGTCCCCATTCCCCCTGCCGCGACAGAGGTTTCAAAACCTAGCCAGTCACCTGTCCCTAGCCCATCCCCCACAACGGCGCCTCCCACTGAAACAAAAACAGTAAGCCAGGTTTTAACCTTTGATATTCCCCCTGAAGCCGCCAGAACCCTGGCCATGCCCTACCGCATCATAGACCAAGGTCCCCCTGGGACTCCCAGTGCCGGCGACCCCCTTCAAGAGGAAACAAAAAAAATTCTAAGCAGCCTTTTAAAAGTCGGAGGGAATGGAACCCAGGAACCCCCGGTCTTGGAAGTTCTCCCCGACGAACTGCGAACAGGAAACCTCAGCCCAGGGGATAAAGAACTAGTGGAGCTGGTGAATAAATATTTTATAAAAAAAAGCTGGGCAGAAGGGGCTAAATATTTTGAACTTTTCAGTCAGAAAGAACGGGATAAAAAACGCCAAGCCAAGGGTTATTATTACGCTGGCCAATGCCTTATAATGGGGAACAATTCTAAAAAAGCCTTGATGAATTTCATACTCTCCGGATTGGAAGTTCCCCAGGCTAAAACCTGGTCGGATTTTCTTCTCACCCCCGGGGTGATGGAACTTCCGCTATCACAGCTCATTTCCCCCCATATAAAAGTACAAGCTTTACCCCCCGTAGTTCCCGCAACTACCAGGACAGCCGGGACTCCGGTAATACCCGGGACTCCGGTAATACCCGGGACTCCGGTGACATCGGGTACCCCGGCAACTCCTGGAACTCCTGGAACTCCGGTGACATCGGGTACCCCGGCAACTCCTGGAACTCCTGGAACTCCGGTAACACCAGTAACCCCTACCAATACTCAAAGTACCACTGTGAACATCCCTTCGGGAGACATCCTCGTCATGACCTTTTCTCCCGATGGAAAAAAACTATACATGGGAACACAAGACGGGAGTATCAGGATCTATGATCCCCACAAACGTAAAGAGTTTCCGCCCCTGAGTGCCCACGGGGAGAGGATAACCGACCTAAGGATTACCCCCGACGGGTCCTGGCTGATCAGCGCCTCTTGGGATCACACAGTTAAAATTTGGAACTCAGGAACCGGTGTTTTAAAGTACACCTTAGCGGGGCACACTCAAAAAGTGGAAGCCTTGGATATTAGCCCCGATGGAATGTGGTTGGTATCCGGAGGGGAGGATAGTATTCTCAAGCTTTGGAACATGGAAACGGGCACCCTAGAAAAATCTTCAGAAAAACTGGGTGGAAAGATCGGAACCCTCGCCTTCGCTGGAAATCCCCAGTCGGTTTTAGCGAAAGACCAGGAGGGAACACTCTATCTTTGGAATACCGCCACGGGGGCCGTTACCCGAGGACAATTTATTGAAAAGGTGCCCAACCCTTCCCAGTTCACTTGGGAACCCACAAGAAAAATGATCTTCGAATCCAACGGGGGTAATGGAAAACTAAACCTGATCGACCTGGAAACCTTGGAAACTTATATCACCCTGCAACCGACCACGGGAACTTTTGTGGCCAGACCCAGTATCCCTTCCCAGCAGGTACTTTCCATCGAAGAAGGACAAAACCAGGAAACTTCCCGGCTTAGGATCACCCGTTTAGGGGGAAAGGCGGAAATACTCAAGGAATTCCCCCTGGGGATGAAGGCTGATGTAGCCTTGAATTCCCCCGGGGATCCCCTGATTGCCTTAAGTTCAGGAAACAAGATTTATATCATCGATTCAGAAACCGGGGAGAATAAAAGCCTTAAGCCGGAGTAAGGCAATTTTGACCGGCCACCCAACCCGTGGCCCAGCAAATTTGAAGGGAGTATCCCCCTGTGGGGCGATCAATATCTAATAAGTCCCCGGCCACTAAAAGGCCAGGGACTTTTTTTAGCTCCATGGTTCTAAAATCCACCTCGTCGGGATGAAGGCCACCGCTGGTAACCACCGCTTTAGACTCATCCAGAAGGGAATGAAATTTGAGCCGGAAATTCTTCACCTGGGTCACCCAGGATTTTCGTTCTTCCTTGGTCATCTGCCGCAGGGGTTTATCCCCATCGATACCGCAACTTTGAATCAGCCTGGCGGTCAACCGGGGGGGGAGATCAGATCCCAGGACATTTTTCACCATTTTATTACTATTTTGTCCCACCAAATCCAAAATTTCCCTATCCAAAGCCCCTTCATCGGTTTCAGGGCGAAAATCCACCACCAAATCCACAGCTCCTGC
>Ga0154386_1016_pt1 | contig 11998 bp, 10 predicted proteins | sample RifGroB1_FD_105629 | JGI IMG/M metagenome (GOLD analysis project Ga0154386, IMG submission 105629) | Spirochaetes bacterium GWB1_48_6
ACCCCTACACCAATAGTTCCAGTAGCCCCGAAAGATTTCAATCCTTCCAGTATTATTCCCCTTCCCGAGGTTGAGCCTTGGTATTTGAAGAATAACTTAGAAAGACGCCTACGAAACACTTTACGCCCAGTAAATCCGGACAACGCTTGTGCCCCTCGTATCACCGCAGCTGCTGGCACGAGGTTAGCGGGCACTTATTCTCCACATGCTCTCGCATGTGGCAAAAGAAGTTTACAACCCTAAGGCCTTCATCCTTCACGCGGCGTCGCGGCATCAGACTTTCGTCCATTGTGCACAATTCCCTGTTGCTGCCACCCGTAGGCGTATGGGCCGTGTCTCAGTCCCATTCTGGGAGAACATGCTCTCACATCTCCTAACCGTCGTAGTCTTGGTAGGCCATTACCCTACCAACAAACTGATGGTGGATAGGCTCCTCTCTCGGTGGGCAGTTATGCCCTTTCATCCTTGGATCTTATGCAGTATTAACTATCCTTTCGGATAGGTATTCTCCGCCAAGAGGTAGGAAAATAAGACACCTGTTTTTCCGGGGATATCCATGAGGGTTTTGATCCGGGTCAGGGAGGAACCACGGGTTCCTAAATCCAGGATGCGGGAAAGGAGGATCCCCGTATTTAAGGTGAATCGTTGGGGGTTTATTTGTTCCTGGAAGGTGCCTGTGAGGCGAAATTCATCCACTATGGCTGTGAGATTGGGACCAATATAGACCAAACTTTGGCTGGATTTTCCTATTCTGGGAAGAAATACCTGGGCCTCTTCCCTCCCGCTGGGGGTCACATGAAGGGAATTTTCTGGAACCCCATCCACCAGGTATTCCAAAAGGCCGGTATGGGAATTGAATCTTATGAGATGATGATGCCAAGTTCTGGGCAAGAGACTCCGGGTTCCCGTGAGAACCAGGGTTTTTTTAGGATAGTTTTCGAAAAATTGGTCAAATTTCCACAGAACCCGTCGTCCTTGGAGACTGATCCGCACTTCTTGGGTTTGAAACTCCCGCCCCATCCTTTCCGCACCCTTCCAAAGAAAAATAGTTTCACCGTCTTGAACATTCGCCGGGTAGAGCCAAAATTCCAGGGTGAAATCTTGCCAAATGTGGTTCGGGGTAAAAAGGGATTCAGGCCCCCCTTCCAGGAGAATCCCATCATCCCGATTCTGAAAGACCGCACTTCCATTTCCCCTTCGGGCAGAATTCCCGGTTCCCCGGGTCCAATTGTTTTTGAGGGTATAGTTTCCCATTTCATCCCCCTGCCCTTCCTCGTTGAAGTGAAGAAGAAGGTCGGTATCGCGGGCGGGATCGTATTCATTTTCCTGGAGTGTAAGGACTTTCAGGTCCCCCATATTTTTTTCCGCTGCATGGGAACGGTCTGAAAATCCAGACCACCCCGTCGTGGGATCGGGGAAAATCATGGTTTTTTCTTGGGCGAGAAGGGGAAAGGTGAGAATTATGAGGGAAATGACAAAGGTACTTAAGGTTTTCAGCTTATTAACATCCGTATTCTTTTATATTATAAGTATCGGAGAATATGGAACAAATAACAGGCGGGAAAATCGAAGAAATAAGGGCTCTGGTAAAAACCTTCCCCCCCCAACCAGGGGTTTATCTTATGAGGGATAAATTCGGGGATATTATTTACATCGGAAAAGCAAAAATTCTGGTAAATCGGGTCCGGTCTTATTTCACCGGTCAGAAGGAAATAAAGACGGCGCTTCTGGTGAAACGCATTTTCGCCATTGAATATATCGTCACAACCAGTGAATTCGAAGCCCTGCTTTTAGAAAATACTTTGATTAAAAAGCATCGTCCTCATTTTAATATCGATTTGAAGGATGATAAGAGCTACCCCATGATCCGGATCACCAAGGATCCCTATCCCCGGGTGTTCAAAACCAGGAAAATTATCGAAGACGGTTCGGAGTATTTCGGTCCTTACAGCCGCCTCCAACACATGGATCGTCTTTTAGAGCTTACGGAAAAACTTTTCCCCTTGCGAAAATGTTCCGGGCCGCTAAAAAAGAGGGCCGTTCCGTGTCTTTATCACCACATTGGACGGTGTTCCGCTCCTTGTGCGGGGAAAATAACCCCCGAAGACTATCAAGGGTTGGTGGGAAAGGTTCGCGGTCTTCTTCAAGGGAAAACCGAGGGGTTGGTCCGGGAACTGAAGGAAAAGATGACCCTGGCCAGTTCGGAAATGAAATTTGAATCTGCCGCCGATTTGAGGGATACGATTAGGGCCTTGGAGGAGTTAAAAGACCAACAGCAGGTGGTGGATTTCCAACCGGAACAAAGGGATTATGTGGCCATGGCGGGGACGGGAACCCAAGCTAGTTTCGTGGTCCTGCAAATGAGGGATGGCCGGCTCACCGGAAGGGATCTTTTTCACTTGGATATCTACGATGATGAAGAGGAGATCTTTCAACAGTTTCTGGTTCTCTATTATTCCAAACATCCGAAACCCTCGGATGCTATTTACCTGAGCCGAAGTATAGATACGGACTTGGTGAAAGAATTTTTTAAGAAAGAAACCGGGCGGGCTTTGGAAATTAAAACTCCGGAGGCGGGAAAGCATTTGAAGGTCATGAAGATGGCTCTGGAGAATGCGGAACTGGACTTAAAAAAACACCTGGAAGGTCGGGGAAATCCCTCGGGATTGGCGGACTTACAAAAAACCTTGGGACTACCCACCCTTCCCCGGCGGATAGAGGGGTACGACATAGCCCAACTGGATGGGAACTTTCCCGTGGCGTCCTTGATCAGCTTTCTCAATGGTCTCCCGGACCGGAAAAACTACCGGAAGTTCCATATCAAATCCTTAAACGGAGCTATAGACGATTTTCAGGCGATTAAGGAAGTGGTGGCCCGCCGGTATACCCGGCTGCTGAACGAAGAGGGGGAAATGCCGGACCTGATCATGGTGGACGGGGGAAAGGGGCAGGTTTCCAGTGCTTTTTCCGTTCTCCAAGCCCTAGGGCTGAATATTCCCCTCTGTGGTTTAGCCAAGAAAAACGAGGAAATTTTTCTCCCAGGGAAAAGTGATCCGGTCATTCTCCCTGCGGGCAGTCCTGCTTTGCGAATCCTTCAGGCGGTTCGAGATGAAACCCACAGGTTTGCCACGGGATTCAATCAGCAGCTTCGGCATAAAAAGCTGAAATTGACCACCCTGGAAGGGGTCCCGGGAATTGGTCCTCAAAGAAGTGTGCGGCTGTTGAAGGCTTATGCTAATTTAGATGCTCTAGCATCGGCTGATCCTTCCGAAGTGGCGGAAAAGGCCTCCATCCCCCTGAATTTGGCAGAAAATCTCCAGCACTATCTCCAGGACCGGGCTCAAAGAGAAAAAGTTGTGGGGGAGATGAAGCGGGGAAGACGAAGTTAAGTTTGACTTGACAAATGCAAACGCTTGCATCATTATAATTAAGCAATCGTTTGCAAGGAGAGTCCATGTCTATTAACCTTCAACGCCCTGGGTTTCCCAGGATAATTTTCCCGTTTATCAGCCTAATGCTTTTAGTTTCCTGTACGACCACCCCCTTATTGCCCCCGGAAAAACAGGCGGTGACGGATTTTGTGGATTATAAACCATCCATGGATGTGGGGTCCATCTATTTTAATTCCCGGGATTTGGATTCGAAATCGATCTTCGGAGCCGTGGTTCAAGGTTCCTCCATCAACTATAAGTTGCTGGCACGAAAGGGGGATCTGGACAGTGTTACCCTGATGATCATGCAAAGAATCGAAGAGGGAAACCATGATTATTTGGACTACTTGGAACTGGGGTCAGTGGAACTCACCAGAAGCCCTATGGGAGAAGCCCAAGAGGCATGGACCGGGGAATTCACCTTTGAAACCCCAGGGATCTATGCCTACCATTTTATTTTAAAAAAGGGCAGCGAGGTGTTGGTTTACGGCAGTAATCAAAACCGGGTTTCCATTGCCCATGAAAGTGCTGTCGGTACCGGCGGAGTCGGCCGTATCACACTGGATACGGATCTGGAACCCTACCGGCAGACTGTTTATTTTCCGGAAACCGCTCAGGCTAAGGATAAGGAATGGTCCAACGGGATCATCTATTATATTTTTCCCGATCGGTTCAGAAACGGGAACAAAGTCAATGATCCTGTACCCGGAAAAACTTGGAATTACGGTCATACCTCAGCGGAATTTCATACCAATTGGTCCGATCCCAGGCCTTGGGTTCCCGGAAAAAACGTGGACAAACACGACGGGGACGATGGGGAGTACAACAATGACTTTTACGGGGGAGACCTGGAAGGGATCACCCAAAAGCTGGATTATTTGAAAGAAATGGGTGTGACCATGATTTATTCCACCCCCATCAACACCAGTCCCTCGAACCATAAATACGATTCCATGAATTACATGGAAATAGATCCCACCTTCGGTGGTCAAAAAGCCTTCGATACTTTGATCGCTGAAGCAAAAAAACGGGGTATCGGTTTCATGATGGATGCCAGTTTGAACCATGCCTCCAGCGCCTCGGTTTACTTTGACCGCTATGGCATCTGGCCACAAGTGGGAGCCTTTGAGAAAGAAGTCATCACCAAGGAAAGTCCCTATTACGATTGGTTTGAGTTCAATCTCCGGGCTAAGAATCCGGACCAGATGTATAATTTTTGGGCCGTCCCCACTTTGGCCAATTTGAAAGAAACCCCCTCCTACGAAGCCTTTGCCTACGGAAATCCTGACTCCGTGACAAAACATTGGATTAATAAGGGCATCTCCGGGTGGAGAATGGACGTGGCTCCCTGGGTTTCTCACCGATTTTGGAAGGAATGGCGAAAGGCTGTGAAGTCCACCAACCCCGATACTTTAACCGTGGCGGAAGTGTGGTTCGACTCGAGCCACTTCCTTTATGGGGATGAGTTTGATACGACTATGAACTACATTTTCCGGGCTGCTGCCTTAAACCTGGGAAAGGGCGGAAACACGGAAGAGACCCGTCAGTCCTTCGAATTGATTCAGGAGAATTATCCCAAGCCCGTTTTTTATAGAATGATGAATCTGACCTCCACCCATGACGTTCCCCGCACCCTTTGGGAGTTAGGATACAAGAACTATGGGGATAAAAATTATGACCAGATCCGACCTCGGTTTCTCCAGACCGTGGCGCTTCAGTTCACCATGCCCGGGATGCCCACGATCTATTACGGTGATGAAGTTGGTATGACTGGGGGAGCAGACCCCATGAACCGCGGCCCTCTCCCATGGAAAGACGAAGGCGGGGATTACGGGGATTTTAGCCTTCATGAGGATTACAAACGCCTATCAGCCCTGAGAAAGACCTATGGTTCGATTCTGGCGGAAGGGGAATTGAACTTCCTTGTTTCGGGAGGAAACCTCCTAGCCTATGAACGCACTTCAGCAGAAGGTAAAAAAATAATTGTCCTCTTTAATAATGGGGATGTGAGTTCCCCCATATCCCATGGTGAACTCACAGGTTCTTTCAAAGACCTGGAATCTCAAGAAATCCTGGGTTTAAGTGGCTCTTTGGAGACCAGCCCCCGGAGTTACAGGATTTTATTGAAAGAGTAGTGAGGCATTTTCAAAACGTGACGGGGAATCTTCCGTAGAAGTTTTAAAAAGCCTCTAAGGTTCGGGAGCCGGTGGGGGAAGGGGCTATTCCTCTTTCCCTTTATGGCTCCCTTCCGATTCTCGAACAGATAAAAACGACCAGTAGTAAAAATTGATATAAAGTAGTACTAAAAATGCGAAGAACAAGAGTGTGAACCCTAAAGCCTCGTCATGAAAGTTTCCCAGAACACTCTTTATAAGATCCTTGGGATTCGTCACCAGGTCCCAAGAATTCCACCGGATGAACCGTCCTAAATAAATCCCAAAACTGGCGATAAAAAGAACAAAACCACTGAACAACCAGGAAAGTGGCCGGCCGAAATTCTCCCTTACGGACTTTTGCATGAGGAAAAGCGACCAGAACCCGGTCATCAGGGCGGTCATGACAAAGAGGGTCATCATGACCAAATCGTACCAAAGTAAGAATTCCCTATTAAAAACCCATTGGCCCTGAGTTAAAGCAAAGAACTCCCTCCCATTGATATGGATGAAATCCGTAACCATGTAGGGGGCGTTGGGGAAAAATAAAAACCAGACCAATCCTAGGATTCCCAAAAGAAGTCCTCGAAAAAAGGTGAGTGCCCCTTTAGGTGAGAGGAAACGAAAAAGTACTGCGGCACCCAAGGGTACCCAGGCTAAAAAGAGGTTCCACATGAGGAAAGACCAGGTTCTTTCTCCCGTGTAAGCCACCCGGGCCATACTCATGGCCAGGGCCGCAGTACAAAGCAATCCTAAGGAAATAGCCATTGGAAGAGAAGCCGGAGGGGAGAATTTACCATTCATAAGGGCAGTTTACCTTTTTTTTTCAGGACTTTCAATTTGAAAAGTCCCTGTCCTGGGGTAAACTGTAGTCGGAGAACCCATGAAAAAAGCCTTATTCTTATTTTTAATTATTTCCTACCCGTCCTGGGCTCAGGGGGCTGAGTCTCCCCAGACCCAGGCTCTTCGGACAAAGGTGGTGGAATTCGCCCGGGGATTTTTAGGAACCCCCTACGTTTATGGAGCCGCATCCCCGGAGGGTTTTGATTGCACGGGATTGGTTTACTACACCTATCAAAAAATAGCTGCTTTACTTATCCCCCGATCTACCCGGGCTCTGGCTCAGTTTGGTGAAAAAATTACCCAAGAACAAGCCTTACCTGGTGATGTATTCATCTTTAATACCGTGGGAGGGCCCTCCCATGCAGGTTTGTACATTGGGGATTCCCAGGTTCTCCACGCCGCCTCTGCGGGTTCCAAAACCGGGGTGATTATTTCCAGTATGAAGGAAAACTATTATGCGACCCGGTTTCTATATGGAAGGAGAATCCTCCCGGGGGCAGGGACTCCCGTCTCCCCTGTGGCCTCAGTGTCGGAATCTGAACTGCCTCTCACCACTCTGGACATCCCGTTGGGCCGACGATCCCTGAGAAATTATGATCGCCTTCCTTTCCTTGCGGGAACTTTGGTGGAATTTGAGATTCAGATGAACCGCAGCGATACGGAAAATCTACAAATTATTTTTGTAAAAGGGGATTATGAAAAGGGTACCTACGAAAAACTATGGGAGGAGTCCCGCCGGATGTCCTCCGGTGAAATCTATCGAACGAGAGAAACTAAAGTTGAAGGTGTATCGCCCTGGACTTTGGTGGTGTTGAATTCCCAGGGGGAAGAACGGGGCTTAAGGATATTTCGATCAGTTTTGGAGTTGAGCAAATGAAATGGATATTAATATTACTCCTGGGACTCGGAGTCACACCTTTGGCCGCAGGGAATCTATGGCTCCTGGCCACAGGCGATACCTTGGATCCCATTTTAGGGCGAAGTGCACTGCGGGATTTGGCCTCCATGGAAGATTTTTTCTCCCTGGCCGCTCAAAAAACAGGGTTGGAATTACAGACCAGAATTTTAAAAGATTCGGAAGCCAGCTGGACTCAATGGGATAAAACCCTTCAAAGTTTTAATTTCTCACCTGGGGATGTATTGGTCGTTTATTTTTCCTTGGATGGTAGAAAAAACGCATCCACGGCCTGGACAGACATTCTTATGGGAAAAGTAGGAAGAAATCTCTATGGCCTTGCGGAGGAATTGAAAAAGAAACAGCCCAGACTTCTTCTGGTGATAGCAGAAACACCCCAAAGGGAAGAACCCCAGGTCAAGCCCCGATCTAGTTTGATCCCCCTGAGATCTGAGGAGAACAATTTGGGATGGAAGAATTTGTTTTTAAAAAGTAAGGGGAATTTAATCTTGGCCGCGGCGGAATCTGGGGAGGAAGCTTTGGCTTTTTCCGAAGGAGGGGTCTTGACCGTCACTTTTGTGGAAACCATCACCCGAAATATACTGAAAAAGCTCCCAGTTACCTGGGGTGACATCCTCCAAGAAGTTCAAACTCTGGTGAAGGAAGATACCCATGGACGACAAAATCCCATGAAAATTTCAGATATTCGGATGCCCCCTCCGGGGATGGTCGGACCCTCACCCTGAAGACCTGCATGATTGTTCTATCTTTCCCGAGGTTCCTGGATTAAACTAATTACAGAGGTTCTAGCGTGGATTCCATATCAGAAAAAAAGCCGACCATCATCATTCCTTATTCCGGGGCCTGTCGAGAGGCGGAATGTTCCGATTATTTTTTGTACCTAAGACCGGAAACCAATGGAGTTCGGGTGGAGAGCGCTATCTTACGGGTGATCGAATCCAATCCGGATTTTAAAAGCCATATTACTTTGGAATACCTGGCTAATTTTCCTGGGAATTTTATTCTTCACAACCACGTGATCGAAGAGCATTATCGGGTAAGGCTTCACTTCGCCAGCCATGGTAAAGCCGGATTCACCCAGGGTATGATCAATCATTTTGAGTACTATTACCGCGTTAAATTTGCAGAGGCTAAAATATTAGGGGCCTTCGAAGCCTTGGCGGAATTAGAGATCTCCGAAGAGGAGCTTTTCAATCTTTGGGTTCCACCCTACGATATTTTAATCTCCTGTGGCCAGATCATCAAAAGAAAAGATGACAAATTCATTGTGAATTATGATATTCCTGCACTTTTACATAAGAATAATCATAAGACGGACATCGCAGTGATGATCCTCAGGACTGATCTTTCAAACCAAGCTTTCTATAAGTTTTTGGATCAAGTGAAAGAAGCCTTGATGTCATCCATGATTTTGGATCCCAGTAAGCCTTTCAGTAGAATTTTTCATTATTCAAAGGGGCCTTTCGAGCAACTTCTCGACGCTCAAGGGTATCTTTACAACCCCGCTTTCGAAAAAATACCCCTGGAGGATTTTAGCTTCGGTTGTTACCTTCAAAATCAGGGGTTATCGCCCTCTCGAATGTTGGAAATCCTGGATAATCCTATCTTTCGATTCCCCACGGCCAAGGGTGAATTGGAAGAGAATATTATCGAAGCGACCCAAGGATTTACCTACGGGGAAGCCTTGAATAAACTCCGCACTGCTGTGGGGCAGGTGTTCTTAAAATAGTTAAAGACTTTCCAAAGCCCGTTCTCTATGACCTTTCTTTATCAGAATCTGGTAAAGAAAGAGTTCGAGAATGAGGCTTTGCCACTCGGTTCTGGCTCCTCGGAGCCGGACTTCATACTCTGAAAAAAGGATGATGACGGTTTCCAGGTCTTTGGTGGAAAACCTTTGGCTTCCCTTTAAATAGGTGGTTTTACCTTTTTTTGTGGTGCGGATTTTGCCTTGGAGGAAGGCTTCGTCCGAAGGGAGTCCTTGGTCCAAGTGTTGTCTCAGGGTAAGAAGGTTTCTGAATTGCCAAAGGAGACCCGAAAGTAGACCCACCGCGTCTTTATCCTGACTCAAAAGGATTTTGTGTAAGACTTCCATGGTCTGCTCCATATCCCCTTCCATGGTCATCTCAAAGAGGCTGAAAACTGTCTCCTCTTTCGAATGGGAGAGGTAGGTCTCCAAATCATCCATGGTGAGGGTTCGGCCTTTACCATAAAAAGAGAGGAGTTTTTCCCCTTCGCTTTTTAGCTGGTCTGTACTGTTTTCCACCATTTCCAGGAGAAATTCCGATTCATCCTGACCAATGGTAAGTCCCAGGGTGCGAAAGTGGTTAATCAGCCACCCTTTTTTTTGGGATTCATACATTTCCCAATAAATTTTTACACTATCTTTGGAATGTTTCTCCAGGGCTTTTTTAACAGACTCATCGAACTTGGTCTCTTCAGAAATTAAAATCAGGGTTACTTCGGGTGAGGGGTTTTTTAGATAATCTTTTAAAAGATCCAGATCCGATTTTTTTTTGATTTCCTCGGCGGAAAGAAGGAAAACCAACCGGGCGGAGGAGAATAGGGAGCCATTTTGGAGTTCTGAAACCAAAGAGGGGATTTCAGTTTCAAAGGCATAGTGCCTGGTTTCTTCCAGGTCTTGTCCTGAGATTTTGGTGAGAGTTTCCCTGATTTCACGGATGAAGTCGTCTTTTAGGCCTTTCTCAGGACCCAACAGAAGATAAGCGGGGGCAAGTTTACTCATAGTTTCGTATAATAGCTGAAAGCTTCCCTAAAATCTTCACGTCTTGGGAATACAAGGGGGGGAAGGCTAAATTTTCTGCCTGAAGACGGATGCGGGATGTTTCTTTGTAAAATCTCTTAAGGGTGACGGCTTCCTCCACCATGGCCACCACGATTTGGCCGTTTTCCGCCGTGGATTGGGCACGGATCAAAGCAATATCCCCATCCATGATTCCCACCCCCGTCATGGATTCCCCTTTTACAAGAAGAGCAAAGTAGTTTCCCGATTTCAGGTAGCTCCTGGGGATAGGCACGGTACCGTCAAAATTCGCTTCGGCAAATAGGGGTATACCTGCTGCTACCCGGCCTAAAAGTGGGATCTCCACCACGGGATGATCCTCTGACGGGGGGGAGTTGTCTAAGATTTCTATGGATCGGGATCGATTGGGGTCACATTTGAGGACGGATTTTTTTTCCAGGGCTTTCAAATGGTCGTAGGCCCCCTTTACGGAAATGGTGAACTGGGTCGCCACTTCCCTAATGGTCGGGGGATACTTCTTATCTTTTATAAAATATTTGATAAATGTCAGGACTTCTTCCTGACGGTTTGTTAAGGATTTCATTTTCCCAGCTCTATTCCGTATTTCTTAAGTTTACTGTGTAGGTTGGAAGGATACAAGCCCAGGGCTTGGGCTGCTTTCGTCAGGTTGTTCCCGGATTCTGCCAGTTTTTCTTCGATGAAGGCCTTTTCGAAAGCGTCCTTGGCGGCATTGAGTCCCATACCCAGATAAAGCTTGCTTATTGATGGGTCGGCAGATTTTCCCGGGGATTGTCCCGCTGACTGGAGGAAGAACGCCGCATTTTCGGAGGACACCACGGGCTCATCCACCATGATGGAAATCCGTTCCAGATAATTCTTCAATTCCCTAATATTTCCAGGCCAAAGGTGGGTTTTGATGGTTTCTAAGGCTTCTGGACTGAAGGTCATCTCCCTTCCTCCTTCCTGAGCCTGAAATTTCTTCAAGAAATAAGCCACTAAATCGGGAAGATCCTCCAGCCTTTCCCGCAAAGGGGGAATATAAAGCGGGATCACACTGAGTCTAAAATAGAGGTCTTCCCGAAAATTCCCTTCGCGAACTTCCTTTTTTATATCTTTATTGGTAGCGGTGATGATGCGAATATCCACTTCCAGGGTTTCTTCCCCGCCGATTCTTTCGAACCGCATCTCCTGAACCGCCCTGAGCACTTTCGCCTGAGCAGAGAGGGACATATCGGCCACTTCATCCAAGAAAAGCGTGCCCCCATGGGCCAATTCAAATTTCCCCTTTCTTCGGGATACCGCCGAGGTAAAGGCCCCCTTTTCGTGGCCGAATAGCTCGCTTTCAATGAGGGTTTCAGGAATCGCTGCACAGTTCACTTCGATAAAGGGGCCACGACTGCGGGGTGATCTCAGGTGAATTTCCCGAGCTACTAACTCTTTTCCCGTGCCGTTTTCTCCCAGGATCATAATTCTGGCATCGCTGGAGGCGCTTTGTTCGATGACTTCCCGGACTTTTAACATTCCAGGTGAGGTGCCTATCATCTTATCGTCCAGAAATAGGGCGGTTTTTAAGGACTGATTTTCTACCTTGAGCTCTTTAAGGTGGAGGGCGTTTTTTACCAGGGTGAGTACCCGCTCTATGGACAAGGGCTTCTCCGCAAAATCAAAAGCCCCAATTTTAATGGCCTTCACGGCTTGGTCGATGCTGGCGTGACCGGACATCATAATTACCGTCATATCGGGGTAACTTTCCCTGATGGCTTTGAGGACATCCAATCCCCCCATGTGGGGCATCCACACATCCAGAAAGATCAGATCGATCACTTCTCTTTTGAGAATGGCCAGACCATCCAGACCGTCGGGAGCGGTGGTTATCTGGTGACCTTCATCATGG
>Ga0154386_1039_pt3 | contig 11621 bp, 9 predicted proteins | sample RifGroB1_FD_105629 | JGI IMG/M metagenome (GOLD analysis project Ga0154386, IMG submission 105629) | Spirochaetes bacterium GWB1_48_6
CTTCAAACAGGAGTAGACTTTTTAGGTCTGCGGCTACAAGGACGTTGTAATGCCTGACCAGACCGACTTTTTCCATGAAAAATTGCCGCCAGGTATCCAAAAAAACCCCTGAGTTGATTTCAAGTCGCCGTTTCCAGGACTCTTCCGGAGAGTAGGTTCTGATTTCTTCCCGGTCATCATCCCTCGCGGCCAAGAATAGTTCCCGGCGCCTCAAAGTTTGATCCCTGACAGTGCCTTCGTAACCCAGGGTGCCGGGGTGATAGAAGAACGTGTCTTGTAAACCAGAGGGAAGGTATTGTTGGGCGACCCAATGGTCCCGGAAGGCATGGGGATATTTGTAGTTTTCTCCGTGGCCGAAGGATTTTTTGTCTCGGCTGCCGTCCTTGAGGTGCTGGGGAACTTCGGTGGTTGCTTGTTTTTCCACGGCCTTCAGGGCGTCAAAGTACCCTAAGGCAGAATTGCTTTTGGGCGCCGTGGCCAGATACAAGGCAGCTTGGGTTAAGTGGTACTGTCCTTCGGGCATTCCTATCCGTTCAAAAGCCCGGGAACATGCGTCCACCACCACCAGGGCTTGGGGATCCGCCAGCCCCACGTCCTCGCAGGCGGAGATGAGCATCCGGCGGAATAAAAAAGCGGGATCCTCTCCCGCCCGGACCATTTTGGCCAGCCAATACAGGGCCGCATCGGGATCTGAACCTCTTAGGGATTTGATAAATGCAGATATCGTGTCAAAGTGGTAATCCCCGTCTTTGTCATAAAGAACCACCTTTTTCTGAATACTTTCTTCTGCGTCGGCGAGGGAAATATGGAGTTCTGTACCCTCGGGAGGGGGGAATTTTTCACAGGAGGTCTCCACGGCCAACTCCAAGGCATTGAGCAGGCTTCGGGCATCTCCGTGGGCAATTTCCACCAGGTGCTCCATGGCTCCCGGGGAAAAACTCACCTTCCATTTGCCATATCCCCGCAGGGGATCTGCCAAAGCCTGCCAGGCGATGCGGGATAATTCATCCTCTCCCAAGGGGAGAAGCTGAAAGACCCGGCTGCGGCTCACCAAGGCAGAATTAACTTCAAAATAAGGGTTTTCCGTGGTCGCCCCAATGAGGATGAAGGTGCCGTTTTCCACCTGGGGAAGCAGGGCGTCCTGCTGGCTCTTATTCCACCGATGAACCTCATCCACAAAAAGAATGGTTCGCTTTCCATCCATCTTCCGCCAAAGGGAAGCTCTTTCGATATTCTCCCGGATGTCTTTCACCCCGGAAAGGACGGCATTTAAGGAAAGGAAATGACTTTTGGTGGAATTGGCGATGACCCGGGCCAAGGTGGTTTTTCCTGTTCCCGGAGGGCCGTAAAAAATGAGACTGGAGAGCTGGTCTCGGGAAATGGCCCGGCGTAAAAGCCGTCCTTGACCCAAGATGTGCTCTTGTCCTATGTATTCTTCCAGATTTCTTGGGCGCATGCGGCTTGCTAGGGGTTCATAATCCGCTTTAGCGGTATCAAAAAGATCCATATATTATAGTAGCATTTCCCACACAGCCACATCCAGGGGAAGGAACTTAGAGTTTTAGTTTGATCTTTACTTGGGAAATGATGGAACTTAGGTCCGCACTGGGGGTGGTGGTTTCCAGGAATTTCATAAAAAAGACTTTAAACACGCTGGCCTTGTCGTCAAACTGATGGATCCTCCAGGCTTCCGTTATCTCTGGATTATCCTCTATGGATTTTCTCACGGCGGCGATAAGCTTGGCAAAAGCCGCTTGTTCCTCTGGAGTTTGATCGGAAATTAGGTGCCAACCGGCGTAGTAGTGGTCAAAGGCGTCTCTCATTTAAATCTCCCATGGGGTTAAGTGTAGGGGTGTGTCTCATATTCGTCAAGGAATTGAAATATTTCCTAGGAGGGGATAAGTTGTATACATGAAACCTCTGGGTATTTTAGGACTCCTGGCTCTTTTTTCCTGTTCCCAGCCGGTGGTGGATGATACCATTCACCTAGGCGGTTACTATTACGAGTACACCAACCTTACGGATGTTTATTTCTTGAGTTTTTTAGACGATACCCAGGTCATTTACGAAGAAAGCGATCAACCAGAAGTGGACTATTGGAACTCCCTCACGGAAAATCAATCCAGCCCAAAAACCCCCACCAAGAGTACTCCGGTAACATTAAGTTGTGTGCTGGATCAAACAACTGATCCCAAAGTCCCAACTTTAGACATCATTTATAGTCCAAACTCCACTGTCCGGTACCTAATTATTAGCCAGGGACTGGAACTACAGAGCTCATCAAGCCGATTTATAAAAAAACCCAGGCCTTAAAAGCCTGGGTTGTATAGTCTTTTAAATACTAAGTGGTTTTGGTTCCCCGGGCCATGAGCATTTTTCCACTGCGGATAATTTCCCTGATGCCGAAGGGCTCAAGCATGGTTTTCAAAGCATCTAGTTTTTCCGAATTGCCCCGGACCTCGATGGTCATGGTTTCAGCCGTGAGGTCCACGGTTTGAGCCTTAAAGGCCTGTACGATCTGAATAACCTCGGTTCTTTTATCCGGCATGCAGTTCACCTTGATGAGGGCCATTTCCTTTTGGAGAATATCCTGTCCTGAGTAATCCCTGGCGTGAACCACGTCTATGAGCTTATTTAACTGGGAAAGGATTTTTTCCAAGGAATCCTGGTCCCCGCTGGCCACGATATTCATCTGGGAAAATCGGGGATCCTGGGATTCCGAGACCACTAAGGAATCGATATTGAATCCTCTTCGGGAGAAGGTCAGGGCGATTCTATTGAGAACACCCGGTTTGTTGGCCACATAGAGACTCAGGGTGTGTCTTGCGATGTTTGTTTCCATTTTAGGTACTCCCTGTGGGTTTTTCAAGTTTTCGTTTCGGAGCTTCCAATATCATGTGTTTTAAACTCTGGCCTGCGGGAATCATGGGGAATACATTGTCGTGCTGTTCCACTTCCGCATCGATGATACAAGGTCCGGAGTTGTAGGCTAGAGCTGCTTTGAGAACTTTTTTCACATCGGCACTCCGCTTAATGCGGAAACCTTTCATCCCGTAGGCTTGAGCCAATTTCACAAAATCGGGGCTACCTTCCAGATCTACCCCGGAAAGTCGCTCGTCGTAAAACATACTCTGCCATTGGCGAACCATTCCTAGGTATCGATTGTTAATGATCAATATTTTAATGGGAAGTTTTTGAAGAATGGCGGTGGAAAGTTCCGGGAGGGTCATTTGAAATCCCCCATCTCCCACGATGGCGACCACGGTTTCTTTCGGTCTTCCCAAGGCGGCGCCTATGGCTGCAGGCAGTCCATAACCCATGGTGCCGGCGCCTCCGGAGGACAACCAGTCCCGTGGCCCATCGGTGAGGAAAAACTGCGCCGCCCACATCTGATGCTGACCCACGTCGGTGGTACAGACAGCTTTTCCCTTGGTGAGTTTATACATTTCCTCGATCACGTGCTGGGCCCGGAGTTTTCCTTCCTTTTTATAGTTCAAGGGGAATTCTTTTTTCCAGCGTTTAATTTGCCGCAGCCAGGGGCCCGTATCGCCTTTTTGAATCAGGGGGAGAAGCTGGTCTATAACCGCCCTGGCGTCACCCACAATGGAGCAGTCCACCTTCACCACTTTGTCAATTTCCGCAGGATCGATATCCACGTGAATTTTAACCGCTGTTTTACAAAAATCGTCGTAGCGGCCTACGATCCTATCATCCCATCGGCTTCCGATGCTCATGATCAGGTCGCAGTCCACCACGGCTTTATTGGCGTAGGCAGTTCCGTGCATTCCCAGCATCCCCAAGGAAAGTTCATGGGTTTCAGGAAAAGCTCCCTTGCCCAAAAGGGTGTTTACCACGGGAATCTGAGTCGCTTCTACCAATCTTTTTAAGGAATCCCAGGCACCGGATATGATGGCTCCCTGACCTATGAGAAACAGGGGTTTTTTTGCCTGATTCAAAAGTGCCGCGGCTTTTTTGATTTCGTGAATATCCCCGTCCTTGGGTATATGATATCCAGGAAGGTGAAAGGGTTCCTGCATATTGGGATGAAAGAGCTTGGAGGATACATCCTTTGGAAGGTCAATGAGGACGGGACCAGGGCGGCCGGTCCTGGCTATATGAAAGGCTTCCCGAACGATCCTTGGGAGATCATGGACGTTTTTGATGAGATAGGAGTGCTTTACCGCGGAGTAGGTGAGGCCGGAAACATCCGCTTCCTGGAAGGCATCAAGGCCCAAATTGGAAGTGATGGTTTGTCCGCAAACGACTACTAAAGGGACGGAGTCCATCATGGCGGTAAATAAACCAGTAATGGCATTGGTGGCCCCTGGACCCGAGGTCACGAGGGCGACGCCGACTTTCCCCGTGGCTCTGGCGTAGCCGTCGGCCATGTGGACAGCCCCTTGTTCGTGACGGGTCAAGACCAATTTCAGGTCCCGCCCCACTAAGGCGTCAAAAATGGGAATGGCCGCTCCCCCCGGAAGTCCGAAAATATATTCGGTCTCTTCCTGGATGAGGATGTCCACTAGGACATCGGCCCCTGATCGTTGGGCGGTGCTCATAAAGCCCCCTATATGAATTGATAGTTATAGTTAAATATACAAAATGAAAAAAGTCAATGAATTTTATATAAAAGTAAGAAATCAATAATAATTTTCCCTAAAAAAAGCGAAAATTATGATAATATTCAGATTAAAGTAATTATTAAGATGAAAATACTAATGAAAAATAGGTAAAACTATAGATTATTAGTTTTATTTAGAGGAATGGTAAAAATTGGACAAGGGAAATGACCTAAAAGGCGAGGCATTAATTAAAGAGGTAAATCGACTCATTCGATTGGCCCGGAGTTATTGGGATGCTCACAATAATGCGGCTTGTCGGGGGGAAAGGGAAAAAGCCCTGAGACTTTATCAGACCCTCTCAAAGGAGGAAAAAGATAAAATTCCCCAGGTTTTGCGGGTGTGGCTTCGTTATAGGAGCGAAAAATACTTTGGAGAACACCGTACCCCACCAGGGACCAAGGGAAAGTCCCCTAAGTTGCCATAGAACCCAAATCCGGGTATTCTTTTAAAGTGAATAATAAACTAGATATTGTATTTCTAGACCGGGATACCCTGGGGCCGGGTTTAGATCTTAATAAATTTAAAGAATTGGGAAATGTGAAGTTTTTTGAAACCACACCAACCCACCTAAAAGCCCATAACATCGGGCAATCGGCCATAGCTGTATCCAATAAGGTGGTTTTCGACACTCCCTTGATGGAAGCCTGCCCCAATCTCAAACTCATAGTTTTAACCGCCACAGGAACGAATAACGTGGATCTCCTGGCGGCAAAAGAGCGGGGAATCGGGGTTTGCAATGTCCCCCATTATTCCACCCCCAGCGTTGCCCAGCATACCATCGCCATGGTTTTGTATCTCATGGAGCATCTGGGTTATTACCAAAAATATACCTCCTCCGGGGCTTGGACCACAGCCCATTCTTTCACCCATCTGGATAGGACCTTCCATGAGATTGCCGGATGTACTTGGGGCATCGTGGGAATGGGGGACATCGGGCGCGCCGTCGCCCAGGTTGCTCAGGCTTTCGGTGCCAAGGTTCAGTATTTCAGCACCTCGGGAATTGAACGGCCTGAAGCTTGGCCTCGGGTGGATAAAGACACATTACTTTATACCAGTGATATCATTTCCATCCACTCCCCGTTAAACGACCAGACGAGAAACCTCTTTACCCGGATGGATTTTGAAAAAATGAAACAGAATGCTCTTTTAATCAATGTGGGGCGGGGGGGAATCATCCACGAAGGAGATCTCGCCAGGGCTTTGGATATAGGACGGATAGCCGGAGCGGGTTTGGATGTTTTGGAAACCGAACCCATGACCAAGGAAAACCCTCTTCTCCACCTGAGGCACCCGGAACGCTTATTCATCACCCCCCACATCGCCTGGGCCAGCATCGAAAGCCGTACCCGCTGTTTAGAAGTTTGTTACGCAAATATTCTTTCCTGGGTAAATGGCGGGTTGGCTAATCGGGTGGAGTTGGAAGCTAAATGAAAGATGAAGAAGGGCAGAAAAACCTCCTGGACCGGATGAGTGCCTTGGAACTCAAGACAGTTTTTCAGGATGAAACTCTCAAAGAAATGAATTTTTGGCTCTTTCAGCATCAGCAGACCATCGAGTCTCTAGAAAAGACCGTCATACTTTTAAAGGACAAACTGAAGGATATCCAAAGTGGTGAGGGGGATTCGCCGGAGGAACCCCAGTCGGCTCCCCATTACACCCATAGATAACAGGTACTAAATGAAATATTTTATTTCGATGGTCTTATTGTTAATGACACTCTCGTGTGAAACCGATTGGCCGGCCTTGTCAAAAGAATACGGCAACCCTAGTCTTCTAACTTCCCGTAGAATAAAATCTTTCGAGACTTCCACAGCGGTATTGGAGGGTGTCTACCAGTCCACCAGAGCAGGTTCCTCCCGAATAGTTGTGCCTGTGACCATACAAGGGAGCACTTTTCAGATGGTATTGGACACCGGTTGGACCGGTGAACCTTGGCTTCTAAAAGATCGGGTACGCAGTTTGAACTTGGAAAAAAAATGGGTTTCAGAAAGCAATCCAGAAATGGTTAGGTATGGGGAAACAGAAATCCTTGTGGCTGGGTTTCGCCTGATGATTCCAGGGATTACTTCCGATTTTCCCTTTTCAACTGAAAGTTGGATGGATCAAGAAGGATGGGACGGTGTCTTGGGAATTGATACCTTCAGAGACTTTAAACTTACATTTAAACCATTAGCCAACCAATTAGAATTATCTTTAAAAACAAAAAGTGAGACTGATGCTTCTGCATTGGAGTACAGGTCCTTTCCAAAGCCGGTGATAAAAGGAACCTTGGAGGGGAAATCCCGGTATTTTCTTCTGGATACAGGAAATCCCCAGAAGGGATCCTTAGGAAGATGGAATCCTCCAGAAGGGTTCGAACCTTTGGACCTCCAAATCAACCACCCCTTGAGGGATCAGTCTATGAAGGTGACAGGGAAGTACAAGTCCAAGTCCCTCGTCCTTTTAGGCCAAGTTGTTACCGGCGCAGACTTTTCCATAGGGGAGTGGATGAACCTAAGTATTAAAAGTTATCAAAATAACGGTACTAGGGATTCTCTTTATGACAATTTAGGAATGGATGTGATAAACCAGTTTGAAATGGTACTCAATTTACCAAAACGTGAAATCTCCCTGAGAAAAACGAACTCAAACCTTTGATTGAGCCGCTATCCTAACATTGCTCATAACTTCCTATCAGGTATAAATTATCTTAACTTCCCCCATGACCACAATGCCTTGGAGGATAACCCGGGGACCTTCGTAACCGGTTTGCAGATCTTTGGATTCCGTTACTGAGCCCATGATGGGTATGATTTTGTTTTCGACCAGGGTTCCCCGGGGGAGTAGGACTTTCAACTCCCCCATGACTGTCACACAATCCATAAGTATAGGCCGGTCTATGTAGGCGTTGGAGAGATCGATAACCGTGGATCCCATGACCGTCAGGGTGGAATTTTGATCCCCCAAAGCAGGAGCCCTCAGGGTCCTTTCTGCCATGAGACAAAAAATGGTAGTGGCCCGGGGGGATAGGGGCTGGAGTCCCGTATTTTTTGGTATTGAGGTTAAATTGGGGTGTTTTCCAGAAATTTCCATGAGATCTGAAAGTTGCCGGTCTATTTCTTCGAAACTTGAGGACATTTCCACCATGGCCTTTTTGTAGCTGAGGGTTTCTAAGTTCAGATGTCCGGTTTTCTCAGCTTCATCCAAAATTCTATAGGCCTTATCTCTCAAAACTTGAAGCTCTGGAACCTTCTGGGAATTCATCTTTACCTTCTTTTTTCAAACATATCTCAAGTACTACATTTTTCCTGAGCGCCAAATACTAATCAGGAGAGCAAAGGCCATGATTCCGGCTCCCACAAATCCGACTATGGCGATGATGGGAATCCCATTCCATAAAGGGGGAATGGGGCTGGACAGGGCTAGGGACGAAGCCACCACAGCTCCGGTTACAATCAGGGAAAAACTCAAACGGTTGGAGATCCTGTCAGCTTTATGGAGGATGACGTCCAGGTGCCCCGCGTCGAACTCCATTTTTAACCGGCCCTTTTTTACCATCCGAACCAGCTCTTTTATATCCCCCGGAAGTTCATGAAAGAGGGAGAAATAATCCATGGCACTCTCCGCTCCCTGGGTAGCTACCCGGGTGGGATTGAGTCTTTGAGCAAAGATCCTTTGGACGAAAGGGGATATGGCTGAGAGCATGTCAAAATCTGGATCCAGGTTTCTAGCCAACCCTTCGGTGGTGATCAAAGCTTTTAAAAGAAGATAAAGGGCCGGGGGCATCTCCAATTTATGGGCCAGAAGAAGCCCCATGGCTTGGTTCAAAAAAGCCGTCAGGTTGATATCTTTCAGGGGCAGATGGGAGTAAGTTTCCAAAAGGTCATGCACATCCTGTTCCAGTTCTTCCACCGAGACATCTTCCGAGTTTAGGCTCAAATCTTTAAGATTTTGAGCCAGGGCTTCGGGATTTTGCAGTCCCACGGCCAAGAGCATCCCCGCAAGTTTTTCCCGGTGTTTTTCATACAAGATTCCCATCATGCCAAAATCAAGAAAACATATTTTTCCATCTTCCAGAATAAGTATGTTCCCCGGATGGGGGTCCGCATGGAAAAAACCGTGGACAAATATTTGTTTGAGAATGAGGTCCGCACCTTTTCTGGCAATTTCTTTCCTATCCAAACCATATTTCTGATAACTGTCAAAGTCCAGGGGATAAATCCCTTGGATATATTCCATAATGAGAATTTTATGTGTACTGAGGTTTTTATGAAGCTTCGGACTATAAATATCCTTTTCATCCTTAAAGTTCATCTGAAACTTTTCCATGTAAATAGCTTCAGTTTTAAAATCCAATTCCCTGTGAATGGTTTTCGAAAATTCATCCAAGATGGCTTTGGTGTTGATCACATCGGAACGCAGGATGAGTTTTTCCACCCACAGACCCAGGGGGCCGAGTACCTCCATATCCATACTTATAATTTGTTCGATCCGGGGCCTTTGAATTTTTACCGCCACATTTTGACCACTGAGGAGCCGGGCTTTATGAACTTGGGCGATGGAAGCAGAAGCCAAGGGGACTTGATCAAATTCGGAAAATATCTCGGTCCAGGGTTTTCCCATTTCCAATTCTAAAATTTTCAAGGCTTCCCCTTGGGGTATGGGAGGAACCCGATCCTGGAGCTTTCTGAGTTCAAGGATGAGGTTTTCTGGGAGAATGTCCGTACGGTTGGAGAAGATTTGTCCCAATTTAATGTACGTGGGGCCTAAATCTTCCAAAAGAAGCCGAACTCGGGACCATTTGGTGTAGGATTCTTCCGGATCCTGAACTTTTTTTCCAAAAATAGATCCGAAGCCATGTTTAACCAAAAGTGCCAGAATATGGCGGGTTCGTTTGCGGACTTCCCGGGGATCATTTTTTGTTTGAAAATAGGTACTGGCCATTTACTTCCAATTTAAGGGATGAATGTACTATAATCAAGTTCGAAGAAACTTATGATAGAAATACAAGATAATTTTACATTGGAACCGGGAAAACCCTACAACCTGGGTGCGACTATGGATCATCGGGGGTGCAATTTTGCCCTATTTTCCCGAAATGCCACCTCAGTGGAGTTAGTTTTCTTTAATAAAGAACAGGATAATGCTCCCTCCCATCGGTTTGTTTTGGATCCGGTCCTCCATAAAACCGGAGATGTTTGGCATGTGTACCTACAGGGGGTCCTTTCAGGCCAACTTTATGGGTACTTGGTGGATGGTCCTTTTGATCCTTGGCACAAGGGCCATCGATTCAACCGTCATAAACTTCTGGTGGACCCCTATGCGAAAGCAGTGGTGGGACAGTACAACTGGCGTTCCCCCGCGGCCTACAGCTATATTTTCGGCCATCCCCACGGGGATGCGAGTTTTTCCAACCTGACCAACTGGGGACAAGTCGCCAAGGGTGCGGTAGTCGATGATAACGAGTTCGACTGGGGGAGGGATAAATCACTCCACATACCCATGAAAGATACGGTGATTTACGAAGTCAGCCTGCGGGGATTTACCCGGTCTCCCACCTCCGGTGTTGCCCATCCGGGAACCTACCTGGGTATGATAGAAAAAATCCCCTATTTAAAAAATCTGGGGATAACCACCGTAGAACTTCTGCCTGTGCAGGATTTTAATCCCTTTGAAAACGTGAAGACCAATCCGGAAACCGGGGCCCCCTTGGTGAACTTTTGGGGTTATTCCACCTTGAACTTCTTTTCTCCCGCCAGGTGGTTTTCCTCCGATGGAGACGGACGTACAGCGGTGACGGAATTTAAGACCATGGTGAAGGCCTTCCACGAAGCGGGGATCGAAGTGATCCTGGACGTGGTCTACAATCACACCGGGGAAGGAAATGAGTACGGACCCACCCATAGTCTAAAAGGTTTGGATAATCGTATTTATTACATGCTGGAACAAGGGCGGTATTATAAAAATTATTCCGGTTGCGGAAATACCTTGAATTGTAATCATCCCGTGGTGAAGAGACTTATTTTGGATAGTCTGCGGTACTGGGTTGTGGATATGCATGTGGATGGCTTTCGCTTTGACTTGGCCGCCATTCTCGGTCGGGATGAGCAAGGTCATTGGATGCCCAACCACTCGGTGCTCAATGAAATTGCCCACGATCCCATACTTTCCCGGTCACAAATTATTGCTGAGGGCTGGGATGCAGCGGGACTTTTCAAAGTGGGTGGTTTTCCCTTGGGTTGGGCGGAATGGAACTCCCATTTCCGCGATGGGGTTCGCTCCTTCATCAAATCCGATCCCCAGACTGTGGGGGAGGTGGCCAAACGCCTTAGTGGTTCCTCGGACCTCTTTGAGCACGCCAGCCGAAGTCCCTTTCAAAGTATTAATTTCATCACCGCCCACGATGGATTTACTTTGCGGGACCTGGTGAGTTACAACGGTAAAAACAATACACAAAATGCGGAAGAAAACCGTGACGGAAATGACCACAACCTCAGTTGGAATTGTGGAGCGGAAGGACCATCCTCCAATAAGGACGTAGAAACTATCCGCCTGAGGCAGATGAAAAACTTCATCCTTACCCTGATGGTGAGCCAAGGAACCCCCATGATCCTTTCTGGGGATGAGGTTCAATTCAGTAAAGACGGAAACAATAATACCTACTGCCACGACAATAAATTAAACTGGTTGGACTGGGACCTCCAGGAAAAAAACAAGGAATATTTTGAGTTTTGCCGACAAATGATTCATTTTCGCCTGCGCCATCCTTGTTTGCGAAGGGAGTTCTTTTTTCAAGGCCGGGATCTGAGTGGAAATAAGCTTTTGGACATCGATTGGATGGGGGTGGATCTTTGGCCTGATTGGGGCAGTGATAGTCATTGCTTGGCTTTTATGCTTGATGGCAGTAAGGCCGAAACCGGTGCTTTAGTGGATGATAATATTATTTATGTGGCTTTCAATACTTTTTGGGAAGTAAAGAATTTCCAATTGCCCAGGGCACAAAAAAATCAGAAGTGGTAT
>Ga0154386_1009_pt6 | contig 11529 bp, 13 predicted proteins | sample RifGroB1_FD_105629 | JGI IMG/M metagenome (GOLD analysis project Ga0154386, IMG submission 105629) | Spirochaetes bacterium GWB1_48_6
GCCGAGGACGCCATTAAGGGCGCCGTGGACATCATTGCCGAGCGGGTGTCCCAGGACCCCGAGAACCGCGTTGCGGTCAAGAAACTATACCTGCGCGATGGCTTCATGACCGTCAAGGGCTTGGGCGACGAGAAGAAGAAGGAATCAAGCACCTATCAGATGTACTGGGACTACCGCGAGCCCCTGGGGTCTCTCAAGCCCCATCGCGTGTTGGCGATCAACCGCGGCGAGCGCGAAGGTGAGCTGGAAGTGGGCTTGGAAGTCGACGAGGATGCTGCGGTCAAACGCCTTCAGGAGCGCTACGAGCTTGCTAACGAATACCATGCCGACGCGGTGGACGAGGCGTTACGTCGGCTTGTATCGCCCGCCGTACTCCGCGAGATACGCTCCGAGGCTCTGGACCAGGCTGACGGCCACGGCATTGCGGTGTTCAGCGAGAATCTGAAAAACCTGCTTCTGTCGGCCCCGATCAAGGGCACACGCGTGCTAGGCGTCGATCCGGGGATACGTACCGGCACCAAGTGCGCCGCCATAGATGAGACGGGTAAGTTCCTGGGGTACTTCGTGGTGTACCAGGAGCAGAAGCCCGACGAGGCGCGCAAGGCCATTGCCAAGGCCATCAAGGACTATGCCATCCAACTGGTCGCGGTGGGCAACGGCACCGGTAGCCATGACGTGCAGAAGATAGTTTCCGAGGCCCTCGTTGAACTCGGTGGGGAGTCCAAGTACGCCGTCGTGGACGAGGACGGCGCGTCCGTATATTCCGCCAGCGACATAGCGCGCGAAGAATTTCCCGAGCTTGATCTGACGATACGAGGCGCCATTTCCATAGGCAGGCGCATCCAGGACCCGCTCGCCGAGCTGGTCAAGATCGACCCCAAGAGCATAGGCGTTGGCCTGTACCAGCACGACGTCAACCAGAAGAGACTTTCCGAGACAGTCGACGAGGTGGTGGAGTCGGTGGTCAACCGGGTGGGCGTCAACATCAACACGGCCAGCCACATGCTCCTTAAGTACGTCTCCGGCATCAATTCTTCGCTGGCCAAGAAAATAGTCAAGTTTCGCGACGAGAACGGCAAGATCACGAGCCGTGACCAGCTCAAGGCCGTATCCGGCATGGGTGAGAAGAGCTATGAACAATGTGCTGGCTTTCTCAAGATACCCGGCAGTGCCAACCCTCTAGACAACACCTGGGTGCATCCTGAGCACTACGAGTTGGCAAGCGAGATCCTGGAAGGCGTCCGCGCAGGAAAGGATCCGTCCAGGGAGCAACGCGCCGGTCTCAAGGAGAAGTATGCTGTCGGCGACACGACTATCGACGACATCATCGCGGAGCTCAAGAAACCAAACCGCGACCCGCGCGACGATTATCCCAAGCCCCTGCTCCAGCAGGGCGTTCTGGCCTTCGACGACCTCAAGGAAGGCATGAAGGTCACCGGCAAGGTCAAGAACGTCGTAGACTTCGGCGCCTTCGTCGACATCGGCATCAAGGAGAGCGCCCTCATCCACGTCTCCGAGCTCTCCGACCAGTTCGTCAAGGACCCGATGGACGTGCTCAAGGTGGGCGACGTCAAGGAATTCAGGATCATTTCCCTCGATCTGGCGCGCAGGCGCATAGGTCTGTCCCTGAAGAGCGAACGCAGGCCTGACGGCCAGGGCACGCCGCGTCCTGAAGGCTCCCAGACAAATTCGTCTTCAGGCGCGCGCCGCGTCGTCGTCGCACGCAAGCCCGAGGGACAGACCCTGGGGTCGGCCGCAAACCCGGCGAGATCAGTCGAGGGACAGACCCCGAGGTCGCCGCGGTCGGGCGTCAAGTCTGTTTCGGAGCGCGACGATGACGGGTCTAGCTACAATCCTTTTGCCGAGCTGCTCAAGAATCGGAAATAGACGCCATTTTAATTATTTTTGTTTGAATTCCCGGGGCCGCGCGCAGGTGCGGTCCCTTTTCTATGGCGGAGCTACAGTATCGGGATTATAGTACCGGCATGGAAACTGAACGAAGGGCGCAACCACGATTCAAGCTTTCGCGCATGGTCGCCTATGATCTGGGGCGGGAGCAGTACCTCAAGGCCAGGGGGGTCGATATATCCTCTGGCGGTATGTCATTTGTTTCTGACGAGTACGTCGACCCCCTCCTATCGGTCTGGCTCTCTTTCTCCATACCCGATTCGGACGGTTGCTGGCACCAGCTGGAGGCGGAGGGCTATGTGGTCAGCGTCAGCGACTTCGGTGAAGGATGCCGCTTCGGAGTGTCGTTTTCCAGAATGTCGAAGGAAGACCGGTCCGACTTCGAGGCCTTCCTCGAAAGGCTCAAGGCAGGCAACCAAGAAGGCGCTGTACCCGATGACATCGGAACGGGATTCTGAATCGACATGAGCGGAACAAAACGGACCAGGGCGCGGCAGCACATCGAACCCATTTTCAAGAGTGTGGCGTCCGGCAGCGCTGGGTCTGTCCCCGGTTCACCCGTCTACATAGGCGACAAGGCTCCGACCGAGGCCGCGTTCTCGCTGATCCAGTACGACCACGAAGAAATCTCGTTCGTTACCCCGGAGAACATCGAGGAAGTGCTGGCGATGCTTGAGGATGGCATGGTCAACTGGATCAACATCAATGGGCTTGCAGACCAGGACGCAATCAAACGCCTAGGCGGCTTCTTCAAGCTCGACTCTTTGACCATCGAAGACATTCTCAACACCGAACATCGCCCTAAAATAGAGGATTTCGGTCGCTATCTTCTCATTATCACCAAGATGTTGACGCGGAGGCCTGACGACACGATCGAGTATGAACAAGTTGCCATTGTGCTCACCAGCAATTCGGTACTGACCATCCAGGAAAGTCCGGGGGACTGTTTTGGCCCCGTGCGCGACCGGCTCAGGACCGCAACGGGTAGGCTGAGGCGTATGAAATCCAGTTTTCTTGCCTACGCGCTCATAGACGTCATCGTTGACAATTACTTTGCCCTCCTGGAGTGGCTTGGCAACAGGCTTGAGGAGCTTGAGGAGACAAGCGCCTCTGCCCGCGAGGCCTCGGGATTCATGGCTGGGTTACAGACGGTCAAGGCGGACCTTAATCGCTTCAGGCGCATCGTGTGGCCGGTAAGGGAGACCATCGGCGTTCTCCTCCATTCCGATTCGGAGTTGCTCGAAGACTCACTGGAACCTTTCTTCCGGGACCTCCAGGAAAATTCGGTACAGGTCATCGAGGCGTTGGAAAGCTACCGGGAAACGGCGACCGGCATACAGGAAGTTTTTTTTTCGTCGGTGTCCAACCGGATGAACGAAGTGATGAAGGTGCTGACCATCATCTCCACTATCTTCATACCGCTAACGTTCATCGCGGGTGTCTACGGTATGAATTTCAGGTTCATGCCGGAACTGGACCAACCTTGGGCTTACCCCGCCGCTTGGGGCCTGATGCTGGCCATAGCGGTAGGCATGATCATCTACTTCAAGCGTAAGAAATGGTTCTGATCGATAAAAAAACATCCGATGATTCCTATATAGGCTGTGAGCTTGACGGTTTTTTTGAAGCGGGTTACGATACGGCCCGTCAAATACCATAATCGTTCATCGACCTCAGCCCAGGCCAGCGGCAACAGAACCGCGGCCGTAGCGGAATAAGGAGCATCTCCTCGCCATGTCGACAAAAACATTCAAGGGCGGAGCGCATCCGCCCGAGCGTAAAGAGCGCAGCGCGTCCGTTCCCATAGAGATACTGCGCAAAGTCACGCAGGTGGTCATTCCGGTCAACCAGCATTTCGGGGCGCCGATACAGCCCCTCGTCAAGGTGGGCGATCTGGTAAAGCGCGGACAGAAGATAGCCGACGCTGACGGCCGCATGACCGTGCCGTTGCACGCGTCTATAACAGGAACGGTCAAGAAGATCGAACCGCGGATGCAGGCCAATAATCTCGAGGGCCTCGCCATCGTCATTGAGCCCGCCTCAGAAGACGAGACGGACTTCATGCAGCCGCTCGATGCCTTTGCCTGTACGAAGCAGGAGGCGCTGGCGCGCGTCCGCGAGGCCGGCATCATAGGCGTCGGCGGCGCGGGCTTTCCCGCGCACGTCAAGTTTGCCCCGCCGCCCAACAAACCCATCGAGTACGTCATCGCCAACGCGGCCGAGTGCGAGCCGTTTCTGACCATAGACGAGCGTGTGATGGAAGAGACGCCTGAGGACCTCATTGACGGCATGGCCATAGTCATGGCCATCGTGGGCGCTTCCAAGGGCGTGGTAGGACTGGAGAACAACAAGACGCACCTTGTGCACCTGCTCGAAAAAGCCATAGCGGACAAGGCCCACGGCCTGGACATCAGCGTCCAGCTGTTGGCGACCAAGTACCCGCAGGGCGGAGAGAAGATGCTCATCACAGCGATCACCGGCCGCGAAGTGCCATCCGGCGGCCTGCCGATGGACGTGGCCTGTGTGGTGAGCAACGTGGGCACGCTCAAGGCCGTGTCCGAGGCGTTCCGCAAGGGCAAGCCGGTCATCGACACGGGACTGACCGTAACCGGCGGCGCCTGCGAGACTCCGAAAAACCTCTTCGTACCGGTGGGCATGCTGGTTCAGGACTTGTTTCCTGACGTCGTCCGCTACGATGAGGGCAAGCTCCGACGCATCGTCATGGGCGGACCGATGATGGGTCCGGCCGTGCCGACGCTCCAGATACCGATACAGAAGAACACCTCCGGCGTGCTTCTCATGGATGCCACCGAAGCCAAGGCCTATGCGGAAGGGCCGTGCATACGCTGCGGTCGCTGTATGCGCGCCTGTTCGTGCCGGCTCTCGCCCGCTCTGCTCAACGTCGCCTTCAATGCCGGCGACCTCGACACCGCCGAGAAGATCGGCGCTCTCGATTGCATCGAATGCGGCACTTGTAGCTTTGTATGCCCATCCCACATCCAGCTCGTTCAGCGCTTCCGCGTAGGCAAGCAGCTCGTCCGGGTCAAGAAGCAGAAGGAGGCCCTGCGTGCCGGCAAATAACCTGCTCCTCTCGTCGAGCCCGCACGTCTTTACGGGCGTGACGCCGCAGAAACTCATGCTCGCGGTTATCATCGCGCTGGCGCCGGTCTCGGTGTACGGTGTCGTGCTCTACGGACTGCCCGCGCTTTTCGTCATGCTTGTGTCCGTAGCCACCGCGGTCCTCTCCGAGGCCGGTTTTCGCGCCCTCACCAAGCAGGATGTCAGGATCGGCGATCTCTCGGCCGTCGTTACAGGCCTGCTCGTCGCGCTGATATCGCCGCCGTCCATACCGCTGTGGATGGTCGCCTTGGGCTCGTTCGCCGCCATCGTGCTGGCCAAGGAGTTCTTCGGAGGCCTCGGCGCCAATCCGTTCAACCCCGCGCTCATCGGGCGCGCGATACTGTTGATGAGCTTTCCGGCCGCGATGACCACGTGGCACATACCGTTCAAGGGTCTGTCTGACGCTACGGCCGGAGCCACACCGCTCAATATCGTTAAGATGGGCGGTTCGATAGCCGACGTCGGCACGGGCTTCATGCAAAACGGCCTTGCCGCCGCGTCCGACTACAGTTCGACGCTGGTGACGCTGTTCGTGGGCAATCGCGCCGGTTGTATCGGCGAGAGTTCCATCATGCTGATACTGGTCGGCTTCGTGTTCCTGCTTGCCACTCGTGTAATCTCCTTCATCATTCCCGTCGCGATGGTCGGTACCGCGTTCCTCGCCTCATGGGCGTTCGGCATGGACCCTGTCTTCGGCACTCTGTCTGGCGGCATCCTGTTCGGCGCCGTATTCATGGCTACTGATTACTCTTCCAGCCCGCTAACGCCGCTCGGCAAGTTGCTCTTCGGCGCCGGCGCCGGCCTCGTCACCATTATCATACGCAGGTTCGGCGGCTATCCCGAAGGCGTAACCTACGGAATCCTCCTTATGAACATGCTGTCGCCATTCATGGATAAGCTCCGCGTGAAGAAGTACGGATTCGTGCCGGCTGTTAAGCCTGCCAAGCCCGCCAGCAAGGGGGCCGGGAAATGAAAAAAGACATATTAAGGCTTGGCACCTCGTTGGCTTTGTACGCGGTGGCCGCCTGCGTTGCCTTGGCCCTCGTGTATTCTATCACTGCCCCTACCATAGCCGGGCTTGCCCAACAGCAGCTTGAGGCTTCGCTTACGGATCTTTTCCCCGATGCCGAAAGCTTCGAGGCTGTCAAGGACGCGCTCCCCTCGGTCGATACCGCAGTCGCGTTCGAAGGCGCCTGGACTGCAAAACGTGGCGCGAATATCCTCGGCGTGGCCATCAAGGCCAATGGCAAAAGTTACGGAGGCGCGGCCGTCATGCTGGTCGGTATATCGACTGACAAGCGCATATCCGGCGCCCGCATCCTGACGCTGTCAGATACGCCGGGCCTGGGCGCCAACGCTTTGAGTCCTACGTACTTTGTGGACAAGAGCTCCAAGACGACCTTTCCCGGCCAGTTCAGCGGCAAGCCGGTATCCGACCCCTTCGAGGTCAAAAATGATGTCACCGCCATTACTGCCAGCACCATCACGAGCAAGGCGCTCACACTCATGGTGAAGCGGTCCGGCGAGGCCGGTTCCGCCTGGCTCGAAGCCAACGCCGCCGGAGGTGTCAAGTGAAGCGCTTACTCAACATCCTGCTCAAGGGCATTATCACGGAAAATCCACTCCTGATGCTCATGATAGGCCTGTGCTCCGCGCTTGCCGTCACCTCGAGCGTCGCGAACGGCATTGGCATGGGACTCGCGATGACCTTTGTCAATGTGTTCGCCGAACTGGTCATCTCGCTGTTCCGCAAGGCCATACCGAACGACGCGCGCATCCCGATCTTCATCATCGTTATCGCCGCCTTCACGACGATAGTCGACCTCGTGATGAAGGCTTACTTTCCCGAACTTTCCAAGGCCATGGGTGTCTTCATACCGCTCATCGTGGTAAACTGCATCATCATGGGTCGCGTCGAAGCGTTCGCGTACAAGCAACCGCCGATCGACGCCATCTTCGACGGAATAGGCATGGGTATCGGCTATACCTGGGTGCTCGTCGGTATCGCGGCGGTTCGTGAACTGCTCGGCGCTGGAACCATAGCCGGTATCCAGATCATGCCCGAGGCCTTCCAGCCCATACTCTTCTTTACCCTACCGCCCGGAGGGTTCATAGTCTTTGCCCTGTTCATATCGCTGAACATCTGGCTCAACAAGGTGCAGAACAACCGCGCCGCCGCCAAGGAGGCCGCATGAACCTCGGCACGATATTTCTAGCCTCTCTACTCGTCGAGAACGTTGTTCTCATGCGCTTCCTGGCCCTGTGCTCATACGTCGGCATGACCTCCGATGTCGGCCAGTCCGTAGGCATGGGCTTCGCCGTGACCTTCGTCACAGTACTCGCCACCGCAGCCACCTGGCCCATCTACCATTTTATACTCGTCCCCCTCGGGATAGAGTTTCTGCAGATTCTCGTTTTCATACTGGTGATAGCCAGTCTCGTGCAGCTCGTCGAGTTCTACCTCAAGAAGAACGTTCCGGGCCTGTACGCCGCCATGGGCATTTACCTGCCGCTGATAACGACCAACTGTGCTATTCTGGCCGTCACGTTTGACAACATCACGAAGAATTACAACCTCATCCAGTCAATCGTGTATGCCGTCGGTGTCTCGGCAGGGTACCTGCTGGCCATGGTACTGCTCGCTGGAGTCAGGGACCGCATTAAGACTAGCCCGATACCGAAGTTTCTGCAGGGAACGCCGATCCTGTTCGTCGCGACGGGACTCATCACCGTCGCCTTCATGGGCTTCGCCGGAATGATTAAGTAGGAGGATCCGAACATGACTATTGTATTGATTACACTCGGATTCTCGGCCATCCTCGCGTTTTCTCTCGGCGCGGCCCTGGGCTTCTTCAAAGAGAAGTTCAAGGTGGAACGCGACCCCAAGATAGATGAAGTACGCAACGTACTGCCTAGTTATAACTGTGGTGGCTGCGGATATCCTGGTTGCGACGGCTATGCCGAAGCCGTGGCCCACGGTGACGCTCCGGTGGCCAAGTGCGCACCCGGCGGCAAGGCTGTCTCGGAAGCGCTTGCTGCCTTGATGGGCGTCAACGCTTCCGCCGAAGACACAGTCGCCGTGCTCTTGTGTCAGGGCAAGAAAGACGTCGCCCCTGCCAAGGGCCAGTACGTAGGCGTCCCGACCTGTCGCGCCGCCAAGCTTTCCACCGGCGGCACCAAGCTCTGCTCGTACGGCTGTATGGGTTTCGGCGACTGCGCCAAGGTCTGCATGTTCGACGCGCTCCATATGGGAGACGACGGCTTGCCCCACGTCGACTACGAGAAGTGCACAGGCTGTGGTATGTGCATCAAAGAATGCCCCCAACAGATTCTGGGGTCTGTCCCCCGAGCCAGGTTGGGTTCAGTCGTCGTGTGCTCGAACCGCGCTGTCGTCAAGGCGACCGTGATGAAAAGCTGCAAGGTCGGCTGCATCAAGTGTGAGGCCTGCGTCCGCGCCTGCCCTGAGCAATGCATCACGATGGTCAACGGTATACCCGTTACGGACTACACTAAGTGTACTTCCTGTGGAATATGTGTACAGAAGTGCCCGACCAAGTGCTACAAGCTCCTGGAAACGGACATAAGGGGTAAGGTTGTTGTAGCAGAGACCGGTTTAGTCTGATTTTTCTATTATAGTAAATTGACATTGGGGACAGACCCCCTAAGTTCGCATCGCGAATTTCAGGGTCTGTCCCTTTAATTTAATTTTGTTGTTATAAAACGAAAGCGCAGATGCGTTTTTCTACGTTCAGTTGTATGCGACAAAAACGCTTATTACTTCCCGGAGCCATGTATCACATAACGATGCGGGTCAACCACCAACAAATGCAGCTGAGGCCTATCGCTGTTAAGGAGCTGTATATAAAGGTGGTTGAAGATGCAAAGTTAAAATACAAGTTCAGGATCGAGACTTTCTGTATCATGGATAATCATGTGCATTTCATTATCCAGCCTGATATTGACGAGAGTATTTCTAGGATCATGCAATGGATAAACGGGGTATTTGCCATGAGGTACAACCGGTTGATGTCTATCGGGGGCAGTTTCTGGGGTGAACGTTTCTACTCTAGAATACTCCAACGGTTGAAAGATTACCTCAGAACGCTTGAATATATAGAAGAGAATCCTGTCAGGGCTAATCTTGTTTACTGTGCGGTAGACTGGTTATTCGGTGGTGCGAGGCACAGGGCGGATGGGTGTGAAAGTATCTTGGATTTTTCGGGCTAATGCGTCTACCACATCAGCAAATAGTTGACACCTTTGCATTGAATACGTATACTTAAGTTAAGCGGTTTTTTATAGATCGTTTTTCCGGAACAATTTTTGTTCCGCCCAATTTCAGTCCATCTTTTAGAACGGGTTAATCCCGCTCTTATAGATGGGCCAGCGCGAGTTTCGCAACTTTGCGCTTTTTATCATATCGTCGCTTCGGCGACTTTTTTTTTGCGACCGTCGTATAACGGTATTACCCGAGCTTCCCAAGCTCGTGACGCGGGTTCGACTCCCGTCGGTCGCTAGCACGTAGCCCGCCGAATGGCGGGCTTTTATATGTAGGAGCAATTTTGAGGGTCTGTCCCTTTATTGGATTATTCGACAGAAAAACTGGGGTATTTGCCTTTGGGTATACGCTCAGAAATATCAAGAGAATCGACACGGGCTCCGGGGGGGCCGTGGTTAAGCCACTGGACGTAGCGGTCGACTGCCGCATTGGTTCCTTCGGCATAAGTCTCGACGCCACCGTCGGGAAGGTTGGTGATCCAGCCAAGGATACCGAGTGATCTGGCGACGGAGCGGGCATCATACCTGAAACCTACACCCTGTACGCGGCCCCGTATCAAGGCCAGAACAGCCTTTTGGTGAGATTCCTTAAGCTCCGGCATCTTCTTTTTTTCCGGACAAGATATTCCTGACCTTGAGTTCCAGTTCGGAATAATCGAATGGTTTGTAGACAACCTCGTACGGAATGTCGAAATCGGGACGAAGGAAGCCGGAGGTGATGATGACTTCCTTTTCAGGACAGTACTTCCTGAGGAACTTTATCCAGTAATCACCGCCGAGGATGTCCATGCGGTAATCGGTCAGGATGATGTCGATGTTGTAGTCCAGGAGGAGCTTGATGGCGCCTACGCCGTCCGAGGCGACGAGCACCTCATAGCCTTTACGCCTGAGATAATCGCGTAATGTGAGCCTAATGGCATCTTCATCCTCGACTATGAGGATGATTTTTTCATTTTTAACTTCCATAGTTAGCGGACCTTTCCTGCAAAATCAGCCATAATCGAGCCAAGAAGATCGAAATCCAGAGGTTTGGGCAGGAACGCGTCGGAACCGGCCTGCAGAGAACTCTCCTTGGTACCGGGCATGTCGAGCCCCGTGATAGTTATCACGAAGGGTTTGCCGAACACGGGCTCGGTCTTGATGCGCTTGCATATTTGATTACCGTCCAGGCCCGGCAGGTCAATATCAAGGATGACGAATCCAGGTCGCTTCTCGGTCAAGAGTGCTCCGGCTTCGAAGCCGTCGTACGCTTGGAAGATAGTGAATGATATTTCGTTTTTTTCGAAAAAAGTTTTGATGATATCATTGAGAACCTTGTCGTCGTCGATAATGGCGAGGCTAGTCCAGTCGACATCAGTTTTGCTTCCGCCTTCGAGTTCCGCTGGTATCCGCATGTGGCGCTGTTCCAGGAAGGCGACGAGATCTTCAAGATATACCCGGTATTGTCCCCCGGGTGTCATGAAGGCCTTGAGATATCCGTTCCTGATCCAGTTGATTGCAGTCTGGTTGACGACGCCGCACAGATTGGCTACTTCAAGCGCAGAGAAGATTCTGATTTTACGGGGCGATTTTGCCATTGCTCCACCTTCTTCTTGAGAGAGAAGAATAACATTGAAATAATAAGCAGAGTAAGATTGAATTGTAGTTAAAATATCCATAATGTCAATAAAAAGTCAAAGAGTTCTGCGAATTTACCGATAATTGTGATGTTCCTTTCAAAAGGGACAGACCCCGAAGGGATTGTTGCCATCATATTATATACGTTGACCAAAGTATACGGAAAGTCTATAATCCGGCGGCTATAGTTACGAGAAAAGCTCTCGGACGGTGTTTACCGTCCGTGGGGATATATTCCGAGGAGACATCGTCATGAAGCGAACGTATCAGCCCAGCAGGACCCGCCGTGTCAGGAAATTCGGATTCAGGGCCCGCATGAAGACTAAGGGCGGTCAGGCCGTCCTGAAAAGGCGCCGCGCCAAGGGGCGCATCAAGCTCAGCACATCCGACGAGAAGAAGAAGTACTGATTTCCGTGTCGGACGACGAGCGGGGCGCATCAGGTTTCCGTTTTCGGAAATCTGAGCGTATCCGTACGCGACGCGACATATCTAGGGTGTTCGACGAAGGGGTCCGTTGGTCCGGCAGAGGGCTACGCCTGAACGTCAGGCCTAACGGCGGCGCGGAAACCCGCGCCGTTTTCGTTACCGTGCGCAAGTATGGCAATG
>Ga0154386_1041_pt4 | contig 11302 bp, 9 predicted proteins | sample RifGroB1_FD_105629 | JGI IMG/M metagenome (GOLD analysis project Ga0154386, IMG submission 105629) | Spirochaetes bacterium GWB1_48_6
TCTGACCCCGGATAGGGCTTCTAATTCATCCACGGAGCCTATACAAAGGGTGTTCCCGGTTTTATCACATTTCCATACGGGGATGGGATTTCCCCAAAAACGGTTTCGTGAAATGGCCCAATCCCGGGCCCCCTCCAGCCATTTACCAAAACGTCCATTTTTCAGGTGTTCTGGTTGCCAGAAAATCTGGGCGTTGGCCGCGAGCATTTTATCTTTTACTTTTGCGATGTCCACGAACCAACTGGAAATAGCCCGGTAGATCAGGGGACTTCCGGTACGGTAGCAGTGGGGGTAGGAGTGGAGGATCGTATCCCGCCTTACCAGTTTCCCCTCATCCTTGAGCCTTTGAATGATGGCTTTGTCCGCATCCTTCACAAACTGCCCTTGGAAATCGGGAACCTCATCTGTGAATCGACATTCGGCATCCAAAGGACAAACCACCGGAATGCCGGAATTTTTTAATAAATTATAATCGTCTTCACCGAAACCCGGGGCGATATGGACGATACCCGTACCGTCGGTGGTGGAGACAAAGTCCCCCACGTGGGTTCTAAAGGCCCCATTTTCTCCCAGTTCTGAAAAGTAAGGAAAGAGGGGTAGATACTCCAATCCTTTTAGCTCTGATCCCTTGTGGCGGGTGAGGATTTTGTACTGGGACTCTTCTTTATAATAATGCCCCAAACGGCTCTCAGCGAGAATATAGATCTCCTCGCCATCTTGTACTTTTACGTAATCGATGTCTCCGCCCAAGGCTAATCCCAGGTTGGAAGGGAGGGTCCAGGGGGTGGTGGTCCAGGCTAAAAAGTAGGTCTTAGGTTGGTCCTTGAGGGCAAATTTAATGGTGATGGCGGGGTCGTGGACATCTTTGTACCCCCCTAGATTCACTTCGAAATTGGATAGGGGGGTGGATAATTTGGGGGAATAGGGGAGGATGTAAAATCCTTCGTAGATGTAGCCCTTTTCCCAAAGGGTTTTAAAGACCCACCAAATGGACTCCATAAAATCCGTATCCATGGTTTTATAGTCATGATCAAAATCCACCCACCGGCCCAGGCGGGTAATGGTAGAACGCCATTCTTTTGTGTATCGCAAGACGATACTGCGGCAAGCTTCATTGAACTCCGTCACACCGTACTTTTCAATTTCAGTTTTACCTGAAATCCCCAGGGTTTTTTCCATTTCGTATTCCACCGGAAGCCCATGGGTGTCCCATCCAAAGCGTCTTTCGACTTTTTTTCCTCTCATGGTCTGGTAACGGGGAATGATATCCTTCAAGGTACCGGGGACGAAGTGACCAAAATGAGGTAGTCCGGTGGCAAAGGGCGGGCCGTCGTAAAAGACGAACTCCTGAGCCCCATTCCGTTGGTCTATGGACTTCCGGAATGTCCCATTTTTCTCCCAGAAAGCAAGAATTGCTTCTTCCATTTTGGGGAAATCGACCTTGGAATCTACCGGTTTGTACATAAAGCCTCCGCATACAGAAAATGAAAAATTCTACCTTATTAAAGTATTTTTTCGAAAGAGGTGTCAAGGTTTGAAAACCCCGACTCTTTTACAGTTGGGGTTGAATCTGTTATGTTTAAACCATAAAACCGCAAGGATGGAACCATGAATCCCTTATTTGACCGTCTCTACTCCTGGGTTCGCAGTGAACTGGAATGGGACCACTCCACGAAACTGGAAAAAGATACCTGGACAGATCCAGATCTGCAAGCTGCAGAGGAAGAACTGGAAGAATTTTTAAAAGGTTCCGGAGCCTCTAAATCATCCCAGCGGAAAAGTGAGGGGAATTACAATTATAATGGTTCCGCAGGTCCTTTTGACCGCAACGCCCTGGCCTTGGCTCAAGCCTATATGGAATTGGGTTTAGCACCGGGGGCTACCTGGGAAGACGTGAAAACCGCTCAAAAGCAGCTTCTGAGAACCCATCATCCGGACCGTCACGGGGGAAGCCGGGAATCTGTGGATATGGCGACAAAAAAAACCCAAAGGATTAACGAAGCCTTTCAGACCATCAAAAAAGCCCTGGGGAAATAAATACTCATGGTGAAACATATTTAGACTCTTTAAGAAAGAATCCGACAAAGCCTGTAAATTTGCCTTCCTTCGTACTGTCCTTCACTTCTTGTCAACTCAATTAAATTGGGCGGCACATCCTCCAGCAGGGTAGAGGTGAAATAGATGGCGTTGGATTGGGCAAATTTTTGACCCAGGTGGAAAATGGAATTCACCGAGTCCGCCACCAGGGTTCCTGTATCTCCCGGTTTCCTATAGGGGGTCAAACCCCGGTGCATGGCAATCTTCATGTTTAGGGGAGATTGTAACTGAAAGTTTTCCATGGACATTAAATCCCTCTGGATCAAAACTTGAAAAGCAAAGTAAAAGGCTGAGATTCGATCTTTTCCCGGGGGAAATAAAAACAAAGTGGCGGTGGATGCATCCATCCATAAACGACCGCCTTTGTCCCGGGCTAAACGTTCGGTCAAAATTTTCCAATCCCTCAAAAAGGCCGTGAACCGAAGCTCCCCGATTTTCTTTTTTATTAATTCCGGTTCATCCAACTGTAAAAGAACCAAGGTGAAATCGTATTCCCTATTGTCAATCACCTCTTCCCAAAAGTATTCCGCAGGAAGCTCGGGAACTTCCGCCTCGTGACCAGCCCAGTCCAAAACTTTTTGAAACCGAGGCACCGAAAGACAAGTCAATCGAGGTCCTAAATAGTCCACAGCTCCCGCAAAGAACCACAGGGAAGGATCCTCTACTAAGCCCTCCGGATCCCACAGTCCCCAATACCCATGGGGCTGCTTTTCCAGGCTTTTTTTTAACTTTTTTTGTTCCACCGGATCCTGGGGTATTTCCAAGTAAATAAAAGCGTCGGAAGGGAGGCTTTTTATATCTTGGATCACATGGGCAAGAGCCGATTGTTTGAATTCCCAGTCTAGCAGTCTCCCGATGGGGGCAAAAAAGACCCGGGCTTCCGGCCTTTGGGAGTAGACCTGGAGGATTTTCATGGTTCCACTTCCAGTGCATAGGTACTCAGCCCTAGGGCGTCCGTTGTGCCTAAAGGGTGGAATAGGGAAGCCAGAGGCCTGTCTAAGGATGTTTCTATTTGGGATGAAATCACCAAGTGGTTTGCGGGGGTGTGGTGGGATTCTATCTGCACGACATTTCTAAACACATCACTTTTACGAAGTTCATCTTCCTCGAAGGAAAAACGCATATACCCGGAGTGAAGGGCTAGGCGCATTTCCAGGGAATCTTTTAAAGGACAGGTAAAAAAGTTGTAACTCCAAAGCTTCTGAAGGATCTCCAGGGCGGAGTATACTCCGAGTACTTGCCTGTGACCGTAGTAAAAGGCCGCCAATCCCCCATCACCTTCCCAACTCCAAATACGCCCCAAACGTTTTTCCACTGCGTTGCGAACCATATTTCGAATATCTTCGAAGGTTTTTTCCACCAATTCTTGCTCGTTTTTTCTTACAACTTTAGAATTGGCCACCAGATCTACCCTAAGCAAAGCCAGATTGTATTCGGTTCCAGCCTTTAGTCTTCCCCAATTCTGGGTTCTCCGAAGCCGGGGGTCTTCTAGAAAACTATTATTGACCCGATCATAAACAAATCCTTTTTCCCGAAGTAATTTCACCAGCTCAGAAACCCGGGGTATGGGATAATGGCGGCCCATGATCCCATCCTGATCAATTTTTAAAAGAATTTCCACAAAATCCACATAAAGATCTTGGGAGATGATGTCCCGGACTATTTGTTTTGCCGCATCTTGTAGGGGAATGGGGATGATATCCCGGACCCCGCATTGGTGATGGAGGTCGTACCCAGGCCAGAGCTGCCGGACCACCCGGATCATCACATCCTGGCTCATGCTCTCATAGAGAACCCTTGCTGTAATATTCGCCTGGGAACCAGAAACTTGCATAATTTAATTATAGTATATAACTATGAGCTATTCGCCACCAAATTCTTCTTCTAATCCATATTCTTGTATTTTTCTATGGAGAGTCTTTCTTCCAATACCTAAAACCTCGGCGGTACGGCTTTTATTACCCTTTTGGAAGTTCAAAGTTTGCCTTATGATTTCTCTTTCGGCTTCTTCCATATTTACCCCCAAGTCCAGTCTAATGTAGTTCCCCTCGTCCTGGGTTCTCACCTGGGGAGGTAAATCCTCCAGGGTGACTATGGAGCCTTTACAAAGCACCACGGAACTTTCAATCACATTGCGAAGCTCCCTCACATTCCCCGGCCAGCGGTAGTTGTAGAGGGCCATGCGGGCTTTGTTATCCATCCCCTCGATTTTTTTATTATTTTCCAGGGCTACTTCTGCCAAAAAGCTCGCGGCCAGGAGGGGGATATCATCTTTTCGTTCCCGCAAGGGGGGGAGGGTGATGTTCACCACATTGAGACGGTAAAACAGATCCTCGCGAAATCGTCCGGCGGCAATTTCCGCCTTCAAATCCCTGTTTGTGGCAGCCACCAACCGGACATCCACTTCCACTGGTTTTTCCCCACCCACCCTTTCAAAGGATCGTTCCTGGAGAACCCTCAGGAGTTTGACCTGGACGCTGGGATTGATTTCACCGATTTCATCCAAGAAAATGGTGCCCCCGTCGGCCAGTTCAAACCGGCCCTTTTTTTGACCAATGGCTCCGGTGAAGGAACCCCTTTCATGGCCAAAAAGCTCGCTTTCCAGGAGGGTTTCCGTCAGGGCGGCGCAATGAACTTTTATAAATGGTCCAGAATTTCGATCCGAAAGGTTGTGGAGGGCATCCGCCGCCAATTCTTTTCCCACCCCGCTTTCCCCGGTGATCAACACCGAGGCCCGGGTGTTGGCCACTTGGGAGATCAGGTCAAAAACCTTTTGCATGGGAGCCGAGCGGCCGATAAGCTGGGAGTATTTTCTCTTGCGCTCCATTTTTTCTACTTCGTCTTTCAAAGCCTGGTGTTCCAAGGCGAGAACCCGATTGGATAAGGCCCTTTTTACCAGCATGGAAAGTCTGTCCAGATTCACCGGTTTTGTGAGAAAATCATAGGCGCCGTCTCTCATGGCCGCCACGGCGTTTTCGATGGTTCCATGGCCCGTAAGAATGATGACAGGGATGTTGGGGGAGGCGGTGGAAATCGCTTTTAAGAGTTCCTCACCGGAAAGCCGGGGCATTTTCAAATCCGAAAGGATGAGGTCCACGTGGCCTTTGTTCAGAAGATCCAAAGCGGCCTTTCCATCCTCGGCGGTCTTCACATCGTATCCTTCCAATTCCAAAAACCGGCCTAGGCCATCCCGGATATTTTTTTCATCATCCACCACCAATACAGTGAGTTTCATTCGTGGTCTCCTTTAAAGGCCAAGAGGGCCGACTCGCCCTGGGGAAGGGGGAATATGATGGTCATGGTGGTTCCCGAACCCACCTGAGAGGTCAACTGAATATCCGCCCCGTGTTCTTTTATTATTTTAAATACCAATGTCAGCCCCAATCCAGATCCAAAGTGTTTTGTGGTGAAATAGGGTTCAAAAATCTTATCCCAATTTTCCTCAGGGATTCCCACCCCGGAATCTTGTATTATAAGGCGAACTTCATCCCTTTTTCCCCGGGTACAGATTTTGAGGGTCCCCCCGCCGGTCATGGCTTGAAGACTATTTTTAACGATATTTAATATAGCTTGCTTGAGAAATCTTTCATCCAGGTTTATGGGGCTGAGACTGGGATCCAAGTCCATCTCCAGATTGATCCCCGCTTGCTCCAGTTCTGGAGCCAGAAAATCCATAAGATCTTTCACCACCGGATTTAGATGCCCCAGAAGTAAATTGGTATCCATGGGGCGGACGGCAAAAAGAAAGTCCACGACAATGCCGTTTAGCCTGTTAATTTCTTCGTTGATCACTTCCAAGTAGTGATTGATCTGATCCAAAGGAATTTCCGTGGGTTTTTTAAGGGATTTTTGTATCAGCTGGATGTGGATGCCCATACTGCCCAGGGGATTTTTTATCTCGTGGGCGACCCCTGCTGCGAGGGTGGTGAGTCCCGCCAGGTTTTCCGCCCGGCGCAACCGGGCCTGGGTGTTTTTTCTTTCCGTAATATCTTGGGATGTGATAAGGGAGCCCCGAATGCTGCCGTTTTTAACCAGGGGAGTGACGGCGAGGGAAATGGTTCGGATATTCTGTCCGGGGGCATCCAGAGAAAAGTCTTTTCCCGGTACTGTTGTGTTGGTTTCTAAGCTCAGTTTTAGAAAATTGGCCACATCCTGATCTTTTAAAACTGACCAAATGATTTTATCCGTGGGATCCATGATCGTGGAGATAAACCGTTCAGATGCTTTGTTATGGAAAAGGACCCGGTGATGTTCATCGGTAACCAGGATTCCCGTGGTCATGGATTGAAGGATGCTTTCGTAGAGATCGTTTTCATCCACCAATTCTTGGAGAAGGATTTGGACTTGGGTGCTGTCAAGTTTAGGAAGTTTTTCCAAAGCCCTTTGGATAAACCGGCTCATGGTCGCCACCGATAATACAGAGATTCCAAGAGGAGGGCTGGGGAAATATTTAAATTCTCATGGTTGTCCAAGGCCTCTTGAAGTTCCCGGAACCTTTTTTCCTGAAGACTTGGATTCCCTTTTAGTCGTTGGCGGTTTTGAAGGGCGAGGGCTCCTAAAAAAGGCCTAAACTGCTGAGCCCAGTCCAATTTTGGTAAGGAAAAGGGGAACCCGGCTTCGCTGCCTTCAAAAAATTCTGCTCCAGCGGTGAGAATCTGAGATTCTCCTTCCAGGGCGTAAGCCTGAAAAAAGGATTCCAAAGTGGGATAATTTCCCGAAGTTTCTAAAAATAGGCGGCCTAGAATATCTTTTACCTGGGCTGGGGTTCTGTTTTGAAAGCTGTAGGGTCTGACCCTGGACAATATCGTGGGCATGATGGCCCCCTTGTGCCGGGTTAAAAGGATGAATCTCACATTTTCAGGCGGCTCCTCTAAAATTTTAAGCAGGGAATTCCGTGCCCCTTCCCCGAGGCTGTCCGCATTCTCAATGATGATAAAGGTCCCTCCGGACACCGAGGCGGTTCGGGCCCAGTAGGAGAGCCTTCGGACCATATTGATCGGGATCCCCTTGGCGGGCAGGAGTCCTAAGAGTTTTTCACTCCAATCCCTGATTTTTTTAACCGAAGCTTCCAGTTTCTCCGGTAGTGGGATTTCTGAACCGGGGTAAAGAGCTTCCAATTCTTCTTGGATTGCTTCCACCATGGCCCCGGCGGATTTAACCTTTGTATCTTCCCCTTCCCAGAGAAGGGGTTCAAACCGCTTGAGTAACTTTCTGATGGTCCGTATATAAAGAAATCGCCGGGGAGAATCCGGTTGTTTCATTAAAATTGCCCCTGCGGCATCAATCTCCGGACCCAGATCCTTTTCACCCACCAGGGCAAGACCTGAGTAGGCGAGTATTCGGTGCTGGGCACAGTGGGGACAGGGGCAATTCCACAGACCTTTTTCACTGCAGGAGAGTACCCGGGCCATTTCCAGAGCGGTGGTTAGTTTTCCACTGGCCGCAGGCCCATGGAATAGGAGGGACCCCGGAAGTTGGGAGGTGGCGATATCCCTGGAGAGTTGGGTCACTAATTTTTCTTGAAACAAGATATTTTCAAACATGGGGGCTCTCCGGAATGCTCAAAAATTCTACCACTTCGTCCGCAAGCCTTTTAGCCGCCGTCCCCGCACCAAAACGGGATATCTCCCGGGAAAGCTGGTCTCTTTTTTCTGGATGATCGAGTAAATCCCGCAGAAGATTTTCGAAGCCGACCTGCCCAGTGGATTCCTTCCAAATAACCGCCGCACCCCGGTTTTCAAATAAAGCCGCATTTCGAAGCTGGTCACCCCGACTTCCCTCACCCAGTGGTACGAGAAGGAGGGCTTTTCCCAAGGCAGAGGCTTCCCAAAGGGCTCCGGCACCGGCACGGGAAATAATCAAATCAGCCCCGGCCATGAGATCAGGAAGCTCTTGTTTCAAAAATATACGGGGATGATAGTATGCGGATTCCTGGGGGTGTAGGGCTTCGGGGCCGGTTTGGTGGACCCAAAAAATTTTATCTTTAAACTGGGGGAGGGCTTGGGTGACCAGGGAATTAATCTGCTTAGCCCCCTGGCTTCCTCCTAAAACGAGAACCAGGAGGGAATTGGGGGGAATCTTCCATGTTTCCCGGGCTTGAGTTCCCTTCCCCTGCAGCAGCTCTCGACGTACCGGATTTCCCAGGGCTTTGATTCGGGTTTGAAGATGAAGGGGGAAATATTCCATGGTTTTATCATAGGCGGTGTAGATACGGGTACTCTTACCCATATTAAGCTTCGTTGCCAGTCCCGGATCCAGGTCAGATTCCTGAGAAAATACCGGTATTCCCAGGATTTTTGCCGCCCAGACCGGAGGAACGGAGACAAATCCACCCTTGGAAAAAAGAAGGACTGGGCGTGTACGGGACAAAACCCAGAGGGCTTTTATAAATCCTGCTGTTATTTTGAAAAGATCTAAAAAGTTTTTAAATGAAAAATACCGACGAAGTTTGCCCGCGGGGAGACCCAGAAAATCCATCCCCCAGGTTTTTACCAGAGATTCTTCCATTCCACCCTGGGCACCAACCCAAAGGAAATGGAGATGCCCCCGGATTTTGAGTTCTTCGGCCACGGCAAGACCTGGGTAAACGTGTCCGGCGGTTCCTCCCCCGGTAAAGGCGATCAGATCATTGGGATTGTACACTTGTTAAAAAGACCTCTTTCCCGATAGGATACCATAACATGAAAATTATGCTAAGTCTGATTGGACTGCTTGTGGTGAGTTTTCCCCTCATGGGGGTAGATTCTTCCAACTTTTTAAAAAATCTCCCCGCAGAATCTCTAGCCCGGTTGTATAAAGCGGGGGAGCTTACCACCTTTGGTCAATCTTTAAAGGATATGATTTTTTTAAAGTCCCTTCCCAGCCGCCAAGCTTTGGAAACTGAAATGGCCAACTTTCCAGGAACCATCACCGTGGAAGCCCTGTTTTGGATGCCCTTAAATCAAATAAAAACATCGGATACTTTGGATCTGGGATCCCGGGTTTACCGGGGGATCAACTCCTTTTCGAAGATGAAAGGACTTCAATATTATTCCGTTTCCCGAAAAAGAACCGAAACCCTCATCCTGGAAAGTTACCTGGTTCAAGACGAGAAAACTAAGAAACTTCAGAACGATGGAACCGATTTGGATACAGGAATGGAGCGGAAGGCCCTTCTCCTTCAAAAGGATAATACCTTCGGTGAAAATATCTACTCCATCAGCATTTCGGGAAAACCTGAGCTTTACACCTTGAGTATGAATAATAAAACTCCCATGTATTGGGGAATCCTCCCTTTGGTGGACCCGGACAATTTCCGGATGCGGCTTCAGGTTGTGGTTTTGGATGATGGCGTTCTTTTTTATGGTCTTTCGTCGGTAAAAACCCTGAGTGTCTTTGGTCTGGAAAGATCAAAAGAAGACTCATTTTATAACAGGTTAAAGGCTTTAGCAGATTGGCTGAGGTCTCAGCTAAAAGTATGAAATCCATGAAATCCATGAAATCTCTTTTTATTGTAGGAATTTTCATACTTGTTTCCGGGCTTTTTTCCTGTGGGTCCGGCCATCAGGGAGTTGGGGATTCCTGGGATTATTTGGTGAATATTCAGGTGTCGGGAGTCTATCCGGAGATTGATCCGGTAAAGGTTAAAGGCGGGGTGATCCTGGCGGGATCCTCCACTCTGCATCCTTTGAATGAGGCGGTGGTTCAGCGGTTTCGAGACGAGGGGTACACTGGTGCTCTGACCCTAGACAGTATCGGTTCCGGTGCGGGATTTGAACGATGGGCCGGGAAAGGCGAGACAGATATCGCCGCGGCTTCTCGGGAAATTACCCCACAAGAGATTTCCCATGCCTTAAAAATAAATAGGGAACCCCTGGCTTTTCGCGTCTGTACCGATGCCCTGGTGGTGGCTGTGAGCCAACTCAACGGGTTTGTGGAAAATATCACCAGGGAAGATATTAAACTGATATTTTCCCAGGCAAGAACCTGGTCCCAGGTCAGGCCGGAGTGGCCAGACATTCCGATTTCAGTTTTTTCTCCCGGGACCGATTCGGGTACTTTTGACTACTTTGTCTCTAAGATATTTGATGGGGATCCGAAATCCTTGCTCTTAAGCCCAGGAATACAGTTCTCGGAGGATGATAATGTCTTGATACGGGGAGTGGGGGAAACTGAAGGGGGGATTGGCTTTTTTGGATATTCCTACTACTTGGAAAACCGATCCACCCTGAGAGCTTTAGCGGTGGAAAACATTTTTCCCACTCCGCAGACCGTGGAAGAAGGATCGTACCCCCTCGCGAGACCTTTGTTCCTCTATACAAGTGCCTCGGTAATTACCCATCGCCCTCAGGTGGGAGCTTTTTTGGGATATTATCTATCGGTGGTTCGAGAGGAAAGTCTCCAGGCAGGATTTTTTCCTCTGTCAGAAGAAGCCTGGGAGGAGTCATGGAAGGTGTGGTTTAAAGCAACAGGTTGGAAGGACGTAGCTGAAAAATGGCTCAGAACCCCATGAAATCTCTTTTTTTAACCAAATTTTAACACAATTCTCACACTTCTCACATTTGGTACTAGTAAGCTTTCCTCAGAACTTTAGGAGGCAACATGAAAAAATCTTTAATAGCGGCAGGACTTATACTCACCGCGTCCCTGTCTTTTTCTCAAGCTGGTTTTGGATGGCTCGGACCCAAAGGGGATGATGCCATTCTTCCCGATGTGGATCCTGTAAAAGTCTCTGGAAATATCATCACCGCTGGTTCCTCCACCGTGTATCCTTTAACCGAAGCACTGGTGGAACGGTTTAAAAATGAAGGTTACAAAGGAAATATCACCATTGATTCCATCGGCACCGGTGCGGGATTTGAACGATTTACCAAGTCAGGGGAAAGCGATATCGCCAACGCCAGCCGGGGCATTAAAGCCACAGAAATCGCCAATGGGGCAAAAATAGGCCGCGTTCCCCTGGAGTTTCGCGTGGGTACCGACGCTTTGGCCATTGTGGTGGCTAAAAGCAACACCTTCGCCCAGGATTTGACCGCGGAAGAAATTGCCAAAGCCTTTTCCACCGCTGTCTTCTGGTCCGATGTGAGACCTTCCTTCCCCAAGGAAAAAATCAAGAGGTATTCCCCCGGAACCGATTCGGGAACTTTTGACTATTTCGTGGAACATTTCTTCAAGAATGATAAGAACCCTATTCTTTTGAGTGCGGGGACACAGTTTTCTGAAGATG